>JACCDO010511850.1_pt1 | contig 47263 bp, 95 predicted proteins | sample 7446101 | NCBI WGS metagenome assembly JACCDO01 (sample SAMN15323440, study PRJNA562643) | freshwater metagenome | isolation source: river surface water | place: USA:Blue River Watershed | collected 2017-08-16 | reverse complement strand
GCTACTCAATTCGTCGTTAGTGAAAGTGCCTGTGATCAGGGCGGTGTTGATTTGCTGTACGTTCATAGTTCGCTCCTATTTGCGTTGTTGATGTGAGTATTATACAGGGTTTCGGGCACCCTGTCAACCACTTAGTCTACCCAGCTCTCTACCATGAGCACGGGCTTCTTGAACACTCGTTTGACAAAGGATTCTGGGGTATCGTCAGTACGCACTAACATATAGCCATAGCCTTCTACCAAGTCCACCTGTGCTACTTCTAAGGGCAGGTCTGCGGCATCTAAGGCAATGTTCATCTTTGTCAAGGCATACTGTACGCCGCGCATAAAGGCCTCGTACTCGCCACTGCCTACTTCGTCATAGTCAAACTCTTTCTCCATGATAGAAGTGTACTCTTGTTCATCTGCAACGATGAACTTATTAATCTTCTTCCAGTTGCTCTGCTTCTCGCTGTCAAAGAAGTCACAGGCTTCGTTGAGGTCGAAGCTGGAGAAAGAATCATAATTTACTTTAGACATGTTGCGCTCCCTTTTGTGTTAATATGTATGTATTATATACTCTTTTGATAATCCTGTCAACTGGCGGGTTATCGGCGTTTGTTGTATTTTTGCAACACTGCTTCGGCTTCGTCTAGACTGCCCAAGCCGTCGTAGGCCTGCTCTACTACAGCCATGACCATGAGGTTCACGATGTTCTTTGCTTCACGCTTGAGTGCTACTGTGGGCAGGGCATCGATAAACTTGTCTACAGCCTTGCGATCACCGCAGGCCCAGATGATGTCTGCGATCACTCGTTGCTGGGCATTCAGGCCCTGGATCTCAATCTCAACCATTTAGATTTCCTCCTTGATCATCCAGATGCTCAGTTGCATGAGCATAAGACTAGTCACAGCAGTTCCAACAACCGTAACCCAATCTTGGACTGTAACAGGCTCGGCACCAGCGCAAAAGCCAGCTCCAACCATGCCTACGATAAAACCAATTGCACCCAGTTTCTGTTTCATCTTGCGCTCCTTGCTTGTCTATGTGTTAATTATACACTATCACATCAACCCTGTCAACCGAAAGTATTCTTCGTGGGGTACATAGAAGTCTGTACGGGGATCCCAGTACTTGCCTTCTTTGTTGTCATAATACAACACTCGGCCGTTGAAGTTGAATGGACCTTCTAGGCCCTTGCGTGGCTCAAAGCCCTGCATCACGTCTTCGAACTTGCCCAGTACCTTGTAGCCCATCGCTCGCTCCTTGTTGCTGTCTATGTGAGTATTATACAGTCAATCGATCTGGATGTCAACCAAAAGGCCGTTACGGAAAATGTAGTACTCATTTATTACACCGTAATAGGCCCAGACACAATCGTTTCCGGGAGTCAATGTAGCATGGGTCACGCCTCGTTCTTTCAGCTTCTCCATGACTACGATAGCTTCAAATTCGTTAACTCCAGGTCTTACTTCAATCATCTCAACGCTCCTTCATACGATTGAACACTGCCATCAGCTCAGGGTCTGCTTCCAGGATCTGCATCAAGCGGGCCAATGCTTCGTCTTGTACAGTCTTGGCGGGCACGGGCTTGACGTAAACTTCCGGGCCTTGCTGGGTATGAGTGTTAGGGTTGTCCATCTTGTGCTCCTTACTATGCTTATAGTATAGCACCAAAAAGAAACCCTGTCAACCGACAGGGTATTATGGCCTGACCGGAGGGGCTCGAACCCCCGACCCTGTGCTTAGAAGGCACATGCTCTATCCAGCTGAGCTACGGTCAGATGAAAGCCTAGTCTTTGCGTTTCCCAGGCTCTCTGTACATAGTGGGCCCCCCGAGAGTCGAACTCGGCACCAATGGATTATGAGTCCACTGCTCTAACCAACATGAGCTAGAGGCCCTTGTATGGTGCCCGGAGCCGGAATCGAACCGGCACGCCTGTTAGGGCGAGAGATTTTAAGTCTCTTGTGTCTACCTATTTCACCATCCGGGCGGATGTTCTTTATGTTACGACTTCGACCTCATAAAGCTCTCCGTCTTCTTCTTTGTAAATTATACACTCAACAATTTCATCAGTCAATGCAGTTCTTGCCATTGATTGAGCTTCTTTCAAGCTCTTAGTAGTGTCTAGCAGTTCCTCGTGGCCATCTTCATCGACGGTCCAAACCTCGTAGAGTTCCCAGTTCATGATTCTTGTTTGTTGAGTAGATCGCAGATCCGTTGTGCTATTTGTTCTGCTTCGTGTCGACTATCTCGCGGAATGATCGCAAATATCCTACCTTGAGGAATACTCTTGAAGTCTCGGATAACCACGCACCCGTTTAGATAGTCTGTAGAAAATGATACCCCGTATCGCATCAAGTATTTACATTCAAGAGCGATACGGGGTGGTAGATCAGAACGGAGCGTCTTCCATGTCGGAAGTATCAGCAACCTTTGCAGTTGCCTTGGCCTTAGTTGCCTTTGCCTTAGGAGCAGCAACCTTGGCCTTAGGAGTAGACTTCACAGTCTTCTCTTTAGGGCTCTTAGCGTCCAGGTAGTCTGCGATAGCTGCCTGTGCAGCCGCACTCGCAAATGCCTCATCGCTTTGGATAGCCTTAACAGCCTCGAGCTTAGTCATAGCTTCGGGCAGCTCGACAAGAGTGATGTCCTCGTGTCCGTGCTTCTGCAGGACCTTAGTACGGAGAACGTCATTAGCGAAACGAACCTTCGTAACGCCGTCGAGTTTACTAGTACCAACCACTGTATAAAGTTTATCTGTAGCCATTTTGTGTGCCTTTCTGTGTGTTTAAAAATGTCTGCTTCTTAAGCATTAATATTATTGTAACTTCGAGCTAGCCATCTGTCAACCTCTTTTGGCTAGCTCGAACCATTCATTAGTCCAAACGTGAACCAGCGTAGACCTGCTCCAATCCCAAACGCTCTTTGAGCACCTTAGCCGCGGCTTCTGCACCCGCTTCCAAAATGCCTACAGATTGAACGCCCAGACCCGATGGGTTCCAGATTTGAAATGCACGAGTGTAGTCTTGACGAATACCAGCTGCCTTGAACACCTTGCCCAGTTTAGTATTGCCTTTGACACCCCAGATGTTAACCCAGGCAAAGCCACAAGCGTCACGATCACCGTACTTGGCAAGAGCTTCGGTAGCGGCTTTGCGAGCGGCTTCTTTAGCTTCTGCAACGATCTCGATCACTTGCTCTTTAGTGTAGTCCATTTCAAGCTCCTTTTGTGTTTAACTAAGCCTTAATTATAGCGCCAAACTGCCGAGCTGTCAACCGTTTTTTTGTTGTTTTTTTACAACACCTTTTGAGCGCACCCTAGGAGCCGATTCAGGACCAAACTCGCGATCAACATAGTACTGGATCAACCCTCGTTGGATCTGTGTGATCAGATCGCCGTGATCATCGTTAACTACGAAGCGCACAGGGCAACGAGCCCAGGTTAGGTTCTTGTTGAAGTCTGCGAACCACTTGCGATGATCTTTGTTCTTAGCGTCAAAGACAACCCAAGGGCGGCCAAACAGTTGTAATCGACTCATTTAGATCCTGTAACCCATTGACGGATCACAGCCTCCAATGGAGCAAAGTCCCAAGCAGGGCCTTTCGGTCGCACCCGCATGAGCTCTTTACGAGCGTGCTCTTGATTCTTTTCTTTATTCGTTTTCACGTTCTTCTTCCTCATATTGAGCCATTTCTTCGGAGATATTAAAATAGTCATCCAGCTCTGCACCGATAACATCACGGACGGTCTCCGAATCATACCCGCCGTATTCATAATAGTCGTCGTTCTCGAAGTCTTCACTGCCTTCGAACTTGCCTACGAATGCCATGCCTGGCTCGTAGTAGAATGCTTCGATCTCGAAGCCCAATGCACAGAGCTTGCGATATGCGTCAATAGGAGGAGCCCATGCACTCTCGAAACTGGCCTGCACAGTGTTAGGATCTGTGCGCTCAACGCTTTCAAGGCTAAAGTCCCACTTGGTGCCCCAATTGGCCACATTCCAATCGTACCAATCCTTGAAGCCATACTTGGCAAGGTTGGCTGCTTGTTGTGCTTCGTGTGCGGCTCGCTTGTCCTCACCCATAAAGCCTGCCACTGTCTCTGTCAGCTCTTTAGGAGTAGGAATGAACTCCATAAGCAGGCCCTCTTTGCCTTTGAGCACCCGCTCGATCATTGCAGGGTCTGCGTGACGCAGTGTGATACCGTTGCTACACCAGTTAGGCATATTGTGCTCCTTAATAGTATTCGTGAATTTCAACAGAGGGATCCAACTTCATCAGTTGCTCTGCGGCTTTGGTCAAGAAGCGGAACTTGGCGTTGACTTGTGTGCGGCTCAACTCACCGTCGCAGGTCAAGTTCTCGGGGCTCAGGCAAGCGTCAATCTTGCCAGCGATACGCTTACGATCTGCGGCATTGTTCAGATCCAACGCCTTGCTGTTGAACAGGGCGGACCACTTGTTTTCGCGGTCTACAAATTCTTTAAGCTCTTTCATCTATCGCTCCTTGTGTGTTTGTGTAAGTCTTAATTATAGCACCAAACAAAGACCCTGTCAACTGTCGGGTCTTTAGTTGTTGCACAATTACAACACTACGAATTGATCGTATCGTAGGGGTCCATTGACTCGTCTTCTAGGCTATTGCCCTCAATCCAACCCTTGACAATGCCAATTGGGCAGTTGAGTTCTTTAGCGATCGCACTCGCCGACAGCCCCTCAATGTAGAGCTGTTCAATGTCGTATGCTAGTTCTGCAACCTTACTCATGCTTCCTCCGCTTCACGTTCCTTAGCCATAACCTCAACAGCGTCTGCGTAGGCAGTCAACTTGCCTGAGATCGGAGTACCCGAGCCCCAACGACCGTAGCAGTCGCCGCAGTACCAAACACCGTCCTTGAAGACATAGTAGTACTCTGCACCGCACCCGTTTGCTTGATCAAAGAATGCTTCAAAAGTCTCGTAGTCTGCAGGCTCAACACCTGTCTCACCGCGCTCGCTATAATAAGGGCCGTCCAATGAGCTACGATCGCCAGGAGCGATCAGCTTCTCAACTGCCTCTTGTGTAGTGTATGCTTGAAGCCAAGCACCAACACCGTCGAGGTAACCGTCCCAATGCACATAAACTGCACGGCACTTGTCGCCTACCATAACACCAACCATTGATCGTGTACCCATTTTTTGCTCCTAGTGTGTTGCTGTGTAAGTCTTAATTATAGCGCCATTCGGGCTATATGTCAATCAGTAGTCTGCAGAAACCCTATCCGCTGTAGGGTCATAGGAAATGTATACTTTAGTTGTAAGATACTCTCCTGCCTTGCCCTCAGGGTCCGGGTAGTCTGCACTGTAGCAGAACTGGCCGCCGTTAGTGATGCCCAGGAACACGGGTGTGCCCCAGAAGACATCCTTCTTGTAGCCAGCAGCCCTAATAGCTTCTGTGAGCTTGCCCGCACTCATTGTGGTTAGGGTTTTGAGTTTGTCTGCTGTGATCATATCAGCACTCCGGGTCAAAGTCTGCCCACTCTTGGGCTTCGTCAGGCTGTCCGTCACGTTCCTCGTACTCCAACTCCTCTTGCAGTTCTTCGCTGGCAGTCAGGAAGTCCTCGCACAAGTTGAACAAGACTTGAAACGCACGGCGCTCGTCGCGATTCATTTCACGCAGGAACATAGGGCCCTCGTCTTGCATAGTATCGAGGATTTGCTTCATTGCCAGCACAGTGTTCTCGCACATGCAGTAGCTCATGTTAGGGTAGTTTGACATAGGTTCGCTCCTTTTGTTTAACTTAGCCTATAGTATAACAGGATTGGGCTAGGCTGTCAACCCCAGGCTCTGTATAACCCTGCGGCTCCTATGGCTATTGCTACACCGTTCACGATCATCTGTGGCTTGTTTGCCACACGTACAGTCCAAGCAAGATAGCAGCCGCCCCCAAGTACTCCTGCCACGATGTTCCACGGATGCAGGTGTGGGTAGAAACTCATTAGGGCATACATAGTGAGCAGGCAGACTGTGCCTGCCCACTGTAATGCGTTATTAATTGTATCGCTCTGCAAAATCTACACCCTCGTCACAGTTAATAATGACGTCTACAATATCGTCAGCCGCGCACTCAATTGCGCTGTGAATGCACTCGCATTCCTCACATGCACCCATTGCCTTTTGCAATAGTACATCTGCTTCGTGTAGCAGATCTACTGCTTTGTTTAAAAGTTTGCTACGCTCTGCGTTATCCATAGTCAGCTCCTGTTAAAAACATATTATAGCACAGCAAGCCCAAACTGTCAACTTGCTGTGCTAATAACCCTTTAAGCTGTAAGGTTAAACTTAGCGTCCCAAGCAGTCAAAAAGTCTTTGCCAATGTCCAGCGACACATAGTTGTCGCCTTGCATACCTTGTTCGCTGTAGTCAACGTCTAAGTTGTTCAAGCCCTGCAGAGCAAGGAAGTTGCGTAGATCTGCGATAAAGCTGCTGTCTGTATAGATCAAGCCGTCTACATTGACGTCCCAGTACTTAGTGTCAAAGTAGACACGCAGCTCCCCAAAGTCGCCTTCGTCGTTAACATACGTGACACGCATGTTAGTGATCAGTACAGGCTTTGCTACATTAGACCAATAGCCGTCGCCAACAGTGCTAAAAATAGTTTGTTTCATCTTGCGCTCCTACGTTGTTTAAGCCTTAATTATAGCACCAAACAAAGACCCTGTCAACCGAAGGGTTATTACAGGACAGCGCCTAAAATGAACAAAACAATTAACACCATAAGCCAACCGCCTATGTTGAAGCTCCAAAGCCCTTTAGTGCCAAAGGGTTCTGTACAGTGCTCACAACGGCTGGCCAATGGGCTTACTTCTTGTAGGCAAGCAGGGCATTTCATGCTACAACTCCTTCTCGTTCAATTTCTTCGTTGATTGCTAACAGTTTACGAAGCAAGGGGTAAACCGCCCGCTTTGCTTCTTCCATAGCGCCATAGATACAGTCTTCTGCGGTGCCGTCTGTAAGCACTTCGCGTGGGTCCTCGTACAAGCAACCTCCCAGGTAATGCGACCCCAGTTCGTTGCCCGCTACAAATACACGCACTCGCAACATGAACCAATCCAAATGCCCACGATCAATGTCTCGGCAGATCTCGTCAATATCGTGGCAGCTGTCATCAAAACAATCGCGAGGGCTAAGGTCTTCGTAGGTCTTATCTACAACAATGTCAAAGCCATTGCGCTCGTAGCGAGCCAGTTCGTCATAGTATCTCATTCTTCGCACTCCTCGTCTTCTTCAGGGCAGATATAGTCATTGCGAGCTGCAAACTCTTGCACTTCTGCTTCGCTCATCCAGCCAAGCAGATCACGTGCCAAAGTCTCCCAATCAATCAGACCCTCGTCTGCCATGTCCAAGAGCTGGCTAGTGTAAGCACGACTCTTGCGATGATCAAATCCAAACATAGTTCGCTCCTTGTTTGTTAGTGTAGCCTTAATTATAGCAGGTTTTGATAACCTTGTCAACCGTAGGGTCTTTACGGGCGATCTTACGCCATGCCCATAGAGCACTCACATAGGCCTTGCGGCTCTGCGTGAACTTAGGATCTCGCTTTGCGGCCCAAACAACGAAGTTCAAGTGTTCTATACTGTTCATCACATGCTCCAATAGGCTTCAGAGCTGGGACTGCAATAGCGCGGCGTATCATAGCGCTCGGTGTACTCTTTACCGCCCATTAGGTTCTTGCGTACAACATAAGTCTCGTGAATCTCATAGCGGAACCCATGCCCGGCTCGCCATGTATGCTTGACAGTATGCTCTAGCGTAGACAGATCGGTAGTGTCATAGTCGCTCTTGTGTACTAGACGCTCACCCACCTTAGTACGCTTATCCTTTTTGTAGACTTCAACTGTATACATTTTCGCTCCTTAAAATTGTATTATACTACCAACTAGCCAAATGGACAACCTCTTTTTGTCCAAAATAGAACACTCGCCCATTGGCTAGCATACGGGCAGTTCTAGTGCTCTGTTTGACATAATCGTTGCCGTTGCAGTGAAACATACGGCCCACACGCAGTTCATTGAATTCTCTTGCCATAAATGCTCCTTACATGTATTGATCGTTGAGTTCGGGTTGGATCTGCTTAACTAATTCGCGCTCGTAAGCATAAGCTTCAGCACGACCGCGGATAACAGTGATCACTTCATGCGTCCAACCGTCCCAGTTGCCCTCACGCATATAGTTATAGATCACCCAATCACGCTGTTCGTTCTTAGCGCGGCTAACGTGCTTACGCCAGCGCTCTTTGACTGCCTTTGCTACAGTTGTAGAGCCCTTGCGTGTCAAACCAATGTAGGCCCGGCCGTTATGCATAGCCACATAGATCACAAAGTTTGAGTCTTTACGTGCAGTTCTTTTCGTCATAGTGTATTATATGCGATCTAGCCCAAACTGTCAACCAAAGACCCTACGGTGTGTAGGGCCTTGTGTTGTTATTCTACAACATCATCTAGCGCACAAGCTAGCGCATTAAATGCAGTTTGTATAAGATCATTTTCTTCATATTCCTCATCGATAATAGCTTGTAATTGTAACATTGCATTATCTAAACGCAGTTTATAATGGTCTTGCATATTAAGCTCCTTTTAATTAAACAAATTCAATATTATCGGTACGCAATTGACGTTTAGCTTGCGCTAATACATATTCTGTATCTGCTTGCAGTGTCTCGTAATTAATATCTCCGCTTACATAATTGCACTGTTTTTGTGTAGGGAATATATGCACAATTTCCCCATTATCTTTTACTTTTTTATGTACATTAAAAGCAATAACAATTTTATAAGTTTCTTTATTTTTTACATATATTAATTTTGCTTTTGCTACTTGTGCAAAAATAGCTTTTTTGTACGCTTGTGACATAAGTTTCGCTCCTTATTGTAAGCTCAAATTATAAGCTCAAAACGCACAAGTGTCAACTAAAGACCCTAGAGTCTAGTCGGGTATTAAATTTTGGTTGACTGCCTAGCCAAAAGGTGCTATAATTATGATACTGAGAGAGCGACAACTAAGAAGCGCAACGAGGGTTCGAACAGACTTGCTGGGGATGGACGGCGAGGGTGCCTGAAGGGTTTGGCTGTGGATAACCTGTGGACAACTATTTGATGTGACGTCCGCGAAAGTTATCCACAATCTCCCCACAGACTTATCCACAGGTTATCAACATAAAAAAGTATTAATCACCTTCAATATTAACATAATATTGGATGGAGTTCATGGGAGCAATTATATAGTCTGCGGCCAATTCCTCCCGGTCAAATGACTCTAATTCACATTGAGTTTTAGTATGCTTGAAACAGTATATACGATCATTAAGATCATCTTTACTAATGCATACACGATGCGTTTTGAATTGAATAGTTCCTAGGCTCTGTATAGTCATGATCTAGGTCTCCCTTTATATAGTATATATGCCGTAGAGCTAGTATAGCATAACTGTGTACTAGAGTGCAACTAGATTCCCAAGACCGTGCGTATACTGTCAATACGGTCGGATATCCCACTAGAAATATGTGAAAAAGTGTGATAAAGTGCAATATTGTGTGGCCAATAGTGTCACTAGAATCTACAGAGGGGTCGGGGTTATAAGGCATAGGGTTTTTATTTTTCTCGACTATGGGCGAGACAGGCATTGCAAAAATGGTCTAATTCCCAATCGTTTTCTCACTGTTTTCACATCGTTAGCCCGCCAGAATTTCTATCTTTTCTCACCATTTAGGCTTGAGCTCTAGCAAAATCTGCGCGACCGCTGCCGCTATCGCGGGTCTAGGACTTTGGACTGCACCTCGACAGCAGCCAATCCTGCACACCAGCGTCACATGCACGTATATGCACAGCGGGGCCTATAGTCAATACGCTCAATATACTGTACAGAGCACAGCGGGGCCTGCTATACTATGTGCTGTATAGTTATTTCTAGTCGCTGTATACGCTAGCATAAGGCAGTAAATAACTATATGCGTTATACATGTTATCACAGCTATAGTAATTGGGATACTATTGAGTCGTTGTGGCTACTAGTACAGACTTTGAATGGCTTTCTTAGCGTACAGCCATTGGGAGTTGAGTTCTATGTGCCCGAGCGTTATGGCTATATGCTCTACTTAATTGATGCCGAATTGATTCGTAGACCTTCGCAGGATTATATACTATAGCTACAGCGGGGCCTTGTGTAAATATATACTATACAAGGACCAGTTATGACTACACCCATTTTACTCACACGAGCAACTATAGATCAATATAAGTTAAACCCAACAGAGCTTATACAAGATACAGCCGATGAAAAGTTCCTAGCCAATTATTACGGACTATTAGCGGCCATGATGCAGGCCTGGCGCAAGGGCTACAGTGGAGTCAAGTATAATGCCAAGAGCTTTGTAGAAGCCAGTTTGTTAGATAACCTAATGACTCGTTATGGGTTTACTACTGTAAGAACTGAAGTTAGTTCGGGTTCCGGCGCCGCAGGATCAAGTAATCTAGTTTGGTATTGGGTTGATCTAGACAACGATGGACTACCTAAAACTGGGCTAGGGCTAGTAGAAATAACCAATCCTTCGACCCAGAGCGCACAGGGTATTAATAATGTAGCCAATCTAGCTACGCTTATGATGACTAAATTTGCGCTTGATCTAACACCCACTGCCAGTGAGCTAGGTGTTACAGACGAGTATCTACAGTGGCTAGCTCTAGTAGTTGAATATCAAAGAGCTACACTGGCCGGGGACTACTCTACTACCTATACAGCCAGCACCGAGGGTATGGCCAATAGACTGCGCGATCTGTTAAGAGAAGTAACGCTTGATCCACTAGGGGAAGACCCAACAGTTTACTTTACTGTAGAGGATCCTAGTCTAGGTTTTGAAACAGTTGTGGCTTGGTCTTGGCCCGAACCACCAGCACCTTAAAGACTTTTAAAAGGGCTGTCAATTAGCTCTATACGAGCAGACCAATCCTCTGCACCCGCTAGCTTCTGTTGATTTAATCGTTGGGCAAATGCTTCTGCTTTCTGTTCGGCTAGAGCACTGTTAGTTGTTTTGCGGCCCCGCATTTCGTCTTCGTCTAAGAATCTTTGTGTTTTGCCCAGCTTGCGGCTGTAGGCCTGTATAGCGTAAAATGTCATTGCTTGCTCCTATCTGCTCTTTCTTCTAATTCTCTAAGCAGACGGTAGTCACTGATGCTTAGACGTGCTAATATTCCCATACACATGCCCAGGGTATAGATCACACCTTTACGGGCCAGAATAGTGTATAAGTTCTGTTTGGATAGTGTGTAACGATCCTGCTCCATGCAAGTATTTATAGCCAAAAGAAAGCCCCTTTCGGGGCTTGTTTATAGAGTGGGTACTCTAAGGGTTGCTAGTTAGACTAGGCCCCGAGCAAGAGCCTTGTAACCTGCGGCTACAATCTTACGGCTTGGCTTGCCAATAACATACTCGGTAACTGCTACGCCATTGCCTGCTGTACGCTTGTTAGCGTAGACTGCATAACCGCTTTGACGAATACGGCTAACTTCTGCGCTGATATTCTTAATACCAAAACGCTTCTGTGCCTGTGCTGGTGTTACCTTTTCACCCTGGTAGAGTGCTGTGAATAATTTGTATGTCTTTGTTTCTGTGCTAAACATGTTATCTCCTTAAGTTTATTACATGTATTACTGCTGTGCAGTAACCTTAATTATAATGTATTAATTGGGCTAGTGCAAGCGTAATGGTTGAATTAGTCTAGCTTAACGCCCAACTTGTCGGCAGCTTCTTTGGTCATGTGACCCTGGAACTCTTGGTTTGGATAGCGAGCCGCTACAGCCTCTAAAGCCAAAGCCAAACTAGCACCCTGGGCCAGAAACTCATCGTTGTCTTTGGCATAGAGATAGTATATACCCCCAACTTTCTCAACCCGAATTTCACGGCCGCCCTGTGCCTGTGTCTGCTCCTCTGCAATGCTATCACGATACTCCCGGATAGCCTGCTGTATTTCTCTAGGGTCCTCTAGCAGTCGGCTGATAATGCGTATAACAGCTAGGTGCATACCCACTTTGTAGCCCAGGTAAAAGCAGAGCATGTTTAGGGCCAGCATGGTCAATATAATGTCAAGATCCAGCATGTGTGTTCTCCTGGGTTAGGGCCGCGATAAAAAGAAACTGCTCATAGGCCTTGCGTACACTAGGGTTAGACATGAGCTTATCGGCTTCCACCTGCATGGCCCGAACGGCCTCTTCGCAGGCTTCACGGGCACTGGGCCACTCTAGCATTTTAGCCTCGGGCCCCATAACTTCAACTAGCCTAGCCCAAGCCTCACGTTGCTCATCTGTTAGGGGTGCTGACTTTGGACGTAGATCGCTAGCCCGCATAAGGGCTTTTGAAATAGCATCCTCGGCTACCCTACCTGCGGCTATCATAGGAGCATAGGCTGGGTCTATGTTATAGCGTGTGCTCTGGCCACCAGGGTAGCACATGACAATATGGGTACCCTTGGGAAAGGCGTCCATTAGGCCCTGGTCCCATTCGTAAACGGGCTTGTATCTACGCCCAATCTTTTCGTAGAATATGCGTTTCATTGCAGTGTAGGTCCAGGGGGCAGATCTTCTGGGTCCAGGAATGCACGGGCCAACTGTAGCTGTACTTCTGGGGGTAGCTCGTCAAAGTCCTCTTCGGTAATCTCACGGCTGTGTTCCAGGATAGACCCGTCGTTGATCATACGCTGTACTTCTGCAATAAGGCCGTCTAGTTCTTCTTGGCTACCCTCGAAGCTGTCAAATGCACCCGGAGCGAACTCAATTTTAAGTTCTTTGAGTTCTTGGGCTGTTAGTTCTTCAAAACGCTTGTCTTTCATGTTATTCTTGCCTTAGTTGCGACCCTATCGCTGTAGAGTTTACGGCCTCTTTCTCTAACAAGATCGGCCATGCCCTGTGGGTCTAGTTCAAATTGATTAATTATGTCTTTGCTTGAAAGTGTTTGATCTATGTCGATGGCATAGATTTCGTAGTGTCGTTGAGGGTTGAATCTGGCCCGCATGATCAAGTGATGCAGGTTAGCGTATTTTGTACTAGTACGCCCGCCAAGTTCTGCCCACATATGAGCCTGCTCACGCTTGGTAATATCTTCGCAGTATTCCAAGCCCAAACAGTCCCACATTAGTAGTAGTGTGTGTGGTCTTTTTTCCATTGTTCTGCTTTATCCTGCATGGCTTTGGGATCACGTTCAAATTCTAGAATAGCATGTTTTAATGCTTCTTCTACAAACTGGTTAAAGGTCATGTCGCGTTCGTGTGCCATAGTCATATACTTGAGCAGTTCTTCGTCTGTAAAATCTACAGGAACACTTACCCTAGTGTCGTAGTCTTCGCCATTGATAATACCCGAAACCTTTTGACTGTAGTCGCTGTCTACTTCTAGATCAATATAGTCAACACCGTCCCATGCTACATTTAGGCCAACGCCCCTTTGCTCTGATTCGCTAATACGAGCTGTGTTGTACATGGGGTTGATCATGCGATAGGCTCGATTGTTGCGATAGTCGTGTGCCTGTAGTTCGTAGACAGTCTGTGTCTTGGTATCAAAGATAATGGTAAAACTATGCCCGTCTTGTATGCCATTCCAGCTGTCCAAACTATAGGCATCGAATCCATAGCAGGACCAACAGAAATCGCTACCTTCGGTAATGCGATAGTCAACCAATTCCATCCAATCTTTAATTGTTAGCATTTAGGGCTCCGTTGTGTATATAGCCCTAATTATACAGTCAAGCCTTGGGCCTGTCAATAGTTCCTAGGATGTTATCTGCAAATTTGAGCTCAAAAATCGTGCACCATTTTGGGTCCACAATGCTAACGGTACAATGTGGATCTTTATGATGGCCTCTGTAAAACGCCCAATCGTTATACTTTCTGCCCAAATTGTCTTCACACCACGCTTCTATATATTCAACGCCGTGTCTTGGTATTTTGTAAGTCTTGTGAAAACGGGACATGTATTCCCGTATCATTTGGCTTATCTGCTCTTGGCTGATCCCCACTTCATCGTCCAAAATGTATAGTCCCTTCCACGCAGTTTAGCCACGATGGCAAACTTGGTTAGATAGTGCATTGGATCATCGTACCTGTGCCAAATAGGAGTTTCCAATGCATGTGCCATAATCCATTGCCCTTGTTCACTTTGTTCCCATTCGTATAGTGTAGGAGCCGCTTCTAGTACAGGATCCTCTGCGGCAAGAGTAAACTCGTGTACCACAACCCTGTGTACTCGTTCAGCAATGCCATTGATAACAATGACATCGTGTTTAATTGGATTGTGTACAGGATTGCCTGTAACAGTTCCATGATCGGGGTTTATGTTCACAACACTCATAAAGGTAGGTCTATTGTTATTATAGGTTCCGGCTCAACAGCAATAGCTCTACTTATGGGTAGCATAGATATAAACGCTTGTGCTATCTTGTTACGTTCCTGTCCATTCTTCTGTCCTAGAATAATAACAGCATGAACTGTGCTGTTCTTTTCTACTAGCATGACCACACACTTGCCTGCGGCACTGGTAGTTCCAGTCTTGCTTAGTAGTATGTTATCAAATTGGAACAGTACAGGGTTAGTGTTCTTTAGCTGTATTGTAACAGTCTTCTTGCCCTTAGGATACTTTAGTGTAGCCTGTCCTTCGCTGGCTATGCTACGGATAACAGGATTGTCTTTAATTCTATATAAGAATACTGTAAGGTTGTCTACAGTACTTTGATTGCCTGCAAGCAATCCACTAGCATCTACAATAGTAGTATCAATCAACCCCCATCCGCGCACCCATTGATTTGTGTCTATAATGAATTGATCAAAGCCACCTTCGTATGTATGGGCCAGTGTTTCTGCCGCAAGGTTATCACTGGATATTAGCATGGCTTTCATAAGATCCATACGACTAACCTTAGCACCGCGACTAAATCGTCCACTGCTCTTGCCAGTAACTTTAACCTTTTCATCTAAGTCCAACCCTGAACGCAAGATGGTATTAGCAGTAAACAGTTTGGTAATGCTGGCTATGCTTCGAACTTCGCCACGATTGTAGACCAATTGATAGTCTCCTCTATCATAGTCATAAAGCCCCCAGGCTCCTTGGCTGGGCTGGGCATAGACTAGACTGCTAAGACTTAATATAAAGGAAATAAAAAGTTTCTTCATTGATTATTTATGGACTAGATTGAACTTGTTCGCAAACCTCGCACTCACCGGCAATTTTATCAAGAATATCAAAATTAGCTTCTGCTCGTTTAATAGCTTCATAGGCTTTTTGCAGTGCAGGATTATCTCGAATGCGTTGCTGCCTGATAGCATCTTCGTTCATTTTGTTTTGTGCCCAGGCAAGAATGACTTTGACATTTGCGTCTAATTCAATTGTAGGATAGTTCCACGTAATCTGTTTCCACATGTTACCGTCGTTGACTTCCATGCAGTTCATGTTAGGATTCCATCGTAACATGCCTGCTCCGGACGATCCTGGACTTATATAAGGATCTGCATACGCAGAACCAGATACCGTAATTCCAAAGCCACCGCTAATACTTTTAATCATTATAAGGATCCTTTAGGTTTGATAAATCGATGTCACTGGCATAGTCATGCGAACCAAACTTAGCCCTGACAAATGCATTGAAGCCAAGACATATTCTTGTTTCTGGAGATTCATTTACTCCGGCACTATGCTCTAGTGTACTAGGGAAAATTAATAAACTACCAGTTTGTACAGGAACTTGCCAATTTTCGCTGTTGTAAATATTAAAGTTATCTATAGTATAGGTAAAGTCAAAGCCTTTACTTAGAGCAGTCTTTCCGTGAAAGTGGATAGGAGCAGTATTAGGATCGGCTCGAAGATAGAGCACCCCGTTGAAAATACTGTTTGGGTGAAAGTGTCGGTAGTGATTCTGCCCGGTTTTGTTTCTTGTTAGCCAAGTATTAATTAATATAAATTCTTCGTTAAATCCGCAGATGTTCTTAACATAAAAATCTAAATGTTGTTTAACAACATCATATGCAGATCTAAGTTCTGGCTTTTTTAAAATATATAAGTCTTCAGTAAGTCCCGGCCCGTTCCTATCCGGTAACGGCAAGTTTTCCAAATCTTTTAGTATATTCTCTTCAATTCGAAGCCCAGTGTCTTCTACATGATAAACTGGGGTTGAGAATAACGGATATACGATAGGGTGTATTTCTAGCATACTTAACTAATTAACTCCAATGTATTAAAAATAGAGTAGCATCTCGATCTTTTCTAAACTCAACATACTTTAATCCATTAGACAATGTCCAACGATCACCGTGAGGCCCGTAAGTTTCAATCAACCAATTGATTGCTTTACGGGCATCGTTTGTTTTTATTTTATCAAGGTCAACTCTAGTCATAGATACAGTTTAACACCTTTGTTAACAAAGATCAACTATACTTGAGCAACAAGAAACTATTCTTTGGCGTTGGATAAATCTCAACTTCCATTACTCCAATTTGTCTTCGAAACGGATAGTGTCTAATATTCCAACGCCGCAAGTCTTTCTTTATCTCTTGAACACGATCATAGGGTACATGTAGCTTAACTGTATTCATATGGTGTGTCCTCGTCGCTGTAGTCTGCTGTTATAGTAGTACCCTTATCGTCGTAGGCTTGGTAGTAATGCTCGTTAGGCTTTAAGATACGCAAGTTAGAATATTTAAGCAGGGCAAAGGTTGCATCACGCTTGCTAATATCACAAACAATGTATGGACTAGAACAAGCACCACGGATGTGCTTAATCTTGCTGTGTTCGTACTCATTGTTTTTAAGTGCATTATGGAACTCGCTGTCCCACGGACTCATAACTCTCGTGCTGAATGGCTTAACGTTCTTTAAACGTGCTTTGTTGATTAGAGTAAGTTTCTTAAGTGTAGCATTGTTGTCCTCGTCAATGATAACGTGACACGCTTTCATTTTGAGGCTACCCTTAGTGTGACTGTTATCTGGTGTTTCCTTGGTGCTCCAAGGCATTTCACAGTCTACGTGATTAACGTAAAAGGTTTCTCCATGTGCTTTTAAGACCCACATTGGAATGGTCTGGTCTTCTAAGTGCTTCTTGTTGAAGTGGAAGACAATCTCTTTGGCTGCAAATTCAATCTATTGTTGTGTCATTTTGTTTTTCCTTTAGTTAGTGTGGGGACTTTCACCCCACATGTATTATAATTTACTTATGCGAAAATTTCAAGAGCTGTTCCGCACTCTGAGCAAAATTTAGCGTGAGCTTTATTCTGCTTGCCGCATGTGACACATTTGGGTTTGGCTTTAACTGTAACAGCTTTCTCTACAGGCTTGTTGTCTCCAAGGTCGCCTACAAGTTTGAACACAAGGTTATGCTTTGTAGACTCTAAGAAGCCAACTGTAGTAGTTTGGAAGTTCTGTGTACTCTTACTGCCCGGAACAGTAATACCAGTTTCGTTAGCAAAGCTCTGTGCTGATGCACTGGTAGCAGATGCGCTTATAGAATCGCTAGCAATTGAGCCAGAGATGTTCATACTTCGAAGTGTACTATTGGTAGAGTAGTAAGGTGTATTGCTATGCCACTGCGGTGTACTTTTCCAGTACAAATCTGAAATGTTGATAATAGGACGTGGTTCTTCGAATTGATATTCGATTCTTACCAGTCCGTCTTCAACTCCGATGCCCCTGTGCTCTTCCACACTCCCTGTGCGTTCGATAAATTTGAACCGGTTGCCTTCTGTGAGGTTGTTGTTCTTAATGCTTCTTTCGAGGTCGACGCTCTGCCCAGCATTGAGAACAAGTCCCCCAGGGACCACATTATCACCATCAATATAAACATTAACGACAGCGCGGGTCGTATGTAGATTCTTAAGTGTGATTGCATATTCTGCCCCAAATGGGATATAGACTGTGTCCTTGAATTCACGTAGGACTTTGCCGTTTACTTTGATAGCCGCGGCGAGCTTGTTTCCATACATCATGGTTTCTCCTTTTACGGTGTACAGACTAAACACCTAGTTTCTTAAAAGTCTGTGGGCTTGTAGGACCACCCTACAAATTTATTTAGTGTCTGTATCTAACCCAAACACAAATTTGATTCTATTGGCAACTACCTTGCCATCGTAGCGAGTATCTTCGGCGATATCGATACATTCTTTAATGAGTAGATTAGCAAACTTCTCGTGATCAAAGTTGCTGTACGGGCTGTAACACTCAATCATAATTTCTTTAATCTTTGCGTTCATTCTTTTGTCCTCATCAACTCAAATAAATCATGCCCAAGTTTATTTTTAAATTCTTCCTCAGTCATATCCACAAGAACATCCTTGGCTAGTTCCATAGGTAGTGCTACTGTGATTAGCATTTCTGGAGCAAAGGTATCTGGGTTTGCTTTTATGTGTCTACTAATTAATCTCATACATTGTTCCTACCGATACGGCTGTAGCCTAACTTGCTTCTAATCTCTTTCATCTCAGCTCTGCGTTCTTTAGCTTCGGCTCGTTCAGCTTGTTTGTTTTGCAGAAACTTAATTTCACGCTTGACGATACGAATTGCTTCTTTTTGCCGTTGCTGTGCAAATGCTTGGCTAGGACCCCAGTCAAACTTTTCAGCAGTTGCTTCTAACTCTTCAAGACTTTCCTTGACTTTGATTAATTCTTCCAGTGTCATCTTCTTCTTTCAAATGAGGAGCAATTTTATCTGCTTCTTCTTGAGTCATAAAACGCTGTGGTTCTTGTGGTGCCCAGCTCATAAAGGACCAACCCCAAGACATCCAATATTTTGCTACTAAGTTGTTAGCAATTAGAACACCACTAAGGATTACTAGAAAACCTAGTACCGTTAAAATACTACCGGCAAGCCATACTGCCGCTTGATCCATATCCATATTACTTCTTTCTTTGTTTGGTGCGTTTGGCGGGAATCGAACCCGCTACTGGGAGTTTTAGAGGCTCCTCGTCATCCATTGACTTCAAACGCTTTATATCTTTAGGTTTAACAATTATAAACAAATGATTGTAATTGTCAATACGCATTGGCAAATCTAAATGTACAGTAACTCTCGGACCTTCTAGTTCCGAGATTAATGTATCGTTGCCTACAGTTCCGATAAACGGAACTTTCTTGTAATATCCAAATACACGGTCTCCTATAGACCAGGTAGGCTTATAGGAGACCCGTTCGAAATATTCTGCGTAGTTAGCCATTATCGAATAGTAGTGCTCAATTGAACTACTTGGCCTCCTTCGAGTTTGGCCCTCTCTTTGGCAACATCAATTGCAACAGCCTTAGCCGTTTCTGAATTAGGTGCCTTGGTGTAATCAGCAATGACAACTTCTTTTACCGCAGATTGCGATACAGTCTTGTCTTGACCTTTCTTAATCTCGTTATCAATAAGTTGATCATCGTCGACTTTTCTAGCCTCTTTGTCTAGCTGTAGTTTTTGTTTTAACAGTTTATTTGCTTCACCGATTGGATAACGAATAAGAACAAACGTTCTGTATCCTCGGTTCTCTGCTTGGATCTTAGAATCTTCTAAATGGAATCCAGTAATGCTTGTTTCGGTAATTGTTTTGCGTGTAGACTTGCTAGTATAATCGCTAGTAACATTACCACCGGTATCTACTTTGCGTTGTCGAACTACAGCATCAATGACTCCGTTTAGCTTATCTGCTAATTGGTGTTGTGCATCTAACATGGCTTTAGTACGACTCATAGACAGATCGGAACTAACCGCAGTACCAGTCATGAACATGTATTCTTCTGTACTAGCAGGTGCTTTAATGTACCAAGGAGGAACATCGATTGTTAGTGTGGGTTCAACTTTGCCCTGTGCCGCTATCTTCTGGCTGTCGGTTACTGCCGGAGTGGGACTAGGAATTGGAGCATCTGCTGTATTTGTTTTGGTAGTAGAGCAACCGCCCATTAAAGAACAAATGAGCATTGTTGTAAAGATTAGCGGAACTTTCATGTCGATACCTTTCTGTGTGTGTTTAGGGTGTATTAATTGTAACAGTTATATTACCACTTGTCAACTACTTTCCAATGTACTTCGTCCGAAAGTCGACAGATGATTCCTTGATTTAAATCAATGCGACCGACCTGCGGAGTTGATTCGACAAACCAACGACAAAGAGCACCACGGAATCTAAAATTGTCAAAATGGATAGGATGCGGTTGGACTTCGCTTTCTCTAACAACATCGCCTACATTAACAAATGGTTTTGTCTTAGCCATTGGCTCGTCTGTGCAAATCATATCCTCCCGAGCAGATATCTTTTTACCTGCTACTTCGTCAAGAATATTTGATTTGGCGGCTTGTTGAGCTTTGGCACAGGCAGTATCGAGACTACCCCAAGTATGAGCTACTTCTTCTCCTGTAGCCAAATACCATTTGCCATCTATATTAGCTCTAAATGTAATTCGACAAATACTCTTGCCGTTACTAACAGGCAATACATCTCGTTTGAAGTCTGCAATTCGAGTTATAGATTCGTTTGACTTTGCTACAGTTGCAGAACGAACATAACATTCGGCATTGGCAGTTGTTGCGGCTAGGATTAAGATCCAGGGCAACGTGTTCTTATAGTCCATAGTACTGTCTTTGCTGAAGCTATTCTCTGTTGGTGTGTTTCACGCCCAGAGAGTTTATCAAATGCGTTATTCCAATACCCAGAACTAACATTCGGGTTACTTATTACTTGTTGTAAATCTGCACTGTATTGATGTGCATTGTTACAATTAAGATGAATGGGGTGCATAGGATTGCTTGCCACAGGCTGTGAATTAGATGCACATCCAGACAGCACAATCGTAGCAAGCAATATCCTATACATTGTTATTCCTTAGGAGGAAAAGGCCAAACACCACCTGATTGGACAGGCTTTGGAGCATAACGGTAACGTTCCGGACTACCTTTTCTTTGATCGGTAACGCCTGCATCGTAACCGTCGTCATATGCTTGTAACTCTCTGTCTGTTACATAAGAGGTGTCGTTATACTCTTTACTAAAATATCCATCGGTATAGCCCTTGCTAAACGGACCGTGATTAACTTTAGGTTCAACCGGAGCACGAACAGTCTTAGTGCCGTTGGCATTACTTTGAATTGATTTGTCAAAAGCATATTCTGCCTTAACACCCATTTCACCGATAACTTCATAGCGGCAAGCACGACCCTTAGCACCGTTATAGTCGCTAGGAATGCTAACAACATCGGCAGGATTAATCTTAACGATAACGGTTCGGCTGTCACTGCTACCAAAGTTAGACAAATAGCTCAAACCACAGAAGTGCAGACCTGTACTACAGGTTTGATCTTTGTTGTCATCGACCTTATTACGTTCCATTTCAACAATAGTGCCTGGACTATTGTCCATTGTACCCGAATGGATGTCCAAGAAGTTATTGCGGACTTTCTTGTAAGCAAGAAAGTGTCCGTCCGGAGTCAACGGCAAGTTGTTCTTTTCCAAGAAACCATAGAGCTCATCAACTGCTCGCTTGCTAGGATTGTCCTTAAGGTTGTGCATAAAATTAACCATAGGCTCAATGTCAAAACCTTCTTCTAGCATAGAGATCATGCGTGTAGCAAGAACACCTGCGAAGGGCTCGTCTTTCCAGAACAAAGTGCTGCCTTGGATGCTAACGTTGCCAGCACCAAAGTTAAGAACAACCTTAACAGGATCGATAATCTGTTTAACAGCGTCCCAATCACCCGCCTTGATAGCTTCAACTACCTTAGTGTAGGTAATGTGCGTTTTGGCAATGGTATGCGGTTTGCCGTCAATGACGACAGTAACATTAGATCCTTGGATAATAAACGGATAACTCATTTTAGACACCTTTCTTTGCGTCAATCAAATTAACATACTCTGCAATATCGCTTGCATCGGTGCGGTAGGAACTGATTTGTTTCAACAGCGGATACCTACGTGCTACTGTCGAGAACTCTTGGTTGTATTTGTTGATAAGTGCTTCCGGACTCAAATTAGCATTAGGAGCAAACTTAGCAAACAGACTACTAAGATTATACTGGTCTCCCTTGAATGTGTCAACGCCTTTGAACTCCAAAAGAAGTTTCAAGTATGGACTGTTTGTATTTTCAATAAGAAGCAAAGCATCTTTGTTTAAATCAAACAAGTTATAATCTTCAATACGAGCCTTAACCACGCTGTTCATCAACTTGGTGTTGTTTTGCCCATTAAGAACCTTCTCGATATGGGATTCGAGGTTAACCCAATTCTTTTGCAGTTTAACCCATTCAATGTCAGCTTTACGAACACCGTAGATTTCACCTTTGAACAGACCAGGCAAGCTAGTCACGTCACTGTGGAACTTCTTAGCATCGTAGTAGCCCTTAGTGCTTTGCATTTGGAAGCCAACCAACGGAACATAGTAATGCGTTTCGTTAGCATCAAAGCTGTCGGCCTTACCAGCATCGCGCCAAACCATGTCCTCATCGCTACGACGATAGCCACGACCACCCCGACGTTCCAGTTTCATGATAGTAACGTTCTTACCGAGGCCGGCTGCACGAGGCTTCTCCAAAAGCGCACTCGCCTTGAATTGACGATCAGCAGGAGGATTGTGAATAGCATTGAAGAAGCCCTTCAAATCTATTGCCTTAGTCTTGTCTGCTTTATCCAACACATAGACTGTGCGGCTGTAGACATCGCTCTTAGTATGGCGATAGTGGAACTTGGCACGTTCGGTAGCACCAGTTTTCAAGTCATTGATAATGAAGTTACTGTCTGCATCTACGTGGAAGCTCCGAGCAGCCCAAGTAATATAGTGTCCTTTGTCATCTTTGTCACCATACTCTATCTTTGAGTCCACATTACGGCAAGCGGCACTGTTACGATTCTTAACGAAAGCTCGAACGGTAATGTTATACTTGCTGGCAAGTTCTTCTACTTTAATAGAAGTAGAAGTTAGGCCGCCGTAGGTCTTAGGATCAAATGTAGGAATAGGATTCTTAGTTGCGTATTCAACTACAGCATTGGCCCACAGATTGTTTTCTTTACGCTTAACAAGGAACAGGGCACGATCCCACAGGTTAGGGATAGCATCTGCCTCACTAGCCAATTTAGTAGCCAACACACCGTTAAGAGCAATCAATTTGTTCTTGATTGCTTCAACAGTAGATGGAATGTAGCTAAGACCTTCGCGGCTGGCCTGAAAGTCTAATTCGCCGATAGCAAACTCCATAACCAATCCACAGCTCAACATACGAACAAGGTCGCCGAGACTAGTGTCTGCACGAGGAATATCAATTGGGTAGGCAATATTACCCATAATAGCTACACTGGCATTACGACCTTTGGCTTGATGAACACCAAGAATGATGTCTTTGCTTTCGTAGTCTACATCACGGAATTCAAACCGGTCCACGCCACTAACAACAGGACGCAGAGCAAAGTGTGTGTAGACAGCACGAGCTTCGTCGGCAAACTTGCCAAAATCGTAGCGTTCGGTAACAGCAAACTTAACTTCAACACCGCTAGGCTCGTCACTGTCTTCTTGTGTCATTAGTGCAATACTAGGCACACCAGCTTCGTTAATGAAAGCAGTGTAGATGCCCTTCTTGCCGTCTTTGACAGCAGTTACGGTGAAGTTATCAGTATAGCTAAAAGGAGACTTAGAGCCGAGACCCAAAGCGCCGATGAAGGAATTGCTATCAGTCTTAGTAGACTCAAAATATGTGGTATAGATGTTTGTAACTTGTTCATGGCTAAGTCCAGTTCCGTAGTCACGGATGGAGAAGAAAGGTTCAAGGCTGTTAGGCAGATGCACATCAAACGGTGTGCCATTACGACCTGCGGCAGTATGGCTATCTACAGCATTACAGCTCAATTCACGAACAATAGCTCGAATCTTGTTAGCATACAAGCCCGAGCTCAAAATGTTAAATGCTTTGGCACTGTTGCGAATACGAAACTCGCCGATTTCACCAACGTTAGAAACAATAGCTTCGTTAACAGGAGCATTGTTAAGAATCATTTGGAACCTTTCTGTGTGTGTTTTGTTACGCTATGTATCTATTATACAAGGAAAAAGGCTTGTTGTCAAGCCTTTTTCTGTTTGGTTTGCCCAAATTAATTAAAAAGCGTCCCAGTGGTAGCCTTTGTCTTTGACTTTGGACAATGTGACACGGTCACCCAATTCATTAATGAAGATGAACTTACCGCTTGCGGCATCGACTTGCTTAAGGTCTTGATTGGCAAAACGGCAGGCTTCCCAATCCCATTCACGATCGCCACTCTCGGTAGGAATGTCTTCGTAAACTTTGTAGTCAACAACAACCGGTTGAGTCAACGGATTGCCAACCCATTCGTTATCGGCATCGTCTTCGGGAATGTCCAACCCCTTAGGTTGGAGTGTGACCTTATAACGAACTTCCGAGCTGAACTCCGGACGAGCGTTAAGAATCTTCATAACTTGTTGTGGGCTTTCGTTGTAGCGATTCATTTCTTCGATCATAGCCTTGAGCATGTCGAAGTTGAATTGATCAAACAGCGTAGCAATACGACAGATAGTTTGAATGTAGTCCTTGTTCTTAAGGTTGTCTTCACAATATTCGATAATGAAGTCCTGCTCAAGACCTTTGAACTCTAGCATGTAATAGATACGGCCGGGACGATTTCTCATGTGTTCGTTAACACGCCACTTATCGTTACAGGTCAAGACGAACAGCTTCTTGCTAGGATAAACACCGTCAAGCAAAGTCAACATCTTTTCCTGGTCTTCACGATCGTAGACCTTTTCAAACTCGTCAAAGAGAATAACTGTAGGCTGTTCAATCATTTGCATGAATGCATTGAAGCCTTCGCCACTCCATGGCTCGTTGATGATAATTGTAGGAATGCCAGTTGCCTGTGCATCACGGCTTAGCATTTTGGCCAGCAGAGTCTTGCCACTGCCTTTTTCGCCGCTGAGCATAACACCTGTGGATGCAGTACGATCTGTAAATGTACTAAGGATACGATTAGCATGGCGCTTAGTATCGCCGTAGATCTTGCCTTTGATTTCAAAGCCTTCAACCTGCTCTAGATAAAAGCAGCCGGCCATCTTATCAAACTTAACAGTATAAGTACCAGCGGGCAGTTGGTCATGCAGATCCATTGCCTCTTTGGTGCTAACATTAAAACGTGTGCCTGATTTAAGAAAGTAAGTCATTGCCTTAAAACTCTTGTTTGTTACTATGCATCTATTATACGAAAAAAATACAAGCTAGTCAAGACTTTTGTTACCATTTAGTCTTTTTTGTAGCTCGATTATTTTACTTTGATTTTCAACAATTTTGGCAAAATAAATATAACCGTATGATATACCAATTAAACTTGCCCAGACCTTCGGACGCATTAATAAATGCCGTATTAAAAGCGGCCGCAGGCAGGCCTCCAAACTGGGAATCTAAAGCGAGCCACGAAAGGGTGCAAGGGCCTGGAATAAATTGTGCAGCCGGCGATTTTTTTCTAGACGAACAAGTTACAGATCTTGGACGTAGACAATTTCAACAGTATTTTCCGTATAAACTTTTTCCAGGGATTGGATTAATTAAAAATACTTCACCGGACACTTTAGCTTCATACTGTCCACATACTGACAAAGTTCGAACGGTATGTATTAATTATTACATAGAAGCAGGGGGACAAAATGTTACAACTGTATTTTATGATAAAGAAGATCTTATAGATGATTTAGTCGGTAGCCATATGGCTGCATATAAAGATCTAAATAAAATAAAAGAACAATATTTCAACGAAAATATATGGTATATGTTTGGTACTAGGCGTTTTCACAGCGTAGAAAACATAGAAGGGGTTAGAATTATACTAACCCTTTCTTTAACTAACTGTAGTACCGAAGATTTAGGTAAACTAATAGAAAACTACGGAACTACATTAACTGCCAATTAGGCTTTGGCATTAGCTCTTACTTGTTCAAAAGTAATTTCTTTAACCAATTTGCCATCACGGAACACTTCTTCCAAAACAGGAACAAATGCGCCAATACCTTTGTCATGCCAACCAGTAGGTTGTTTGACATCAGTAATCCATTCACCACCACTCTTCCAAAGTTGGACACGACCTGCTTTAGATTTCTTGCCACTATCGGTGACAGGATCTTTTTGCACGTCTACCCAAACTCCGTTGATTTGAGCACTGCTACATTTCATAGCAAACTTTTGAGTATCGCGATCAACTTGTTGTAGCAGAGCACCGCCCATACCGAATGCAATGTTGTCTGCACTATAGCCATATGCCTGGAATGCGCCAAGGATGCAACGGATAGTATGTTCGTTTACACCGTCACCTTGGATAAGACGAACGTTGTTGAGAACAAAGAATCCTTTGCTGTTCTTTACTGCACCAAACTTGTCGTGTAAGATTTGAACCAGCTTCAAACACACGGTTTCAGGATCACCACTGTCAGGACGAATAACAACGGTAGCCCCAGAAGCAATAACTTGTTCACGAAGTTCTTCACCCCAGAGGTTTCTTGCGGCATTGTAGATATCGTAACTGTCAGATACGACAGCCACAATAGAGCCAGGCTTGGCAAATTGTTTGAGCATGTTTCCATATGCATTTACCTCACCATCACGGCCCCAGCTAGTAATTGTTGAGTGTTCGGCGGCAGGGATAGAAAAGCCGCTAATCCCAGCATCATAGTATTCGCGAGCATACAGAACACCAGAAATAGTATCACTGCCCATGAAGTTAACAAGGTGTGCCGCGCCTCCGATTGCCGCTGACTCCAGGCTAGAAACACCACGAGCACCGAAATCGTGCAACTTAAAATCAATAAGGGAAGGGTCACCTGTTTTCTCCAAATAGTCTAAAATAACCTTGCGAATTGTCCAACTTTGTGTTGCCACAGTAGTTGGATACCAAACGGCACGAAGCAAGGCAGTTTCGAGCCAGGTAGTTAGCCAGAAACATTCTGGGTCTGTGTTTTCGATGGTGGCCAAGACATTTTTAACAGGGACAACCGATCCTTCAGGGACTGCCCTAATAATAACTGGGAGCTGTCCATTGTGCTTGTCAAGAATGTATTGCCATCCTGCTCTGTTGAAAGGCTCACCGTGGGCAGTAAGTATTTCATCTGCAATGTCAATGTCATCTTGGGTAATGGGTTGAAGTAGGTATTCTTTGATAAAAGCCTGTAGTCCGAAGAATACTGTTCTATCGTAACGCCCACCCCGGGATTCAATGTAACTGTATACACCTGTAGTACCTGCTGGGTATTGTTTGAACATGCTAACTTTGTAGCTGTCTGTGTTCAGAATAATGTTTTTTGCTAGTTTCATGATAAACTCCTTATCGTTAAAAAGCCTTTGCGTCTATCGCTTAGGCACCTACAAAATGCTGTAGGATTTCGTAGTGGTCTTCAAAGCAGTCCTCCGACCGGACTTCTGCAATAGGCACCCACCTAGCCTTTTCTGCATCATCACTACCTTTGACTTTTGGAAGTTCGCCGTCGGGTAGAACAATGTGGAAAGCATGTGTAATTATACGTCCACGAGGACTTCTGTCAATCGCATCGAACACTTTACTACGGACAATATTGCCACGCAGTACAGGTTCTGGCACTTTGATTTTAGTTTCTTCGCGGAGTTCGCGTAACATAGCTGCCTCTACCGATTTGTCTGTATTTGCGTTAACATAACCTCCGGGTAGTGCCCACAGACCTTTACCAGGTTCTGCACGTCTACGGATCATTAGTACGTGCCCGCTTTGGATAACCACTGCGTCGGCGGTACTAAAGATAGGAGGATATGGCAGTGAAGCATATTGTTTCTTGTAAGTTTCTACAAACTCACGTTCACGGATAATTTGTTGGAATTCTTCAGAGCGACGGAAGTCCATTAAGAAATCGTAAGTTGTTTCAGGAACTACATTCTTAATGAAGTTGCTGTTGAAACTTTGCTTGAAATACAAGTCACGAATGTTAACAGCACTCAACGGTTCAATTTCTTCTACGTTAATAAACTCCCATTGTGGGAACATATCAAGATAGAATGAACTCTCATCTTTTTTGTGTCCAATTACAGCATCCTTAGTACCAAGGATACGATATTTGCTGTGAATACCTTGTACACGAACTGCCCATGCTTGGTCGTTGTAGATAGTATCAATGTTAGGTTCAACATAGACACGCATACTCAGGCCAGCAGTTGCGGCACGAATCATTTGAGCACGTTCTTCAAACGTAAATGGATTCTTATAAGTGCGTGGTTGGTTAGCAGATCCTGCAACAATAACCAGTTGATCTGTTAGTGCGGTGCAACGCTTGATGATCTCAAGGTGTGCATTATGTAAGGGCTGGAAACGCCCAATGAGCATAATAGTGCCATATGGCTTAGACATAGAAAAATCCTTTCTATAATGTGAGCTCAGAGTCTATCTCTTTGCTTCATGTATTTATTATAACAAAAAAATACCCGCCTGTAAAGCGGGTATTTGTCCAAATTAGTTTGCTACTACCCGAGCAACACTATTCATGACTGAGGCAATCCGCCCAATATCTCGAAGTTGCTCTACAGTATAACCCTCTTTTTTGAGCGTTTCGTAGTGTGCCTTAACGCAAAAATGGCACTTGCCCACAATACTAGCAGCCAAACTATATGCTTCAAAACGAGCTTTAGTTGTGCCGCCGTGGCTGGCAATAGCATTCATGCGTAATTGAGCAGGCAAGCCTTTGAGCTGTTCGTCATCGGCCATTTCAACGAATGGATACCAAACATTGTTCTGTGCCATAATACTTGCGGCAGTTAAGGCAGCATCTGCTTCTTGACGATTTGCCAATTGGCTGTGTACCCAAGTCCATAGCTTACTGTTACCTGTGGCAAAAGCGGCTGCAAGGGCAATAGCTTCTGCTTCTTCAACTGGCAAAGTACTACGCTTGATTACTGCGTCAATATTAAGTTTAGTATCCTTAGCATATTCAGGAATACTATTCTCTTTAAGAGCGTCTACCCATGCAGTCATAGTTCACTCCTTAAAGTGTTTCGCCACCAACGGTGCGGTTACATGCACATAGTTCGCCAGTTTGTAGCGCATCAAGGACACGAAGTGTTTCTTCTGGGCTGCGTCCAACGTTCAAGTTGTTGACAGTAACGTGTTGGATAACGTTCTCTGGGTCAACGATAAATGTTGCGCGAAGTGCGGCACCGGCAGGCGCATAGAATACACCAAGTTGTTCAATCAATGACAACTCACCACGCTGTGTATCTGCAAACTGTGTATGTGTGATTTTCTGTAGGTCTGGGTGTGCTTTTTGCCAAGCTACTTTACAGAACTCATTGTCTGTAGAGCCAGTTAGCAATACAGCGTCACGATCAATAAAGTCACCTGCTAGTTTATCGTAGGCAACAATTTCTGTAGGGCAAACGAATGTAAAATCTTTTGGATAGTAAACAATTACTTTCCACTTGCCAGCAAAACTTTCATCCGTAATATCGAAGAAAGCATCTTCTGGTTGACCTGGCTTAACACCAGTGATCGCGAACTTTTCTAATTTATCACCAACTGTTTTCATTTGTTTCTCCTTTAGTGTGTGTTGAAAACTTAATAGAACATTTTGTTCATGTTCGTATTGTAATATTATTTACAAATTAAATCAACGGTTTTAATAGGTTTTACCAATAATTATTTCAATGTCGATAATAGGAAAAACTAATTATATCTTACTCCATCGAAGGATAAACCAATCACGCTGACTCTCTTTTCGGAAGCTAAACAGTCGTTCGGTCATACGCATACCTTTGCCAAACTCACTGTTGCACCAATCTTCCATTTCCTTAATTTGCTCTTCGGTAATTGTTTCTTCCTCTTCGGCTTCGATAACAATGCCCGGCAAGCGGAACATTCCTACTTCACATGTTTTAAAGATCATCGTACTAACTCCAATAAGGTAAGGTAGTTGCGCCACGCTTTTTGAACAGCAGGATTTTTATCTCTAACTCGCTCGTCTTCTCTGTATTGTTCTACGATACGTCTATAATGATTAGCTTCTTCTTCCAGCCTGCCGTACCATTGTTCTTTTTCTACAAGCTCTTGGAATCGATGCGAAGGTATATACATTTCAACCATTGGTTCACGATCCACCTCTTGGTGGAATGGAATGTTAGCACCGTCATGTAGCCAATCTCTATAACTAATAGGCCTGCGCCTGTAGTATTGTTTATGTTTGCTCAACCCTGCCTGTGCTTCATATCTTTTAAGGAAGCTATCTACTCCCTTATCTGGATTATTAACAGGTTGGTTGTGCAGCCTGTTGTCGTACCAATATGTCATCTTACGCCCACCTTAACATAAACCAAGTATAGTCTCTTTCTTCTTTAAATGCAACAAAAATATAGTCCGATCCTCCTAACTCGTTTATAGCCCATTGATTACTAGTCGAAGGTTCATTCATTGCTCTGTGGAAGTCGAACCTATATTTGCCCTTGCAGTTTGCATCTATCCATTGACTAATAACATATATGCCGTCATATGCTACATCCCAATAGTAAACTTCGTGCTTGTGGTTTTCAAAACAATAGACGTATGGATAGCCGTGATAGTAATCCTTAATCCTTGTAGCCGGTTTGAAGACATCTGGATCAAATCTATAATTGTATTCTTTCCAGGATTCGCAACCGTGCTTACGCAGGAAAAGATTATCTTTCCAGGACTTTATTTTGGTACGTAAGTAGGTCAAAAGCTGTTGCATATTGTACTTCTGGTTCCATGTGAAAGCCTGTGCCCCACACTACCCATACCTTTCGTTTATAAACTTTCTTCCACCAGACACCTTTACCTGTAACAGTCTTAATGGGCCACCAGGCAAATACTTCATGCCAAGGATAACAGTCTGCACCATCTTCAATAATAGTATATTCCATCGGGTTAAATCCTGCAGATATATGCCTGCCAATACCATTAAAACTCATATTCCATCCTATGCTTCTACCCCAGACTATCTTAAGCATACTTTAATAAAAATAACATATACTTCTTTTCGTCTACAACTTCTGCTTGAGTAAGTTCATAGCCAAACTTGCCGCTAACATCGTGTATCTTAGGATTAAACTCTAATCTCAATCCTGCTGTGTGTTCGACATGATACCTAAAAGCGAATACACGTTGTTTTGGCAGGCTCTGAGGCCAGTCGGGATCATACTCAAGGTAGCACTTATTGAGCAATGGACTGATATCTTTAGTTGGGATTAACTTCATATATGCTTTTGTTTTCTATTATATACTCACTGTAGGCAATACTAAAGAGGTAAGCAGCCTTTCGACTTTCAAACTGTATGAGCGGAGTTTCCTTGCTGTCTCCGTTAGTAGCCGGACCAAAATTATAGATGACATGCCATCGTTGAAAGTATCCTGTTTCTGGATAACGCTCACACCACTCCCACATTTCAGTAGTGAGGTCCCTGAGCACAAACGAATAAGCAAAACTTGGGCGATTGTTGCCGCCATCACTATAAAAATATTCCATTACTAACTATGTCCTATTAGTTCATTTTCACATATTGTTCCAGGCGTTACTAGTGTTTCGGACAACAGAACAGCTTGATTGCCATACTTTAGGATCAACATATCTCTTTGTTTGTCTGTAGTAGTGTCGCAAGTATATAACGGCTTGCCGTAGATCTTATGTGTCTGGCCGCCAAACGAATCAAACTCCTGTGTAGGACGATCAATACGGATAGGAATTTCAAACCCCCTGAGCCATAGAAAGTCTGCTTCGCCTATAGTGTCTACAGTAAGGAGCCAAGTTCTATAAGTTATTGGCTCGTGACCCATATTATAATAAACTCGTTTCACAACCACCTCAAGGCAAACCAGTTAGCTTCTTTAGGGTCCTTGAACATCCATGTAGGACCGTATGTCCAGAAACCGTTTTTAACATTATCGTTAACCCACTGTTCGACAATAGCCTTTTCTGGCTTATGCCTCCTAGCTATAACAACTTCTGCCCAGCCGCATTCTTTAAGCATAGATTGCATAACTTGAGCATCCATATTTCGAGCCATCTGTTCAGCAGCCTGTTCTACCATCTCGTCGTGTAGCTTACCAGACCTGTCTGTTAGTAGTCGTTTCTTTTTCATAACCACCTCAACGCAAACCAATTAGCATCTTTACTATTGCGAAAGTAATAGTTAACACCTTTGCTAGATGGAACTGTTATCCAACGCTTTTTAAAATCTCCAAACTGTTCGCCTAACCAACATTCGAGCTCGTAGTGACCGGCATCAAACTCGTCCTTGGGTATAAGAACTTTAGCCGGCCACAGTTCTTTCTTTAAGACTCTCATAGGCTACTCCATCGTATAACAAACAGTGTGCGATCCTTTTCACTGCGGAACCAAAACTTACGATTGTTAGCATACCAACGACGTGCGGGCTCGGGAGCTTTCTTCTCTCCCCATAAGGCACGACAGCCTGGACCAAATGTTGCGGTACACCACTTTTCCATTTCAAGCCAATTGCCGCCGATAGGTGCGGCTGTGTAATAACGTGACCCGTAAACAGTACCTTCTCCTAGTGTTATCTCAGTTATAGGATTGCTGTTCAAGTCATCCATTAGGCGTTTAATAGCTTGGTTGGTCCAAACACTTTTTCCGACTTGTCTGCCGGACATCATAATAGCTAGTTCACCGGGCTTTGCGTAAGTTTCGATGTCTACTAACAGTTTTTCTTGCCAAGTGTGTAGTTTAGTTTCCATACTTTAATGCGAATAAGGTTGCGTACTTTTCTACGTGGAATGTAAACACTGTATAACGTCTAGTAGGCGCTTCGTGCCCGAATGTGTCCCATGTGGGTTTATGATATGCAAAGTCAAAGTCTACTCCTTGTACATACCCTTGTTGACGAATATCTTTTACAATATCCATAATTTCATTAGGTGTGCAATCGTGGACAATAACTTCTATAGCCATCTAAGTTTAAACCAATTTACATCTGCTTCTGTACGAAGATAGATCTTGTGATTGTTAAAATTGGTGTGCCAGCACCATCGATTGTTTTTGCTAGAACTAGTATCGGGCATGTTAAGCCAAAACTCTAATTCACAGCTAGGACCCATTGTAGACCAACACCACTCCCTAACTTCATTTAGGTCTGCGTTCTTTTGTTGGATAGCGGGAGTACCAAAATTAGTAGTAGCTCTGCGTTCAACAGTGACTACATACTTCCATTCGTGGTTGCCTGTGTGTCGCTTGTCTGTCTTTTTAATTGTTAGCTTCATTCCAAGTACCCGACGTCAACTGCTAGAACATAGCGATATTGGTTACTAAGATTAATGCCAGGTCTATGCCAGGTTTCGCTAGGATAAATGTTCCACGTATGCTTATTGGGCCCTACATAGAATCTGCCATCCCCTTCTGGTCCATTAGGAGCCATTTCGGTTCCTTCGCCACCATCAGGTACATGCAAGTAAAGGATGCCGCTAAGGCCTTTCATACCGTGTTTGTCATGATGATGCCACAGTTTATTCCTATCGGGTTGTGAGTCCTTGTTAGTCATATAGACCCAAGCCATCATGTTGGCTACACGATGCTCTTTACCCAAGTATAAGAAAACACTAGTTAAGAATGTCATTCGATACTTGAGCCAGCAGGCCTCTGGTCGTCCAAATATATTTTCATTAGTTTGGAAAGGCGGGCTGTTTTTAAAATAATTACCTGCGTCAATAATAGACTTTGCACAGGTAATAGCATCGGTGCAGTCGTTATCTGTAATTAGACTACTGTAGTCGTAACTTTTAACTAGACTCATACGCCTCCATTCTTTAACATAAACCAAGTCATATCGCTAGCCTCAAGGCGAACGACATCTTCTGGATATTTATTGTAGTCCGATCTAGCTTTTGGCAAGCTCAATACTTTAACCATCTTAGGATTAATCTTAGTAATCTTACCCACATAGAGCATATTACTCTGTGGAAAGGCAACAAAGTCTCCTACGTTAATAACTCTGCCCAGTTTATCTTTGTGTACAGGAATCTCTTTAGCCATCATGAACCTTTCGTCATCAAATACCAAGTAAGGTCTGGCCCCTCTACACGAACAAACCGTTCGCTGTCAGTAGTATAGGTAGCCCAATCATACTCTGCCCAAGCTACCTTAACCTTCTTGGGAGTCATCTTAACAATCTGTGCCAGCTTGAACTCGCGAGCGTGTTGGGCCATCATGATGACCCTATCGCCTACAGCGAGCTTACGGCCCAGAAAGTCTCTGTGGTTATACTGCGGCTGTGTGCTTACAGCTTTTTCGGAACTGGAATCCTGGGCAGGTGCAGTTCCATTTACCGTTTGATCCTGTGACGACATACTCGTTACCTTTGCTACCTTTGATTACCTTAGTGACAACTTCTGCCACGGACTTCTTAACGGTCTTGCCGTCAATTTTAACAATTTGTTTACGTTGGATAATACGCACAGGCCATTCTGGGTTGCCAGTGCTAAGAGCCAGTTCGTCTACTGTTGCATGTTTAACTTTGACTTCTTCGCCCTCATACTCAAAGAACTCTGGCTGCTCAAAAAACCAAACATTTTTGCGTCCAAATTCTGGATTACTAACTGTAACTTTCATATGGCCCTTTCTGTGCGTGTCTGTCTATTATATAATAGTAGCCAAATTATGTCAACTAATTTGAGCTCGGTTGACAAATATAAAGGGCGACTATATAATATACGCATACAGACAAAAAAGGAGCCTAAATTGGCAGAACCCGTAGAACTATTTTGCACTTATGACAAGGACCGTAATGAATGGCTCGTTTGGTTCCCGCATCCTTTGGGCGGTATGAGCGTGTTGGAATCGTTTGACAACGAAGCAGAAGCCCGCCAATTTTGGCAAGAACAAATTGATAGCGCAGACTATGATGCAGAATAAAAAACAATACTATTGTGTAGTCTATTGGTACACTACACCATTGAACAAAAAGGCTAACCGTGTAAAAAACGGGTCAGCACGCCGCGAAGCTACTAGCGCCTACGAAGCCGCAGAAGTTCGTATTAAAGAACAATTAACTGCGGCTAACAGCGCAGACCCTTACGAAATCCTGCATGTCGAAGATGTGAGTGACATGTGTGAAACTGGTAACAAGAACACCAGTTTGAGTAAACTTCGACAGCTTGAGCAAAATTGGCTACATGCAAAACAAAAACGAATGGGCATGTGGGTTCCATCCGATTCGGAAAAGTCGGAATGGTTCCAGGACCTGTCCGACGCACCGTCTGTTGATAATGTTGTTAATGTAGGTAAGCGTTTAATTAACGAACGCCGACATGGTGTAACATCTCTTGCATCCTACCCTAGCCATAAATTCCAACTCGAGGCTTTAACTAAAGCAATTGGCTACTTTAAATCTAATGGTAAAGATTTCTTGTTAGATGCAACTATGCGTTTTGGCAAGTGTCACACCAGCTATCTAATTGCAAAAGATTTAGGCTGTAAACGCATTCTAGTTATTACAGGTCGCCCTAAAGTTAAGAACGGTTGGGCCAATGACATCGACCATGTTAAGTTTGGAAACTGGAAATTCATCGACAGTCAAACAGAAACAAATGTACAGTTCACAGGTTCTGCAGAAGCAGAAGTAATCTTTGCTAGCTTCCAGGGCTCTAAACGTGCTAACCTAAACAGCCGTTTGGAAAAAGTAATAGACCAAGACATTGACTTAGTTGTTATTGACGAGTTCCATGCTTACTATAGTGCAGATGCAAAAGCATTTATTGAAAAACTTAAAACAAAGTATGGTCGCCTTTGGGTAAGCGGAACACCTTTCAATGCCTACGAACAAGGCAAGTTCGACGGTACAACAGATACCTATCGCTTTACGATGATCGATGCCTTACGTGCTAAACGTGCAGGTATGGATCGATTTAAAGACTTTCCAGAACCGCTGTTATTGATTAGTGAGTTTCCAGAAGATCTTAAGAATCGCCTTGCTGGCGACGAAGAGATGAATATGGCTAAACTTCTTAGCAACGATAAAGGCTTGCCTAACTATCCGCAAGAAGTTAACAGTATTCTTAATACACTAATCAATCCTACAGCTAGTGCAAAGCAAAGCGCCTTCTTAGCAGGTAACAGAGAAGGTGTTAAAACTGCTGGCAAGCGAACACACAACCATCTTTGGTTTGCAGTTCCACGCGGCAAAGATGACAGCAAGTCTATTAGTGTTGCCAGCGCAGATACATTAATTGCATCGTTTACAGAGCACCCTGCCTTTGAAAGTTACATGCCTTTGAAAGTCGGCGGCGAAACAAATGAAGACGAAGCTAGTGTTCAACTGTGGCATATTACACATCCTAAGACTGCAATCCTTAGTGCAGGCTCTTTGAATACTGGCACTACATTACCAAAGCTCGACACGCTAGTTTACTTAAAAGAAAGTGAAAGTGCCGCAGACTTCTGGCAGACCTTTGGACGCATTATGAATCCAGATGTGGGCAAAGAAGTTGTTACTGCGGTGTTGCCTGGCCCAGAATTTTATGCTAATATGCTAGCTAAGATGGTTGAGTACAGCTCCGGTGCCAGCAACTTTCAACAGGTCTTTGAAGAAGCAGTTAGCCTTATGCCTAGTTATATTGTTGGAGGTATTAAGCCTGTGGCAATTGATGTCGAAACTGCCTACGGTCTGTTAAGTTCCGAAGGTAGTGTGTATAAGAGCTTTAAAGATTCTTCTACCTTGGGATACCAAATTGATGACTTAATTGAAGCTAATTTGGAACTGTTGAATGGACTTCCAGATATGGCATCTGGAAAAGAACCAAAAGTATTAAACAGCCAATTGGCTAGCGGCAAGAACACCAAACGAAAAATTGTAGGCGGAAAGACAAATCGGACTCCTAGCGAAGAAAACCAAATTGCCAAAATTAAAGCTAGAATTCGTGAGTTTAATACAACGATTCCTAGCATTGTGGCCTTGGCAAGAGCTACAGATTCTGTTATAATTAACAGTGTAGAAGATCTGCAAAAGATTGACAGCGGCCTGCTTGACAGAGAGCTTTTCCCAAATGCCAAGCAGTGGGTTGATTTCCTTTTTGAAAACGGTTTCCTTAAACGAGCTGTGATTGAAAAGAAAATTGCAATGTTTAATAAATTTGAAGTCGAACCACTTTGCAAATGAATATTCAAGGTTTGTTAGGACTAGTTACAGTCCCTAAATGGCGCCAGCGCCTAGGCGATATCTCTACACCTAAAATTGTAGTAGATGGATTGCTCAAGCATCTGGAACTAGATCCTGTTGAGTTAATTAAAAAGGGAGAAACTATTGTAGACCCATGTTGTGGTCACGGAAGTATTCTTATTGAAATTGCTCGCCGCGCAAAAAATAAAGTTGATCCAAAAAAGATTGCTAAACATCTTTATGGATACGACATCAAACATGCAGAAACTGCCAAGAAGCTTTTAGCTAATGAGCTCGGCCTCGATGCTAAATTTGTAAATATCTATCAAGAAGATAGTCTAGGAATTAATATGGATATTAAAAACTTTCGTGTTGTAATGAACCCTCCCTTCAACGAAGAGCCCGGCGAAAGCCGCGACGAGTCCGGTAACAGCAACAACAGTATCCTATACCAAGCATTCGTAGAAAAGTTTGCAGGAACTGCAAAACAAGTAGTGAGCCTTAACCCTGCAGGTTGGACTATTAAAAAGAAGGATGTCGAAAGTTATAAGGACATGGGGCTCAAGCAAGTTGAGTTCTTGCCAGCAAACCATTTCCCTACTGTTACTATTCGCAGTGGTTTAACTATTAGTAATTTTGTTAAAGGTTACGACGGCGACATTACTATTACTACAGAACAAGGCGATACCTACACCCAACTTAGAACCGCAGAAGAAATTAAAAACATTAGTCAAGGCACTAGAGGAATACTTGACAAGATGGTTAGTTTCCCTACACTAGATAAAGCTATCCTAAAAGGATCTATAGTTTTACCAAAAGGTACTAAGAGTAGTATTCAACGGGCATGTGAGTTAGACCCTAAGAAATTTAAACTAGAAGCTACTGCCCGATTCTGCTATAAAACATTAGCCTATGTTGGAGACGGAAGCAACTTAGATTTTGTTTATACAAATACAGAATGTGATCATTACGGCAAATATAAAATTGTTGTAAGTGGTGCTACAAGTAAGTTTTACCTAGGTAATGTTATTGTACTAGGGCCAGACAATGGTGTTTGCAAAAACAACTTCTTGTTAACATTTAAAAACAAACGCCAAGCCGAGTTGTATAAATCATATTTAGATAGTAAACTAATCAAGTATGTAATTAAGAATGTTAAGTTCAATGACGTTGTAAACACCGGAACAAACAGCTGGGGATACATTCCTCAAATATCAATTCAAGACGTAGAACAACTTTCAAAGAAAGATGACTTTAATCTTGATACATATTTGTACGACCTGTTTGATCTTACACAAGACGAACGAGAATTGATTGAGCAATGATAACTGTAGAAGAAGTAATCAAACACTCTAGGAATAGAGAGTACATGAGTGGAATCGAGCGTGACCAAGCTCGAGTTAAAGCCACGAGTGAAGTGTTTACACCTACTCCGCTTGTTCAAAAGATTCTAGAAACTTATATAGATCAAGATGCTATTGTTGATAACTTTCTAGATCCTGCCTGCGGTGACGGCCAGATTCTAAGTGAAATCCTAATTAAGAAAATGGAAGCTGGCGCCACTTTTGAACAGGCATTAAGTACAGTCTACGGTGTTGATCTAATGCAAGACAATGTAGACTTATGCAGAGAAAGATTGTTATGCGGTCAAGAACAGTTTAGACACATTGTTGAGAAAAATATACAATGCAAAGATAGTCTAAAGTTTGGCTACAACTTTGAACCTATGGGCCCAGCTCGCCGTAAGACAGAAGAGGCAGCGCGACGTCGCAATGCAAAAGCAAACCTTAAACGTAAACAAAAAGAGGTTGCTAAGAAAAAAGAAGAACATAAGTCTAAAATCGAAATCAAATTCTTTGGACAACCATTAAAAGTTCTCCCAGTATAAAACTTCATAAATACCTAGCGAGGTGAGTATGAAAGTTTTAGTTACAGGTTCGGAAGGGTTCATTGGAAAAAACATCTGTGCCTTTCTAAGTAAGCAACCTGATTGGCAAGTAGACGGCTGGGATTGGCATCCCACCGATTGGCCTAATGTAAGAGACTATGATTGGGTCATACACTTAGGCGCAATAGCAGACATGACTGAAACAGATGTAGAAAAGGTCATGCATCAAAACTACGACTTTAGTTGTTGGTTATTTTTAGAATGCCAACGTAACGGAGTCAACCTTCAATACGCTAGTTCTAGCAGTGTCTATGGCAATACTAAAGACTTTAGTGAATATAGTGCTTGCCACCCCCAAACTCCATACGCATGGTCTAAGTATCTATTTGACCGTTGGGTGTTTCAACAACGTCAAACAAACTTTGTACAAGGGTTCCGTTATTTTAATGTTTACGGCAAGTGGATGCACCTGCGAGGCAAGAGAGCCAATGCTATACACAAATGGCGTGACCAAGCTCGTAAGCAAGGATATATTGAAGTGTGGGAAAATGCAGAACATATTTACAGAGATTGGACTTGGGTAGGAGATATATGCCAACTACATTTAGACTTTATGCTCAAAGTTAAAGGTAGCGGCATATGGAATGTGGGTGCAGGCTTGCCGCACAGCTTTTTAGATATTGCCGAGACTATTGCAGAACAAGAGGGTGTGGAGTTAAAATATATTCCTATGCCAGCAGAGGAAGCAAGTCGATTTAGGCAAAAGACCTGTGCAGACCTAACGCATCTAAAAGAAACAATAGGCAAGCGCAAGTGGCTAAATGTATATGAGTGGTTGGATTTAGAATGAAAGTAATGGTTAACGGTACATTTGATATACTCCATAGGGGTCATATTGAATTGTTAAATTATGCAAAAAGCCTCGGCGACCAATTGTTAGTCGCAATTGACACGGACCGTAGAGTTAAAGAACTCAAGGGCATAGGCCGTCCAATTAATAACCAAGACGATAGAAGGTTATTTCTTTATAACTTAAAAGCAGTTGATACAGTAATGTTATTTGATAGTACAGAACAGCTCATAGACATTATGAAAGAGTATCAACCGGATGTTTATGTTAAAGGCAGTGACTGGAAAAAGGACCGACCCTCAACAGCAGAACAATATTGTAAACAGGTAATTTATTATGACAGGGTCGGAGACTACTCCACAACAAAAACAATTCAAGATATTATTAGTCGGTGACAAGTGTACTGACGTATACCAATACGGCACTATAGATAGACTAAGTCCCGAAGCACCTGTTCCGGTGTTTGTTCCTACACATAAAGAAGAAAGTGAAGGCATGGCAGGTAATGTATATGCCAACCTTGTTGCGTTAGGATGTAGTGTAGATATTGTCTGCGGCATTGCTAGCAAAAAGACTAGACTAATTGATAGTCGCAGTAAACAGCAACTCTTACGAATAGACGAAGATGTTAAGTCTGTGCCAGTTGCTAATGTAGATACAGCAGGATATGATGCAGTAGTTATAAGCGATTATAACAAAGGTGTTGTTAGCTACGAACTAATTGAATCAATCATAGAACAGTCGCATCATTCCGTTAACTTTCCTGTATTCATAGACACAAAGAAAACAGACATTGAGCGAATGCAAGGTGCGTGGGTTAAGATTAACGAATTAGAATATAGTAAAATCAAAAGTGAATGCACTGGGTTGATAGTAACCCGAGGCAGCAAAGGCGCAGATGCTGTTCATCACGAATACTCATCTAAAGCACCTAAGGTAGAAGTTGTTGATGTTACAGGCGCCGGAGATACTTATCTTGCCGCACTCGCCTACAACTACTTACATACTAAAGATATTAAAAGAGCAATGGACTTTGCTAACTTAGCGGCTGCTGTAACAGTACAGCATTTAGGTTGCTATGCACCAACAATGGAAGAAATATTATGAAAGTGTTAATAACAGGACATCGAGGATTCATAGGACAAAATTTAGTCAAATACATTCATGAACACACTGACTGGGAAGTAAATGGCTGGGAGTGGGGAGACAGCGAGTATCCTACAGTAGGTGGGCACGACTGGGTAATACACTTGGGTGCAATTAGTAGTACAACAGAAACAGATGTAGATAAAGTTTTAAAACATAACTTAGACTTTAGCCAATGGATTTATAACACCTGCAAGATTAATTATGTAAATCTACAGTATGCAAGTAGCGCCAGCGTTTATGGACTAGAAAGCGATTTTAAAGAAGATACAAAATTAAGGCCTTCTACTCCTTACGCCTGGAGTAAGTATCTATTTGATCGATGGGTACACGAACAGGATCACGCATACGGATGTGTTGTACAAGGATTTCGTTACTTTAATGTTTACGGAAACTTTGAAGGTCATAAATCAGGACAGGCTAGCCCTGTAAGTACATTTACTAAACAGGCTAAAGAGCAAGGAGTAATTAGGCTATTTCATGATAGCGTAAGTTATAAACGTGACTTTATAGCAGTAGAAGATATATGTAGATTACATTTGGCATTTATTCAAAAACATGTATCAGGCATCTGGAATTTAGGTACAGGAGTAGCTACTAGCTTTGAAGATGTTGCTGTAGCTGTACGTAAACGTTGGGGAGGACGATTAGAGTACGTTAACATGCCAGATAATCTACGTGCTAGTTATCAAAAATACACCTGTGCAGACATTACTAAGCTAGAAGATACCCTTGGTCCGCAACATTTTATCACTGTACAAGACTGGATAAACGGTTAAATACAGTACTATGTTGATCAAAGAATTTATAACCGACGAAGAACTAGCAGCTATAGACGAAAAAGCAAGCCGCAAACTCTGCCTAAGTACAAAACCTAATAGCGAATTAGGTGCTAGCAACCTGGCCAGCTGTAAAAGCCAAGGACTACGTGCTCGCGAAGGCAATAAAAGCCATAAACTAGGCCGTAGTCCTAAGAGCCGTGTTGTTATGGGCGGGCACAAGATTAAAGGCAAAAAATACGGCGGAAAGATTCCAGATTGGGGCACACGCAAGGGGCAGTTATGAGATTTAGTGAATTTAAACCGCTAGTTGAAGCAGCCGGTAAGTTTTATACTATCGGAGATAGCCATGCTGTCGCTGTTGCAACTGCTGGCGGCAAGGACTGGGTTAATCTAGCAATAGGTGGTAGGAGTAGTACCGATGGCCAGATGCTAGCAAATATTAACCAAGTACCAAAAGGAGCTATAGTATTAGTAAGTCAAGGTGCTAACGACACCGCTAACGCAATGCGAGCATCTATCGAGTCTAAGAAACCTCCTAAAGATCCTAAACAAATAGCAGCTAACGTTGCTAATGTAGTCGATAAAGTACAGGCACAGGGTGCTACTGTTATTTTTATGTTATTTCCAAACGGTCCCGGAAGAGGCTCTTCATTGGCCAAGTACTATGGCGGTGATTATCAAGATGATGTTCGAGCAGCTATCAAAAGTGCAATCAGTGTACCTATCATAGATATTAACGGAAAGCCTTTAACAGATGGTGTACATGCTACTATGGCAGTCTACAAAGATGTTGCTAATCAAGTTAGAGCAAAAGCAGGATCTGGTGTAACGTTAGGACCTGCTGGAGCAGAACCCGGAAGTCCTGCAACTAAAAATAAAGTAGGTGCTGGAACAAAACCGTCTACAGAGATAGATATACCAACTAGCCGCCAAGGTCCTGCTGTTAGAGATGTTCAACAAGCACTTATAGCATTAGGTTATAAATTACCGCAACATGGTGCAGATGGCATACGTGGTCCTGAAACAGTTGAAGCAGTTAAACAATTCCAACAGGATAATAACTTAACAGTAGATGGTGATCCAGGTCCAGAAACAGTCGGCGCATTGAATAAGTTAATCGCAACCAAGGGCATTAAGATTGTAAAAAGTACACCTGCAGATGTAAAAGTATCCGCAGGTGGCACTGCTAGTGGCAAACTTCCTCCGTTAAAGATGGATTCTGCTACATCAGGCAAAGTTGGAGAGTTATTAAACTTCATTGCTCGTTACGAATCTGGTGGCGACTACAATATTATGGTAGGTGGAAAGCGAGCAAACTTAACTAGTATGACTGTTGGCGAAGTGTTAGACATGCAGAAAGATATGATTGCACGAGGTCACGAAAGTACTGCTGTTGGTCGTTACCAGTATATTAGAAAGACTTTAGCAGGCACTGCTGCTCAGATGGGCATGAACGTTGACAATACTAAGTTTAATGAAAAAACACAAGATGCACTGGCCATTCAAACATTAAGAACTATTGGATTAGAAAATTGGTTAGATGGTAAACTTGATGATGGTGCTTTCTTAAACAAGGTAGCAAGAGTATGGGCAAGCGTTCCTACTACTAGCGGTGGTTCTTATTATGCTGGTGTCGGATCCAACAAAGCTGGGGTTAAGTCGGATGTCGCTTTAAATACTCTACAAGATATTAGAACAGCATAATGAATTTAACAGGAAAGTTAGTAATAGCACCTCCTAGCGTAAGAGGAAATTTTTGGCAAAAAACTGTAGTCTATGTTACAGAAAACCATGCTAGAGGTAGCATGGGCATTGTTGTTAACAAAAAGAGTAAAATGACTATACGCGAATTTGCCAAACAATGCGGTATGGAATGTAATGTTGACGGCTATGTTTATGTAGGCGGCCCTGTTAATACAAAAGCAGTAACTTTATTGCACAGCTCAGAATGGAACTGTAGCAATACAATGCATATTAATAATGAATTTAGCATAAGTTCAAGCCAAGATGTAATACCAAGATTAGCACTTGGAGATCGACCGAACAAATGGCGATTGATTTTGGGCTTGTGTGCATGGGCACCGGACCAATTAGAGAATGAATTAAAAGGCACTCCGCCTTATAATCATGATTTTAGTTGGTTAACTGCAACCCCGAGTCAACATACTGTTTTTGACTTTGATGGTCAAGAACAATGGACTCAATCAATTGAGCAATCAGGATTGGAATTTGTCCAAACGGTACTTGCTTAAATAAGAAAATGAGTGTATAATACATTCATGTTTTAACTACTATGGAAACCCAAAATGAGCGACACATTGCTACTCAACGCCGACGGCGCACCAGTAAGCTTCTTGCCGCTATCAGTTATTAACTGGCAGGAAGCTATTAAGTACATGGTCCTAGATAAGGCCAATGTACTAGCTTTTCACGACAATTGGATCGTGAGATCAGCTCGTTGGGAGACACAAGTTCCTAGTATTCTAATGCTTCGTGAATACATGAAGCCTAAAACTACAATTAGATTCAGCAAGGGCAATGTCTTCTTACGAGACAACTACACCTGTGCATACTGCGGTGACCACCTGGAAAAGAAACACTGTACTCTTGACCACGTTGTTCCGTCAAGTCACGGGGGTAAGACAACCTTCGAAAACACTGTAACGGCCTGTGGCCCTTGCAATGCATCTAAGGGTAACAACAAGAAAATTGTTCCAAAGTACAAGCCTCATAAACCAGACTTCTACGAACTAGTAAATAAGCGTAAGCGTATGCCTTTTAACATAAGGCATGAAGCATGGCGCGATTACCTAGTGTGAATGAAACAATAACTATTGATTGGAATTTTGGAAACAGTTGTGATTTAAAGTGTAGTTACTGTCACAAGGAACTATATGATGGCGCAAACCCATTTCCGGACTTAGATAAGTTTGACCCGGCGTTTGCTCATTTAATTGAGCAGACCCGGGCTTTCTCACGAGTAAACTTAGAATTCTCAGGCGGCGAACCTAGCCAAAGTACTAGCCTGCAACATATAATTCTAGCAAATCAAGACGACAGGATTAGATTTAAGATCAATTCAAATGCACAAGCGCCAGCGGTTTGGTGGCAATGGATAGCGCATAAGTTATACGATGCAGTTTTAACTTACCATCAAGCAACAAACTTCGATCATTTTTTAATAGTTGCGCGGGCAATAAACGAATTTATAAAGCCTAAGATCTACGTTCCCTTAACACCAGAGACTTGGGACTTATCTAATTATAGAAATTTAAAAGACTTAGGATATGATGTACACTTACAGTTATTGTATTCTAATTTTACAAGGGGTAACGACACATACCTTAAATACACAGAAGACCAGTGGAACGAATATTACACAGAGCAGGGCATTGACATACACAATACTGCTCAAGTAGAACAGACTATAGAGTTTAAACGTGTTAATCATTTAAACAATTATTATGGTCACATGTGCTGGGCCGGGTACAATCAAATTATTATAGATAACTTCGGAGATGTCTATCGTGGGTGGTGTAAAGCCGGCAACTCATTGGGCAACGTGTTTAGGCACGATATAGTATTAGACAAACAACCAGCGCCTTGTCCCCGGAGACAGTGCAAAAATGGTTTTGATTTACAAGCTCATAAGAGCAAAGGAAGTTGGGGATTCGCATGAAAAAGTTATTTTGGAACATATTAGGATTTCTTAGTCTAGGCATGGCATATATCGGAGTTATTACTCCTGGCATTCCTTACAGCCCGTTTGTAGTATTTGCCGCCTATTGCTTTAGCAAAGGTAATGAACGTATGCACCGTTGGTTATACAATCACAAGGTCTTCGGCCCGTTCCTTACTAACTGGGGTGAAAAACGTGTATTTCCGTTGAAGATGAAATATTTTATGTTAGCTATGATGACAACAAGTTTGCTCATTATGTATTTTACAGGAGTTAAAACGATTGGCATTATTAGTACTGCTATTTTTATGGCTTGTGTTGCTGTATGGGCTTGGAGATACCCAAGTAGCGTTGAAGAACATGATAACCGTATTGCAGAAGGCCGTAAAATAGGTTGGTTTAACAATTACATTTAACTAAATAATTGTATGAGAGCAGCAGAATTTATGAGGGCGTTAGCCGACATTATAGACGCCCTAGAAGGTGGAAAATCTAACGAAGAGCCTAAAGATGCCGCAGAGTTAGATCCTAATCCTGTAATGGTTCCGCCGCTACAGCAACATTTAGAGTTAGACAAAGCAGAACAGGGCAAAGATAGTCCTGTTATTCAAAAGCTAACACAAAGCGAACAGTAATCGAATACGTTAAATACATTAAACGTGAGATAGTTTAATGTCATTTACCCAAGATTTCCGCACACAACGAAGAAACTACAGCGACGGTGAAACTCGCATAGGCGAGAAAGATCGTCTGTGGTACGACTCAAATACCAACTCAATAAGAATAAGTGATGGCGTAACACCAGGTGGTGTTATTGTTGGCGGGTCAGGCGGTGGTGGTGATTATGTGTTGCCTACAGCATCGTCGACTACTAAGGGTGGTGTTAAGATTGGCAGTAACATCACTATTACAGACGGTGTTATCAGCGTAGCCGCACCGTTTAGTGGTAGTTATAACGACTTAACTAATAAGCCAACAATACCTAGTCTAACAGGCTATGCTACAGAATCGTTTGTAACTAGTCAAGGGTATCTAACATCAGTTGGTACTATTAGTTACAACGACTTATCTAATAAACCAACATTGTTCAGTGGAAGTTATACAGATTTAACAAACAAGCCAACATTGTTTGATGGTGCCTACGCAAGCCTAACAGGTAAACCTACACTATTCTCTGGCAGTTACACAGACTTAACTGATAAGCCTACTATTCCTAGCCTGTCCGGGTATGCTACAGAATTATTTGTTACTAGCCAAGGTTATTTAACAAGTGTTGGTACAATCACAGCCTTAGAATGGACTGCCTCTGAATTTTTTCCAAGTGCTCCTGCTACATCAACTGTGACAGCAGGCGACGGTACTGTTGATATTAATCTAGAAACAGGTATACCTGGCTCAACAACTTCTGTAAACTGGGCGTTCACTAACCAAGGTACTATTGAGTTTCCAGACGGCACTACACAAACTTCTGCCTACACTGGCGATAGTTCTACAACTGAAGCACTGACTATTGGCACAGGCTTGAGTGGTACAAGTTTTAATGGTAGCACAGCAGTTACTATCGCATTAGAAGATAACTACGGCGATACAAAGAATCCCTATGCTAGTAAGACAGCCAAATATTTCCTAGCCGCTCCAAACGCTGCCAACGGTGATCCAACATTCCGTGCTATTGTTGCTTCAGATATACCTACACTAAATCAAAACACTACAGGCTCTGCGGCAACATTGACCACAGCTCGTAGTATCAATGGTGTAAGTTTTAATGGCAGTGCTGACATTACTGTAACAGCCGCGGC
>JACCDO010437364.1_pt1 | contig 47267 bp, 46 predicted proteins | sample 7446101 | NCBI WGS metagenome assembly JACCDO01 (sample SAMN15323440, study PRJNA562643) | freshwater metagenome | isolation source: river surface water | place: USA:Blue River Watershed | collected 2017-08-16 | reverse complement strand
CAGGTACTGCCATCAATAATTGTATTGTTGTGATGTAATAGCAATAATTACTTCCATTAGATAATCCGATGGGTTTTGTCATTTTTCTATATGATAATAGTCGTTATTGGACCAATATATCATAATTGTTAATTCTCATAAAGAAAATCTTTAGCCAACCTCCTGTTAAATAAAGATTTTTTAATACTTTTGAATTTGGTGGCTTTTAAAAAACCTCTTCTTTAAAATAAATTTGAAAGAATCAAACTTAATCTTTAAATCATGAGATTTAATAAAAGCTTTTAGGATCATTCTCAAATGATTAGATCATTTTAGTTTTTTGTACCTTCCTAATGGTTTTGGATTATTTGGCTCATTCCAACCCCCGAAAAAAGTAGATGCAAAACTTGAATCATTTTTTTCTTTTTTTTCGTAGCTCTTAAATAATACCGATGTTGTTTTCTTTGGTTTGCTTTGATTAAATAAAAAATTATATAAAAAAGAAGGATCATCGCTCTTCTCCTCTGTTCTTTCATCAAACCAAGGAATTGTGTTTTTAGTCTGTGATCCTGTGCTCTGAGTTCTGGTTTGTTTTTCTAACTCTTGTTGTTCTGTATCTTTTTCAGCTTCTTGTTTTTCTAAAGATGCTTGTAGTTTTTGAAACCATTCTGTTTTTACTGTAAAAGTAAGAAGAAGTTCTGCAGAAGCAATCGGAGCTACGATAATATTCCTGCTTAAATCTGTTTTTCGTACTTTATAAGGTGTTAATTACATTTGAAAAATGCTGGTGGTCTATCAAAATACTATTGAGATAATCTTTTTATGTCTCGTTAAAAACAAAATTATCTCGCACAAGCTGAGCTGTGGCTACATTTATTTTTTCAATTAATATTAGCTTTAATGTAAATGTATGGAATGATTTATAGGTGACCTTACACTTTTATTTGTAAAAATGCAATCATACCAATTTAGTAAGATCATATCAGGATTCATTTTTGATAAAAGATACACTATAAGTTGCCTTCATGTTAAAATCTCTTTCTCGACATCTTGTGATGTCTTCTTTTAGGTTTGAACGAATACAAGGATATAATTATGAAATTGATTAGCAAAGCCTCATCCACTCTTTGTTGTTCATCCCCATTATCCTTAGCTCATCAAATTCTTAATCAAAGAGACATTCAAGAACCTACCGATTTCCTTCATATTTCATTAAAACAACTTGATAATCCTTTTTCCTTATTAGGATTGGATAAAGCTCTTTCTCGCTTGATTGATGCGTTAGAAAAAAAAGAGATCATTGCTATTATTAGCGACCATGATTGCGATGGCCAAACTGCTTGTGCTGTCCTCACCTGGTCCCTATTAAATGTATTTCATCATCCTAAAGAGTTGCTTTTAACTTATATTGGTCATCGAACTGAAGAAGGTTATGGTTTAAGCTCAAAATTATGTGAAAGACTTCTTCAAGCTGAACAATTACCATCGGTGATCATTACGGCCGACTGCGGCTCATCAGATCACTCTTCAATTGAGTTTCTTTCTAAAAACGGAATTGATGTGATTGTTACCGATCATCACACAGTACCTTCATATGGCGTTCCCCCTCAAGCCTTTAGTGTGATCAACCCTAATCAACCAGGGTGCTCATTTCCTGATAAAAATATTGCTGGATGTTTCGTTGCTTGGTTTGTCATGGCTGCTCTGCGAAATCAATATCAACTAAAATCCGCATCTCCATTAAGAAGCATGGCTGAATGTCTGGATTTTGTCTCAATAGGCACAATGTCAGATTGCGTTTCCTTAAAAAAAAGCACGAATAATCGAATCGTTCTTAAATATGGATTAAAACTTATTCGCGAACAACGCCGTCCTTGCTGGCGTGTTCTTCGACAGGTTTTTACCGATCATATCAATTCTGATTTTCTTATTTTTAAAATTATTCCATTAATTAATGCTGATGGTCGTTTATTTGATGCCTTAAGTGGTGTTAGTTTTCTTTTATCGCCTGATGTTGTGGTTGCTCAAGAATCTCTTGCTCAATTGATTCAAACAAATAATCATCGAAAATACCTTCAAAAAAAACAACTCTTATTGGCAGACCAGATTATTGCTGAAAAACATGATTTAGAATCTTCTGGCATTATTGTTAATCTAGGATCTGATGGGCATCATGGTATTCATGGAGTAACTGCAAGCAGATTGTTATCCCAATATCAGCGAGTAACGATTATTTTTTCACCTCATCATGAGCCTGGTTTTTTAAGTGGCTCGGCACGTAGTCCTGAATCAATTTCAGTAAAAAAATTATTAGATGATGTTGCTCTATCGAATCCTAATTTATTGAAACGGTATGGCGGCCATCACCAAGCTGCTGGTTTATGTATTGCAGAAGAAGATTTTGACCTATTTAAAAAAATAGCCCTTGAATTATTAAAAAAACAATTAACGAATCTTCCTTTAATGAATGATTTTTATTTTGAAGGAATTCTTCCAAATGATATTCATCATTCTGTTGATTTCTTTTCAGATTTTGAACAAATTCTTGAACCTTTTGGCAAAGATTTTAATCGACCAATCTTTGCTATAAAAGGATCTTTGCTCTTTGGAAAAGTCCTTGGCGAGTCACAAAATCATCTGCAGTTATCAATTCAAACCAAAGCTCAAGTTATTAAAAGCATGTTCTTTTTTGTTGATAACCCAGAGGATATAATCTTAGCGTGCGAACGAGAGGAATGTTTATATATTGGTGAATTTATGATTGAAGAATTTCAAAAGAAAAAACAAATTGCTCTTTTTCTAAAAGGAATTTATGGAATCATGTCTAAAAATTTGTGGAAAGCTCAAGAATGTCTTTCGAAAATTATTATTGAAAGTGTCGATATAAACCCAGAAACAAAAATGATTATGGTTTCATAATACATTATTTATCACTAAATGAATCATTTTTAATAAAGCGCATGGTTTGCTATCAATCCATGCTTTATTTTTTTAGAGCTTAGGAACTGTTAAGTTTTTATCTTCATTTAAACTTGATGGTAATAATGTCTGAAACAATTCTTGCTCAAATAAATAAAATGAATCTCTCTTATCAATTCTTTCATCAATAGCTATATAATCATTTGTTGATATCAGAGGATCATAGACAATTTCCGAGCCTTTTTTATGACTCAAGACAGTGACTTGATATTCTTTATCAATTGTAAAAAATGAATATTGCCCACCTCTTAATCTTTTTTCCACAATACCTACATTAAAAATATCTGTTAAGAAATCTGCAGCAAAAATCCCAATATTATGTATTGGTTTTTTCATATATTTTTTTTGAGCGGCTATCAATCTGTTTTTTTCAATATACTCAACCAATTCTTTTTCATCTTTAAAATCTAAATAAACTGTCTTTAAAAAAGGAGAACCAACCCCATAAGCTTGCTCAATTAATCGATGATCTTTCATTTCTAATAAATGAAATAATGTTGGTATATTAAATGAAAAATTTTGAACTGTTAAATCTCTAAGGACTGGGCCGATAGCAAGGCGAACTAAAAGCAAATCTTGAGCAGAATGAGGATTCAAAGAACGAATCCAATCAATAAACTCTTCTTTGTGACCAAATCCATTTTGACCTAGCCACTTATTTAAGGCTGTATAAAAACTATTAAATCCAGGTCCTGGCTCATAGTTCAATTCTTTTTTCATTAAATAATAAGCGGCCCAAAAAATACTGAGCATCAGCCTATTTGGATCTTGTGTTAAATTCAATCTTTGATATTGTGCTTCAAATTGAGATATTGACTCATAAGGTAAAAACTCTGGCTCTGTTGGATAATATTTTCGACTACCCTCCAAGAAAGCTTGTTTTCTTAACATTAATTGATCTTTTGCTTTTTGATCTAAAGAATCATATTGCTCCCAACTTTTTTCAATAAATAGCTTTTCATTTTTCTCATGCATTTGCTCGATTTTTTCCAATAATTCCTCGAAAGAGTCTGATGTTTCAGACAAACTATCAATAATAGGTTGGGTTTTAACAGCATGCTCTTGTCCTTGATCTATCTTATTTTTTAAAGATTCCATTAAATAAGCATTTTCTTGTTCAAAATAATCTTTAGCAATAGGAGAGTTTGGAAAATACTGTATTAAAATATCTTTCAATAACGCTATATATCTATTAATTAAATTTAGCTCTTCATTTTTGATTTTTTTATCGCCAACATACATAATTAAATCAAAATAATATTCTTCTATTTGTTCTTGATATTGATTGATTTCTAACTTTAGCTCTTTTAACTCAGGCGTTAATAAAACCAAAAGTTCTTCTTCAGAAGTTTCAATTTTTGATTCTAACGTATCAATTAATAAAATGAGCTTTGCAACTTCTACAGCAAGCTGATCGATAGTATTAAAAAATATTTTTTTCTGTCTAAATTGGATGAACTCTAAACAAATTTCACTTGTTTCATGAAAAATAGGTTTTTTTATTTCTTGTTGAGGTTGTATAGTAAAAAACTTTTCAATATTAAGTCCTAAAAAAGAAGCTCCATCTTGAAGAAGTTTTTTTGAAATTTCTTTAAAATTAAGAATGATTGTATTTAAACCGATAGCTTCTGAAAAGCTACTTGCAATGGCACTGATTTTATTTTTCGCAGGCCCCATCTCTAGATCTCTAATCCACTCTACTAACCTTAACGGCTTTTTTTATTATTTTTTTAATAAAATTATTATTATTTTCATAAAAAACAAAATTTTCATCCTATATAACTTGTAGAATGAATCGCTCGAGAAGGTTTTATGAATATATCCGATTTTTCGTATGGGGCATTAAATAATGTCATATCTTTCGGGTCTGGTTGTTATTCCTATCTTTCTCATCTAAATCCTTCAACCAAATCCTTATCTGTTTTTGTCGTTGAGCCTATTTTGGGATTTCTGAATGGTTATGGTCAAGCTAAACTTAGCTTTAATAAAAGATATGGCTCTAGAGAAGCGGATAAAATAAATGTTTTAGATAATTCTCTTTTTACAGGAGGAGCTCTTCCTAATATTATTGCGGAAGGATTTAAAGCAGATATTAGAACATCTAATGCAATTGGTCTGATAACCTATTGGGCAGGTGGCGTAGCCAACCCAGAATACCGCACAACTTTTGTAGCTGATTCATTAACAGCTATGCTTTCACCCTCTGTTTTTAAAAGAAAAATAGATACAACTATTCTTCCTTACTTTTATCCGCCTTTTTCAACTTACACTCAAAGCGAAAATTCTAATCCTCATGCCTTTGATAAAATTGCTTTACAAATGCGAAATACTTTCAATCATTGTTTTGGCCCAGTTCATCAATCACCAGACATTATTTCACGTGTGAAAACAATTGAAACAGAAGAGGGTTCATGGTTAATTAAATTTGATAGTGATTCTAATGAATTAAGTATTGGCCTTGATCCAAAAACTATTTTCTCACACCCTCTAGATTATTTTCCTTTTTCATTAATTAATTATATATATCCTCGAGATTACAAACTAAAAAAACCTAAAGATTTAGAAAAAATACTTAAAGATTTTCAAACATGTTTTCAAGAATCCCCATTTTACCGAGTTTTAATTTCTGATGAAAAAACAAAAGAAACTCTTAATAAATTAAAATTAAATAAATTTATTGAACCAAATGTAACAGTGACGGTTAAAAAAGATAGCGAATCTCAATATATTATTCACTCATTTAAATCTCAACAATCTGAAAAAATTCAATTTGTAAAAGAGAAAAAAAAGTTAAGCTTTCTAGAATCAATCTTTAGAAAAATATTTCGAGCTAAAAATCCAATTAATTTTAAAATACCCGCTAATACATCACCCACTCCTAAAATTCATGGGCTTGAATATGTCAAAGAATACTCCGAGCTACAAAAAAAACCGATTCTCTATTTAACCATTCCTGACAATTTTCAAATATCAGCCTATGAAAACTGTGTTGATGAAATTACTAACTACTTAAAAGCAGAAAAAATCTATGATATTAAAATTGGCCATAAATTTACAAAATATTCAGATAAAAATCAATCTGCACAATCTATCTCAGAGACTATACATCTCTTAGATTCTATTTCCGATAAACTACAACAGCAAGATGAACAATCAAAATTGACTATTCATTATAATTTATTTAATCCTGTTATAAAATTGAGTGAAGAGCAGCTCGCGTCTCTTAATCATGCTGGTTCAAAATCTAATTTAAATATTTACACCATGGGCTATCAAAACCCTAATAGAACAGAGCATAAAGATCTTGATAAAGATGCCAATAGAATTACTACAATAATTCACGAGAAAAATCGCAAACATTTCAATATGTATCATATAAATATTGATCGACCTAAATACCCCTCACTCGACAAAATTAGGAACTCTATTTCTCTTTATTTATGGGCTGAAATAGAGAAAATGTTTATTGTTAAATTTATTTTTAATATTAATCTCCAAGACATTACTTTATCTGAAAAAATACTTCGCTTCTTAACTACGCCACTAGAAATTCTTAATACTTTTTTAAGTATTACTTTATTTAAACCGGCTGTTGCAATTGGTGGAATGATTTACTTAAGAACAATAGGGGCTGAGCAAACTTTATTTGAAGGTGTCAGTGAAGGTTTAAAAACACCATCTTTCGATATAAGTTATGATGTTTTTGAACATGCTGGCTCAGCGCCTCTCATTTTTTCAAATCAAATCCCAAGCACGCTAGAAGTTACACCAAGAGACGAATATACTAGAAAAAGTTCTCTTAGCTTATAAGGATAGGAATAAAAAATCATATCAACTATAATCAAACTTATTTAAAATATAATTTAAAAAATGTCTGATTTTATTTCTACCGATTTTAATATTGAAATTCTAGAAAACAGCATAAAAATTAATAATCAAATTTATAACTCTCCAATCCTTATCTTCAAAAATAATGTTTCGACAATTTCAAAAAATATTTCTTTATTTACTGTCTTAGAAAATTTGAATTTAGATACAGGTACATTAATTTTAATAGGCAGCAATCAGATTATTTCACCGGAATTAATGTCATCTTGGAGCGAATGGGCTTTCGAACATGGCTTTGGATTTGAAGCCATGTCTTTTAAATCAGCATGCCGTTTTATGAGCATTCTGAACGATGAGCGTAGAAAATTTGCTACGCTTTTATTTCCTGAGTGAGCAATGACTCCTGAGTCTCGTTGTTAATTGATTTTTTTAATATGATTAATAATATTAACGGGATTATTGATGAAATCAACATAAAGAAGCCAATATCGGATAAATTCTTAGGCGAAAAATTCACTAAAGATTTTATAAAAAAACCAATTCCTATATTATGCAAACCACCCATAGTTGATGCCGCTAATCCAATAAATCTTGAATCAGCTGATTTCATGGCTTCGGCTGTTGTTAATGAAAAAATGATTCCCATTAAAACAAACAGCAGAGAAAGTAAAAAAACTAAAAAATAAATATTTAATAAAGAAAAGATTGGCAAAATATAAATAAAAAGACAAACAAGAACACAGTAACATGATGCTTGGGTTAACAAGCTTATTAATGAATATTTATTTTTTAAAATTAACAATAAATAAGAGCCGATAATTGTTCCAATAGTTGGAATCGCAGCACAAATTGCATGTCCTAAAGGAGAAAATCCGTAAAATTCTTGATAAATGAGCGCTGAAGCTGATTCGTATGCCATTAGGATTCCAGAGCTCATTAACCCAATTAATAATAATCCAATATATTTACGATTACTAAATAAAGAATAATAACCACTTAAAAAATATTCTGCGCTCATTTTTCTAGGAAGCGAAGTCTCTTTAAAATATTTTTTTAATAAAATTCCACTCATCACTAATAAAACAAATATTGTAAAAAATGTAGATTGCCAGATGAAGTATTTAATTAACAATCCTCCTAGAATAGGAGCCATAATAGGAGCAATAACAAAGCTAACAGACACATAAGAAAAAGCTTTTAATAAGAAATCACCATCGAATAAATCTCTAGCTAATGTTCTACAAAGCATGCCTGCAGAGCCTAAGCCCAAACCCATGGTAATAATTCCTGCAGAAAGCATTTCTAAGTCTGAAGAAAAGCAACAAAATAAAGCTCCAGCTAACGATAAAGTCACCCCTATCGAAAGAGTTGTGCTTCGCCCAAACAAATCAGCAATAGGTCCATAAAATGCCATTGAGAGCCCATAAGCAAGAAAAAAATATCCCATCATTGCTTGGAGCTGATCCATTTGACATTCAAGGTAAATAGTCATTTGAGGAATCGCTGGCAAATAAATTGTTTCAGCTATTAATCCAATTGAATAAAAAATAAGGAAAATTTTAAAATTAAAGAAATTTGAAGATGTATTTTTTTTGAGTTTCATATCAACCACTGTGTATACACAACGTTATGTATATCACTATAAATTTTAGCACGAACTAAGAATCTTTAACATCGATGTATCTGAAATATATTTTTTTCAAAGTATATTGAAAAAAATTGTATATTTCTGGTATTGGATTAAATTTTTTTTAGAAAAATTCGATTTAACTGTTTAATTATATGTTGCCTTACACTATTTTCGAGCAAAATTATGATGATTTTTAAAAAAACAATTTGTTAAAAATATCTTTTTAAGATTTTCTTGAATTTAATAAATGTGAGATTATTTTTTTTAATTAATATTAAAAGAATTAGGATTTTGACATTAATTATTTTAATCCCCTGATTGTTTCAAAAAAAAATGAATCATTATTAACTTAAAGTTAATTATTTTATTTTTTATTTGATTCCTTTTTTATTTTGTGTACAATCTGTCGTCAAGGATTTTGACCGTTGTCCAAGGATGGGCGTCCATATGATGTTTTTCAATTTATTAAAGCTGTTATCTTTCAAAAAAATTGTTGATCTTGGTTCTTTTTCAAAAGCAGCTGAATCATTAGGGATTACGCCTCCAGCAATTAGTAAACAAATAAGAGAACTCGAAAAGTTTTTAAATGTTCAATTACTTCGCAGAAATACAAGATCGTTTACCTTAACAAAAGCCGGTGAAGAAGCTTACAATTATTTCAGCACATTAATTACAGGCATGGATAAATTTTGTGAAACTATTGCTAATTTAGACAACAATCCTTATGCAAAAATGAAAAACAATCCTTTTCTTAATATTCGAAAAGATGATTACTAAAAAATATTCGCCTTATTAAATCAGACCTTATACAATAAGAAAAAAATTACAGGCTTGATTGTGTTAGAAACTCTTCTTATTGTGACTGTTGTCTGCGTAGCATTTTTATTATTCATTGTCATCAGGCAGTATCAACAAATAGATTTTATCGTCACAGCTCATAAAAATGGCAACCCTCAACAACATTTTTATCATTTATCGCAACAACTTTATCAAGCTGTAGATGCTATTAATCAAGCAGTGTCCCAAACATCGCACCAATCACAAAATCTTGTTTTTGATTCTTTCCAAAAAATACAAAAAGAAAACCAAGATCAATTTTCAAAGAGCAAACTAGAAACACAAACTATTTTTTCAGATTTAAATCATAGATTCTCACACCTTGAAAGTTGGCAACAACAAATTCAAGATTTATCACATAAAGTTCATCAATTATCTAAAGTTTTGGATAACAATATGTTAAAAGGGAAATTTGGTGAGATGCATTTAGAAAACATCATCAAATCAATTTATCCTTCCTCGTGGGTCTCTTTTCAAGAAACATTACCGAATGGGACAAGAGTTGATTGCCTCTTAACCTTAGATCGAGATTTACCTAAAATTCCAATTGATTCAAAATTTCCGTTACAAACTTTTAAAATGCTTATTAATAATCCTAATCAGCAAGAATATTTAAAAGACTTTACACAGGTGATGAAGAAAAACATTTCTGATATTGCTGAAAAATATATTATTGATGGCCTGACTACAGACTATGCTATTATGTTTGTGCCTTCTGATGCTCTTTTTTCTCGAATGATTGAACTTGATGATTTAATGCAATTCTCTCAAGAGTCTCGTGTTATTTTATGCTCTCCTCAAACTCTTTTTTGGCTTTTAAGCACCATGAAGAAGTTTCTGCTTGATATGCACTTGAGTCGTGACAGTTATCAAAAAATAGCTCTTTTAAATATTATTTCTGAACAAGCTCACACATTATTTGACTCTTATCAAACAATTGAAAAAAAATCAGTAGCTCTCACTAAAGAAATTAGAAGTTTAAAAAACTCTGTACTCGAGCTCTCAGAATTGATAGATTCACTAACAGAATTACCCGAGATCGTAAATAATAATGGATGCACTAACAATGAGTTTATTGACGAAACAGCAATCATTGAACAAAGTGAAGAATCAGCAAATTGAATTAGCAGATGCTTACAAAATTTGTGAAAAACTAGGATTAAGTGATTTAACATATACTCACCTATCTGCAAGAGCTTCTGATTCTAGCTTTTATATTTATCCATTTGGTTTATTATTTGATGAAGTGACTCCTGATAATCTTTTAGAAGTATCTACCGATGGTAACATACTGCAAGGTGAAGAATATCAATACAATAAAACAGGATATATTATTCACGGCTCAGTTTATGAACATAAATCTAATGTCAATGCAATCTTTCATCTTCACACCCCAAGCATTGTCGCTGTCAGCTGCTTTAAAGAAGGACTACTGAACCTTAGTCAGTGGGCGCTCCATTTCACTGGAAAAATAGCTTATCATGACTATGATTCTTTGGCTCTTGATAAAAATCAGCAAGGCTCTAAAATTATTGAAGATCTTGGAGCTCATCCTATTTTGATGATGCGCCATCATGGCGTCTTAATCACAGGATCAACAATTCAGGAATGTTTATTTTTTGCTTATCATTTAGAAAAAGCCTGCCAAACGCAATGTCTAATGGGTATCAATTCTAAATTAACCCTCTGTGAAATTTCAAATGAAACAGCAAATCGATCAAATAAAGATCTGCTGTCATTTGAAGATAACCTTGGCAAACGTGATTTTTTAGCATTACAAAGATTAATTAATCGCGAAAATGTTTAATCTGTTTATAAATGGAATCTATCGCTTTAAATTGAATTTGACGCACAGTTTCTCGAGTTAGATCAAGTTCAGTTGCGATAGCATCTAATGTCATTGAATCATGTCCTCGCAACCCAAAACGTCTAATGATAATTGCATAATGATTTTCAGGCAAAGAATCTAATAAAGTTTCTAATAATTTTAAAAGATGTGTTTGCTCCAGTGCCTTATAAGGATTTTCATGTTCTTCTAAAAATAATTCCTCAGCAATCGATCGATCCGTAATTTGAAGAAAAGGAATATCTAATGATATTGCACTTTCTTGAAACTGAAGAACATGCTCGACCCGATCTTCTGTTTTTTCAATCGATTTTGCTATTTCTTTAAAGGTTGGTTTCTGATTTTGGTCATTCATTAATTGATGATAAGCTCGTTGGCATTTATTTAAATCTTTAATAATATGAACAGGAAGTCTGACGACCCTTGATTGATTCATAATTGCGCGTTCAATATTTTGTTGAATCCACCATGCCGCATAAGTGGAAAAACGATGCCCTAATGAAATATCGAATTTTTCCAAAGCATGTATTAATCCTAAATTACCTTCTTCAATCAAATCAGGAAAAGTCATCCCTGTTTGCTTCATATAACGTCGAGCAATCCTAACAACTAATCTTAAATTTGCATTAAGCACTTTATTTCGAGCAATTTGATCGCCCTGATGAGCTAATTTAATTGAATGATGTTCTTCTTCTTTTGATAAAAGAGGATATTTGGAAATTTCTTTTAAATATGAATCAATTCCTTCTTTAACCTCTGCTTCTTCACTAAAGCTTTCGGGAATCTGATTATTTATCTCTTCATTATTAATTTGGGGTTCATCTTCAGATTTTTTTGAAAAATTATTATTTTTATTTAAATGTGCGAATAAAGTCATTTGTCGACGATATGAAGGCATATTCACCTAATATATTGATAAATATATCTCTTTATCGTCTCCAATATCTTAAATTTGATATATGTATATGATTTTAAATAAAAATATTTTAAATCACTTCTGACCTATATCCTTTTTTTCTTGTTTCCATTTTATTGTTGAAATTGATAATCGTCTTAGGTGTTGCAAAATCACAGACATTCCTGTTTCTTCATTTGTTTCTTCTTTAATTGCAGAAGGATCGAAAATCTCTAAATCATTTGCTATAACATTTGCAATCAGCCCTTGCTTATTCCAAGGGAGTCCTCGATAAGAACTTTTCGAGATATTTGTAACAAATGGAAACTTAATAATCTCAAAATATGGTGAATAATCAAAATCTTTTGGCGTAAATAGCTTAGGATTTCTTTGATAAAGTTGAATACTTCCTTCATGATCGACTTTAATAAGTGGCAAAATTGGAAATTTTACTCGCCCAAAAGCTTCAGCTATCATTGTTGAACAAACTGTTTTTGTTGGTGTTCCTGGACTATATTGAAACAAGCTTGAGCGCCATCTTTTCGGTATAAATGACCACGGTAATAAGAACCTTGCTAAATCAAAAACTTGCAAGACATCATATTTAGCTCCTAAATGCTCCATAGACACTCCAATAACTTTTGTCACGTCAGATCTTAGAAGTCCTCTTGGTCTGCAAATTCTTAAATTATAATTTCGATAATATTCCAAAGGATTTAAAATTGTTCCTTCTCCAATATATCCTTCAATAACTAACTGTGTATTTGGTTCTACCCAAGGGAGTGCCATGACTTTTTCTTTTAATACAGGATCTAAAATCTCGCTCGGTCTTCCTATATAAAGAGCAGCATGAGACCAAACACTCAGCGTTATTTGTTGAATAACCCTTGAAATTAAATTATGCCCCTCAACTAAAAGAACATCACAGGGTCTAATTTCTTCTTTAATTCTATCAAAATCACATAAATATTGATCTCTGGGTGCATCAAAAGATGTCATGTATTTTACAAGATAATCGGATATCCATTTCATCGCATTAATTAATATCAAAAAATACTTATTTTAAGACTAGTCGATTATTTAATCTTTGTGGAGCTTCTGCAATGGATTTAGAATTCTTAGATTGTATCCATGATAGGACTGCTCTAATGGTCGATGCAGATATTTATCATATGATTCTTTTGATATTTTAATAAACTCATCAAATATTGATTGATTTTTTTGAAGAGTTTGCTGAAGTCCTAGATTAAAATCTTTCCACAAATCTTGAATTTCAATTTGAGTAATATTTCGCTGATACTTTTCAAGCAGAGTCTGAAATTCAATTTTTAATTTATCCTGGGCAACTAAATACTCATGTCTTTGTTGCTCAAGTAGCTCTTTTAGATTTGAGTTTTCTATCTTAAATCGGTCTAAGGTTTCTTGTTGGGCTGCCTTCAGTGCAGTAATTTCTTCTTGATGTCTATCTGATAAAATTTTACGAACATCTTGTAAATTTTGCTGAACAATCATTGAAAAATCAGCATAGTTTTTTAAATTTTGATTTAATCCGTGATTATCAAATGTAAGTTTTTCGTTTTTATGAACAACTTCAAGAAATTCTTTTTTTAATTCTTTGATTTCTTGCTCTAAAGAGTTAATTCGTTCTTTAGCTGACGATAAATGCTCTTCAGATTGATGAATTTTATTGAGGTAGTTTGATTCTTTTTCTTCAAACTCTTGTTGTGCTTTGACAATTTGCTGTTCTCCGTGTCCAATCATTTGTTGCCAAACAGATTGGACAGCGGTGAAAATTGTATCAGGAGCTGGTTCATGAACATCTGATGGATTAATATCATCAAGATACTTGCTGCTTTTCCACTGTTGTAAATATTTAGACAATGTTGTCATCGAACCTCGATTTCCTAATTGATATCGTAAATTCGCTAACGTGACGGCTTTTTTTTCCTTTAGCAACGATTGAATTGCTAACTCAACATCTTGATAAGATACAGCAGACATTAATAAACTTCCTTGTTTAATAAATAATTATCTTAATTATTTATTATCGAATGAATCGATACAATCTTCAGCAATAATAGCAACTGCTACAGCAGCAACTTTTGAATTCGAAACTCCCAAAAACTTAGCAATCAAGTCACCAAGATAAACTTCAATTGCCTTTGTTGAAAGTTTTTTGATTCCTTCTGCAGTTGGTAAGCCGTCTTTAAAATATTTGCCAGCTTTACTTCCTGATATTTGATTTAGTTCACTAATTGATAAAGTTTTCATGATGCATCCTAATCTATGTAAAATGATGTTCTAATATTACTTGCCTAACAACGCTAATCCTTTACTAAAAAATTAAGACTAGCTATTGAGCAGCCCATGATATCATAATTGAAATAAAAGCAACAATTAAACTCATGAGAATGCTTAAATATAAAAGCCTTTTTGCTATGATAGCTGGGACATTAATAGAATCTTTTTGATATTTTCTCATGTCAATATTCCTCAGATATCTATCCTAACCTTAATTCATCTTTGGTTACTCTTCAAGCGTTGATTCTTCTTTTTTTTCAGCTTTTGGTGAAGCTTGTTGTTGCAAACCTGTCACATCTAATAACTGCCCATGATTCATTAATAATACTCGATCGGCTGTTTTTATTGTTTCTGGTCGATGAGCAATAATAACTCTAGTCATATTTAATTGTTTAATGCCTGCACTAACGGCTCGCTCTGTTGCAACGTCTAAGTGTGAAGTAGCTTCATCTAAAAATAAAATTCTTGGCTTTTTATACAGTGCACGAGCCAGCAAAATTCGTTGCTGCTGACCTCCAGAAAGTTGAGATCCTAACTCACCAACTAATGTTGAATAGCCCATTGGCATTGACATAACATCATGATGAATAGAAGCCATAGTTGCACAAGAAATTAAGTGCTCTTCATCTACTTTTTCATCAAAAAAACTAATATTGTCTCGAATACTACCTGATAACAATAAGTCATTTTGCATGACTGTTGCTATTTGTTGGCGATAGTTCAAGATATTTCTGTCTTTTAGTGGCACGCCATCTATTGAAATAATTCCTTCTCGAGGCTCCATTAATCCTACAAGAACTTTTAATAACGTTGATTTTCCACAACCTGATGGTCCGATAATCGCTACAGACTCTCCTGTTTTTACCTCAAAACTTAGATTGTTAAAAACAGGTTCACTAATAGCATCATACGCAAAAGATAAATTTTTCACGTCAATCGTACCTACAACTTGGGATGTAATCTTTTTAGATTGATTTTCATCAAAGCAACGATCATTAGGCTCAAGAGCAATATCTGCAATTCTCTCAAGATGCAATCTAACCATTTTCAACTGAAAGAAATTATCAACCAAACTACTAACTGCTGATGTGAATTGTCCTTTATATTGTAAAAAAGCGTACATCATGCCTAATGAAAATGCAGCCTTAGGGGCAATAATCATTTGAGTGCATCCATACAGAATAATAATATTTTCTAAAGAAAATATTAGCTTATTCACCAAAGAGTACAGCATACTGAACTGTTCTGTTTTAATACTAATATTAAAAGCATGGGCTAATTTATTTTGCCAAATTTGCTGTCGTTGATGCTCATGGCCGAATAATTTAATAGGTTGAATAGAATGTAATGTTTCAACAAAAGAAGACCGTTCCTGTCCGCTTGCAACTAACATTTCTTCATTTAATTGCTTAAATCTCTCGGTTGTTATTAGTCTTAAAATGACATATAGACTTAAAGCTAGCATCGTAACAATAGATAATTTGGGAGCGTAAATAATCATCATTGTTAAACTAAAAAGAACCATTATTCCATCTAGAAAGGACTCAACGAAAGTGGTTGTCACTAAACTTTGAATCGATTGAAGCGATCCAAAACGAGACATAATATCTCCTGATTGACGCTTCAAGAAATAATCCAAAGGAAGTCTTATTAATTTACCAAATAAAGCATTTTGTATTTGCAAACTTAGAGTTTTTGTTAAGTACATCAAAAACATTGATCGGATAATTGAAGTAGCATTCGAAAGTACCACTAGCAACCCAAAACCAACACATAAGGTTGTTAATAAAGATGTGTCTCTATAAATAATGACGTCGTCAACAATAAATCTCATCAACAAAGGATTTAACAGAGCCCATAATTGCATCACCATTGTTACTGCAAATAAAAGAGCTAGATTTCTTTTGATGCCTTTTAAAGACTTCCAAAAATCTTTTAAAGAGACAGAAGGTTTTTCTTCTGCTTTAACAAAATCTGCAGATGGAGAAAACTCTATCGCATACCCGGAAAAATAATTTGAAACTTCACTCATGGATACAGTTCTTACGCCAACTGCAGGATCATGAATAACTATTTTTTCTTGAGTAGCTTTAGCTAGCACAACAAAATGATCTAAACCCCAATGCAAAATACATGGTGTTTTCAAGTCAACAAGTTCTTCAAGATCTAAACGTAAGCCTCTATAGTTCATTTTTAAGCTTTCAGCTAAACTAGCAAGATGAGCGCCTGTCATTCCTCTTGAATAAGGATATTTTTGTCGCATCGCTACAAGATTCGTTTCATATCCATAATATGAAGCAATCATCGCCATACATGCCAAACCACACTCTGAATGCTCTGATTGTAAAATCATTGGCAATTTAGAGGTTAAGTTAAAACATAATTTATCAATAAGATGTTCAGTCATGATTTTTATCACCTATGAATAGCGAACTCGATAGAGTGGCTCTAATATTTTTTGGACAATGGTCATTTGTTGAATTTTAATATCCGCATCTAATAAAAAACCTTGTTTAAGTTTATATTTATCATCAAGACCTAAACCTTGTTTATCTAAAACAACAATAACATGATATGAAGGCTCAGAATATTCAGCATGTTGCTGTACTGATTCGCTTATTAAAGCAATTTTCCCGACCAGAGTTCCATAATGCTCATACGGATAAGCATGTACTCTCATGCTAACCTCTTGCCCTATTTTTATTAATCCTATAGATTTAGAGGGGACTACCAGTTTTGCAATAAAGCAATCATCTTCTTTTAAAATATCTATCAAATGCTGTCCCGGATGAATATACTGACCCATCTTGAAATTAATTTGAGTAATCGTTCCATTAGCTGGTGCAATCACTAAAATATGTCCAACTTTATCTATCTCTGTTAATTTCTTCTGAATCTCGGCTTCATGCTGTTCATAAGTTAAAACTCTTTGTGCAAATTCAGTATCTAACTGTTGAGTTACTAAATCTTGATGATCTAATTTATGCTGTAAGGCTGTGATTTTTTCCTCTAAAGAAAGTAATTCTCTTTGTGCATAATTTTTTTCTTTTTCGAATTGCTCCATCTGAATTCGAGCAACCGCTCCTTTTTCAAATGCTTGTTGAATTCTTTGATATTGCTCAATTAAAGTTTTCGTTACTTTATCTTGTAATTGATATTGCTGTGTTAATCCTTCTAAAGACTCTCTAGCTTGGATAAAAGAATCTTGGAGCTCTTTTTTTCTTAATTGATATTCTTGTAAGCATGATTTTGTAGCAATCTGGGCTCTAACATAATCTTGCTCGTATTGCTGACGCAATTTATCATCATATGTAATCCCTTCACTAGTAAATTGTCGAGGAGATAATTTCATCAATATCTGATTTTTCTCAACTATATCGCCTTGTTTCACAAGAATATCTTCAACATAGCCAGATTGAGGCATGTACACTGAAATCAAGCCTTCTTTAGGCTCAATAACCCCTTGCACTGTTTCTTTTGTATAGTAATGACTGCAAAAAATAAATAAAATGACTAATATTGCTGTTACAACAATAGATTTAATGGCTATTTCGTAAGCTAATCTTGGTTTTAATAAAACTTCGCCCCAAATTTTATTGCTTTTATGATCTAGGGCTTCTTTTCTAAATAAATTCATTGATATATTTTGAAAAATTCTTTTGAATATGGTACCAAATTTACAAGAAGCAAACAAGATAACTTACTCTATCCTCATGAATTTATTAAAAATATTTATAATTAATATGATACATCAAGAACTTCTTCTATTTTTTTTCTAAGATTTTCATTCAATGGATCAGTAATTGAGAAATAATCTTCCACTAATTCGCCATCTTTATTAAATAAATATTTATGAAAATTCCATTTCGGCTTTCGATGACTCGCTAACCACTGGTAAAGAGGATCTGCACCCTTTTTTATGACATGTATTTTTTGAGTTAAAGGAAAGGTAACGTGATAATTTAATTCGCAAAAACTTTTAATTTCAGCCTCACTGCCTGGCTCTTGATTTAAAAAATCGTTACTCGGAACGCCTATAATGATCAACCCTTTCTCTTTGTATAATTGATAAAGTTCTTCTAACTGAGCATATTGCTTTGTAAAACCGCATTTGCTTGCAGTATTAACCAGTAAAATAGCGTTTGCTTTGCCTTTATAGATTGCTAAAGGCATGGGCTCGCCATCTATTGTTTTCAATTCGTAATCAAATAAAGATCCTGTTAATGGTGCTGCTGCCATAAAAGTACTCATCCATGTTAAAATTATTTTTATTATTTTCATGTTGTTCAATCGCTCTGAATTAACTTAAAAAGTTGTTGGTCAACCCATTTATATAAATCTACCCATTTTTTTTCTTTATTAATTAATCTCAGTCCCATTTCTTCGTTAATTAATCTTGAATAACCTTTTTGCATCAGCAAAACTAAATGATAATAAGGGCTAAGATGAGGATAATTTGGAATGCTATACCTTTTACAACCCGCATCAAAAAGAGCTTGATCGAAAATATCAACTTTATCCTCAAGTAATTGTTGTGATAGGAATGATACTTTTTCAAAATAATTCAATTTTTCTGCAACTGTTAAAGAGGTCCACCCAATTACTTCATGAAAAGAACGATAGCAGCCTCTGCAATAATCATCGCCATAAGTTGTTGAGCAAAAACCTATACAGGGAGACAAGCCTTTCTGTAGCTGTTCTTTCATAGATACTCTTGAGTAAAATGATCTAAATGAATGCTCGTATAATCTCTTGTGTCATGAAGAAAATCAACCTTTTATAAGGTAAATTGGTTGATTTTCTATTTTATTTTTTAAGGGAAACTAGTTACTTGTGAGCCTTTACCTGCATATGCATTATATTGACTTAATAAATTAATAATGGGCTTGTTATCAAATCTCATTGCTTCAAAAAGAGGCGTTGACTCTGCTATCCCCATAATAGCATTCACATGGGCGCCATTTCTTAATAAATTCCCGACAACAATTAAATCTCCTCGTCTACATCCTCGTAATAGTTCCCTATCCTTCAAATGAGCTGAACGAGATTTTTCTCTTTTCATATAATCTTTAAAAAGCTTATAAACCCCTAACCCATACAATCCAACCAAAATAATAATAACACTTAAAGATAGTAGAATTTGCCCAAATAATGGCTTCATTAATAATTCCATACCAATTCCAGCTAAAATAACTCCTAGAAAAGAAATGGTTGTCGTCATCACTAATTTGTCTTTTCTGGCAGTCTTAGCAACTAAAGCTTTATCATTTTCATAATAAACTTCGGCTAAAATTTCATAAAATTTTATTGAATCTTTATAATTATTGTTTAAGTTCTTTTCCCATAAATAATAAAAAAACTGCATTTCACTTTTTGAAAAATTCTTTTTTCTAACCAAATCTTCAAATTCTTTGAAATGTAATGGCTGGCACTCTTCTTTCTTACAAACATCTACTAATTTAGAAAGATAATCACAAACTGCTGAAAAATATTGCCATTTTTTTTGACTTTCAGGATTTTGTGCGACAGCATATAATGTGAGATCTATCAGTTGAAATTGTCTTGTTGACACAACCCAATCCATGCAGAAACTAATATCCGCTGGAGGATATAGCTGGAAAGTTCTCATTGATTCAATCATTAACATTTCGACTATTCGTGCGTTATTGGTTTCAACAGCCATCCTTAAAGCTGTTTTTCCATTTTCCAAGACACCTAAAATAGGAACGCCTCGCACCATTAAAGGCTCAATTACATCACTGTTTTTGTGTAAAATTGCCTTCATTAAAGTAAATTTTAAAACTTCGATTTCCTCTAAAGAAAGAGGCATCTGCTCTTTGATTCGTCTTACATAGGATACGCGCATAGTTCACATGGATAGAGTCTACCTAGTATCAGTATAAGTACGAATCAATGATTTTGCGTAATTAACATATTTGATTATTTAATGTTTCTTTTCGCCTTAATGCTAACTCTTCTTCTCTTTTTAGGTTTAATTCATGCATAGCTTGGTCTTGAACAAATTGTCGTTCCTCTTTCCATTTAGCAAATCCGTACATGACGACGCCAGATAACACAACTTTTGCAACTTTCATTCCAATAATGTACAAAGAACCACCTTGAATCATGGTTAAAGACTCTTTATTTAACTCTTTCACTTTAAAACTCCTGTTTAATTTACTAGAGAATCAAGCAATGATCGAAAAAAATTGTCATAAATCCCAGAGCAATTGTGCCTAGCATTTCAACAGTTTTAGGGGTAGTTCCTTTTTTGGGTCTCGGAAGAGGAGTAACCGGGGGGATTGTGCTTTTTACGTCCTCAAGATTTCTTTTATCAATAACTTCCATGCTAATCTCAATCAATAAATTTTAATGAAAGAATGATATCATTTTTTATTCACCGAATTATTAACTTTACGGAAAAAATGAAAAAAATGATTCAAATCTTTAAAATTATAATAAAAATCAAAAAGATGAAAATCAATCGATTTCTTTTATAAATTCAATTTCCCATGCTCCATCAAAAAATTCTAAAATAGCTTTGGTTTTTGGTTTAATAGCTTTAGCGCTTGAAAGAATAAATCCTTCTTTCAACGTTTTGACTGAAAATTGATTTTTATTTATTTTTTCAGGATCTAAATGAGCAAATCTCAGCGTCATTAACTCTAACTCTTGGTCTAAGGATTTGAACCGATCGTTGATAACTGCTAACATTTTTGATCTATATTGATCTGTTTTTCTTTGAAAGATCGTTTGTTGATGATCTAGGCGATATAAACTTTTTAATATTTGTACTTTAGACTTATTAATATTTGCATTAATTTTTTCAAAATATTTTTCAGAAGATCCAGCAAATCGTTGCTCATATCTTGCTAATAACAAATCAAAGCGTTCAATAATAGCTTGAGGATTTCTTAAAAACTTTAAAACATAATCCATGCGCTGTTCTAGTGTTTTTAAAGAGTTCATCAAAGAGTGTGCCATTCTATGATGGAGCGTATCTATTTTATAGACTAACTCATTTAAATCAGGTACTGCCAACTCAGCTGCTACTGATGGGGTTGGGGCTCGAAGATCGGCTGCATAATCAGTTAATGTAAAATCAGTTTCATGACCAATAGCGCTGATAATAGGATGCGGAAAAGCAGCTACTGCACGAACAACACTTTCTTCATTAAAGCACCATAAATCTTCTAAAGAACCTCCTCCACGAGCAATAATATAAGTATCACATAAAGCCTCTTCCTGGGCTTTGCGCAAAGCTGCAATAATTTGCAAACTAGCTTCTTTTCCTTGAACGGCTGTTTCATAAATAATAATATTAACAACTGGATAACGTCGTAAAATCACGCGCATCATATCGTGAAGAACAGCTCCTCCTTTGGAGGTGATGAGTCCTATTGATTTTGGATAAAGAGGAATTTTTAATTTATGTTGAGCAAGAAAAAGCCCTTCTGCTGTTAATTTTGCTTTCATCTGCTCAAAAGCTAGTTTTAAAGGACCTTGCCCATCTGGCTCCATCATTTTTATTAATAGCTGTAACTCACCTCTTGGCTTATAAACAGAGGCTGTGATAAGAACTCTGACTTTTAGTCCTTCTTCCACTTTAAAAACAAGCTTCTCTCTAACATGATGATACATCACTATCTTTAATTGTGATTGTTGATCTTTGATAGTTGCATATAAATGACCGGATTGAGCAATAAAAACACCAGATAGTTCTCCAGTTATCCATAAATAAGAAAAATTCTCTTCTAGATTTTTTTGCAACCGTTGGCTAAACTCCGAAACAGTAAGAGTCACTGATAAATCTGCTTCAGACTGATTCGAAAATTGGGATTGTGTTGCCATAATAAATCCGTACCATTTAGATAAGAGTATTATAACTATAAATTATGAAAGAAGAATTAAATCACGAACATTTTATGAAGATAGCTCTTGATGAAGCTCAAAAAGCACTTGATCATGGAGAGGTCCCTGTTGGTTGTGTGATTGTTGGGCCGAATGATGAGATTCTAGGAAAGGGATTTAATTGCCCTATTAGCACCCACGATGTAACTGCTCATGCTGAAATCATAGCAATCCGACAAGCCTGTGATTCTATAAAAAACTATCGACTACCCAAAGGCTCTCGAATTTACGTTACATTAGAACCTTGTTTAATGTGCACGGGAGCACTGCTTCAATCAAGAATTAGCTCCTTACATATTTCTACTATCGATTCTAGAAAAAACTCTATTCATCGAGAAATTGATTTATTTAATTCTGAATATTTCAATCATAAAATAGAAATTCATTACGGAAATAAACAGTCAGAATCTAAAAAATTACTAGATGATTTTTTTTCACAGAGGCGCAAATGATTCACGATATATCCTTAACTCACTATTGGACTGAAGCCAGAAATCTAATTTTAAAAAAAGATTTTCAAAAAGCATGCACCATCCTTGATTCCTTATCAAAAAATCATGACCATCCAGAATTGCTTCTTGATTATGCACAAACATTAAACTTAACAGGTAATATTAATAAAGCAGAATCTATCGCCCATCATCTTTTAATAAAAAATCCGAAAGAAATAAGAGCCTATCAGTTATTAGGAAATATTTATTACCGAAAAGGTTTATTTGAATCAGCGCTTTTAGAGTATAAAAAAATTCTTTGTATCGAGCCTAAAAATCAACTTGCCTTAGTGAATATTGTATACTCATATTGCTGTTTATCTGATTTTGAAAAAGCTCTGCCTTATATTGAAGAAGTTGATATTGTAATTGATCAAGCACCAGGAAGCTGGCTTGTTAATTGTGGTATGGCTTATTTATTTGCCAAAAATCCTCTTAAAGCTATTGAGTACCTAACACCAGGCGCATTAAAAATAACAAATGACCCGCAACTTTTCTTTCATTTAGGCTTAGCCCATGATTTATTATCAAATAGTAAATTAGCTATTTATTATTATGAACAATCAATCACAATTGATTCAAAATTATTACCAGCCCATCACAATTTAGCCATACTACATTACAGCCATCAACAATATAACAAAGCCGTTCCGCATCTGAAAAAAATTTTAGAAATAAATCCAGAACATCAAATAGCCTTAACATTACTTAATGCTTATACAGGAACGATGCAAGATACTCTCCATCCTTCTTTTATCTCATCTTTATTCGATCAATATGCTTTTAATTATGATGATCACTTAAAGAAAACATTAGCATATGAAGCTCCTTCTGTTTCTAGAAATTTATTAAATTCAGCATCTGCAAAAAACAATAGCCCTTTATCTACTGGTACATGTCTTGATCTAGGATGTGGCACAGGATTAATGGGAATTATCATGAGAGATCTTGCTACGAATTTAATAGGCGTTGATTTATCTGAAGGTATGCTTCTTAAAGCAAAAAATACATTTATTTACGATAAAATTATTCAAGAAGATGCGATTGAGTATTTGAAAAAAAACAATTCTAAGGTTGAATATATTTGCGCTATAGAATTATTAAATTATCTGGGTTCTAAGATTGCAGATTTTATAAATTTATCAAGCTTATCTTTGGCTCCTGGGGGTTGGCTTATTCTCACAAGTGAATTATGCCTTTCAAATGAAGATATGATCTTAACTCGCCATGCTCGATATGCTTATAATCAAAAATATTTAATAAATTTATTAGAAAAAAACGGACTGATTATTAAAGAAATGAAAGAATCAGCCCTGCGAACAGGGCATGATGGGGAAGTGATAGGCTTATATATAATTAGCCAGCTTCCACATAAGGATTAACTGTATTTTTAAATTCTAATTTTAAAGGAACACCAGCTAATCCAAATTGCTTACAAAAAGAGTTTATTAAATACTTTTTATAATGGCCAGGTAGTTGCCCTAATTGATTTCCATGAATCATAATTGTTAATGGATTTGTATCAACAACGTGAGCATATCTTAATTTAATTCGATGCAATCCATTTAATGGTGGTTGATGTTGTTTAAGAGCTGTTTCTAAAGCTTTGTTAACTTGGCCAGTAGATATTGTTTTGGTAAACGATTCCATCACAACCATAACAGCTTCTAATAATTGCCCAACATTATATTTTGTTTTAGCACTCATAGGAATTAAAGGACAATAAGCATAAGCTTTTAAATGATATTGAATACGCTCTAAAAATATTGTTCTTCTACTATCATCAAGTAAATCCCATTTATTTAAAACAATAATCAAACCACGTCTATGCTGCTCTAACAAGTTAAGAATCTTAAGATCTTGTGCTGTTAAGCCTTCTTCCGCATCAATTACTAAAACCCCAACGCTAACTTGTTTTACAGCAACTAAGGTTCTGTAATAAGTCATTCTTTCTAGCATTTGAGGATGACGCTGAGCATTTGGAATAATTCCAGCAGTATCAATTAATTTTAAAGTTTCGCCTTCATAATTAAATAATGCCGCATTAAAATCGCGAGTTGTTCCTGCTTTTTCTGAAACAAGGAATTTTTGACTACGCACTAACGCATTAGATAAAGATGATTTTCCAACGTTAGGACGTCCAAAAAATCCAAATGTTCTATATAAATCTGGAGCAACTTCTTCTGCTTCAGCTGCTATCTGTGCAATAAATTCACGTAAAGGCTCTAAAGAGAACGGATCATGGAAAGATGTTAAAAAATAATCTTTTTTTGTTAATCGACGAACTTCATCAAAGATTTTTGGTTGATCGACCAAATCAGCCTTATTCCAAATAAAAGTCATATTTTCGGTGATCGTTTGTAATTTTGTAATTAAAGCCATATCAGCGTCTGTTAATCCAACAGCGCCATCTAGGACGTAAAAACAATGATCAACATGCTTTAAAAATGACCAGGTATGGGTCATAAAGGCTTTATCGATTGGACAATCAGAATGCTGGCGATCTAAGCCGCCAGTATCTACTAAAGTAATTTTTTTATCATGCACCGTTAAAGGTTCTAACAAACAATCTCTGGTTAAACCATCGTGATTATCAACTAAAGATCTTTTATAACCTAAAAGGCTATTAAAAAGTGTTGATTTTCCAACGTTTGTTCTTCCAACTAATGCGATTAAGGGTAAAGATTTCATGTAAAGGTCTCAGGGGTTATTTTAAAAAATATACCAAATTTATCAACTCCATATATGGTATCGTTCTGTTGTACAGATAGCAAGCGGGCTTGATGATATTGATGCACGTAATGTGAAATTAATTCACCACTTTTTAAATTTATAAGAAACAAATGAGCATTCTTTGTATTTGCAACTAATTTTCCATCAGAAATTGATAAAGAACTTAAATCATATTTTGATAGTTGGGAGTTGGTCCAATTCTCTCTCATTGTTAATAAATTGTAAGAAGAAAAATTTCCGTTCATATTCACGAAAAAAAGAGCTCCATCTTCTATCGTTAAAGGAGACTCTTCTTTCGCCTGTAAAGACTCAATAACTACTCCAGTATCTTTATCTAGCAATTTGATCATGCCGTCAGAGAATTTTGTAATTAATTTATCTTCGTATACATATATCGGATTTGTTACTTGTCGACCATCTAAAATACTTCTTTGTTTTAGATCATCAGCTGCACGATGATTCCATCGTATGACACCTGTTTTTTGATCTAATGAAACTAGTCCTCCTCCTGATAATGCAACAAAAATTGCTTCTCGATCAGCCGTAGGCCTGTAATCAGTAAATTGATTGTAATTTGACACAACAGGCAAAGATACTTTCCATTTAGATATTAAATTATCTGAAAAGAGTTCAGCGTAGTTATGAATATATTGAATAAAAATATCACCATTATCTAGAATTAATGGCGTTGTTAATAAAGGTGCTTCTATTTTGATTTGATCAATAATCTTAAGATCTGGATAGGATAAGCTAATCAACCCATGCTCAGCTGTTGTTAAATAAATTTTATCTTTATTAAACACTGGTTGGCTATTTATGGTAATGCCTGATAGCTTATGAACGACTGAAGATGTCAGCTTATCAATTAATAACAAATGATGCTGATCGGCAGCTAATATCATATGATCTAATATTAATGGCTCTATGTTTTTTTGTTTTGCATTAATCAATGAAGAGATAGAAGGAAAAGTGATTCTTTCAGCCGAAACTTTCAATGGTTTTCCATCATATATTTTAGGAGTATCCATTGGTTGAAGTTTTTGCGTTACTTCAAGAGTAGATTCTTGTTGGCAACCCGCAATACATAACAGCGCAGGTAATAATACTTTTTTTATAAAATTATTCATCAACTAAATTCCATTTTTTGATTTAAGAATAAGATAGTTATATTCAGCAACTAATAATGACTGGAACGCTGGATCTATATTTTTCTGATCAAGCATTTTTTCATAAATTTCTTTTGAAATTTCAACTTTATTCAAAGCTGCATAGTTTTTTGCATTGAGATGATCGATTAAATAACTAAGCTCAGATTGATGATTAATTTTACCTAGTAAAAAAATTGAATGATCATAATTTTTTTCAAGATAATTTATTTCAGCATTTTTATACACCGCTAAGGATTTTAAAAATGGAATAGCAGTATGATACTCAACCCAATTTAATAAAGAATGTGCTGATTCATATCTGGAGTCTTTCAATTCATAATGCACTTGAGTCATTGACGCTAATGATGCATAGGAGCTCGTTGGATATTCTTTCTGAAGAAGAGCCAATGATCGCTCACTTGTCTGAAAATCATCTCGATGAATAGCATCTAGATAATTTTGATAATGTTCTGCTGCTATTAATTGTCGTTGATGATTATTATAAGATGTGTAAGAACTTAATGAAATCCAGGTCAAAATTGTAAAAAATAAACTTAAAATTATTTTTTTATATTTGCCCCACCATTTTAATAAATCAGCAACAAGCTGTTCCTCATGCTTTTCAATTAACATTCTCGATCTCCCTTTGATATTTCTGAACGAAAACAAAATTCACCTAGTAGGTATTCGATTAGAAAAGATTGAATAATAGATCTATTGTAATGTGAACAGATGGCTCTCGTAAATAGAGCCATCTGCCTCAATTAAGCTGGATTGTTATCAAGAATAGATGTGACTATCTCATTTTCTTGACGCTTGTCATAATAGCGTCCCAAATTACGAACAGCCAGCATCCATAAAATGGTAATAATACCAACCATGACGAAAACATAAGGGATAAGTTTAATAATATCATTTCCCATAAATGCATATAAGAAAAGCATAATCATACTTCCGCCTGATTTACCAAATCGAGAAGCAACTCCATCGATAGCAGCCTTACCATTTGATCTCTCTTGAGGTGTCAAGCCAATATACGCCATTTCTTTCGTTGCATCGAAAACAGAATATTTCGAACCTCTGGTAAAGCAAATATGCATTCCTCCAGCATAAAGTGCTAGCATTGATGGATCAATGGCAAAAAATGCGAAATGTTCTGATAACCCATGAATTTGTGCTGCGTAGAATATAGCCCCTGAAAGGAAATAAGCTACAGGCGTAATTAAAGCTGTGAACGTCCATCCAAATCGCTTTAGCGCAAAATTAGAAATCACCAACGCTAAAATAGTTGAAATAACACCAGTATACATTTGTACATAAGACATAAACGCATTTGATGCTACTTTATTTTCAGGGCCAAAAGTAAGCTCAACTCTTTTATTGAAAACAATATCAGATAAGTTATAAACAAGATTGTAACTCATGACAATAATTGTAATATAAAGAAGGTTTTTAGATTTAAAGACTTCTTTGAAACAATCAAAAACAGAAATCTTTTGTTTTTCACCTTCGACTTGAACTGGTGGAGCAAAAGCTATTTTTGATGTATATCCTTTTTTAACAAAGTGACGATAAACCATTAAAATAGCGCATGAAGCAGCAATAACTACCAGCATAATTCTTAAGAATGACTGATCCCATTGTGAGGAACCATATGGAAAATTAGGATTAAAAGGCAACTTTGAGAGAAAAGAAGATAGCTTTCCTGCAAAAATACCCGAGGAATTTGCCCCTACACTAAATAAAGCATATGTAGCTTTAGCTTCATCTTGTGTCGAAATTTCATTCACCAAGCCCCATAATAATAAAGATAATACTGTTGCACCCCATAACTCTGCAAAAGCATAAAACAATGTATGCATCCAATATCTTATTAAAGAAGGCATCGCATGGAAGTTTTTAGGAAGGGCATACAATAATCCATCTGCTATAGTATCTAATGCAAAAAAATCCTTAAAAGGATTTAGTACAAATGTATATAAAATAAAATAAGCAGTAAACGTCATAATAATGACTCTAAAAACTGTGTCTCTATTAAAGTGAGCAGACAGTTTTAAATAATACCAAGTTAGTAAAACAGAACCGGGCACTATCGCTAATGGTTTTAAATATGGCATCGCCTCTGTACCAGCACCTGGCGTGTACATCATTATTGTTTTTTTAAGCGGCTGAATAATATTGTAGATAAAAGAAATAAAGAAAAATAGAAAAAAAATAATAAACACTTTTTCAGCATCTTTTTTCTCAACAGGAAAGATGCTTTTAATTAATTTGGAAATAAAAGAACTGTTTTGGGCACTATTTTCAGATGTACTCATGATTTCAAGAACCAACCTTATTTTGTTAACAATTTTTTCTATAAAACTAAAGATTCGACATCAAAAGAAATTAAACAACTTCATTGACTGATGAAACTTTTTGCAAATACTGTTGACGACGACGTGTTTTATCAAGCACATCTCCCGCTAACTGACCACAAGCACCGAAAATATCTTGACCTCTGGTTTTTCTAATCGTTGTAATAATTCCTTTAGAACGAACAATATCCGAGAATCTTCTTATTGTTTCATAAGATGACGACTCAAACTGCGTTGTTGGAAAAGGATTGAAAGGAATTAAATTAACTTTAGCTTGTCCTGGAAAATATTTATTAACCAACTTTGCAAGAATATACGCTTGCTTATCAGAATCATTTACATCTTTCAACATAACGTATTCTAAAGTAACATGCATTTTTCGATCTTGATGATTTAAATAAGCAGATACAGCAGGTAATAGATCTTCTAACGGATATTTTCGATTTAATGGAATAATTTTACTTCTGGTAACATCATCTGGAGCATGAAGAGAAAGAGCTAAAGCAACATCTGTTTCTTGAGCCAATCGTTCAATTCCAGGAATAACCCCAGAAGTACTAACAGTTACTCGACGCTTTGACAATCCATATGCAAAATCATCCATCATAATTTTTATAGCTGGAATCACTGCATCTAGATTTCTCATCGGTTCGCCCATACCCATAAAAACAACATTCGAGACTAACATCGATTGTTCTTCTTTAGGTAGGTTTAAATTTTCCTCAAAAAGAGTTTTATTAACAAACCACAACTGTGAAACAATTTCAGCAGCTGAAAGGTTCCTTTCAAAACCCTGTGTAGCTGTGTGGCAGAATTGACAATTAAGCTCACAACCAACTTGAGATGACACACATAATGTCGCTCTTGTTTCTTCAGGTATATAAACAACCTCAACAGCAGATCCTGTGGAAGTTTTTAATAACCACTTTCTTGTTCCATCTGTTGATTTTTGATCTTTAATAATCTCAACAAATGGAAAAGAAAAACTGTCTGCTACTAGCAGCCTTAAGTCTTTACTTAGATCTGTCATTTCTGCAAATGAGTTCACAAAACGTTGATGAATCCATTGCATGACTTGTTTAGCACGAAATGTTTTATGTCCATGCTGTACAAAAAACTCTTCTAAGGATTCTTTTGTAAACCCTAAAATTGAAGGTAATTCATTATTTATTATTTCTGAAGGAATCGAAGTTGTCATTTATGTGTATCTTAGATCTTTAATTAACGAGTTCTTGGACAAATTTCTTGAGCGCTAAAAAAGAAAGCAACTTCACGAGTAGCATTTTCTAATGAATCTGATCCATGAACAGCGTTTTCATCAATAGTTTTTGCAAAATCAGCACGAATTGTACCTGGAGCTGCTTCTTTTGGATTTGTAGCACCCATCAAGTCTCTGTTTTTTAAAACAGCATTTTCACCTTCAAGAGCCATCACTAAAACAGGTCCTGAAATCATGAAACTAACTAACTCACCAAAGAATCCACGCTCTTTATGAACAGCATAAAATTCTTCAGCTTGTGCTTGGCTTAAGTGCATCATTTTAGCAGCAACAACTTTTAAGCCAGCTTTTTCAAAACGATTAATAATTCCACCAATATTGTTTGCAGAAACTGCGTCTGGTTTTAAAATCGAAAGTGTACGTTCCATAGTATTTTCACCCAATAATAAATTGATACAACACATTATATCTGCAGTAGAATTTTAAGCAATAAAAAAACTACTGCTATTTAATAACTAAATAACTTTTTTTACAAAAAATTATAGTTAGTCAACTTCTTAAACTCCGAAACTATCACCACAGCCACAAGAACGTTTAGCATTTGGATTTACAAATCGTAAACTCTCGCCGTACTCTGTATGAACAAGTTCAAGTTTTAAATTATTTAAATATTTAGAACCGATTTCTTTATCAACAATAATTGTTAAATCTTCAGTAACAGGAATTCTATAATCAGTACTTTTTACGGAATTTGTTTCTTCAATAGAATATGAAAAACCTGAACAGCCACCTTTCACCACTTCTATTCTTAAGTAAGGTAACTCAACAGCATCTTTCAAAAACTGTTTCACATCTGACGTTAGTTCTAAATTTAAGTTTTCTAAAATAATATCCATGATCTAATCTCCAATTAAATTAGTTAGTTCTTTTAATAATTGATTATTTTTCTCTTCAGTCCAATCAGGACCAATACTCAGTCGATAAATATTTGTTTGATCTTCAATGCTATATCCCAAATAATTAAACTGATGCGAGCCTTTTGCTGCATGAGAACTACAGGCGGACCCTTTTGAGCAAGCTACTTTTTGATTAAAAACACTGATTTTTTCTTCATTTTTTATCGAAATCATAAAAGTAACAATATGAGGGAGCATATTCTCAAATAAAAATATATTAACACCATATTTAGATAAAGAAGTTAAATGATTGATAATTTTTTTCTGATACTTGGATAGTTGTAAGCCTGTATTATTATTTAGCCAGTAATCTAAGGCCGTTACAAAACATTGAATCAAACATAAAGGTATTGTGCCAGCCCTACGTCCCTCTTGCTGATCACCACCTCTCAACATTGGATAATAGGCTCTTCTTGGTCTCATTCTAATAAACAAAGCCCCTATTCCTACAGGTGCACCTAATTTATGACCTGAAAAGCTCATTGAATGACAGGGTAAATTTTTTAAATCTATTTTTATTTTGCCTAAACTTTGAGCAGCATCAAAATGAATCCATATTTTACTAGCTTTAGCCCACTGAGCAAGCTCCGTATAATCGTCAATTAATCCTATTTCATTATTACCATAAGGCAATAATATAATTGTTTGATCTGGGTTTTTAACTTCTTCAACTAAAAACTTGATATCAATTTGTGCTTTATCAACCAAATAAGGAATTTCAGTCACAACAACTTGTTTATTTCGCTCAAACTCTTTTAATGGCTCAATCAATGAAGCGTGACTTAAAGGATGATAAAAAATATAAGCGACTTCTTCTTGCCCTAAATGATTTTTAACAAAACTAGAAATCACGATATTATTAGACTCTGTAGCGCCAGAGGTCCAAATAATTTCAGGCTCTAATGCCCCAATCATTTGAGCAAATTTTTTATTACAATCACTCAAAGCTTCTGCGGCTTTCTTTCCAAGATCATGACTAGCACTAGGATTAGCGTATTGACTGCTTGCATAATTATTAAATTGTTTTATAACATCATGAAGAATTAATGTTGTTGCCGCTGAATCGCAATAAAGCATTTTATCAAACCCCTTTAGCTATGAGAGCTTTTAAAAAACCATGAATAAATCTTAAATCATCTTCGTTTTCAGCAACTTTATTCATAATTAATTTTAATTTGTTTAATGTTCTCTCTGGAGTTGTTCTTTGACAAAATGACTGCATTTTATCATGAAGGGTGATTTGCTCTAAAAATTTAATAAAATACTGCTTTGATTGATCTGAAGATTCAGTCACAAAAAAATCTTTCTTATGATTTCCGACTAATCTAATAGAATTAGTATTTATATACATTCCTAAAGTATATGCTGCTAATTGAACGGCTTGAGCTAAGTTTAATGAAGAATATTCCTCATTAAATGTAGGGATAAAACAATGTTTATGGCAAAAAGATAGCTCTTCATTTGTTAAGCCGGTTCTTTCTGAGCCAAAAACTAAAGATATATTTTTAGGAGTTTCTATTTTATCAAGTTCTTCACCTAACTCAGGAAGAGCAATCATACTTGGACCAATGACCCGAGAACGCGCCGAAAATCCAAATAAAAAATCATCAGCCATAATCGAATCTTTTAAAGAGAAATAGCACTCAGCTTCTTCAACTAAATGAAATGCATGTGAAGCTAAGTTTTTCGCTTGCTGAGAAAAAATATCACATTTGGGATCAATAATGACTAGTTTATTAAAGCCCATAACGCTCATAGCTCGTGCTGCTGCACCAATATTTTCAGGGGTTTGAGGCTGACAAAGTACAATTTTGCATAATTTTATTGAATTCACAGTGCTAGAGGTGTTCCTAGAGAGTCCAAGTTTTGATAGTATTATACCGTCTAATTTAAGAAGAGCCAGTTTTTATGCACCCTTATGTCAACTATAGTATCAAATTATTACGCGATTTAGGGAAGAAAACCGCTCGCTACTTTGATGAAACCAGTGAGTATAAAACTCAAGCAGCTGTTTCTTTCCAACAAAGCCCAGCTAACTTTGTTAAGTCAGTTAGCGAAAAACTCCATGATGAACTGTTAAAAGCTTATCCAGATCATTACATCACCCCTTTATTTGAACTTGATGCTAATCAACTTCAAGAATTTGGTGATCAAGAAATCTGGGCTTATCAAACAGTTTGTGGATTTAATAATTTCTCGTCTAATATTCCTTTTTTTTGCATGACGCTCATTCATATACGTCAAGGGCAAATACAGCACGCTATTGTTTACGATCCTTTAAGAGATGAAGCATTCAATGCTTCTAAAGGATCTGGCGCACAAGTTAATAACAGACGTTTAAGAATTATTCAACAACCGGAAATTCGCTTAGTTTATACCAATGATGTTTCACTTTTAGCTGAGCATCCTTTACAAAAGAATATTCGTTCTTTTGGTTCTTCCAATCTCGAATTGTGTTATCTAGCTGCAAACAGAGGTGAGCTTGCTATTATTTCAAGCAAAAATCCTCTATCAATTGCTGCAGGTAAATTAATTGCTCGAGAGGCTGGAGCAACTTGTTTTGTTCATCAGCACAATCATCAGGAACAAGTTCTTGTTGCTGGTGCTCTCGATCATGTTAAACCAGCAATCGATTTTATCGCTCAAAAATAAAAATAAATAAGCACTTATTAATATAATAAGTGCTTATTTATAATACCTCATCAAAAATTTTCAATTATTAATTTCACAGCAGCATAGAAACTTATTGCATATTAAATTTTTATTAAAATATCTAAACACTAAAACAGGGCGTTTTTTCAAAAACTTTATACACCTGAATCAATGAAAATTCATTGAGAACTATTTCTTCAAATTTTTCATCAAAAAGAAGTTTCAAATTTGGACCAGCATCTTGTGTAAAATAAACTCCAATTCCTTTTTTTCTTAAAAGCCATATTTTCTTCTTTAGAGTCATCGTTTCCTCTAAATCATACATAATCGGCTCATTTAAATCTAACATCGTTGCATGCATTGCCAAAGCATTTCGCTCTGCTATCTGATAAATTAACTCAGTATTACCCGATTCAAAAGCCTTCAACATCATTGTTAAATCACTTTGAACTATGCATGGCCAATTTTTATAAAGCCTAGATTCTCCAACCGTTTTATTCATCGCAGCTCTTGAACTGATCTGCTTTTGATGTTGATCAACTAAAATCAAGCCTACTCTCATTGATGGCTCATCATATGATAACAACTCGCTATAACTATCCAAACCATCAATTTGACTACCAGCATGCCAAAGAACTACTCCTTGCTCAATAGACCGAGATGCACTTCCACTACCCAGTCTTGCAATCATTGATAACTCTTTAGCAGACAGCTCCCATTTAAATAAGTTATTTAACGCTTTTGTTAAGGCAGCAAAACCACACGCCGAAGAAGCAAGTCCTGCACTATGCGGAATATTCATTTCTGTTCTTATTTCAAAAAACAAAGAGCCATCTACCCTAAAGTTATTTAAAAAAGAATTAATTTGTTGATAAAAAGATGATTTTTCATCGATTAATAAATTATTTAAATAAATTTCATCTCGTTGAGCGCGTAATCGCACTACTGTTTTTGCGCCCAAATCAGGTATCGAAATTGATAAACTTGAAGTATTCGGTAAATTTAAAATACTAGAGCGCTTCCCCCAATATTTACATAAAGCGATATTAACAGGGGCTTCTCCATATCCTTCATCGATAAATGAAGGAATGAAAGATAAGTTATGAATTATTTTTTTTACAAATAATTGGGCTGAACTCATAAATAAGTGCCTGTCAATGTCTTCACATGAATAACCCTACTACCATACAAATCAATAGGTAGATTAACAATTGCACCGCCAAGACCAATCACACAATCACCCCCACCAGCACCTGAAATTTTAGCACCTAGAATAGAACTATCTTTTAGTAAAATTTGAATTAATCCTTCTAAATCAGAGTTGCTAACACCTAAATCTCGTAATTTATAATGATGTGAAGTCATAATTTCACCAAGTCTATGCAAATCATTATTAAATAAAGAACGCATTCCTAAATTTGTTAATGACTCTATTTCATTATAAATTTTTGCAACAGCATCTTTATTTTGGGTATATCGCTCATTAACAAACTGAATCATCTTTCTAGTAGATGCTTTTTGACCTGAATAAAGAACAGTTAGCTCAAAAGGATGATGGAATTTCTTCACTTCAAAAGTTCGAGGATTAAAAGCTACTGTGGATTGATATAAACTTGCAGCGCAATCACATCCCGAGCCAGAACCTTGAACAGCAATCACTGTATCTACAGCCATTCTTAAAATACGATCATGATCAACTGATTTGAAGAACGCAAGATTAAGAGCCCCTAAAGTAGCGACAACGGTAGCAGCGGAACTTCCAAAACCTATTTGAGTATCAATCGTAGAAATATATTCAATATCAAAACCACACATGCAAAAAGACAAGAATTTCCTAATAGCATTAATTGCAAAAGAAAGATTTTCTGAATCAGGCAGATGATCGAGAGTTCCTTCATAATTTCCCAAACTTGATTTTAAAGTAATCAATCTATCTGAGCGTAGATTTAATTTTGCGGTGATATATTGATCAATCGCACAGCAAACTCCAAACCCTTGATGCAATACGGCATATTCACCTAAAATCATTAAACTACCAGGGGCGCGAAAATTAATATATTTTGACTCCACGATCTTCTCCTTTGATATTTTTAAATTGATATTCAAATTCTTGACAATAATCTTCGAGCTGATCGCATCCGAAGACAATAACTGCTCCAGCAGCATCTCCCGAGATCGCTCCACTTCCTGAAATTTTAGCAGCCCCTCCAGCTTGCTCAATTTTTCTGACAAACTCTTGAACTTTAAGAGGAACTACGCCTAACTGCTTTAAAAGATAATGATTTTTCTTTATACACTCTTTAAATTTATTAATATCTTTTAATAATAATGAATCTAAAAAATCTTTTTCTAGCTCTATAAAGTTTAATTCAATTTTTCTACTCCATATGGATTTAACATGATCAACTGCTACTTTTGTGGGATTTTTTTTTCTTCCCGAATCAACAAGATGCCATGATTTGATAGGAATGCTTAATTCATGAGGAAGAAGATGGCCATCTTGAAAAAGATTTAATCCCCCTTGAAATGAAGTTATCAAATCAGCCCCACTTGATTGACCATGCTGAACATCTTCAAATTTTTTGGCTAATATAAATTTCTCATTAAATGAATAATTTATATTAAAATTTAAATCAAAAGCCTCTATTAATGAAACAATAAGAGCAGCTGAAGACCCCATTCCTCTATTTTGTGGAATAGAAGAAGATATTTTTATTTTTAAAGAAATATTCCCAGGGATAAGCCGATCATATGTTTTTAAGATAAAAGCTAATAGTTTATTATTCAGACTTTTTTCAAATTCGTCTAGAGAATACTTTCTGTTCAAATCATAAGACTGAATATCATGATTAGAATCAAGAATAACGTTAAAATAAGGTTCTGAATTTATTGGCAAGTAGTCTACTTCGCAAGTTGTGAATAAAGAAATTGCATTAATAAATGCCTTTCTTCCATAAAGCACAGCATGTTCCCCTGAAATAATTAATTTCCCAGGGGCTTGAGCGCGGATGCTAATTAATGACTTCTTTGGATTTTTCTTCAAATTTTGCTGCAAATGTTCTCTGATCATATCGATCCTGGTAGCAACGTTGATGATTTTTAACACCAGACAAAATAAATCGGCCTGTTGGATATTTAGTGTAAAACGAATGTTCTTTTCCATCTGTAGGATAGTGATGATTAAAGCATTCTTCATATTCTGTAGGGGTTAACTCTAAACGATCAAATAAAGCTATTTTATGATCTTGCCTACATAAATGATTTTGATAATTAGGCTGAACAACTCCTGTAAATAATTCGGCTATAGCTCCAGATCCATAACTATAAAAGACTATTCTTTCATGACTTCGATCTTTCACTGATAAATCAAGAAGTGAGCATAAACTAATAAACAAAGAACCAGTATAACAATTTCCAACTTGACGGTTATAACTTAATAATGAATCTAATAAATCAGCTTCAAAATCTTTTTCAATTTGAAGATATGCTTTTTCTACAAGTCTAGGTAATGGAACATGGCAACAAAAAACATCAATATCTTTCGCTTTATAATTAGTTTTATTCTGAAAATCAATCCAAGTCTTTTTAAATAAAGTTAAATATAGCTCGCATGAATAACGACCATCCACAATAGCCTCGGTACTATAATTAGGTCTGAAAAAATCCATCGTATCAATTGTATGAAAAACATTAACATCATCTATTTGAACTAAAGATGGATTTTCACTAATAATTAGAGCAACAGCTCCAGCACCTTGAGATGATTCTCCTGGTGTATTTAACCCATACCGGGCAATATCTGACGCAATCAAGAGTGCTTTTTTAGCCTGTCCTGTTTTAATAAAACTTAAGGCCACTTGCAATCCAAAAGCACCGCTATAACAGGCCTGCTTTAACTCAATAACTCGGCAGTTTGCGGACAATCCTAACAACCCATGCACATAAATTCCTGCAGATTTTGATTGATCGATCGCGCTTTCAGTAGCAAATAATAATAAATCTATCTCATTAATATTTTCTTTATTAACGATACGGTCAGCAGCATTTGCACCCATCGTCACCACATCTTCAAGGCTAGTAGGCACGCTCATTTTATATTGACCTAAGCCTTTTAGATATTTTTCAGGAGGCACACCGCGATGTAAAGCCAATTGCTCTAAACTAATATATGTCCGTGGAGTATAAAAACCAATCGCGTCAATTCCAACTTTTATTGACATGTTATTTTCTCCGTGATGTTTTGACGTTCTATTTTCATATGACTTTGAACCAGCTCTCCAGGATTACATTGAGCAGCTAATAATGAAATTTCCCCACATAAAACAACTGCCGCTGCAATTTGAGCTAATTTTGAGCTAGACTCCCCACTCTCTGAAATTGTATGACAATTTAATAATTCAAGATTTTTTTTAACAAAAGGTACTGCTTTACCATTTCCATGCGCACCAACAATAATATTAGGCAAAGTAACAGAACAATATAAGCCTTCATCTGTTTCTTCTAAAAAAGTAAATCCTTGAGAACCCTCAATAATATTCGCAGCATCTTGCCCTGTCGATAGATAAAAAGCAAGGAGCATATTTGCAAAATGAGCATTAGCAGCTCTTATATTGCCAGCAATACTCGAGCCTATGTAATTTTTTTTCAAATTCAAATCACACAATTGCTTTGGAGTTGCTCTCAAATATTTTTGACATAACTCTTTAGAAATCAAACCTTCGGCAATAACGTATTTACCCCTTCCTAGAAGCCCATTGATAGCCTGTGGTTTTTTATCAGCACAAATATTACCTGAAACAGAAATATATTTAAAAGAAGGCTGCTTTTTCAAAATCCAATCTAAAATGGCATCTGCTGCTTTTGTAGCCATATTATGCCCGGCTGCATCAGCTGTAAAAAACTTAAATCGAATATAAACTAGATTGCCTACAATTTGATGATGCCATTCTTGAATTTTACAAAAATTAGAAGTTGTTTTTACAATTTTATCGAGCTCATCTTCATTCTCTTCTAGCCAGGTAATAGATTTTTTTGCCTGTAATCCATCTTTGACCTGAAAAGCAATAGACCGAGTCATTGTTTGACTAATGACCGTTGTTTGAATACCGCCTGCTTTATTAAAGACCCTAGCACCTCTTTGAACGGAAGGCCATAATGGGCTTTCGTAAGTAGCTAATGGCACTGAAATTAATTCATCAAAGCATTCGCTTTTCACTCTTACTGGACCTATAACCTTTTGAGGAATAAACGCAAATTCAAAATCTTTTGCAAGCATAACCAAACAATTCAATCTTTTAAGGTTCCTATTCTACTCCAAAAAGAATTGTCATTCCATTATCAAATGAGATCTTCATAAACGTGCGCTAAACATTTTTCATGTAATTGGCCCTCAGGCTCAACATGTATTAATGTTTGAATATCTTTAAATTTCTTTAACAAGATATCCTCTATACAATTGCAAATTTCATGCGCTTCTACGACTGTCATCAATGGATCAACAACAAGATGAAATTCAATAAAGATGGTAGCACCAGAAGTTCTGATTCTTAATTCATGAATATTTTTAATTCTTAAATCTGATTTTAAAATTGTTTTATAGATATCTTCTTGTATGGTTTCTGGTGGTGATGCATCCATCAATCCATCTATAGATTCTTTGGCAACAAAAATTGCAGCAAAAATGACATGAATACCAACCAAAAAGGCTATGATTGGATCTAAAAGCGGTTGTTCTAGAATCAAAGAAAGAATTAATCCAGCAAGAACACAACATGATGTAAAAACATCTACCAATAAATGCACACCATCGGCTTTTAAAGCTAAAGAGCTTCTTTTTTTTCCTTGTTGATATAAATAAAAACCCCAGAATCCATTTAATAATGTTGCGATAATATTTAAAAAGATACCGACTAAAGGTTCATCAAATGATCGAGGATGGTAAAAAGCTTCTATAGATTCAGTAATAATATAATAAGCCGCCATCAAAAGAAAAAGAGATTCTATTAATGCTGAAAAATACTCTGCTTTTTTATGACCAAAATGATGTGATTTATCAGCAGGTTGTTGACTCAAATAGAGGGAAAAAAGCATTGTCACTGCTGTCAAAAAGTTCACTACACTTTCCAAAGCATCAGAATAAAGAGCTATAGATCCCGTCACGTAATAAGCATAATATTTTAAAAGCAAGACTAAAATAGCAAAAAAAACAGATGTGTAGCCTATTTTTAAAGAATTCATAAAAAATTTAAACTTGAAAATATACTTTCTACGATACCTGATTCCTTCATTAAAATAAAATTAACAAAATTTTCTAAGTTTTTTATTAATATCAATAATTCTTGTTCTTAATTAAAATTCAATAAAAAATCTCTATTCTTTTATGATGCAACTTCATTTTTATCGATCTTATTTTCTTGCTTTTTAATAAAAAAATTGCTTATTATGTCCGTTAATTTATTAGTGTAAAAATTTATTTGTGATAAATTCGAAAGAACAAGTGATTCTAGTAGACTCTTTCGATCGCGAAATTGGGGTTGAAGAAAAATTAAAAGCTCATCAATTAGGGCTTCTGCATCGAGCTTTCTCCGTTATTTTATATCGTAAACATCATGAAACCATTGAGGTTTTAATTCAAAAAAGAAACTCATCTAAATATCACTCTGGCGGATTATGGAGCAATACTTGTTGTAGCCACCCCCGACCTGGGGAAAATATTATTGATGCTGCTCACCGTAGACTGTATGAAGAATTGCATCTTCGATGTGACGATCTTTGCCTGATTGGCAAAACTTATTATCAATATTTCTTTGATAATGGTTTATCAGAACACGAACTTGATTATGTTCTTCTTGGTTATTGGAATAACCCTTTACCAGAACCAAATTATGATGAGGTCGAAGAATTAAAATGGATTTCTCTCGATTATCTGAAAAATAACCTAAAAACACACCCTCATCACTACACTGCTTGGCTTATCCATGTTATTAATATGCTTGATTTTAAATAAAAAAATCGGCATATTAATAACGATTAATCAATAGATTAATTAGGCTTATAGCCAATGGTATGCGTATGCGTTTGCGTTTCTTTTTTTTGAGGATCCATTGCAACTGATGCTTTATCTTTTAACCCTTTTACTTCTGGTTCTTTATTCATTAGCCCCTCAATTCTGTTTCTATTTTCAAGCGATCCTTTAAGAATTGCGAACCCAACATCTTTAGTCTGCCCTGATCGTTGATAATTTCCTTGAAATTTTATTTCACCTTCATTTTCTTTCATCTGTTTTTGCATTTTTTCTCTTAAAGATCCTAAATAAAGGTTTCTATCTTCTTGAGCTTTATTGAGCTGTTGCATAAAATCAGGATCATCTCTATTTGCTGGATTTTTTGATAACTCCTGTGTTAGTTCAAGATATTTCTTTTGAGACTCTAATGATTTTTTGATTGTTGTATATTGAATATCTTTATCTTTTTCCTCTTTTGAAAGTCCAGCATGCTTCTCTTCATGCTTTTTAAGAGCTATCTCTACGGTTTTAAGATCTAAAGACTTTACTTCTGAATTTGTTTCTTTGAGCAAGTCTCGAGCAACTTTCAAATTATATTGCTCTTTTACCTTCATTAAGTACATGAAAACTTCTATCAAATAGGCCAAGGCTTTTAATTCGTGCTCATGTGCTTGAAATTGACCTGCGATATCAGGTGCTTCTGCTGTTTTAACAGCTCCAGATATGGTCATTCCAGGCAATACTTCACCAACACCTTTAACTGAAATATCAGATGGAGCTGGAGCCCCTGAACTAACAGTAACTTTTGGGACAGATGGTGTTGCAGACAATTGAGGAGAAGGTGCTCCTCCTAGCGTCACTGTATTTGTAAGAGAGCCCTTTGCTTCAGGGGGTTGTGGAGTTTTTCCTCCTATTGATATTTTAGCAACATCATTACTTCTTTTAACTTCATCTTTAGCTTCGGCTATTAAATTTAAAAAATTATGATTTAAGACTCTGATAGCAACAACATCAGCACTAATATCATTCGTTGCAAGACCTTTTTTTGTTTCAATGATAGGATCAAGATTAACTCCTAAAACTCTTTTTTGTTCTCTAATTTGCCTCATTAGCTCTTGCTCTTGGGCTTTAAGATCATTGTGATCTTGAGGAACTGATTTTGGAGGTGATGGAGCTTGTGTGCTAACAGTCATTCCTTCTGGAACGAAGTAATTAAATTTTTTCTTCATGATTGAATCTCCCCATGTTCTTCATCTTTCTTTTTTAAGAAAGGCATAAATAAAAAATCATGATTAATTTTTTCAGAGACAGGTAGTTCGAAACAGTCCCAGGGAACAAAAGAAAGATCGGCCAAAGCTCTTAAAATAACACCTCGTTTACTAAGATAGATTAAATTTCTAGCATCATCTCTTTTATATAATTGATTGTAAAATAATAAAAAATATGCGTTTGAGAATGTGATTTCAATATTATCAAATGATATTAACCAATCAAAATTAATATTGAGTAAGTCTTCTTTTTCAATATTATAAATGATAGGGGGCAGAATTAAGTCTTTTTCAATCCATGCTAAATATGACAAAGCATATTTGAAAGCAGGATTATCTTTTACGGTCATAGCAGCATCAATACCCTCATTAAGAACAATTTGTTCTATTTTTTTTGCAAGGTCTTGATGTTCACTTGTAAATAATTGATCTAGCATTCCGTGCAATTCATCAGGAATGCCATAATTTTCTAAATAAAACATAGAAAGCCGATATACTGTATCCCTACATCCATATCGGCTTTCTAACAACTTTATTTAATACTTATTAAATCTTTTCGATATATTTCTAAAAGCTCATTAACCATTTCATCCAAAATAGATCCTCTTTCTTTTTCAGGATCGGAGATTAAGCCTGAATTTGTCGGGGCATTTTTTCTTTTTTCTAAGCGCTCAAAGACTGTGCTAGCTGCCGATCCTGATGGATAAATTTTTGCAAGCAAGAGTCTTGTCTTTTTAGGGCCAATTTTTGCATAAAGAGCATTTCTAATAAATGCATCCTCCGCAGTCGTGTTAAATGCCCAAAGCTCTATAGGACCTAAGGTTAAAGTGCAAAGTTGAGTATAAATTCCGACTTTGGTTGCAAACTGTGCTAACAGGGTCGCTCCACCAGCTCTTGGTCCATGGACGCGAGTGGCTAACGCTAACTCATCTGTTGGAGACAATCCGAAAGTTGCAACAGACTTCTCAATAGCTGTTTTAGGACCAGCATCCAGAATAAATACAGATGTTCCAAATTCAACCATGACCTTGTCAAAATCATCTAATGCTTGAGATAGTAGACAGACTTGAACTTTCCATTTACGCCCTTCCCTCATATCCATCAAGACCTGAGTTCTTACTGCTTGTGCTTTTGATGTACGATGGAACTCATCAAATACTATTCTTTTTGCATCTTCTCTAATCTCTTTAATCCTCTCACCATGATAGCCATGATAAGCTGCTGGAATATCATTAAGATTTTCATTTGAAAGATAATAATCTTTTGCTAGGATGAATCGAGCTAACATATACATGATTGCAGTTTGACGATCGGCTGTTTCTCCACCACCCTTTGCAACTTCATCTAAATCAAGAGAAATCACGCGGCCTTCCCCAAGATCGAAAGCAGTTATTCTTGATAAAATAGGATATTCTCTAACGGCTGCAGAAACCATTCGACCAAAAGCAGCAACTAATGTTTCGCCTGTTGGCGCTTTCATTGTTCCATATAAGTCAGCAACAGTAGATGAACGAGAAACTGTCACAGAATCAGCTAACAAAGGTACTGCGTTTCGCTGAGCGAGATAAGCTTCTCTAAAGAAGCCTCCCTTAAAGAGCATATCGGTAATTTCCCACCAACTAGTTCTTGAGTCAATTTTGACATCGGGCGTTTCAGCAAGAGCCTTGTCTATTTCTGGTAAAAGTCCCGCAGTATATAAAACAGGCTCATATCTGTCGGATTTTATCTTGTAAAGCTCATCTACAATCATACCGCACATATCAGAAATACCGTCATAAGGTTTAGTCATTCCAACTGGTGTGCATAACAATGATAGAAAATTCACGATAAATCCACGCTCTTGAGGTGTTGGAAATCTTGATCCTAATTGCGTATCAAAAGGGTTAATTGAGAAATCAGGCGTCATTCGCATACGATGATAAGCCACATAATGTCGCTTATGCACAGGTAAAGATTCTTTTAATAATGAAATTAATCCACTACTTGATGGCCCAATATCAACAATTGCAATTCTTGGAAGTCTGATAATCCCTGCTTGCAAGCATTGCGCTAAATTTAAAGCGTTTGATAATACCGACTTACCAGAACCAGGTCGAGCATAAATCAAATCAATCCACGTTGTTTGTTGTGGAGATCCTGGTTGATAAAGCATTGGTTTACCATCGGGGCTTCTAAAAACAAGAGCGCCATAATTCCAAGTTGATGTTGGTCTAGTAAAAGGTAAAATTGAACAAGCCTCATATAAAGGAGCAGAAGTACATTGACCTATGTGCTCGCGTGTTAAGCCTAAGCAGGTAGAGGCAAATGAAGCAAAGCTATCCCCTGAAATTTCAGAAAGTTCACAATAACCCCATGCTTGAACGGCTTTCATCAGTTCAGCAATTCTTGCTCTTAATAATTTGGGATTATCATGAGGAGCCCATGTTGTTAATCCAACCCTCAACTGAATAATTGCCTCATCAGAAGCTATTTCTAGTTTTTTTAATAACTGGGACGAACCAGAAATTAATGAATTATAAGTCCCTGCAAATGAGAGAATTCCAGCAACGGCTGGTTTGATCCCCATTGCATTAATGCCGCCACCTTGAAATTGATAAGAAATTCTCCATGGAATTTTTGTTGATTTTAAACGCCCAAATAAATCTTGAAATGGCTTTAAATCTTTAGGGAAAATATCGATTGTTGTTGTAGAGTAACATAAATCCCCTACTCTAACGGTTCTAAGATCAACTAATTCAGCATCTCGAGGAAATAACTGTTGATATAATGGGGGATAAAAAATACTTGAAATATCATTTTCATTCTTAAATCTCATTGACAGCTTATCGCCAGGTAAACAAGGCTGCCAATCATAAGTTGTGACAATATAATCAATACTTGCTCTAACTCTATTTAAAGCTTGATAAACATCTAAAAGCTCACAGTGCAAATTAGCACTAGCCATTTCGTTTAAAAGAGTTTTAACAAATGAATTATGTGATTCTCTTAATTGCGGAATAGCCGCTATCATATTTTGAGAAAATTCTAAAGCTGGATATTTTGCAGCTTTGATTGCATTTGTCTTATCAGTTGCCGCAATTTTTAATTGCTCTGGAGATAAAACATTCGGCATCGTCCAAATAACAACAAAACATTGCTCAAAATGACAATACTGTTTTAATAAATCATACCGCTCCTCGAACAAGTCGGCCAAATCTAATTGAAGCCTTTCTGCCGTAGATTTAGATGGTGCCAAAATATTTTCCATCTGTGGTCCGCCTCTATCTTCATCATATTCAAAATAAAATTGAACGATATAGCCAGGACGAGTTAAACCTACTTTTAAGGCGCCATGTAACTGATTTAAGATTTTTGTATACTCTTCAGGTCCAACAAGTTTTGTACATCCATGAATTTTTATAATAGATACTAAAGAGCCATCTGCTGCAACAAGACAGTTTTTTGATTCTGCCGTTTCTAAATCGCAGTAAGACGATACTGATTGCCCTATCGCTTCATTTAACCACCCTAAAAAACTATCTATTGCTCCAAAAACGGGATTCGTACTCATTGATGTTGTCCTTCTCAGATTAGATTCATTAAATCTATTTTTAATTAATTACAGCTTCATCAAACTATCAATTGTTTGTTGTGCTGTTTGTCCATCTATCAGCAAAACTGATGTTGGATCTGTGCTATCAAATTTAGGCCCAGATGGATCTGCAAGAAAACTATAAGTTAAGACTGAAACAGTGCTATTAAAATAAAACAAACAAGCTCCAATAAATATAAAAATAATCGGTGCTAATAAAGGAACCTGCTGGGGTGTTTCTTTATGTGCTTTAAACTTAATCAGACCACTTATCATAAAAGAAATTCCAGTAATATAGGCAGCGACAGTGACCAACTTAAATAAAGGAGGTGATTCATTCATCATATTATTAGCAATATCACCAATTGTAGATGCATTAGTCGTTGCGTCTTCAGCTTTTATCAAAGTACATATTGATAAAAAAAATAGAATTAATAACGAATTTTTATTAATTCTATTTTTCAATAATTTTAAGAAATCATGATAAAAATTCATTTTTTATCCTTTATGAAAAATTTAAATATAAATAGCGAATTGCTTATTCAAGCTTAAGTATATCAGCACTTAAATTGAGTGCAAAAATTGAAAAACATCAAACCAAAATAAAAATATTATCAAGTATTAAATTTATTGCGATTTTTATTAGCCTCTATAACTAAAAATTTTTAGCGTAGTTATCATAAAATCCCGAAAAGGTTTTATGTATTTATCAAAATCAGCAATAGATGCTTAACGTGTTTGATCTTATTGAAAAAGAGCTTAATAAAATGGTGAGGATTTCTTTGTTATCGTGCACTGTCTTGGATAACAACTGCCTTCTTCTATATATTGTATTAATTCTTCAACTTTATTAACCTCACATCTTTATGCGCCAGACAAACCAAAAGATCCTGGATTAACCTAACGACCTACTAAAATCTAGATTTTTATCGTTAAAGCTCTAGCCAAATAGGCAAAATAAACTTCATTTGCACCATCTTTTTATAACATAAAGAACAACAATTCGATCTTACAAAGCTCGAACCTATCTCTCTGACTGTCTTCATTAAATATTACTAAACTCATTTATAAAAAAATATCATGCATCTCTTTTTTATATTACTTGCTTCATCCCTCTTTTCGCTAACTCAATATTCTTGTTAAGAATTTGTTGTCCCCACAACCAAGTTTTAAAAAACTTAAAATCAGCTCTAAAAAGTGTATCTGCGCCCAAAAACATCGAAAAAACAATAAATATCAGCATGTTAGATTTATTATTAGCAAGATTTATGATAATAATATACATATTAAGATTATTTTAAGTAAATGTAATTTATGACTATTTATCTATCTTCAAATGGCAGCAATATTGAAGAAAACATTTATTCTCTTTCCGATTTAGAAAAACTAATCAAGGAGACTCTCCCTTCTCTTCTTATATCGGAACCGAATTCCTTTAACAGTATATCGGCTAAGAATAGGGATAGGATTAAGGAGTTACTCAATCCTGAAATTCATGAAAATGATGAAAATTTGCGTAAAAGCTTCAATCATATGATAAGCACAGTAATCAATCATGATCTTACCCCGATTTTGTAGACACAAATCTATGCAGCTAAGAGAGCTTGTTGCTCAAAAATAAAAGGTGCAACATATCCTATTGAGGAATGTCTACGAACCTGAT
>JACCDO011517755.1_pt1 | contig 47279 bp, 45 predicted proteins | sample 7446101 | NCBI WGS metagenome assembly JACCDO01 (sample SAMN15323440, study PRJNA562643) | freshwater metagenome | isolation source: river surface water | place: USA:Blue River Watershed | collected 2017-08-16 | reverse complement strand
CTTCTCTATCTGGATCAGATGCCAACCATACCATTTGACATTTTTTAACTTTGTCTTTGATCGCATTGACTACTTTCTTTTTGTCGGGGCTAATGACATAATTTGGGTAAAATTTATTATTACGGCGTTCAAGACCATTTGTTTTGTCGAGTTCTCTGATGTGTCCAAATGATGCCATGACTTCGAAATCCCCCAGAGATGATAAGAATTTAGAAATCGTTTTGGTTTTAGCTGCAGATTCTACGATGACTAGATTCGCCATTTTAATAATAATTTATATAACTTTATTTCTCTATGAATCAATTTTATTTGCTATCTTCTAAATCGTTCCTCTCTTGTTGCAATGCACTCTGGTCATATACTTCTTTATATAATTTTTCATCCTTGAATGGAGCATATCTACAGCCTGTGAAATAGAAAACACCGTTTCCTATAGATTCCATGATTTCATTGACATTATGAACGGGTTTCTTTAAATCATCATAATTTTTACTTATATTTTTATATAAATTTCCATCATAAAAAGCTGTATGGAACTTCTCGTTATATAAAGCAGGATCGTCTAGTTCCGTTATATATTTAACACAACTCTTGCTTCCCAAATGATTATTCATATCGTGTACAAAAGGATTAATATCTCTATTTAAAGGTGGTATATTATCTACATTATATACTCCTGATTTCAAAAACACTTCTTTATTGGGTTTTGTGAATTGATAGAAGAGATCTGTATATATTTCTGGTATTTTATTTCCAGGCTTGTATACACGTATCAAAACTCCTAATAGTTTTTCTATTTGTTTCTTATATTTCAACGGATTTGCAAATAGTTTTTTATATTTAGGATTTTGTATTTTTTCCATGAACTGACAAATCAAAATCAAATAATTAGGTCGACCACAATTAGGGAATACAACCAAGGTTTTTCCTTTCGATAAGGTTACTCTTTTGTTGAAAGCTTGTATTCTTTCCCCACCGTGTCCGTTAATAATATAAACGTTATCTTTATGTTTTTTTTGTTTATTGTCAGCATTAGTAGATTCTGTATCTGGAACATGAACTGATGGTGGTGGATTGTAATAAGAATGATTAATTTTTTTATTCGATAATATATCTTTGAATTGGGAAGTAATTTTAAGGGGAGCAAGACATTCTTCTAGTTTTTTTTGTTGCGAATCTTCATCTTTATAAAGTTTGACCAATTCTTTTTTCTGTTGATTTAGTTCCTTGGTCATATTTTGAATTTGTTTCGTATCGAAATCGATAGCTTTTTGACTATCAACTAAATGGTGTTCTCTAATGTATTTCGCATTCTTATATTTGTCTTTAAGTTTCTTATATTCATCGTCATATCCTTTGCATATAGCTTTGAATTTCTTTTCCTCCTCTTTAGTTACGGGTCTTCGATTTTTAACATTAATCAAATCATTTTTACATTGATTGACCTTTTCCTTTGCGAACTGAACTTCTCTCAAAAAATTTGCAACCTTTGAATTCATATTTCCTTTCATAATGTCTAAAAGATAGTTCATGACTTTTATTTTTCTATTCTTTTCATCGAATAAGTCCAATTCTTTCTTGAAAGAGTATTCTGACATCGTTACATACACTGTTTCAATAATAGGATATGCAAACATAGTGATATCGTTTTCCCTATTCAAGTAACTAATGTATTTCGAACACAATTGTGAAAAATATTTATTCCCTTTTTCAGTAAAGGAACCGTTGCTATCCAAGAATAGCTCTTTGAATTGTTGCATATAGATTGGTAATTTGTTATCTTTTGGCAACATGAGATTTATTAATTGAATGAGTTCCATAGGATCATCTATATAAGGAGTCGCCGTCATTAAAAGAACTTTAACTGAATCCTTTCCTGATTTTTCATAAGAGTTATTAATCATTTTTTCGATGAAATCCATATCAGGTTTCTCGTTGCCCTTTGATCCACCCAATGAATAAAGTTTATGTGCTTCGTCGATGATCAATAATGTCTTTCTCAAAGGATCTGATTTTCCGTTAATATCAATGAGTTTCTTACCAATATCATTATTTTCTTTAAGTGCGTTACTGAATTGTTTATATGATAACACGTTGAACCATTTTGGAGGAAGTTTTTTATCTTTCATCCATCCCGGGATCTTTGTTTCATTTTTCAAAATATTCCTTACTCCGATATGACAACTTTTATCGTGAATATTCTTAATAACATCAGATTTAAGCGTATGTCTTGTGACATATATGATTGAGTAATCTTGTTTTTCGAATGAAGTAGATGCGATTGCAGTTGCGCTACAAGTTTTTCCTGTTCCTACAGAATGTACCAATAGGATGCCTTTTTGTTCGATTTTGGGAGTAAAGAAATGCCTGACGAAATTTTGGGTGGGGGAAAACGATACAATTCGTTCGTCTCCGGGTAATCTTTTATCTTTCTCAACTTCTTGTGGTACACAACCATTTCTTATGATTTGTTCTGGCCATTTAAATTGATTAAATGTCTGAAAAATAGTATTTGGGATACTTTTCATATTTCCACCTTTTTGAACATGTATATTTTTGGTTAGCTCGCTATCGATCGAATGTTTCATCATATGAAAATCCAACTGTTTCATAAGGTTTTGTTTAATAACATCGATATTCGATATATGTTTTATTAAATCGGATATCAAATGCGTATTTGAGGAGCGGAAACTCTTGTCGTCAATATTTTCCTTTAAAAACTTGATAAAATCGTCTTGCATCAGAGTGTCATATATGAATACTTTAAGTGGCCAACCTTTCTTTGGATCGAAAGGTAATCCTTTCTGTCCACAAAATCTTGTCGCTCTTCCAATCGTTTGTTTTTGATCAGAAGTCGTCAATAGAGGTTCAAATATATGAACATATTTCACATCGAAAAGATCTATTCCTTCCTTGTATCCTGTGTCTAAAATGATGATTCGTATGTTTTTTCCATAGGTGTTATCGGGACGAGAATTAAATATAGATAGAATCTCTTTTTTCAGTTTGACAGTCATAGGTTTCGAAAAGATTGTCGAAGAAGGTAACAAAGCAAATGTATTGAAAGACGGAGTACCATTTTTTATCTGTAATTTATCGTCATATACGTTTTCATACCCTTTCGCAATTAGAGATGCTGCAATTATTTTCGCACCATAAGCTGATTTTATATCCGAATAAATGAAATGTTTGAATACCTTGCCATGTTTTTCCATATCAAAATCATCAAGCTCTTTAATCTTATCTAATAAAGCGACCAGTTTTGGCGAATTTATATCAATATCTTGATCAAAAACGATCGGGTCATAATCATCCTTTTCGAATTGATGCTGTTTCTTTACATGTGCCCAATTACCCTTTTCTCGGATGCATTTAATGACCTTGTCTTTATCATTTTCTTTTGATTTTCCATCTGAAGTGCTTTGCTGTGAACTTTGCTCACTATCACTCACACTGAATTTGTGATCTCGTGGCATTTCAACATCATCCGTAATCTCAAAATCATCATCTACGTAATCCTTCTCATCGTTTATCACATTTATTTTCTTGTTCACAACACATTTCTGTGTTATATTAGGTTTCTTTTGAGGTAGATCAAAAGATCTGTTTTTGGCACAAATAGATTTTGTCGAACGTTTCATTATATTATAAAAGAATAAAATCAATATGATAAGATATTGATTTTATAAAAAGAATGGTTATATGGTTACTAGTCTATAACTCAAGCGATCTTGACAAAATGATGCTTGATGAAAGATTGAAGGTTGAAATAAGTAAGCTTTTCACCACTCTTTAGACTAATGATTTTAGAAAGCTTATCATCTAGGAGAATATGACGCTTGTCTTTAGGATCTTGAAGATTGCTTTCCTTGATATACTTATTAATCAGCTTTGTTACTTCCGTTCGAGCCATAGTAGCACCCTTGTCTTTTCCTAGAAAAGTACACAGATCATCCGATAGAAGTGCAGGTTTAGCAAAACCACTTGGCACCCTTGATGTATTCGTTACTTGCTTCTTCTTCGCTTGTTTCTTAGAACTCGCTTGAGACATTTTTGTATACTCTTTTTGTAGAGACTTGACAATCGTCTGCATTTGCTTTAGATCATTAATAAATGATGCAAGCTTTTCTAGAACTACACTGTATTGGTTAACATTTTGAGTATCTTCTTCAGCAACTACCGGTTGCTCAACAGGTTTTTCTTCGACAGGAGGTTCAACAACAACATCCTTGGAGGCCTTTGCTTGAGTTGTTTTCTTGGGAGCCATCTTAATATGATAATTATTATTTTGCAACTCCTCTTTATATCATTTTCATTTTGACAAAAAAAATGAATGGAATGTCATCTTCAGTGTTTGATTTTTATGTTTTTTTATTAAATCCAAATTCTTTATTAAAAAACTGTTATCAATCATGGGAAATATTTTCGAGATAGATTCACTGTTTATTCGATTATTTTTATCTATGCATTTGATAAACCGATCTCTATTTGCGAAAAAGAAATGTTTTATGACGTGGTATTGTAGAATATTATGAGAGTTACTTAGTCCAAAATTATGTAACACAATAGTGGATTGTATTTGTTGAAAACGTAATTCATCATTTAAGACGTCATTGAGGTTTTTCTTGAAATGTATCGAGTATAATATAGAATGAATGAAGCAAGCATATGCTTCGACAATAGCTTCGTTTATTGGAATTTGTTTGCCATTTATTGAATAAGTATATGTTACAATATCATTAAAGGCATGAATCAGTTCGTGGATGATCACTTTCATCATTTCCTCCCTTCTATAAACAATGATTTCATGGGTAGGATTTAGCCCATTAAAATCATGCAATATATGAACTCCTGAATTAATATGTTTCTTCGATAAGACTTCTCCTTTCGCAGGAAGAGTTTTTTTGCCTTTGTAGTCGAAAATATTTATAGTTAGATTTTTAATTTTTACATTTCCTTTTCCAACAAGTTCGACGATCTTTGGTAAATAATGAAACAAGATTTTCAAGATTTTCTTTGGTTTCTCTTCGCCTTTATCTATGTAAAAATGACATGTTACTTTACAATTACAGCAAAAAAAATCTCTAGACTCGCAAATAGAGAATGCTTTGAGTTTTTGCTTGATAGAGTTGTCTATAAACACTGTATGATTTATTGAATTCATTTATTACTATTAACTCATACATTATTTGGCTTTTGAAACAATTTTGCAAGTTCTAAGAAGAACATCTCATAGGATAGAATATGCCCATTACCACTTACTTTAGAACAAATAGATATAATTTGTGTTATTTGTTTCGTTTTGGCATATTTCTTAATGACGTATTTCATTATCCAATCCAAGGGAATTGACAACTGATAAATATTATATACATATTCTCTAATCGTGTTGATTATTATTATTTGACTTTTCGATGTCTTTATTTTATCGAGCAATGCATCTAATTTGATCAATATTTTCAAAGATTCCATCTTTTCACCTGATAATGTGATAAGTACATTTGGACCAGTTTCAAAAAGAGACTCTTTGGAAATACCGAGGACTGCTGCGACTTTTGTGTAATCGAAACTACAATTTATACAACAACTCCTACTCTTGATATTTTCATGGATTTTCGATAAGCATGGGGTAGTGATGATGAATTGAATGTTCTGTGAATCGATTTCATGTTTTAAGCACAATTGATTATTAACGTTTTTAATCTTGTGTAAATTTTGTAATATGATAGTTTTGTTTTGATTCTGAAAAGGCTTATGTGAGCATATGTGTTTAATAAAAGGTAAATGTTTATCCGTATAATCGATCACAAAATGATGATTCGAATAATCGTATTCGATGTCTATTTTGTTTATGGGACATTTGAAGATGCCCTTTTTCGTGGAGGTATTATTGTTGGGCAAATATTTCACATTATTTTTCAGAAAGGAATTCCAAATGACATTCAAAAAAACCTCTTCGTTTCCATACAGAATGATACATGGTAAATCAAACTTGTCGCTTTTAATGAATTTAGTGGCAGTATTATTTAACAAGAAAGGAATGTCTTGTTCTACATTATTTAAAAACTCGGATACATGATCTATATAATCAATAATATGCTGGGTCATGATCCGTACGAAATCCTTGGAGTCAAACGAAACGCGTCCAAGTTGGAAATAAAACAAGCGTTTCGGAAAAAAGCTCTTTTGTATCACCCTGATAAAGGTAAAGAATCTAATGATGAGAAGTTTAAGCAAGTTTATTCTGCTTATCAATTTTTAACAAGTCATGAGATTGCAAATAAAGAAATGTCCATGTCTGAAATGGCAAACTTGTTTGCTGCTTTTTTCTTGAAGAAGCTTTCACAAATGAATAAACCTATAAATCTCACAATTGACGTTACTATTCAAGAATTATTCCATGGAGTCATTAAAAAGATCAATTACAAAATAAAAAAACTATTCAAAATCGAAGTCACAGAAACAGTATATATCTCGTTGTTTTCATATCAAGATGAGTATATTTTTAAAAACAAAGGTGATGAATATATCGACATGTTTACTCGTAAAGTTTGTAGAGGAGATTTGATTATAAGAATAAATATTTTAGAACATCCTTTTCTATATGTTGATTCCTATTTGTGCAAATATGATTTATGCATGAATAGAAATATTAATCTTTATGAATTCTATTACGGAATCGATGAAACTATTGAACTTTTCGAGGGCGACAATGAAAGCAAAGTCAAAATAGAATACAAAGGATATAATGGTTGTGACACAACGAATAATTATTCTATTGTTTGTATAAAACGCGATTTCGGATTACCCTATCGAGAAAACGAAGACAACGAAGACAACGAAGACAACGAAGACAACGAAGAAGATGTCCGCGGAAATTTATTAATCTATTTAAGATTGAAATTGCCCATCATTGAAAAGAACGCAGAATTTGAAAAGTTCTTGCTTGATTACTTTTAATATTAACTTTTTTATTTGATGTTTGAATACTGTAAATAATATATATCATTTTAATAACGAAGAAATATAATGCTTACTTATATTTTAGAGGATCAAGGTGTTCGCCCATATCAGGAAGACAGACATAGCGTTGAACACAATTTCTTCGAGGATTGTCATTTTTTTGCAGTTTATGATGGTCATGGAGGTGATAGAGTGTCAAATTATCTTCAGTTATATTTAAAGGATACCATCAAGAACGAGTTAATGTCAAATAACACAAGAGATATGAAACAGTGTCTAAAAAATGCGTTTGATAAAATTAATAATAACTTGAATTCAGTTATATCTGCGTTTACTGGGAGTACTGCCTTAGTTTGCATTATTGCCGGCAAAGAAATATATGTCGCAAATGTTGGAGACTCGAGGGCAATCCTTAATAAAGGATCTTCTGTTATAGAGATTACTCGTGATCATAAACCAGATGATTTGGAAGAACAAAGGCTTATTACAAGAAAAGGTGGAAGAGTCGAAATAGATCAATATGGTATTCCAAGAGTGAATGGAGTTCTTTCTTTATCGAGAGCAATCGGTGATAAATATTTGCAAAATCACATATCTAATGAACCAGATATCAAAAGTTTCGATCTTACGCCTGAAAATAAATTCATCGTTATCGCAACCGACGGATTATGGGATGTCTTTACAAATGAAGAAGTCAATCATATTATATTTACGCATTTCGATAAATCAATCTCTATCAGAAAGTCTTTGAATACAATAGGAAATATATTATTATCAAATGCACGTATTCGTGGATCTGGTGATAATATCACGATTATAATCGTCTCTTTATATAGCTAATTCGTAAAAAAATAACAATGTAAAAAATTGATTTAAAGATTAGATTAATTATAATAATTTAAGTTATCGAACTCTGATTGTGTCTAAATTTGCAATTCAATATGGATACATTTGACTCATCTTCTTTCGACAATGCTTCTTGGGAGATTATAGAAAAGTATTTCAGGGTGAACAAGGGTTATCATTTGGTGAAGCATCAAATTGAATCATTCAATGATTTCATTTTAAGAAAGTTGACGAATGTGATTGATGGTTTCAATAGCATCGATATTTATCATCAGTTTCAACCTGAATACAATAAATTCAAATATCTTTTGGAAATCGATATTAAGAATCCGGTTTTATTGAAACCGATCATTTTTGAGACAGATGGAAGCTCTAAAAATATGACGCCAAACGATGCTAGACAAAGGAATTTCTCATATAGCTCTTGTTTGAATGTAGATGTCCATGTGTTATCCAAGACATTCAATACGGATAGTTTGGAATATAACTCAGAGACAAAGGTCATTAAAAACGTTCTCTTGGGTAAAATTCCAATCATGGTCAAATCTGATTACTGTTTATTTAAAAACGTTCAAAACACCATGAATGAGTGCAAGTATGATTATGGTGGTTATTTCATAATCAATGGAAACGAAAAGGTGATCATTTCTCAGGACAGGATTGCAGAAAATAATACATTTGTCTTCACGAGTTCGAAGAATCCGACTTATTGTTTGATGGCTGAAATTCGTTCGGTTCAGGAGGACAAATTGAATGTACCTAAGATATCTTCGTTGAAGATTTGCACGAAATCCTCTCAATATGGGCATTATATCAGAGCGTGTATTCATCACATAAAATGCGATATTCCGTTGTTTATTTTATTCAAGGCTTTGGGTTTGAATAATGACAAGGAGATTTTGAAATACATTCTGTATGATCTGGATGATGAAACAAATAAGCTTATTATCAATGGGTTGACTGCATGTGCTGAAGAAGCGGCATTCGTTCAATGTCCGAGAGATGCGATCGAATATTTATCGAAATATCTGAATATTTCTGGATATCCTAAAGAATATTTGAATAACCATAGTCATCGTATCAAGATTATTCGCACTGTTTTGGAAAATGAGTTTCTTCCTCATGTTGGCGTTGATTTCAATAAAAAAGCGATTTATTTAGGATACATGACGAGAAAGTTGATGTTGTGTCATCTCGGTTTGAGGAATTTGGATGATAGAGATTCTTATATTAACAAGAGGATTGACACTCCGGGAATATTAATGGCAAATTTATTTCGACAATATTATGGGCGTGTAGTAAAGGATATGAAAAATATCATTCAAAAAGAGATTAATTGTGGTGTATGGAAAGCAAGTAACAAGTTTATCAATGTTATCAACCAAGTGAATATTGGCAAAATCATCAAATCATCTATCATTGATTCTGGGCTGAGATATGCTTTAGCTACAGGTAATTGGGGTATTAAAAATAATAAGAATAAACAGGGTGTAGCTCAGGTATTGAATAGAATGACATATAGTGCGACATTATCGCACTTGCGTCGTATTAATACTCCTATTGAGAAATCTGGAAAATTGGTTCAACCCAGAAAATTACATGGAACTCAATGGGGTGTCATTTGTCCTTCAGAAACTCCCGAAGGAATTTCTGTTGGTCTAGTGAAGAACATGTCGATGATGGCGAGTATTTCGAATTCTTCAAACTCGAAAAATATCAAAATTATTCTGAAGGAGCAGGGTGTCGTTGATTTCGATCCATTATCAACTATTGATAAGAAGGCAATGACAAAGGTATTCTTGAATGGAGATATTATCGGAGTTCATAGCTCACCACAAGAGCTTTACATTTATTTGAAAACCATTAAATTACAAGGTGTTATCAATGTATATACAAGTATCGCATGGAATGTCAAGGATGGAGAGATTTATATTTGCACAGAGTCAGGTCGATTAATCCGACCAGTTTTTGTGGTGAATGAATCGAATAACGTCAATCTGTTTCAATATGAGAGTCTAAAAGATCTATCTTGGGATGAAATTATTATTCCACGAGAAGACAAGAAGCCAATTATCGAGTTTATTGACATTATCGAATCGAATTACAGCATGATAGCTATGAAATATAATGATTTGAAAAAGGGATCAAAAGGAAGTCTACTGCCTATTAAATATACACACATCGAAATCCATCCATCACTCATTCTAGGAGTACTCGCATCTCTGATCCCTTTCTCTGACCATAATCAAGCTCCAAGGAATTCATATCAAAGTGCACAATGCAAACAAGCTATTGGAATTTACGCATTGAATTATAGAGATCGATATGATACAGTCGGTCATATTATGAATACACCTCAAAAGCCTATAGTAAAGACGAAAATCTCATCTCTATTAAACAATGACGATATGCCGAATGGTGTGAATGTCATTGTAGCGATTGCAACATATACTGGTTATAATCAAGAAGATAGTATTATTATTAACAAATCTGCTGTTGATAGGGGGTTATTCGTATCGACATTATATAAGACGTATAAAGATCAAAACAACAAGAATCATTCGAATGGCGAGGAGGAATTTTATAAGAAACCGGATATCAAAGGTATCAAGCCATTCAATTATGACAAACTCGAGGAAGATGGATTTGTCAAAGAGAATACTTATGTATCTTCGGGGGATATCATCATTGGAAAGTGCATGTTGAATAAGAATAATGTCGAAAAGGATAATAGTATTCCGTTGAAAAACAACGAACAAGGTTGGATCGATCGAAACTGTTGTCAAGATAAGTATTTCCCGAATATCAATGGTGATGGATATACATTTTCTAAAGTTCGAGTGAGGAGTGAGAGGATTCCGACGATTGGAGATAAATTTTCGAGTCGATGTTTCGACGACAAAACAGATGTTCTAACTACGAAAGGTTGGGTATCGATCAAGGATCTCACGATGGATCACAAAGTAGCCTCATTGGTAGACAATAAACTAGTTTATCAAAATCCTGCTGAATTGCAAGTGTATGATTACGATGGAAAGATGTACGAGATCAAATCGAATCAAGTGGATCTATTAGTGACTCCTGATCATTCGATGTGGGTTGCTAAGAGAGTAGGTAATGGAAAGTCTGAATATCAACGCGAACTTGCCAAGGATATCGTAAATCAAGTACGGTTTTATAAAAAGAATGCAGATACATGGGAGCCAAATATGACAGAAGTTCCTTCAGAACTGTTATTGGATGATAATAAAGTCATTGGATTTATTATTGGAGAGAATATCTATGATATCAACGATTGGATTCAATTATTTGGTATTTGGATCGCAGAGGGTTGTTGTTGCGAGCATAAGAATGTGAATATTGCAGCTCATAAACCAAGAGTTCAACGGGTTCTTCTCGAACTCGAAAAATCAATGAATATCAATTTCATCAAAACAAAATATAATCCTAATGATGCTGAAAACTGGTCATGGAATATCGATATTACTTCATTCAAAGAATATTTCAGGGAATTGAGTGTAGGAGCTATTAATAAATATTTACCGGAGTGGGTCTGGTATTTGAGCAGTGAGCAATGTCAACTTCTGATCAAAAGCATGTGTTTGGGAGATGGACATGTCATGGAAAATGGAACGGAAAGATATGATACATCTTCCACGAGACTAGCCGACGATTTTCAGAGATTGTGTCTGCACGCGGGATGGTCAGCTAATAAACAATTGAAGAATGTTAAAGATAGCAGAGGGAAAGTGTCAAGTAAAGAAGGTGTTCCTCTGGATCCTCCACAATATTTTAAGAGAAATGCTGATGCCTGGAGATTAACTATTATTACATCTCAAAATGAACCGAAAATCAACAAAAATAAGAAACATGGGGATCCGACTACATGTCAAGATAAATGGGTTGATTTCAAGGATAAAGTATATTGTTGTACGGTCCCACAAGGAAAGGGAGTCATTTATGTGAGACGTTCGGGATTCTCCGTTTGGTCGGGAAATTCCGGTCAGAAAGGCACTGTAGGAATCTTATATAGACAGGAGGACATGCCCTTTACCAAGGATGGAATTGTCCCGGATATCATAATGAATCCCCATGCTATTCCATCGAGAATGACGATTGGTCAATTACTGGAGTGTATTATGGGGAAGGCGTGTACTCAGATGGGATGTTATGGAGATTCTACGCCATTCACGGATTTAACCGTAGATGCAATTGCAGACGAGTTGGAAAAGTGTGGAATGAACCGACATGGTAACGAGATTATGTATAATTCTCGTACTGGTGAACAGATGACGACGGATATCTTTATCGGGCCCACGTATTATCAGAGATTGAAACACATGACTTTTGATAAAGTTCATTGTTTGACGGGAGATCATGATGTGCTGACATCAAGTGGTTGGAAATCTATAATGGATATTACGATGAAAGATAAAGTAGCATGTTTGGAGCCGTGTTCGAAGGAATTATATTACACGAGTCCATTGGAAGTTCTACAGTTTCCTTATCATGGAAAGATGTATCATATCAGTAATTCAAAGATTGATACGATGATAACGAATGAACATAGATGCTATGTTAAAATGGATGATTTTTCAGACTATACATTGATTCAAGCGGACAATTTATATCACGAAATGAAGAATATTCCTGATAAAACATTCTATTTTATGAATAATGCCAAGATCTCTAGAGAAAAAGATTATGAAGCAGACACATGGAGCAAATTGTTTGCTATATGGATTGCTACAGGATCTCAAAAAGAAAGCATCGATGATAATACATATATGATGATAAACACAGAAATCATTTGGATGAGAGACATGATATTCGAATGCATAAATAATCTTCAATTGACATTCAAAACAATTCAAAATAAATTTGTGATATTGTCTGAGATAAAGTATATAACAGATTCGTTTCCGGAGTGGGTTTGGGATTTGAATATGAAACAATGTCAAACGATGTTGAGAATCATTTATCTGGGTGCAAACAGGTTTTTCACAAAGTCTGTGATTATAAAAGATGATTTGATGAGATTGTGTCTACATGCTGGGTGGACATCGATGTGTGAATATGATATTGAGACGGGTTTCTGGATCATTAAATTATCGAGACATGGATATCTCAAGTTGAAGAGTACCGATATTTCCGAACAAATCGTTGATGGAAACGTGTATTGTCTGAGAGTTCCAACGGAGGTGTTTTATGTGAGAAGGAATGGTAAATGTCATTGGACGGGTAATTCGAGAGCATCAGCAGGACCTATTGTAATGTTGACGCGTCAACCTGCTGAAGGAAGGGCTAGAGATGGTGGACTTAGAATGGGTGAGATGGAAGTCGAATGTAACTGGGGTCATGGAATTCAGCAATTCTTGAAAGAGCGAATGATGGAGTGTTCAGATAATTACAAAGTCCATATATGCAAAAAGTGTGGGTTGATGGCAACTGTAAATGTCGAAAAGAAAATAGCTTTATGCAAAAACTGCAAGAATAACACGAATTTCACTGAGATAAGAATTCCATATGCATGCAAGTTATTATTCCAAGAGATTCAGACAATGAGTATTGCACCAAGATTTATTACAAATTAAACTCCGATCCGATTATTTTTACAATTACTTTTTCTTTTCATCTGTTTTTTTCAATTTGTTGTAAACGGTAATCACAAACCAAACGATAATTACAGCGACTAATACTCCTAATGTCACGAAAAGAGCAATCTTAAAAAACATCATGAGAACAACTAATATTAAAAGTATAAATGCTATCAATGCTATTTTATTACCAGTTAATGTAATAGGATTCATTTAAAAGTAATATATTATTATCGAACAAAAAAGAATACGTAGAAACAAATAATGTAACTATTATTTTTTTATCGTGATTATATATATATAAATCATAATGAGATTTACTAATTTTGAAAACAAAACTACTGTAGATGATTGTGCTCAAGTTACAAGAGAATATCAAAATATGTCGATGAATCGATATTTTGTTGATAATTTTCGTCCGTGTGAATGCAGACCCACTCCCGAATATCAACTCGAGAATAATATGGTCATAAAGGATGGTTACGGTTATGCTAGTGGATGTGCTGTGGATCAAGATTCCGAGCTTCGTCTCAATTCAAAGTTGACAAACGGACGTCATCGTGTGAACAGCTGTATACGTTGGAATCAAGGTTTACCGAATTTAAATAAAGGTGGTCTCGTGCCAAACATCGATACAACATTCAAGAATGGCCAAGATACATCTTATATTCGTAATTGCGATCGAATCGTGGAAAAAGACTTTAAGAGATTTATTCCTTTAACTGGATGTCTTGCAAAAACAATTCAAAACTCTGACTTTATCGTAGAACCATGGGTTCGTGGAGGAACTGAAACGAGGAATGAAGTCAGAAGTTCCGACTATTTACAAAAATGTGGTTGGGAAAATAACGGATCCACTTGGGTGCGATCATCTTGATTATAATCTTTCAACAAAAATTGATTTAAGAGAATGAACTATCATCTAGTAGATGAAAGTATATTGAAAAATGAATACGATCAAAAAGAATCTATCAAATTATATTCGAGAACAAAAAGTCGAAATCGTTTATAATGTCTTGAACTTTATAGAATCTGAAAAACCGAATTTGATAAATGAAGAAATGATGAATGAAATAACCACCTTTATCAATAATAACATCAATATTAAGCAAAAAATACCACGGACTTTGTATAAGAAACCTCCACATCAACCATCTATTTACAATCTTTTTTTGAAAGATTCATATCAAGATATCAAGCAACATAATCCTAATATGAGTCATCAAGAAGTAATAAAAAAAATTTCAGAACTTTGGCAAGAACATCCCTTTGCATTGTTCCTTAAAAACAACATGTTTAAAGTTAGAAATTATATGGTCAATAAACAAAAAGGAGAAACTGTCACCAATCAAGATCTGTTCAATAAACTCAAATCACAATATAATAAACAAACTATTCAGTAAGTACCGTCATTGTTTCTTACTCTTTTGTTATTTCCATTATATCGTGGATTAGATCCTGATGCTCCATTCTTCGCATACCAATCATTACTTTTACTCATTACGTAATCACACATCAAAGGACCCCCTTTTACACCAGTAACATCTACTGCTTGCAGACCATTTTTTCCATTGAGAATTCTAAATTCAATATATTCACCCTTTTTAAGAGTCTTATAATTGCTATTCAAAGGTTTGATTCCAGAATGATGCACAAAAATATCCTTGCCTTTTTGTTCTCCATCGCAAATAGTAATGAAACCATATCCTAGTTTATCATTGAACCATTTGGTAGATCCAGTAAATTTTTCCTCCTCTGCTGTGTTGGGTACTTCATCAACAATCAAAGATGTTTCCATTTTATATTACGTTATAATCTTGTCTTTATATTCTTTTATTTTGTATATATAATGTCTGGTGTAATATATTTGATTTCTCTAATCGTTTTCGTTTTGATAATAATCGTTCATTACAAATATTATATACAAGTCAACGAGAGTTACGAGATCGTTCAAATATTTTTAAATAGACTTACAGTGGATATTCTAAAAGAAAAACATCCCGTAATCATTTATGATCAATTAATAGATCCAAATGAATTTATCAAAATCTTTTTCAAATACATGTATATCAGTTCTAGGGAAGATACTCTCTCGACATCGGAATACATAACAAACAAATCAAAGTTTTTCATTATATGGAATTCAGACCAGGATAAAGTATGTAACGTCGATATCATTTCACCAAAATATAAAAATATATCCGATGAAAACTTTCAGTTCATCACTGCAAAATTAAAATTCAATCAGGTTCTTATCTTGCCTACTCACTGGACTGTTAGGAACTCAGATGAGGGGAAACAATTAAAGTATATTCAATTAGATGGACCTTTTTCACAATTATTTCAAACTATTCAAACTATCCAAAATTCCATAATGAAATAAAGCATTCTTTGCTGCTTCGTTTTCTGCTTCTTTCTTATTACATCCTGAACCAATACTAATGATATTCTCTTGAGAATCCTTAATACAAACTGAATATTTTGCTTTATTAACCGATTTTGTATCAACATTCATCTCATAGAATCGAGGTACTTCTGAATATGTTTGTTGATAAAATTTCAGAAAAGTGTCTTTGTAATTATTGTTTTGTAAGATTAAACTCGCAAAATCAATATGCGTCTCAATTATATTGATCACCCACTCCCGTGCATTATCTAAACCTTGGTCTAGATAAATCGCAGCGATTAAGGCTTCGAAAACATCCTCCAATATATTAGAATTATATCTTCCATCATTTTCCTCGATTTGCTTCGATATCATGATATATTCTTGTAAATTGATCTTTTTTGCTAAGAAGGCCAACATTCTCCCATTGACAAGTTTTGTACGCATTTTAGTCAGGTATCCTTCGTTTTCGTTAGGATATCTTTCGAAAAGATAATCTGAAATTATGAGACTCAATATCGAATCTCCGAAAAATTCTAATCGCTCATTCGAATCTTCTTGCAAAGGAATACAGTCCGATGGACATAATTTATTGCCATTCAGAAAATTCTCATTCTTTCTAGTGCAATAAGATTTATGAACGAACGCCTTTCTATAAAGTGGTAGAGATCCAATCTTTGAATTTGAAATATATTGTGAGAGTATTTTCGAAAGCTCTGATTCGGAAAAAGTTTTGTTTAGATTGTTATAAGGGACTTCTGCAGTCATTTGATATAATTATATTTCGATCTTTTAAGTTCTTATTTTTACTTTGCGGTCAAATTTTATATTTCTTAATATTTGTTTTAATTATATAATGCTCGATATAAAGTTCGTTTCTTTGCAACTACAAAATATCAGTAAGATCATTGCTCAATTCACCGATCAAATTAAAGATATTTTAAATCGCGTGAATACTCTAGAAGAAAAAGTTCTGAATATGGCTGCCCAATTAGAGACAATCACCAAGAACAACGATATCGTTAATCAGGTAACTAGAGAATTGAAACAAGTTAAAGTTGAAAATCAGAGTGATATCGTCTCTCAAGAAAAAGAAGATTTATCTACACCAACTCCGGAAGAAAAAACTCCTGTTGTAATCGAAGAATTATCACATGTTTCCCAACCTACCGTCACAAAATACAATAATAAAAAGAAATCAGTGCATCTATAAATGCTACTAATAATTATTTTTTTTCATACTATTTAAAACTTGAAAGTTAGTAAATAAATAGTATTCAAAATCAAAAATAACCGTCTTATCTTATGATATATGAAGGCCCTTAAAAGACATCAGTTTGAAGATTCCTGAATAAGCTTATGTAATTATTCAAAAAATCAGATTCCTTGTTAACGATACAGTTGTTTGCTTTATAAATTTCAAAGGTTTCTTCGTAAATCTTTCTAGCAGTCTCGAATTGACCAAGTTTTGAAAGTGTGATTGCCTTTAAATGCATGAAATCAGGGTGTTTCTTAATAGGTGAGTTTTCAAACATTTTGAGTAAATTTTGGACTTCTTCTTGTGTGACGGTTTTTTTATTTAGAAAGTTCATTGTCTCGATATAATCCTTGTTGAATATCAAAGAGTTGTTTGGAACTTGAGAACTACAAGACATTCCATATTTACTTCCATCCATAAAAATATTGGGGATCACTAGGAAACTCTGTACATTACTTCTTTCAAGAACGTAATTCAATTGTATGTTTGCTGTAAATTTCAAGGGAATAAATTCTTTACATAGTTTTTGTGCCGTTTCCTTTGACATGAAATAAGAGTCACAAAACGGTAGGTGCTTAAAAACCTCTTTAGTATTTTGAAATGAAATACTTTCGTCTTTCTTGGATATGTTTGTTGGTAGTCCAAGGAATACCACATCATCTAATCTGCCAGATTCTTTCAGATTTTCAAAGAAATTATCGAGTAGAAATGCAATCTTTTCGTCAAAAATGACGTCATCCTCTAATACAATATTAAAGTCGTCAGTGTTTGATGTCTCTGCAATTGAACGAATCGCTTCGTAATGTTTCAAGGCACAAGACACATTGAAAAAATGTAGTGGTTTCAGAAATTGATTATACGAATCATAAGGTGCTGCTAAAGGACCAGTATTAATTTTGGATGATATAACTTCATTATTGATGTCTTTCACATCATAATCCTTGACAATATTTACGTTTACATTATCAATTCCCGAAAAGGTGTATTCTTTGACTCTTTCAGTAAACTGTTGAATTATCGTATTTCTAGAAGAAAGCCATTCACCATGTATGAAGAACACATTGAGATTAGGCATTTATATAAAAAACACATATAATAAAATTAAAATTTGAACACAAGTGGTTTGGAAAACTATTTAAACTTTCTTGTTACTGTATAACATAAAGATGAAGTTTTGTCCCGCTTGCGATAACATGCTTTTTATTGATCTCTTAGAGACAAAGAAACTAGTATATTATTGTAAAAATTGCACATATAAAGAAGAGATTGATCAAAAAACTCAAATCATTATCGACGATAATAAAATTTCAGATGCAATGAACTATTCAATGTTCCTGAATGAAAATATCAAATATGATACGACATTACCCCATGTAAATAATATTAATTGTACTTACGAAGATTGTAAAAAAGAGAAAAAAGATGTCATATATATGAAGTATGATTTCGTGAATATGAAATATCTATATTATTGTTGTGATTGTGAGAGGTTTTTCAAAACGAATAAAAATTGATATAAAGAAGATAATATTGATTAATTTAATATCATAATTAATATATCAAGATATGATTTCATTCAATGAAATGATAGATACTTACGATCCTAGTAAGAATACTACACCGAACAAGCTTTCTAAATATGAAAGAGTTAAATTAATCGGTGTCCGAGCTGAACAACTTCAAAGAGGTGCAATTCCATTAGTACCTTTCGATGAACAAAATTTCAACGCTCGATTGATTGCTATAGATGAGCTGAATAATAAAAAAATCCCTCTCATGATTGTAAGAACATTACATAATGGAAATAAGGAGTATTGGAGACTAGATGATATGATTCTATAGAGATATTATCCGATCTTCCAGGAGTTTCCACAATTACAACAACGAATATGAATAACTGCGGGCTCATCAGCAGATCTTGAGAATATTTCGTAATATGTACATTCCCTTTTTTTGCATTTGATACATAGAAACATATCTGTCATAGGAACCATCTTGTTTTCATAGGCATTTTCATATTTCTTGATGTAATTATCCAATGTTTCTGTCCATCTCTCGGGGAAGATATGTTCAGGATTCATAAAAGGTATATCGTGTGCCTCGAATTCATTGATTGCAAGTCTTTTCTTCAAACGCTCATTTCCTAAATACGATTTATCGTCAATATTAGAAACGACTGATCGAGCTTTTTCCACGTAAATATATTTGAATTTCGGATTTTCCCAATTTTTAATTATATTATGGTTATCAGAGAATTCAATCGTCCAATTGAATATTCCTCTTTCTAGATCTTGAGCTTTATAATCATCCAAATCCGTTTTCTTTAGAATCATATTTGTGATTTTACTGCGAATTGTATCCGTCATGTTGTCTCTGTTATTATTCATTTATCTTCTTAAATCAATTTTTGTAAGAAAAATTGATCAAATATACTTAAGTCTTATATATCTACTATTATCAAGTATCATCAAGTGTAAATGAACTATATTGAAATATACGTTGTCAATGAAGATGATATCTTGCAACATAAATCGTCCAGCGTTTATAACGTTGGTTTGTCAAAAGATAGATTTTATAGAATATTGGAAAAATATAGAAAGAAACAGTTTATATTGAAAGAATACAAGGAATTTCGATATCTAGATATTATTTGTCAAAAATTCGTGGATAATACAGTTAAAGTTTTCAGAGATTGTCTGAAAGAAGTCGAACATTCTTCTAAATATCTCAAACTGTCTAATAAAAGAGATGTATTGACCCTCTTACAATTTCCGTCCACGAATAATATTGTTTATCAACGTTATGTGAAAAAAACGACGTTTAAGATCAATAATAGAATTTACCTCAATTTCGAAATTAGTGTAGAAGAATCCGATTCAAAAACGTATTCTATTTATATTAATTACAATATAGACTCAAATAATACGAATAAAGAGAATGATCTGATTATTAATCAATTACTGGACACCATTTGTGGAATGTAGGATGAATGCTTAGTTTAATCGACAATATATCATTTACATTTTTATTAGTAAATAAATTGCTCATATATTTACTTTGTCGCATACTGTTTATGCAAATAAAATCGACAAACTTGAAGTCGTTATCAACAATATGATAGATATCTGGAAGCTCTGTTTTTTTTACTTTGAAAACCTTGAATGGTTCATCGATGGGGTAAGATGTGGATTGTGTGTAATTTTGTGTATTTTGTGTATTTTGTGTATTACGTTTACTTAGTTTGAAAGAGCATTCAGATGAATTCGGTGTATCTTTAGGTGTTTCTTCAGGTGAACTTGATTTGTGAATAGAATCTAAATCATCGATCAATAAAAAGTCTTTTTTGAGCTTGAATCTCTCTATCTTCTTAACTAAACTATCATCAAAGTTTATAAGAATATCTTTGAATCGCAAGAATAAAGGTTTGAAATATATTCCACGGCAAGAATAATTCAATTCAGGTATATGTGTATCTATAAAATACTTCTTTTCGTCATAAGTAAAGAACTTTTTCACTTGAAGTTTACTTACATCTGTGTCGTCGGGTTTGAAATGATCTTGTAAAAGTTTATATAGAGAGTTTATTCTTTTCACCAAGTTTTGATTCGACAAATGTACACCTTGACACACGATCAAATCATGCAGTAAAAATGTCCATTTGTCTGATCTTTTTATCATCTCTCCGTCAAAGATAGTATCTTCAAAGAGTGAATCGTTGAAACCAAATGTCGTCAATATCATACGAGGATAAAAATATCCCTGCTGTATCTTTTTATCGATAAAAATACAGTAGTTCACAAAATTAATTTTAGTTAAGAAAAGATAATAAGGGTTTCCATTGCTTCTGACGCATAACAAGTGTGGGTTGTTGTTCAAATTCGAAATCATAGACATATCAAAACGATCATATTTTTTCGATATAATCTTTATCATGTACTGTTTCTCGATTTTTTCAAGAATTTGTTTTTTGGTCATGTCGCATTTAATGTTATACGCCTTCCTATCACAAAATGATATTTCTCCTAGTTGAACCATTTTATAATTTATAATAATCATTTCTTAAATCAATTTTTATTGACGAAAATTGATAAATGTATTTAAATATACTTGAATGTATTTAAATAAAATTAAATAGAACATTGAGTATAATGGTCACATCCTATATTTCGAAGAACGGGTATACTGTGTCAAAGAGCGAATTATCAAAGAATCAGATAGATTCCATTTATAAAGAGCTCACTGTCACGCCTTTTCAAAATCCAAATGTTCCAGGTCAGCCAAAATCATTTAATGTGTATAAAGAAAGCCAATCTAAATTATATTTACCGAGATATTATGGAATCAAAAACTTTGGAACACCTGAGCAATGGAAATTACCAATAGTAGATCCTATGGATACCGATAAGATGGATTTTGCGGGAACGTTGAGACCTGAACAAGTGAAAATCGTTGATTTATTCATGGAAAAGCAATCAGGGATCATTTGTCTAGGTTGTGGTGGAGGAAAAACTGTTATTTCTTTAAGTATTGTTTCAAAATTGAAATACAAGACATTAATTGTCTGTCATAAGGATTTCTTAATAAATCAATGGAAAGAGCGTATATCACAATTTCTTCCGAATGTTAGAGTTGGTACTATAAAGAGAAGTATTATCGATATAGAATCTAAAGAGATCGTTATTGCAAGTTTGCAAAGTCTAGCACTTAAAGAATATGAACCGAATATATTCAATGATTTCGGAATCGTTATTTATGACGAATGTCATCATCTAGGTGCAGAAGTTTTTAGTCGTGCAATGTCGAAAACTTATTGTAGGATAACTATCGGTTTATCAGCAACTTTAAAGAGAAATGATGGTCTTTCGAAAATCATCGAGTGGTATCTAGGTGATGTAGTATATCAATCGAATATCGATAAGAAAAAGAATGAAAAACAATGTACACAAGTGATGATTTACAAATACGAAGATGATAATAACGAAGATAAAATTCATTTAGACTGGAGAGGTAAACCGATTATAGCGAGAATGATCAATGACATTTGTGATGATACGAAGAGAAATAATTTGATTATTGATATCATATTGAAGACTTTTCAGAAAGAAAGCGATAGACAAATGATTATACTTTCGTCGAGAAGATCTCACTTGACGATGATAAAAGAACTTTTAGGGAGACAGGAATTCTTTGATGTTGGATTTTACGTCGGAGGTATGAAAGATTTAGATTTGAAGAAAAGTGAATCCAACAAGATCATATTGGCGACTTACACTATGGCCGCAGAGGCATTAGACATTCCTTCTCTTAATACATTGATTCTTGCATCACCCGTTTCATCGATCGAGCAAGCTGTTGGAAGGATTCAAAGAGGTGAATATGCAGATAAATCTATCAAACCATTAGTGATCGATATATTGGATGAATATAGTGTTTTCATTGGGCAATCGAAAAAGAGACTGAAATTTTTCAAAACAAGCAAATTCCAAATCACGAATATAGGATTTTAAGGTTTGTAGAGAATAAAAGAATATGATTGTAATAAATTCCCAGAGTATTTTTCTTCTTTTTATTTATAAATGAGTACAAGTACAACAACAACAACAACAACAACAATTTCTGATTTTACCAAGAATGATTTTTTGTATAAAACACAACAATTACAAAACTATAATGAAATTTATGGGTTGAATCAGTATCTTGAAAAAAACACAAACATGGTTTATGACGAGACTGCCAGTTTAAACAATAGTATCAAGACGAAAATTCTTAATATGAAGTATGATGTTCTTTTCCAAGACAATAATTACAAGAGATATCAATGGAGACAAGAGTTTATCGTCATGCTGATGTTCTTTATCTCTGTGTCGTTTTTCATATTCACATTCTTCTTGAGTGGAAGAATTTCAAAGAATATCATGATAGTTGCGCTCTCCGTATTATGGATTATAGCACTGATAATTATTTTCTTCAAGATAGCAGCTGCCAGAGTTAGAAATATGAACTCATATGATCAGGTTTATTGGAGTAAACCCATTACAAAAGAAGCAAAAGATAAGACTACATAGAATATAAAGTTTGAATGATATAAATATATTACATATTTCCTATTTCATTATTTTGAATGATTCTGAAAGACTCTTCTGAAGACAGCATTTTAATATATTGTTCATAAGGTTTCGTTTTTTCGTCTAATGAAAACTCCAAGGATGATTCATTAAGCATATTATTATCAATACTAGGACAATAGGGTGAAGGGATTCTATACTCTTTTATAGATGCTTCCGAAGATGATGATGATAAAGATGATGGGGGATCGTAGAAAACAGGGGTATCATTGAATCTCACTTTTTTTATTACTTTTTGTTTCAAGTCTCCCTTATTTTCAATGAGAGGTTGTTCTATATCATTTTCTATATCTCTTGGGGGAATCCTTTCTTCTTTTATAATCCTTTCTTCCTTTTTATTTGTAATAATTCCATAATTGTTAATGATAAGAACCAGAATGAACCATATCAATAATAGAATAGATATTTGAAGATCGACTACTGATAAACCTATCAATATTAGTAAAAATACTACCTTGAATATGATGTTATCGAATGGTTTTAATTGGGATTTAAATAAAGGAGTTATAAGAATAATGAATACTATGACTAATTTTAATACTGTTTTCGTTTCCAAAGTATATACCATAGTTAATATTCTATATTATAACCAAGGATAATTTATTTATTATTTATTTAGATATCGCTCTGAATGCAAAAATCACTTTGAAAATAAATATCATTGTGATGAATACCAAGTTGGAAATAAATGCAGCTCTCAATGCCCATTTCCATTGCGGACTATCAGGTGTGTTTTTAGTGACCATCCATAAGAAAAAACTAATGACAAGGATAAATAACAAGAGAAGACCAACTAATACCCAAAATAATGCGACTTGTCTTCTAGCTTTATTCAAAAACAAAGGATAATTCGTGATTAAATTACGTAAAACAATCTGATTTTTTGAAAATTCTTCTTTCTGTGACACTGTATCTATATTCTTTGTAACAACATTTTTCGAAGTTTGTTTCAACTGATTAAATATAGAAGTGAGGTCTATATTAACATTTATATTGTCCAAAAACCTATTAATGTTTGTTTGAATAGTTGTAATTTTTGTTTCTACAGAGGTTTTTGTGTCCGAAAGAGCTAATAAATTAACAAAATTAGTATTCAACATATTCAGAAAATTCAAGACGAACGAACTCTTAGCATAAATTGCTAATCGTGCATTAATAAAATCGCCCTTTTCAGAATATGTTGTGGACAATGTCGACAGGAAAAGAAATTGAACGAGTGGATAACACATTTTTAAGAATAAATCGACTATAATGCTGGAATAAATAATTTTCTGGCTATTATCACTCAATTGATCCTTCAAGTTTTGTAAAATGGGTAATTTCGTTATCATCTCTTCACGAATTTGGTAGTAAAATGGTGTTTTGAAATTTGAATTTAATCTATCACGGCTCAAGTCCGTTAAAATTGAAGTAAATATATTTCTTTGATGCAATACTATTTTTTTCATGACTGACTTGAGTAATTGAGAAAGACTATCGAATACCCTGTCATTCAAAATATGATAATCACGTATTAGATATATCACTTTTCTTAAATTTAAGTTTGTTATATTAGATTCAGTAATACCACCTGTATAATATTCAGGTGTTTTTAAATATCTAATAAATATTTGTTTATTAATTTTTTCAATCACATTCGTAAGATAAGTATCATAAAGAGCCACGGTATAATTAGTATTTGTATAATCATGTGTTAAAACACTATTACATTCATCGATTGTTAAAAATCCCGACAAAGCATTAGCATTATCTAATGCTCCTGTATTTATATCGACTGTAATTCGATCTGTGTTATCAATCGAAGTTGTATTTAATATTTGTGTTTTAGCCAATTCTTGGTATTCTGTGCTATCACTTGTTAGCATAGAATATCTTTCGGTAACGTCAGTTACTCTCTCCTTATAAAACGTAGCTCCAAGTCTTGTACTTTCTCCTGGAATTTTTACATATAAACTGAAAAAATAATTCCAATTTGTATATGTATCAATTGAACCTGTATTTTGTATGAATGTGAATAGAACTGGATCTGTTTGAAATGTTGTTGCATTACTGGAATGATAGAAGTGTTTTTGTATATAAGTAGAGTAAAAGTCTGTTGCAGTCGACATATATATACTTTTATTAGAAAAAGAAATTAATTCATAATATTCATAATATTCTAATATTCCTATTCTTAATATTCAAATATTCAAATATTCACATATTCACATACAAACACGATAACTTATATAAACACCAGATGTAGGACTAATTCTTGAAATTCTTACTACATCACCCTGTTTTAGGTTCAAATATTTACTCATTGGGTCTGTTTTCAATATATGTGGAAATTGGTATTTTGTTTTGATATTAAATTTTGCGATCAAATCGTTAATTTCATCCTCACTTGAGACAATCTCATGCTTAGGTACAAGTTCATGTCTAGATACATTAAACAACAATTCCTTGATCTCAAAGATCTGGATCTTATCGAATGTGGAATTTATCGATTTGAGATTAGTCGCTGATAATTTTGATCCAACTATAAGTATGATATTTGTGTTCTTTTCCTCTTCTAAATTGAATAAAGTCTTAACTTCTGACCATTTAAATTTGTTTGATAAGTAATAGACTATCTTGAACTCGTTGATTGTGAAAGAAAATGTTAATTTATTATTGTTTTGAGTCAAGAAATGTTCTGGATTAATACCACTCATATCAAGTCCTCTGTCAGTTAACATTTCAATTAGAGTTTCTAGACTTTTCCTGATTTGATGTTGAATCGTCGCCATTATACTCTTATACGATATAATCTTTATGATTGATCAATTTTTTATATATATATTAACGTCCTATAAGTAGCTGATAAATCACCGAGTTTCCGTCAATTAAAGTTTCTTTTATTTTATTTACATTCTGAAAGAATTGAGATTCAATCAAGGTGAGTGTTTTTTCACACAACATGCAAAAAGGAGAAGATTGAAAGAACAACACGTTCAATAGACTTCGCTCGCAAATTTTATAGTAATAATACTTTACTATATAATGAGTTATAATACAAATTGCCATTATGATAAAAGCAACATTCATATTCCTCAAGTTCAAATTCTTCAAGGGTGTCTGAATATTACCAAAAAAAGAACGTTTTGAAAGATCAATGACATCTTGTATTTGTATTTTTTGTATATCTTCTTGTATCTCTTTTTGCATCTCTTTATCGATATTTGTCATTCTGTAATGTATATAACACATCTGGCTTTTATCCGCTTTTGAATAGATTGATAATTTGCATCGAGTTCCCTTTTTCGTTATTTGATGACAACGATTTTTATGCATCACAAAAATTGATGACATTATCATCGTCAAATTTTAGAGACACAATCGAAATGTTGAAAAGATATTTATTTGATAATACGAAGATGAGCAAAATAGCAAAACTATTTAAGACGAAAATGTTCTTTAATAAGAAAGAGATATCAATAATACCAAAATCAATCATGAGTCATTCTTTACTTACACATCAACAACGTGTCAAACAGTTGCAAAAGTTGTTAAAGATTCCTAAAATTATTCAGAAAACAGAAGAATGGTATAATGCTAGACAGAATATTATTACTGCAAGTGACTTTGCACAAGCCTTGGGAAAAGGAAAATTTGGTACTCAAAAGCAATTCTATAAGAAGAAATGTGAAGTTAAAATAGAGCCAACAGATACGGAAAGTCAATATAATCCGTTCTTTAAATGGGGTAACATGTTTGAAGACGTCGCATTATCTATTTACAGTCATGAAAACAAGGTTAAAATCCATGAGTTTGGTCTCATTCTACATCCTAAGAAGGATTTCTTTGGGGCTTCTCCTGATGGAATTACTGAACAAGGAATCATGGTTGAAATCAAATGTCCAAGGAAGAGAAAGATAAGCGACGAGGTTCCTTTGCAGTATTATTATCAAATCCAAGGCCAACTTGATGTCTGTGAATTAGATATTTGCGACTATTTCGAATGCGAGTTTGAGGAAATAGAAAACAGAGACGATTTCTTTTCATATAATTCAGAATTTAAGTATTGGGGAATCGTCGATGATATTTCGAATACATCTTTTGAATATAGTCCATTGAATGCATCCAATGAAGTTTTAGAAGATTGGTTAAAGACGATTAAAGGAAAACCTGTATTCTGGGTTCTGAAGAAGTTCCAGGTAATACGGGTAGAAAAAAACGAGGAATTCATCGAGGAAAATATGAGTGCTTTAGAGAAAGTTTGGAAGAATATCAATGTTTATAAAAAAGATTCCGATGCATTTAATCTCGAAGTATTGAGAGAAATGATAATCGAAACTGAACCTTATAAAAAACTAGAAAAGGATGGATTAAATAGAGATATATCAGATAAATCAGTAAACATCGCTAATCTTTCAAAGTACGCTTTCATAGACTGATTGATGTTTTATGTAATTGGTTTTGCTGCTTCTTCGAAAAAAGATACTCTTCCAAGTGTTACTGAGTCCATTCTCACAGTTAATCTATTGTAAGTTTCACTGCTTCTCTTTACGAAGAAAATCACAGCGAACAAATCTTGCTGCATGATTCTATTTTTATAATTGTCAAGACCCGCATATGTTCGATACATGTTTCCCCAGAAGTTAATTGGTTTACCTGGTGTATTGGTATTATAATTATAAAGACCAGGAATAACGGTATTAAACCTTTTAATTTGGACGACTTCACGTCCAGCTTTGAGATATTTCACAAACGTGTATATCTGTCCTGGTGCAATCGTGCAAATGATATTCATTTTTTGCAAGGTATTGCCTTCAAACAAAGATGGGTCTAATCTCATTGACTCATAATGTGCATGATGGTTTTCTCCGATCATATTCAATCTTAAATAGTATTTGCTTGGATAAGCATTATTTATATTATAGTTTGGTATTCTATATTTTGGCGCATCATTATCTGATCTACGATTAACGACAGAATAATTAACTCCATTGTTATTCAAATACATTTTTTGCCCGTCGGTAGATGCATTCGAGTATATGACGTATGCTCCACCACCAACACTTTTTATTGTCCATGAGAACCTCTTATTATTTTTGTTTCTATTATTCATCCTATTTAAGCTACATACATTATTCGTATTAGCATATAAGTAGGTATCATTACTATGAGATTTTATTGCAACAGCGCCAAAACTAGCATTAAATAGTCCATTTGGAATCGTAATCGAAAATGTAGATTCATGTCTGTTTGCGATGTTTATTACCCTATAACTGATAGGGCTGGCAGAAGCTTTGTAAATGTTTAAACCTAGAAACGGAATATTTTGAAATTGTCCATCTTCCGTTCGTCTTTGATTTGTAAAGTGGAAAAGATGAGTATAATATAAACTGTCACATCCGTATTCTGTTTTAAGTTTAATATTATTCACGTCAGTCCATGAAATAGGATTTGGGATAGTTGCTTGACATTTGATAGTTAATGTAGGGAATTTATTATTTATTAAATAAGATCTGTATTTTTCCATGAAGTGGACTCTATTATCATTAGGTTTTATAGCTTTGTCTCTTTGATATGCACCTTCACGATAAACAATAAAATTAGGAGCCAGAGGATAATGTTCTTGTGTGAATCCACGGCTCACAGATTGATCGGATATATTTTTCGTCAAATAACACAAGAGTTCGATACGTTTTTGAACTGACCTGTTGAATATATTAGCAAGGTTTAAAAATTGATTTGGTGTCGTATGGTTGATCAAAAATCGAATATGATGAGCCTTTACACTTCTTCCTTGAATCTCCGTTCTTCGCAAATATGAATCCCAATAAATAAATGCTGGTGATCTTGCTGCATTTTGCTGATTTGGAAATTGAAATTGTACGTAGAGTGGGTCGAACAATTGAAGATTCAATACATCATTATCATATTCAGGTGAAGGTTGAACAAATAACGTGAGTATTTTACATCTTCCGTTATTCAAGGAACGAATGGAGGCATACATATAGTTCAGTTTCAAACATTGAGAAACAATTTTATAGGGAACGATATTTTCGTTAAAGAAAACATGTGTTCCTTTGGAATTTGCAAATTTACAAAGATTTGATGTTGCGTTATTTATTATATTAGGTTCATGTCTTTCTGTTAAAGTAGCTCCTTTGAAGTAAAAATTCATTTCTCTTCCAGCAATTTTAAAACGATTGAGAATACCTGTTTGATCTTTTGTTGTACATTGTTCATCAATGAAAGTTTCCCTCTTTTTTTGCACATATAGAAACGTAAAAATAACAAGACTTATAAGACATAATGCAGAAATTATAATTAAATGATTCTTTTGCATAATTACTATTATAAAATTTCAGAAGAAAATAGATTTAGGAATTCTTCATTTTCATAGATGTCACAAAAGATTTCAAGTCATTTAGATCGCTTCGATCACCTTGGAATTCACCAAGAACTTTTCCATTTGAATCCAGTGCTAAAATAGTTGGAAGAGCTTCGATATTGTATTTATTTGCCTTTTCTTTATTTTTATCGACATCATATTTGAAAAAGTTGACATCATTTATTTCCGAAGCCAATGTATCAAACTTTCCAGATTTCAAGAAACTCTCGCAATGTCCACACCATGTCGCATAAAAGAGTGAAATCGAAATTTTCGTGTTTTCGAACTCTTCAGCAGTCTTTATTTGTGAATTAACTTTGTCCATACTAGAACGGATGGCCATAACGACAATACCTATTAAAGCAATAAATAATATCCATTTTATTAATTTTCCAAATATCATGATTTATATGATATATAAAAAGACAAAAAAGAAGAATTTAAAACAAAAGGCAAAAAGACAAAAAGACAACTAGATTTTCATCAAGTAGTGATGGGTGAGTTTGTTAAACCATGATTTTTCTATTTCTTGATCTGTTGTATTGATCACGACTGTAAAATCGTTGATATACTCTTTAGTTAATGAATAAAACCTATCTTTCATGTTCAATGGAACGATATAAATACGGATTCTTTCATCAAATAACGATAATCCTTCAATATTGCTTTCATCGACGATCATCGATGGAAAGTCGTTTTTATTTAAATTGTCCACAAGTTCTAAATTATGATCACTTGTAAATATGATACATTTATAGATGTAAATATGATGATAAATATCATTTATAAAAGTTAATAATTTTGGCAAAGACATTCAAGATATTTAAATAATAAGAATAAAAAATACTTATATATATATTATTCTGTATTAGTAATGATAGAGTTAATATCATTTGAGCCTGATTGTTTTAAAGTTTTCAATATCTACGATGTATCAAATGTTTCCAATATCTCCGATGTATCAAATGTTTCCGATGTCTCTCGAGTCGACTCTCAAAGAACTATTAGATTAGGAAAGTTATATACAAACATATTCTCATCATATGACTGTTTCTCTAGTTCGAATTCCAACACAAAGACGATGGTCAATAAAACAAAATACGTCAAATCTTATATTAAGAAAAAATCATTGAAAGGTGTATTAAATTGTATAAATGTGTCGAATTACGAAAAGCAGTCGAAACTTATTTTAGAAATTCTTGAGAATAACAAACATAATCTCTATTCACAGTTGCATGATATGATCAATATATGGAATTCTCAAGCGTTATATCATGACTTGTTTTTGAATTTACTACATGATATTATAAGAAGATATCCCAATACGAAGCAAATGATAAGAGAATACATAGACATGTTTCTTCAGAAAAGGGAATGGTGTGAAATTAAATCGACAGGAATCGAAGAATACAGTGATTTCTGTGACGGAAATAAAAAGAAACAGATAATCTTAGCAAAGTCGATGTTATTAATTAAAATGAACAAATACAATTACCTAAATAACATTAATGTCTTTTTAGAAATGTTGATGAAGGATTTTGAAGAAAACATCAAAGAAAACACGGATGATTCTGAAAGTGTCGTGATCATAATTTTAACCATTTTGAAACAAATAAAAGATAACGATATCAAATTATTTAATATCCGTTTAAATGAAAAAGTTCATGATAACTTGTCATTTAAGATCAAATACCTTATCGAAATGCTTGGAAATTTTCAAACTTCATCGGACTGAATCCTTCAATAGTGAACTTTTCTACAGATGGTAATTTAGGATCAGCAATTCCGATATTATTGAAATCGTCTTTCAAAGACGATACTTGTGAAGATACATTTGTGAGGGTTGCAATGATATTATCGATCTTCTTTTTTGCAACGTTGATATCAGAATCCTGTACGAAGCTACTGGTTCCATTTTGTTTAGCTTCAGGATTAATAGCAGAAGTATCTTTAGTGTTTACCAAAGGTGCTTTATTATACTTTGAATAAAATACTTTATATGCGTTATTAATGAATTCAGTCAATGATTCTTTGTCCATATTGGAAATATTCTCGTTGTTTATGATTTCTCCCATGAATTGTGTTTTCTGGTCGGCATTTGCTATATTTAGTTTATCGATAACATCAAGAGCAATGAGTCGGTTTTGTACTGTCTTTTCAGATTGTGTTAGTTCTTCTTTTGTTTCCTTAGTGTCATTTTTCTTATCCTCTTTCTTATCCTCTTTCTTATCCTCTTTCTTATCCTCCTTCTTATCCTTTGTTTCTTCGAATTTTTCGACTACTTTTGATTTAGAGGATGATTTTGCTGCAAAAAAACCAACGTAAAATACGAGAATAAAAGCAAATACGAAAATGATAATTTTATATTTTAAATCCATTCAACGTTTATAAATATAATAAAGAAAAATAAATATAGCCTATGTAAATTAAATTGTCGGAGTATAATATGGTAATGAAAGATTCGAAACCCCGTGTAATGACGGTTGTTTTAGATATTGATGGAACTATGATTGGAGATATATCATCGCAAATAATGTTATATCAACTTCAAAACGATCTGAAAAAAACATCCAAAGTCAAAATCTTCGACTTGAACAAATTTCGCAAGACATTAAATGAGAAAAATATAATTCGCCCCTATTTAAAGAAATTTTTATCAATGTTGACAACTCATTTCAATAACATAGGTTGTGTCGTAGAATATTTTGTTTATACTGCATCTGAGAAAACATGGGCATATTTCTTAATTTCACAATTAGAAAAGGTATTAAATATTAAATTGAATCGACCATTATTAACAAGACAAGAGTGCGATTTAACGGGTACTTATCAAAAAAGTAAATCTCTAGCATCATCTATTTGTTTCAAAACCTTGAAGAAAAAGTATAATTATTTGAAGAAAGAAGACATTGATAATAACTTGTTGATAATTGACAATACTTATGAAATATTCAACGATATCGATAAACAGCATTTGATTTATTGTCCGACGTATAATGGTAAATATACAGAGAATTTACCTTCATTGATCAACGAGACGACATTTGAACTTTTGCAAAAGAATCTATCTTTTTCTTCTTATTACGATTTCGAGAGCACGTTTTATAAATTTTATGTCAAAGAGAAGTATTTGGAAAGAAAGCAAAATCAGAAAAAGGATATCTTTTTCAAAAAACTCATTAAAATAATTATTAAACTGGATATACAAGATCTTTCTATAAAAAATATATCTCTCATCAAGACACAATTAGAGAAACACAAAGACACTCAGAATTTAAAGATGTAATAATAAGTGATGAGTAATGAGAGTTCTTAGTTTCGACGTAGGTATTAAAAACTTGGCATGGTGTGAGATTGATATATCAGAAAATTATCGACACATTCACGAATTGAAATGTGAGTCGATTATATCTTCGAATGATACAAAATCAACAAATAATGTATCTGAACTAGCAGATGCTTTATTAAGCTTTCTTTTAGAAAACTTTTCAGATCCAGATGTCGATATTGTTTTGATTGAAAATCAACCTGTTATGAAGAATGCGACAATGAAGACATTATCCGTAGTGATATACACTTATTTCAAAATGGCTCGCATGATGTATGGAAGAATTCAAGACGTAAAATTTATATCTGCATCTAACAAACTTAAATGTGTCAAATGTAAAAATATCATCGATTCACAAAATAATCTCAATTATAAAGACAGGAAAAGAATATCTATAGAAGCGACATCTTTATATTTGCAAGAACTATTCCCGACTAGTTTTGAAGAGTTTAAATGTTCAAAGAAGAAGGACGATCTTTCTGACGCTTTCTTAGCAGCTTGGTTTTTCGTTTATTCTGGAAAACAATAAAACGAAATATTGTCTGAGTTTAAAGTTAAGAATTAACTTTTCTATATATAATAACATGCAAACCATGCAAGGTGATGATTTTGGCCTAGACCTTTTAATAAATCCTAAACTTAAAACATGGGATTCTTCTTCTATTCGCAGTAGTTCAAATGGTTCTAAAGCTTCAAAGTCTCTCAAGGATTTCGTGATTGATATAGAAGAGAAGGATGTAGATGATGATGGTGATGAGAGTCAAGTAACTGAATCAGTTTATTCAATCGACTCACATAAAAGTAAGAATAATTTTGAAAATGGAAAAAAATATAATGCAAAGAGTGTTTCAGGTAAATCAGATGTATCTGAAGTGATTAGTGTTGGAAGTATGGTTCGTGAACACAAGAATCGTTCTCTATCTGACGAAGAGGTAATTTTAATGAAAAAAGAAATCTTATATCAATTCGAGCGTCTCGAGAAGAAGGGTGTAAAATTACCGAGAAAGTTTTCACTAGCGTCTGATCTGGAGGAAATGAAACTCGAACTAGATAGAATAAAAAAGGATCGAGCTATTGATAGCAGTATTAAATTGCAAAGACGCATCATGATGGCTGGTATTTCAGGTCTTGAATGGATAAATGGTAAATTCGATCCAGTAGGAGTTAAGTTGGATGGTTGGTCCGATAGTGTTTATGAGAACATCGAGGATTACGATGAAATTTTCGAGCAACTACATGATAAATACAAAGGTAAAGCTACAATGGCACCTGAATTGAAACTTTTAATGATGTTGGGTGGAAGTGCATTTATGCATCACATGACACATTCTATGTTCAAAACTCAACTTCCTGGTTTGGATGAAATTCTCAAACAAAATCCTGAGCTTGCAAGGAATCTCGCAGAGGCCACGAGTCAGCACATGAACAAGTCTACTCAAGCTCAAAATAATTTATTTGGTTCATTAGGTAATATGTTTATGGGTGGTATATTTGGAGGTGGTAATAAACAAGGTTCAAGCGGGGAACAGATGAAGCCCCAAGTAAGTAATATTCCGACTCCTCCACAAAGGAAGATGAACGGTCCATCGAATGTCGAAGATTTACTCAGAGAGATCAAAGGCGATAACGAGTCTATTTCCAGCGATAGAATCGAGATGATGAGCATTGTTACAGAATCGGAATTAGCTGATACTAATATTTTGGATGATAACTCGAGTATTCAAGGAATAGTCTCGAAAAAAAAGACTCAAAAGAAAAAGACTAATACTCTCAATCTAGATATATAATTTAAGAACTACATACTGTACAAACTTCATCTGTGCAGATTACATTTTTCTTTTTAATTGGATCCAAAGTAAACTTTTGAGTCTTTGCTTTGGTTCTTGTTCTCAGATAGTAGATTCCAGTCTTTAATCCTTTTTGCCATGCGTAGAAATGCATACTCGATAATTTCTTGAAATCTGGATCTTCTATGAATAGATTCATACTTTGACTTTGGCAAATGAATATACCGCGATCTGCAGCCATATCTATGATCGACTTTTGTTTCATTTCCCATACAATCTTATAAATCGCTTTTATATCGTCGGGGATACTTTGGATAGTTTGAATACTTCCATCATTCGTAATAATCTCATCTCTCACCTCCTTTGTCCAGAGATTCAATTTCATTAAATCGTTCACCAAATACTTATTTACGAGAATGAATTCACCAGCCAATGTTTTTCTCTTGTAAATATTTGATGTGAATGGTTCGAATGCTTCATTAAAACCCATTATTTGAGATGTAGATGCAGTAGGCATAGGTGCAAGCAAAAGACTATTTCTAAGACCGTATTTAATGATACTTTGTTTAAGTGAATTCCAGTCATATCGATTCGATGGCTCTTGGTTCCATAGATCGAATTGCAACAGTCCCATGGAAGCAGGAGATCCATCAAATGTCGAATATGCACCTGGATATTTGCTTTCTCTGGGAGGTTCAAACTCGTTCATCTTCAAATACTGATCATCCAATTGATCCTCGTGATCGATTCTAATCTCATGACGTTTCTTTGCTATTTCCATGGATGTTTCCAAAGCAGCATGGTAAATCGTTTCAAAGATATCTTTATTCAATTTACGGGCATTTTCTCCCTCGAAATCCATTCTCATTTTAATAAATGTGTCCGCTAGTCCTTGTACACCAACACCGATAGGTCTATGGCGTAAATTGGATCGTCTTGCTTTTTCTAGAGGATAGAAATTGATATCGATGACCTTGTTAAGATTCTTAGTAACGATTTTAGTTACTTTGTGAAGTTCCTCGAAATCGAAAGTAAAGAGTTCTCCGTCTTCTTTAACAAATGTCGGAAGACAAATCGATGCCAAGTTACAAACCGCGATTTCTTCAGGAGATGTATACTCGATGATTTCTGTACAATTTCCCGTGAGAACACCATTGAATAAACCTCGATGTCTCAAAGGCTCGTTAAAACAATATGTGTCATCGAAATACCCTTTGTCATATACCGCTGTAACATGAACATGATGGATTTCTTTTTCATTTGGCAATTTAAATGGTTCTAGTTTCATTCCAACATCCAAGTCTTTTGCCTCGATGGGTTCAAAATAGCCATCGATATAAAATTTATGATGTTTGGTGCATTTCAAAATAACGTTGTTATCGAAATGGATCTCGAGTAATGGAATATTTGCTCCTGTTTGGAAAACACGTGTTTCGCTGAATACTTCTCCATTCCACACTTTTACATTCTGATTCTTCAAGTCCTTGATTTTAAACCAACCGATATCCGTCAATATGTTTGTATCCGGAGAGACACACAGATTCGAACTCTTGATCGTTCCGAGATTTTTTTGATTACTCTTTGCATTTGATGCATCTTTGTATAAGAGATAAGGTGTTCCTGTCTCGATTTGACTTTCTAGAATTTTGAACCAAAGTTCTTGAGCATTTATTTGCTTGACATACTTTCCTTCGTCTTCATATCGAGTATATAATTTATTGAATTCTTCTCCCCATACATCATTCAATCCAACACATACATCTGGACACATCAACGACCATTTCCCGTTATCTTTTACTCTTTCCATGAACAAATCAGGAATCCATAGAGCATAGAACAAGTCCCTAGCTCTTTCTTCTTCGTGACCATGTGGTTTCTTCATGTCGATAAAATCAAAGATGTCTGCATGCCATGGTTCCAGATAAACTGCAATACTACCTTTTCTTTTCCCGGCTTGATTGCAATAACGAGCTGTATTATTAAACACTCTCAACATCGGCAAGATACCATCAGAAGTTCCATTCGTTCCTCGAATATGACTACCTTTGCTTCGAACGTTGTGAGTATGGATACCGATTCCACCCGCATATTTAGAAATAATTGCACATTCTTTCAGACTTTGAAAAATTCCATCGATCGAATCATCATTCATATGTAAAAGATAGCAACTCGATAACTGAGATAGATTTGTTCCCGAATTGAATAATGTAGGAGTTGCATGTGTAAAATACTTCTTAGACATGTAATCATAAGTCGTCAATGCGTCTTTGAAATCGTCCTGATGAATACCCAAAGACACTCTCATCAACATATGTTGAGGTCTCTCGACGACTTGACCATTTTTCCTTATAAGATACGCATTTTCCAAAGTTTTGAATCCGAAATAATCGAACGAATAATCTCGATTATAATCGATATATGAATTGAGTTTTTCTTTATTCGCTTGAACAATATCGAAGATTTTCTTACTAACGAGCGACTGTTTTCCATCTTCCGCGTTGTATAGAGTAGAAATACATTCGGAAAATGATGGTGATGTGTTTTTATGATGATTCGAAATGATGATTCTACTTGCCAGAGTTCCGTATTCGGGATGTTCGATGATCATAGAACTACAAATATGAGCTGCGAGTTCATCCAATTCGCTTGTTTTTACCAAATCGTAGATTCGAGAGCACACTTTTTGTGAAATGTCGTAAATATCAACATGACGAAGGTCATTTGAAAGAGCCTTCAATCGATTAAGAACCTTATCAAAAGACACATCTTCGATATCACCGGTTCGCTTGATGACCCTCATTTTATATTATATATTCTTTATTATGAACTTTTAAATCAATTTTTTCAGTGAAATATTCCAACCATTTTCTGAAGAATATGATTCCGGTCTTGATTCTTTTTTCAGGATGAAGAATCGTCCCCATTATTTTAAGGGAGTCACTATAAATACCTAAAGTTTCATTTTTCGAACGATGCATATTATTCGTGATATCTGAAAACTTGATTGTTTTCCATTCTGTATATTTGTTTCCCTTTTTGATATTAATGACATCATCGAAATGGTTTATTTTATAAACCAGTACAGGTAATTTAAAAGGTTTTTCCAAAGACAACTCGCCGATTTCTTTTAGTTTGTTTTTGTTATTTCGGATATATTCTTTGCCAAAGAAATGCTGTACGATTAATTGATATCCAAAACAAATTCCAATTATAGGAATCCCTAATTGAAAAACATCACAATCGAATTTATCAATATAAGTCTCATTAATTCTATGTTGAGCAGAACCAGACAATACGATTCCTATGGGATTTATATTAATTATTTTGTCCTTTAGAGAATTATCTGTGAAATGAATAAACACGACATCATAATTCAACCTTTTAAATATTTTACTAAAATAATTGGGTCTATTATTATCGAAATACACAATAATAATTGTTTTTTTCTGCATTTGGTACTATAGATTAAGATTTTAGGAGCGATGGGTTAAAACCTCATCCTATTACTTGGTTTTTTTTGTTTATTTTTTGTATATGGAAAAAAAGAAAAAATGTCCTGAAGGATCAATTCTAAATGAGTTGACGAATCGTTGTAATAAAATAAAGCCCTCAAAATCCAAGACCAAGAAGACCCAAGAATCGAAGACCAAAGAATCGAAGACCAAAGAATCGAAGACCAAAGAATCGAAGACCCAAGAAGAAAAGATATTCAACCCCAAGACAGGAAGATATGTATTGATAACGGGAAAGATTGGGAAGGAAATTCTTAAACAAAGGGAAAATGACATAAAAGAAACCCCACAAAAAACCAAAAGTAAGGTATCTGTTAAATCTGTTAACAAAACCCCCGTAAAAGATCATATTGTATGGGATTTCGTGAAATCCAAATTAGATTCTTTCGATAAAATCAAACTTAATTTATTAAGAATGAGTAAAATAAAATTATCACCATATGACTCTCGAGCTACCTCTTCTTTTATAAGGTTCAACGAGTTAGGTATAGTTAATGATAAATCTTCTGATTACGTTGATTATACTGAATATTTTGATGAGAAAGAAGGGGAGACGATTCATGGTCATTACAACAATATAAAATTCATAATGCAAAAGGTATTAAAGAAAGATTATGTGATTCCACATGATTATCCTGAAAAAGAAAAGTCTCTTATCAAACGAGATGATGTGATCTGTCTGTTATTAGAAGATAAAGATAAATATATCAGAATTCCTGATTTGAAAGAGGCTATTAAGAACGAAACATGTTCTTGCAATATATTTGTCAAGAATGGAGTCGAAGAAGTTAAAGATATAATGGATGTAGCAAAAGAATTTTTAGAATATGTATTTAAAAAATCACCAAGTGAATTTGATGTTCGGATACATAAGTTTGTATATCCAGCAAGCTATATCGATCATAAGGATATAAAATCGTATCAGGATTTCCCGAGACCCGTACCAACTATTGCTGTAAATAAAAGAGGTATTTCACTCGATGTAGTGTACTTATCTTTATTGAGAGACGATATATTATATGTATTCCATGTTAATAAAGGCCCTGACAATACTATGAAAGGTTACCAACCTATTGGTGTATCTATAGTCCAACGTTATGGGAGTAAACGCTATTGGTATTTAATTCGAGTGCGAATGAATTGTCAAGGATGGGGACTTGCAGATACAGAAGATGAATCCGAATTAGCAACCTTTATGAAAGAAATTCGCAATATAATATTGTCAAAAGGATTCTTGTCCAAATTCCGTTGTCTATCACCATATCCAAAATTTGTCCTAGGTTGTAATATTTCAAAACATAGAGTAAAGATACGATCATGTTATTGATCTAGAAAAATCATCAGCATCCAATATGCTGTGAATGATATAACCGATATATAAAATTGAAATGGATTCAATATGTTTGAATGATTAGGATTAGGTAATACATGTGGTAATACAGGTGGTAATACAGGTGTTAATACAGGTGTTAATACAGGTGGTAATACAGGTGTTAATACAGGTGGTAATATTAATATTGGTGTAATATTTTGAGTATATGATCCGTTTGATATTATAGGTGAAGATGGTCGAATTATAGGTTGAATAGGTAATGCTATTTTAGGGAATACGTTTTCATTAAATTTACCGATGATATTTCCAGGAGGAAAATATTCCATTACAACGAATGTATTCTTGGAATTTTTACTCAATGCGAAACCTATTTCATAGGTCGAATTCCAAACAAGTTGAGTAAAATGTCCTGTCGATGAGTCATATTTTGGATTATTGAAATCATATTTAGATATTTCAGCATACCACATATTAATAGATGTCTTGATGAAATCGACATCATTCATATTTAAATAACCAAACATAGCTAAATTTTCACCATAGGGTCCTCCGGAATGTTGAAACGTATTAGTATTAGCAAGTGTATTCGCCCAATTATTGGCAAATTCGGATAATGTAATGCTATATTGTACAAGTTGTGAATTATGATTAGATCTGTATATATTGACGTAACTAGTGATATCTTCTTGTAAAGTTCCATAAACAGGATTTAAAAACACGACGAAAAGAAAGAGTAAAGATAGTAGATTCATTTTATACTTTTTTCAAATATAAAAGTTTAAAAATAACAATATAACAATACAACAATATAGGTATGAGTTTTTATACTATACAAAGAGGACATGATATTTTATCAGTAAACCATAAAAATACACAATATTTCATTGGTTTCAAGAAAGCGATAACTGCTCGAACAGTACAATATTCTCTCAATCCCGAACCCAAGATCCAGCTTTTGAGAGGTGATAAAATTCATTCGAATGAAATCTATTTCGATGTCAATTCTTCATTATTTCTTCCAAAATGCAAAGGATCTACATTAGATCCTATGAATGACGGATGTTTTCATATGAATCAAATGGAACAAGCTGATTTTTTCTTATTGACAACTAAAAGATGTGGAATTATCATTCCTTATGATTTGAAACACGAAGATGACGACGAGTTTGTATTTACATCTTTTGTAATCGATCCTATTCCAACGATTCGTGATTTGTAAAAATTATGATTAATATATCACAATAATCTAAAAATTTGAACCATTCGAATCCATTGTTTATATCGTAAACTTTAACAAAAACACTTAACACCAGACATGACGAAAGAGAAAAAGATCCTAAGATATATTTATACAGAAGATGGTGAGTTTTTATATGATGAAAAGACGATGAATTATTATTCATTTTCTCCACCGCATAAACTTATTGGAAATCTAAAATCTAAAATTCACACTGAATCTCTTGACCGCTTGTGAGACTATGAAATTCTTTTAATAATCTGCAATCGATTGCACTTTCTTTCATACAGTTATAAATCGTAAAAAGCTCTTTAAACTTTTCTCTTGAATCGTCGAGTATTTTTTGATCTATATTTTCAACTTTATTTTTTGCTTTAGACATATCTATTGCTGGCAAATCCATCAAATATCTATGTATGAGGACTTTCCATTCACCTTTTGATCGATCTTTATTTGCAAAACTGCAAAAACGAACTGCTCTACCTATTGCTTGTTTTTCAGCTGCCATTGTCACCAAAGGTTCGAATAAATGTACATGAGAAACGTCTTTGAGATCGATCGATTCGTTATATTTATTACTTGCCAACATGACATGAATGAGTTCTCCGTTTTTATTTTCTGGATGATTATAAATTTTTAATAATTCATGTAAATTAGCCCCTGCTTGAGTTCCCAACTCTGTATTTATGACCAAGATATATCTTTTCTTCGGTGGGGGAAGTTTTCCAGATTTATTATATTTTTTGGCATCTTGATATGTCAACATTTCATAACCTTGATCGTTCAACGTTTTTGCAATAGCGATCACACCATGTCCTCCATACCCCATTTTAGTATAAAAACTAGAATACAAGTAATGTTTTTCAGAGGGATATTTTTGTAATAAAGCTAGGACTTGTGGGATCTTGCTTGAAAACTCATCTAAACTCATTTTTTTCTCGAAAGTGAAGAGAGAATTTGCGTATTTCCTTGCAGGTGCCCAGTATTTATCGAGGGCATTCTTTTTCAACAACTCTTCGTAATTCTTTTGAGCATCTTTGACAGTTTTATATGCTTCCATATATTTTTTTGTTTGTTTATCTGATAAAGGTAATCGAACAGGTGCTTGATCGATAATTTTAGGGAATTTCGTATCATCACTGGACATGTCCAAAAAGCTTATCAAGCCACGGATTTGATTTTTGAATTTCTTGATAGAAGAACTGTCGTTATAATTTGGTGCTGTTATTTCTGGAGTTCCATAATCTCTGACTATGTTGATAAGCTTGAGTACATCTCTGACATTGTCTCCTGGGGTAGCAGTTAATATAACGACTTTCATTTTGGGATGTTTGAATTTCTTTCCTATGAGATGTGATTCTAGTAACTCATGTTGTTTTCTTTGATTGGCTAAAGGACGAAATAAATTATGCACCTCGTCGATAATTAAAACGCATTCATCTAAATTGATATGATCTCGATGTGTTGGTGAAATCCTGTTTGCAAGTCGGGCGAAAGAAAGAAATCTGACGTTTCTCTTTTTAAAGGCGAGTTGAATTTTCTTTAACGTTTCGTTTTCATCGACTCCAATAAAGGGTGGTTTCTTGAATCTTCCAAAGAAAGTCATGGCCAACTTATGGAAAACGAAATCTGGATTCGAAGCAATAGCATCGTTCGAGCTCACGAATATAATTTTTTTATCAGAGTCCCAGAATGCATCCATGACACCTGTAGCCACAGCTGTATTATGCGTTACGGTAAAATCACCCATGACATATCTATGATTTCCATCGAGTGTGAATCCGTAATAATCACCTAATCCTACTTTTTGAACTGTGAATTCTACATGAAGAGGATTAGGGCGATCTATAAAAATATCGAAATCTTCTATTTGATTCACTGTTTTTTTCGTTGGGATTTGAAATATATTTCCTTCGATCGAAATAGAGTTATTGTTCAAAATATTCACTCTAAATCCAAGGGATCTTGAAAGAAAAACCGTGTCATTCAATAGATCTTTGTTCGTTATATAGAGTCTATAGACTGTCATATCTAAAATTCCAAACATGTCGATAATACCTGCTAATACTTTCAATCTTGAATAACGATTATTAATCAAATAATTATATGGTATTTTGCTGTTTTTTGTATCTCTACAAATCATTTGAGAATAATAATAGGGATTGATATCGATGTGTTGTGTCATGAAATCAACCGCAGTTCTATAACTACAAAACTCGGATTTTAAATCTTCGTCGAGTTCGATATAGTCCTTTACGGATATATGATGAACACTATCATTTTCTTTGTATTTCAGACATAAAATGTGTTCAGAATTGACAGTATATTTCTCTCCGTTTTCAGGAATGATATCATACATTATATCTTGTCCTCTTCCTAATGCTAATACTTTTCGAGGTTTAGAGTCATCTCCCATTAGTAAATCTCCAACAACAATGTCTTGTACTAATTTGATTTTACCGTCAAACATTAAAATTGGGGTATCAATAGCGTGACATTTTCCAGCTCCTGTACTATGCCAAGCCAAAATACCTCGTTTGTTAGTATTTTTAATTACGGATTGTTTTAATACCATATTTATGAGAGATTGAGGTAAGTTAGGCAGCATTTGGCTTTCCAACTTTTTCAAAATCTTAACTTTGGGAGGAACGTATTTATAGTCTTTATCGAATTGCAATGAGTCGAGTTTTTCGAACAGGTTTTCGTTTTCGTTAATGTACATAGCTCGATCTTTATTTTGGAGGAATGTGATTTGATATTGATTGAGTTTTATTCCCATATTCCTGATGAGATCGAGATTTTCCGGTTTATTATAGTCGAGATTTCTAAAATGAATTATATCAACAGCAGATGGAGCTTCTGGACTCGGTGTCTTTTTTTTCTCTTCTTCTTGGACCTCGTTTTTACAACGATTACCTTTACCTATTAAAGAAGAAGTTTTAGGAGCAGGTGATGGATAATTATTCAAATACCAATTTTCAAGATAAGCTTCGAATTCAGATAAAGGCATATCTTCAGGTGGAGTCGATATGAATGGATCATATATCTTGTCCTTTTCTGAAGAACTTTCGTTTTTTGGCACACAATCGTAGGTGTATGCAGTCATTTGTTTAAATTCACAAGAGGGAATCTCTTCACAATTTTTTTTCGTCTTAAGGATGCTGTCATATGTTTCCTCTGGGAAGAATTTGTTATATGCAACTCTTAATACTTTAGGATCTTTAATCGCAGAACCACATGTCTTGTTTTCTTCGTTTACCCAACAATTACCGATATCATATTTATTATGACGGTTGATAGCGGTTTCATCCCACGCACCTTGAACTTGGTTACATTCTTTTTCGAACTTTGCTTTTGTATAATATCTATTATTTTTATCTTTATCGGGATATGTTCCTGACATGAATTTACAGAATCCTTTGATTTTTTTTGGACTTTTAATACCTGTTGTGTCTTTGAATTTTCTGACTGATGTATAATCTCGATAAGGGTCAGATGATATATCGATTCTGTTGAAAGGACCATATTTAACTCGACATGCACTCTCTAAAGAATCGATAAATTTCTTGAGATCTTCTTTTTTCTTTTCGTGATCTTTTACATCATCCATTTATATTAATCAAAGAGAAACAAAAAAAGAATCAACATGTGTAGATATATTATACTGTATTATTCAACATTATTCAACATTATTCAACATTATTCAACATGAAACATGTCGGACAACATTTCATACTAGAGTCATAAATACTGAATCTACACATCGTCGTTTTTGATTCGACACAGAAATCATAGATTGTCGAACAAGGTTCTTGTAAATTCAAACAGATTATCGTATTATCAGCGATATTCGACGTGAGTCTTAAAGTTGTCAATGTCAATTCAGCAGATATATTATCGTACCCTACATCGAAAAAAACACCACCTGATTTAATTGTATTGTTAATCATGACGTTTTTGAGAGCTGATTTACATGAAGCTCTTGTTGATAGAACGATCTTATGGAGGTTATTATTTAATGCATTACAACAGGAATACTGACTATTATCGAAACATATTCCAGGTTTTCTAGATATTTTAAAACAGGCTTGCTGATTCGATTCTGTGATCCATGAAATATCCCATGGGGAACTGAAGCAATTATAAACATAACATCTTGAAGAAGGAAATGGATCTGCGATCGAATAAGGAATGAAGATCAAAAACAGAGACAGACATAAAATTCCTTTCATCATAATGATATATTTATCTACACTAATTTATATTTATATACTATATAAATCGTGAATATGAATAATGAAACAAAATTATTTATTCTCATTATGATTTTCTATGCGCTTTTGGAATTCATATGGATTTTTGGTATGAATAATTTTTATGCCACACAATTCAAGAACTTTACAAAGGATAGACAATTCTTTATCCGATCAAATTTAGCAGTTCTTTTAGTTTATCCGATATTATTTATAGGGTTTTATTATTTCGTCATAAATCAGATCACTATAGATACACCAATGAGTAAAGCAGTTATTTTAGGTGCATTTTTTGGTTTAGTTGTGTATGGTGTTTATAATCTTACGAATATAGCAACGATACCAGGTTATTCATGGAATATGGCTTTGATAGATCTTTCATGGGGTATTTTAATATTTGCAATATTAGCGTTCTTATTTTCAGCTCTTCAAAAACGATTTAACAAATAAATACTATTCTGTTACGATACTTTTTGTACATAACCATTTATATTTGCATTATTTATTTTATGGAGAGTCTATTGTCACATTAAAAATGGGGTATTTTGCAAGTTTGGGGATAATATTTTCGATTATTGATGGTTGTTTAACATTCAGTTTTCTCAGAGATGTTGCATGGAACTTGAGTATTTCATCTCTATTTTTCTCATTGCTAAAGAAATCCGTTAGAATTCTATAAACGATTTTCCAGACATTTGTCAATTCATCTTCAGACATATCAATATATAGCTCGCAATGTTTTGAAAAACAATAAAGCGTCTTTTCTCCTTCTAGTGAAACGGTGACTTCTAAAGAGATGTTATTGACTTCTACAAAATTTAATCTTATATCGATCTCTATTCCAGATTTGGTTGTTAACTTCCATGGATATTTAAAGGTCGTTATATCGTATGACTCTGCTTTATTCTTGACCTTCTTATAAACCTCGTGTGCTTCCTTGAACTGTCCAGGCTTCATGGTTTTAAATGCGCTAATCTTTCTTATTTTGAATGTGTGTTTCTTGTTATAATTCCAAATGGACATTTTACCAATGTGTTTATGCACTTCCTTTTCAAACAATTTGCAAAAGGCTAATGGATCTTTTTTGATTTCACTATCAGAAAAAGTCGCATTCCCGCGTATGTGTAACGTTGTGTTTAATTCGAAAACGTTGGCGCTTTCGAGTATTTTTTCGTGAGTCTTGGGTTTACCATTGCGTTCTCTATATGTAATGATTACATCTGGTTCTATTTCTATCAACAACAATGTATCGATGTAATCGTAGGGAACATCTTCATAATAATCTGAATAGTCATTTTGAGTGGCTTCTGCTTGTTTGCAAACAAAAAAGAATTTGTATCTATTCGAGAGAACACCAGCAAAAGCGGTGAATTTTGATTCATGTATTTCCCAAAGATGTGATTTAATAATATGTATATAAGCGGGCGGTATATCCGATAATTTGTGAATTAAACGAACAATTTTCAAGTCTTTATGCTGCTTCATCTTATTCATTGAATATAAAGTGAACCGATCAACAATAGGGAGATAGTCTTTCACATTTTCCCCTTCAATATTATTTTGAATGTATTCGTATATATGTGGTTGAGTTATGACCGGATATTTATCTGTTTTCACTATAGAATCATCCTTTTTTTTCTTCTGTGCGTATTCTATTGCAACTTCGAGTCCTTCCTTTGATAATGTTGATCTTCCTTTTATACCAAGCTCTTTAGCTTTATTATACAGCTCTTTCTTTGTTAAACCTTTAACGTTTTTTATAGTATTACTATTTATAGTATTAATATGTGATCTACAACCTTTTCCGACAATCCAATCGCAATCTGTTCTAGTAAGGCAATCACCTTTTCTATTTTTAGAGCAACCTGGACGTTGCATTGTGTCCAGATATAACTTTAAAAGAAAATAATATGGGTATTATGATTAGGTTATTCGTGATGATTTGCAATATTAGCGTTCTTATTTTCAGCTCTTCAAAAACGATTTAACAAATAAATTCGTATTATACATCATGGATCCGATCAACTGGATCAAACCGAATATAAATTCAAAAGACATATGTTCGGTATTGATGAAAAACAATATTGAAGTCTCAGATTGTATTCAACTTGATGGATATGATGATTTGAACTTCAAAGTCTTGTTGAAAGATCATCAATGTATATTATACTCCGACCAATCAATTTTGTTACAGTTCTTTTTTCTTCCATAGAATCAATGTATTCTATAGATAGAAGACTTCTAGCTTCTAGATTATATACTATTTTCAAAAGCCTGAGAAAAGTAGGCT
>JACCDO010606355.1_pt1 | contig 47310 bp, 41 predicted proteins | sample 7446101 | NCBI WGS metagenome assembly JACCDO01 (sample SAMN15323440, study PRJNA562643) | freshwater metagenome | isolation source: river surface water | place: USA:Blue River Watershed | collected 2017-08-16 | reverse complement strand
TCATTAAACATATACTTCATTAAACATATACTTCATTAAACATATACTTCATTAAACATATACTTCATTAAACATATACTTCATTAAACATATACTTCATTAAACACATACTTCATTAAACATATACTTCATCTACAAAAAATGGAGAACTCCCTTGTACAGGATAAGTATGTGTTATTTGCACAGGACGAATATAAGGAGTTTCAGAATTTCTTCGGCATAAGAGTCAATTCGTTAGAGAAGCTATTATCTATTTCTAATCTAGATCAGAAAATTATTTATCTTGCCTGGGACATTGAAGCAATCTATCCATATGTTAAGCAGTATAACATTCGAGTTATTGTAGATTTCTCTACTAACTTTCTCGAAAGCGGGCTGCCAACTGTATCAAAGGGCGAAGTGCCGATTGATATACATGGAGTCGGTGTACAATTCAGACAATTCTTTGGCGATGTAGATTATTTCTCATCTTTCGCAAATGAACACAAGGTTCAGAGACTTACCGAATCTAACAAGGACGATTTCGCGTATCGCAGGGGTATCTACATTACACCAGTAACACAGCTCAATCCAACGGCTCGTAAGTTTAACTTGCTGAGATGTTCAACAAACTTGGAGGGTCCAACTGACAATGTTCGTACGACCGACATCGAAATCATGCGAAAGCTTAATATTACGGCAAGCGAACTATTTACACAGAATGTAGTATTAAATCACGTATTGGCGCAGATTTATTACAATCAGCAGGTTGGCACGAAGGATCGTAAGGCACGTATCGCTTCTCATTCTGATAAGACAAAGGATATGCCTAAAAATGCGGTCATGGCGTTCTGCACATTCTATGACAGCTCTGAGTTATCTAATAAGCAATACCACGACGATATCTTTGGCGGATGTTACTATAAGCATGCTAGTGTATTAACGACGCTGCGTTTTAAGCTCAAGGATTGCGTAACAGACCAGAAGTACGTGAAGGAATTCGATGTGACTTTATATCCTAACTCAGTGTTCTTTATGACCTTAGAGACTAACCGTCTGTATAGACATGAGATTGTCCCGCCTAACGTTTCATCTGATTTGATGCCGACGAGATTGGGATATGTGGTGCGCTGTAGTGCAACAGAGGCGACCCATGCAGATGGTAAGACCTTTATCCTAACGCAGACTAGTGCAAATGACACGCTTATTGAACAAGTCTTTGAAGAATTGCGCGATCCTACAGATGATGGAATTGCAGCTCTCAAGCAAAACTACATGAAAGAGAATATTTATGCCGACCACGTAGATTATGGTTTTGTTAACTTCAGTTTGAACCGTGGTGATTACATGAATCCTAATTTGTAAATTGCAAACTTTGAAATATTTTATTTTTTGTATAGAATACACGGCTCATAATGTTCGCTATTAAGCAGATCGATATAGCCGAAACTTTCACCGATCTAGAAAAGTCCGCCAAGACCGAAGTAGTTGCGAAGGGCAGGTTAGGTGCGGTTCTTGTTCTAATTAGTACAGATGAAAAAAGTACCCAAAAAAATATCCCCATTGTTCGCACTACAACTAAATACACATGCGCGGCTCAGAAATTTCAATCTATACATACGAAAATTGCTGAGTGTGCCGGAATAACGGCAAACAATGCATTATTTGAGATCTATGATGCGAATTATAAAACGATGGGATTTCACTCAGATCAAGCGCTAGATTTAGCCGACGATTCATATATCGCATTGTTCTCGTGCTATCAAAATCCGGATACTCCCGACAGACAATTAGTTATTCGTGAGAAATCGGAAAATAAAGAACAAATCATTCCGCTTACTAATAACTCGGTTGTAATATGGAACTTAGATACCAACGCTAAATATTTGCATAAGATTGTACTTAGCGGGAATGCAACAAACATGAATAAATGGCTTGGCATAACATTCAGAATGTCGAAGCTCTATTTAGATCCCCTTAATAAAAGTGTACTGCATCTCGCAAACAAGGAAGAAGAGCAGGAATTCTACAAACTCAGGTCTATGGAAAACCGGGCTGTCAATTTCCGCTATCCGCCAATAAACTACACAATCAACTCGGCAGATTTATTGCCAATAGAATAAATATATCTCGTAGTTAAATATATATCAACGCAGTATAATGACGTCCACATTTGGTAAGAAGAGTTGCCCTAAGGTGGTATATTTTGATAATAATGCTACTACTCTAATTTGCCCGCCAGCAAAAAAGGTACATATGGAATGGATTAGTTGCTATAATGCATCATCAGACAGCAAAATCGCTAAGCCTGCCAAAGCACTACTTGAAAAAGCGCAAGATGTAATACTTGCCCACTGCGGTGTTTCATCTGCGACACATACGGCGATATTCACATCCGGAGCAACTGAGAGTAATTGTTTAATTATTAAAGCATGTGTAAAGGCATATAAACGAAAGCTCGCTGAGAAGGGTAGTGAATTGAAACCCCATATCATTGCTAGTGAAACTGAACATCATTCTATTATTGAATGCCTACACTCTCTAGAAGAAGCAGGAGATGTCGAAACAACCCTTATTGAGCCTACTATTTATGGCAATATATTACCTGAGGATGTGGAGAAAGCCATCAAACCAAACACATGTTTAATCACTATAATGTTCGCCAACAACGAAATTCCAGTTATTAACAATGTAGAAGACATCGGTGCGATCGCACATAAGCATCGTATTCCTATGCATAGTGATTGCGTACAAATCTTCGGCAAGTACAAAATCGATATTAACAAAAATAACATTGATGCATTATCAGCGTCTGCCCATAAATTTTATGGTCCTAAGGGTGTAGGGGTTCTTATAATTAACAATAACTTGATTGAAGGGTATGGATTAACAGCTGAGATTCATGGCTCACAACAACACGGATTACGCGGCGGCACCGAAAACGTGGCGGGTATTGCATCGATGATGATGGCACTTAGGTCGTCGTTTCAAAATCGCAAGGCAAAAAATCAGAGATTGTTTAAGTTACGGGATACGCTATTAGCCAAATTAGGTAAAATATACAAACTTGCCGACTATAAGGATTACCTTGATGAATCTAAAGAGAAAGAGGACTTGGAAATTATATCACTTGGACCACCTGAAGATAAGAAAGGATTCATTTTACCTAATACTGTATTACTTTCAATAGCAAAAAATAAGGGTAAGCCATTTTGCAATGTAGAGTTTAAGAAGTGGCTAGACTCAAAAAACTTCGTAGTATCTATTGGATCGGCATGTTTAACTAAGTCCGATAAGGCAAGTCATGTACTTCATGCAATCGGTGCCCCTCCCGTTATCAAACGCGGAGTAATTCGTATATCATTCGGAGATTCAAACACAGTTGAAGAAATTAACAAATTCATAAAGATTCTTCAGCAAGGTATAGAGAGGCAGTGTGGCGACTTAAAAAAATAAAGAAAGGATAAACTCTTTCAAACCCGCCACAAATATAAAGAAATGTTATCTGATGTGTTAATTGCAAGTGGTCCGGTAACTTATGTAAGTTGCTGGATAGTAGTTATTTTAATAATCATAGTTTATAAGCCGTCTGCAGAGGTAAAAACCGGTTTGATAACTTATGCGGTACTTCCTGTTGGTGCTGTCTGCCAGTCGGGGCTCGGTGCCTGTTTATCATTCATAGGGCTGTAATTCATAGGGCTGTAATTCATAGGACTGTAATTCATAGGACTGTAACTAACTTGGTCTCCGCCGGAATAAAATACGCTTATCAGTACAGCGAACACGATTGCTAGCAGAATATACAGCTTATTTTTTTCGAAGAAAGTTTCTTCAGTAGCGGGTATATCCGGCATATATGGACTTCTAGTCGGATCTGGAGTATTTGGATTTGCTGGAGTATTTGGATTTGCTGGATTAGGCGGAATAATCCGCGTGCCACAATCCTGAACAATGACATTATTAGTCAGTACGTTTGAACCGTCGGCGCCTAACGCTTGTCTGCATATTGTAATTGGCGGACATGATGTACGCATGTTCTTCGGCACATATCCACTCTCGGCACATGTCTTATCCCAGCACTTAACTAGACCACGTATTTCAGCAGGAATGTAATCAGGTGCATCTTTATAGCAAGCACAGAATGGATCATTCTTGTTATTTACACAGTACGCCTGTATCACTGATTCATCAAGCTCGTCCTTACGATTCTTACATGTAGATGACATACTTCTGGCGCATGCCTTATTGAGAGTCGCAACATCTACATTTCTGCATAGATCAGTCTCTAAATTATTTACACAGTATTGTTTCTGATCTACACCGCAAATAAATCCCACTTGATCTACAACGGCACCAGTGCGCCCAGTCATACCTACAACGTATTTACCGGCAGGGCATGACTTTGTCCATGCATCACCACCTCCACCTCCGGCACCCATCAGTTGATCGATAACTGCACCAGATCGTCCGGATATCGAAGTAAATGGTCCATTGATTGCAAATGGATCGCCACCATTACCTCCATAGCAACTTAGGGATGTGCCGTCAGAACACTTAGCACAAATTTGATCAAGTCTAGCGCCGGCACGACCACTAATTTGCACTATAACATGCCCATCGGGACATTCAGGGCGACCAAAATAGTTGCCACCACCACCACCTGCATTACCTGTATCGCTTCGTTCAGTCATTTGTAGTATATTTTTAAAGAAGAATTTTTATAAGGAAGTTTAAATGTTTGGTTGAATCATACAAAAAAAGAAGAGAAATATGTAAAGAATTATTCTGATGTACGCTCTACTCCTGGTGTAGATTGATCTACACTTTCAGTAGTGCACGGAGTCTTACCAATAAAATAACCAATACCACACGCACCAAACATAACAACAACAATAATAAGCATCATAGCCCACATCGGAAAACAGCTATCTGTTTGAAAAGCCGCCGATGATTCGCTCGCCGACGGAGTAGCAGCGCTCATGTCTAGAGTATCCAAACCTTCAATGTGTTGTCTAGGAAGATTCTGCATACCATCAATGTGTTGTCTAGGAAGATTCTGCATACCATCAATGTATTGTCTAGGAAGATTCTGCATACCGTCAATGTATTGTCTAGGAAGATTACCAGGCATACCAACCATATTATCCATACCAAGAATACCTTCGATATGTCCACGTTCAAGCAGAGGTACTTGTCCTACGAAAGTCTCGGGTGCTAAAAATCTAGAAAAGTCCCACATGTCTCTAGAAGCTGTTGCTACCGGATTTAGATTACGCGCTCCATGATAATCAACATCATAATTACGGTCTAGCGCCTGAGGATCGGCAGCTTGTAATACTGTGTCGAGATCGTCAAGATTATCGCGGTGGTTACTCTTCCAAATAAAACTCAAGTCATCTGTAGGCATACGTTGGTAATTAGTTTTCTCCGCTTCATCGGGAATAGTTACCTTATCATTGTAAGTATTTGATTGCTGCACCCGTGGGTAGCCTTGTAGGTCGGCACCGAACAGCTGAACATTAGTGTTTAATTCCGCATCCATTTTAGTTAGAGTATATTTGTATGTTTAGATTTTTCAAACACAAAAAAGAAATATATATTTTTATTTAGTGAGTATGCAAATAGGCAGTGGGTTCAAAAGAACGCCTTTCTTCTACTGCTCCTCATACTCGACATCAACATCCTCGGCTTCAGCCTCGGCTTCGGCATCATCGACTTCCTCAGCATTGTCCTCGGCATCATCGGCTTCGGCATCATCGGCTTCGGCATCATCGGCTTCGGCATCATCTTCCTCATCGCCATCACCGGCAACAACATCGTCAGCCTCGGCTTCAGCGTCGACTTCCTCCTCAGCTTCCTCCTCCTCGTCATCCTCGACATCGTCGGCGTCTTCAGCATCGGCAGCCTCCTTGCGCTTAGCACGACGAGCATCGCGGCGAGCACCACACCAGGTGCGGAACTTCTCAAGACGAGTCTTCATGTCGGCACGGACAGGCTCGAACGGAATACCGCAGATGTTGCTTACCTGCTTAAGAGTGTGATACATGATATCCTCGTTGACAGTCTTCACATCCTTGAGCTCAACAACCTCCTTAAGGTGCGAGCCAATGCGAAGAATGGACTCATAGATAATGATCGAGCAGAAACGCTTGAAGTTCTCGCTAACCTTGATATTGTGGTACTTAGCCTTGTCAGCAGCAGTCTTCTGCGCATCAGCCATCTGCATGCGGACCGATCGGCAGATCTCAACAACATAACCCTCAAAGTTCTCCTCATACTCGGGGTCGGGGTAGTTTGGCAGAGTAGCCGACACAGTTGCATCCTCAAGCTGACCTTTCTTCATCTTCTTGCGGGTCTCGCGGATCTCCTCGCGAGTCTGGCGACAGTTCTCGATCCAGCTTAGAGCCAGCTGATAACCGTCGAGAGTTCGGGCAAACGCATCCATAGGAACGCGCTCATCAAAACCATCTGAAGGAGTTAGAGCATGACGCAGTTGAAGATTGCTGTGCTCCTCGTTGACACAGTTGACAATACCATTTCTGGCATACTGAACAACAAGATTGTCGAGATAGCAGGCGAGAATGTCACGAACACCAGTCGAGAGACGCAGGCAGCTCTTGTTCACGAGCGACATGGCGCGACTCCACTGGTTGAAGCGCTCACGTTCGACGCCCTTCTTGTCCTTGACAATGCGACCAAGTGCATAGGAATCATTTTCCTTGCACCAAGCATCGAAACCTGAGTAGAACTTCTTGTCCTGAGACACATTGAAGCTTCGGAGATCGAAGTCATCAGCCTGTGCTGCGGTCTTGCGAGCCTCCTGATAAGCCTTCTTGTCATCATCAGAGAGCTGGGACACAACGTGGTGTTCGTAATCGCTGGTAAGAGCTTGCAGGTGAGCACGCTCAGCAGCACGAACAACCTCAAGGGCAGCCTTGGGCAGCTTGTCGATCGAAACCTGGGGCTTCTGAGCAGGCATCTCAGGATCAGGATTCTCCTTGGTGGGCTTGGGCTTGACGGGCTTTGCCTCAGCCTTGATAATCTCAAGACGGACAGCATACTCCTTAGGATTGAAGGCGTGATGCATCAGCACCTTCTTAACCTTAGCAGGACCAATACCAATACCTGAGAAGTCAATTGGCGCGGGCTTAGTGTTGACAGGACGACGAGCCTTGGCAGCCTTAGCATTCTTAGCAGTAGCCTTACCACGTCCCTTAACTGCAACGCGGGCACCTCCCTTCTTAGCAGCCGGCTTAGCAACAGTCTTCTTTGCAGGAGACTTCGCTGGCGATTTTGCCGGAGACTTTGCAGCGCCCTTCTTTGCAGGAGCACGTTTAGTAGCGGCAGCCTTAGGCGACGCACGAGGCGATGCCTTAGGAGACTTACTAGCCGCCTTCTTAGCGGGTGTCTTCTTAGCAACAACTACGACTGATCCCTTAGCAACTGACAGCTTCTTTCGAGAAGTGGCAGGCTCAACCGCAGACTCGTCCAGCTCGGGCTCATCAACTACAGGCTCGGGAGCAGGGTCCTGAGCAGCAGCTGGCAGAACCGGTTCCTTAACTACAACAGGCGTAGCCTCAGCATCAGCGGAGGTGGTCTTGGCGACCTTCTTGGCGACCTTAGCGGCGGGCTTAGCAGAAGCTGGAGTAGCGACAGGCTCTGGAGCAGGCGCTGCAGATTTAACCTTCTTAGTAGCTACGGGAGCAGTCTCCGTGACAACTGGATTGGCAACTTTAGCAGACATAATTGTTTATGTATCAGAAGTATATATTGTTTAAGTAAGGGACTTCTTTAAATAGAAATCGTGTGTATATTTTGCCTATGCCAAAATTCAATTTTCATTTTTAGGTTAAATATCGCAATCTAATATAGATTGGAAAGTCATACATAAAAACTATTATAAATGACAACATTATTGGGATCAATTGCCGTCAGTCAAATAGCTGATATGACGGATACTACTAAAGTATTAGCTATGAATTTTGCATCGGCGGCTACCGGAACAACATCAACGCTGACGTTACCCGCCGCCGGTCAAACATTTACTTTACCTAATGCATCCACCACTTTAGTTGGTGAAAATACATCGCAAACTCTGACAAATAAAACTATTAATGCTACAGTTAATACAATCACTAATATCTCGAATGCAAATATTGATCCGTCTGCGGCAATAGATGGTTCGAAGATTTCAGGTAATATTTCAGGTAATTCTGCAAATGTAACAGGAACTGTAGATATTGCTAATGGTGGAACAGGGGCGACAACGGCTGCATTAGCAAGAGCTGCTTTATCAGCAGCACAATCTGGTGCGAATGCAGATATTACATCATTAACTGAAACCACAAGTATAGCTCTCAAAGGAAATTCTGGTAGTATCACAATACAAGCAGAAAATAATCCAAGCAATTGGACGTTAAGATTGCCAACGACGGGTGGTTCTAATGGTCAATTTCTTAGAACAAATGGGTCTGGTAACACTACATGGGCTGCTGTTGTCGGTGGTGGATCATTACCATCTATGGGAAATGTAGCTATAGTAGATTCTGTAAATGGTAATAATGGAACTGCGACCGTAGGCGGAACTCCATTCCTAACTATTACAGCAGCATTAGCTGCTGTGTCTGCTGGTAATCAAGTGTACGTATTACCCGGTACATATTCGGAAACTATAACAATTCCAGATGGAGTATACGTCCGCGGTATTTCGACGAATGCGGTTACTATACAACAACTAGCCGTGACAGGTAATACAACATTAGTAACTATGGGATTAGCCAGTCGTTTAGAAGATGTTACTCTTAACATAACATCAGCTACTGCAGGATTAACGCTTAAAGCAATTGAATTTCCATCTACATCGACAGCAGCCACTAAAGTTAGAAATTTAAGTATTAATGTTTCAAATACCTCAACTGGTACAGGAACTATTTATGGTGTGCATTCATCAGGGACAGGTACTGCTCCAATCAATCAGGATAACCTTAGAGCTTGTACGATTAATATTTCTGCGGCGGTAACTACTAGAGTAGTGGGGGTATTTTCTAATGCCGCTAACACTATTCGTTTCAGAGATTTAAATATTACGGTTCAGAGAACCAGCGGTGCCGGCACATATATAGGCATTGAATCTAGCAACGCGTCAGCGACAATAGTTTGTCGTCATTCCACTTTATTTGGTACAACCGCAGATTTATCACAGACAACAGGTGTAATTCAGTTATCGTATACTACTTTACAAAATAATTCGGCGAACTCGCTAAGTTTTACATCACTAGATTCTTGCAAAATTATGAGCTTTTCAGACATCGGTAACGTAGCAAATGGTGCTACTCGTTATATGCGTACGGCAGGAGCCGCGTCAACGACAGAAATTTTATATACAATTCCTACTAATTGTATCGTAAAGAGATTACATTGTAGAACAAGAGTGGCAATCGCTGCAAGTCAAAATTTAGCATTTACAGTAAGACGCAACGCCGCTAACACAAGCATTACAGCGACCATTCCAGCAGCTGGTACTACCGCGGAAATTAGTACGATAAGTCAAGCGTATGCCGCTGGTGATAATTTGTCAATTATTTATGTTGCGTCGGGTAATACGTCTGCATCTGATGTTATTGCTACTTTAGAAATGTACTAAATTTCTGGTTGGATTTCTTTTTTCGCGATAGATGTATTTTATCACAAAAAAAGAAAATGGGGTTGGAAGAGAAAGCAAATCACCAAAATTCTAAATTTTGCGTCCAGTTTCAAACCAATGTTCTCCATCATACACTAAACTGAGAGTTGAATTTACCTGAGCAGAAAAGTTTACACCATTGTTAAGTAATATGTCAGCAGTATTTACCGGAGGACTAGCCGTCGCATTCTCCACTGTCAGCGCGCCTTTAAAAATCAATACTATAGCGGAACCTTCGGACCAACCTGTTGTGGTAATGTGTTGGATATCTGTTGTACCTGTGACATGAAATAAAGTTCCATTAAGAGGCAGAGTTACCACCGTATTAGATGCAGCGTTCGAACCTTTGACACGGGAAATACGAGCATAAATAGTTAATAAAGTAGGCTCAACTTTGAGTACTAAACTACCATTGGCAAATAAGCGCAAGTTGCTGTTACAACCAGATTGTACAATACCAGTTTCGCTATTGCCACACAAAATCGTGTCTTTCTCTTCAATTGTTGCCATTTTTTTTAGTCTGTATATCTTTACAGTGATCTATTTTTAATAGAATTTTTATGAGTCAGAGAAAAAAAGAAAAATGGATCCGAAAGGGCGAAACCCTTTTATTCATTCATCATCCGTCGTATCGTCTGCATTACTGTGAACCTTGTCCAATAAGGCTTTGTCGAGCTCTGTTAGATCTTGCGGACTTTCTTTAGATGCAGGCTTACTAGCAGGCTTGCCAGTTGAGGCTTTCTTCTTAGATGACTTACTTAGCATTGCTTGAGTCTGTGCGAGGACATCATCAACGTCAGAGGTTTCAGCGCCGCCGGGACGCATGATGCCAGGATGCGGGTGCTTCTTAGTAAATTTAGGCTTCTTTGTAGGTTCCTCTTCATCAAGCAAAGGCTCCTTTAGCGGAGGTATAACCTTACCGTCCTTCTCAGCCATTACCTCGGCAAAAGATTTGTTCTTCTTTTTCTTGTTTTTCCCTTGAGCTTGCTCTTGCGATTCGTCAGATTCACCTGGTTGCCCATTATGCATTTGAGCATTCATTTGCGCCATTTGCTGCTGCATCGCTGCTTGTTGCTGGTGCATCATAGCCATATTACGCTGGTGAGCTTCATAAGCGGGATCGCCCTGCTGAGGCATATTAGGCTGTCCTCCTTGTTGAGGATGTTGCATACCAGGCTGTCCGCGATGACCATTCTGCCCTTGTTGTAATCCATACCCGGGTGGCATGTTATTTCTAGGATGTGCTTGGGGTTGTATCATTCGTCTAACTTCGTCTTCATCTTTCTTATCATTAGACTGCTTCATTAGCATCCAAACAATTAGAGCGACTAAAGCAATCACAATTAAGGCAAACACTACGATCAACATAGTGCTCGTCTGCGAGCTCTCAGCGGGGGCAGTTTCCTGCTCTTCCTTAGTCTTCTGAGTGCCGCCGAAAATAGCATCGCGGTCGTTATTAGGCTCCTCTGAATCACCCATCTCGGCAAGAACCATTTCAGCGGGTCCTCTCGAATTTCTCATGTGAGGATCTGTAACTGTCGGCGCAACACGCACCGGTTTAGGTTGGGGTCGTTTAACTGCAGCTGACATTTATGATGATTATATTCATTTCATGCTTTTTTGTTTAGAATAATTCGCGATATCTTAATTTAATTTTCTTTTTAAGACCCAGATAAAATATAGATTATAAAATGGACGCTATACATAAAAACGCACTGAGAATACTAGTTAGTTTCAAAGACTTGACTGAGTTTTTAGGATCTAGTGTAGATGTTGAAAAATACGACGAACTTATCACATCTCTAGAAAAAATCAAACTCACTTCCGATGATCCGCTGAAGTCCTACATAGATTGTGTTAGATTGCTAACTGGTATCCAAAGTCTACTCATGAAATTGAAATCCCCGTTTGAAGATTGCGAGTCTCAATCAGAGACCTTCAGACTTACTTACAAAGCCATGGTGAATAAAGTTACAGCTAAGCATTTAGCATTTACTAAGGATGTAGAGGAAGCTAAGGTAGCAATTGTCACTAACTTATCTAACGACGTGTTTGACGAAATAGCTAAAAAAGATAACAAACTCACTGCTATCGATGAGTTACGCGCCAAATATCACAAGCACAAGGAATTGATAAGTATTTATGCAAACGTTATGCAAAGAGCGATTGATGAGTTCTTTGCGTCGGAGCGGTCACTTTCATTTAAGTTATTGGAATATATTAGTGAGGACAAACAACTAGCTCTTTCAGGTAAGTACGAACAAGTGTTAAAGAAAAGCGTAAGTAGCAATCCACCACAGACTAGATTCGGCTTATTACCTATGACTTCGTCGATGCTATTGAAAGACCTTCTTCCTATTATTCTCGCCGAAGAAAAAATTACTGTTTCTACTGACAACATCGCACAATTAGCTAAAAAGCATTCTATTGGATTTATCGAGATGAAAAGTATTATATACACTCCAGTCGAGTACAATGTAAGACCGCTGGTTAACGCAAATGATGCCAAGCAATACATCCAGCCTAGCGAATATGGCATTAATGAGAAGACAGTCGAGAGATTTAAGACGTTATCAACCTTTGGCAACATCAATAAATGGGATTTCTCGATACATGTGTATACACCAAATGCAGACCACTTCTACATCATAGAAACTCTTGATGGTAAAACATATCGCTGCTTAGCACCATGGCTACAGTCGAGTAGATATTCTGTCGCTAAATTTAGAGCGCAAAAGCTTTTAGACTATGGAAAAGATAACAAGCCAACTAAAGCATTAGAATACCACGCATATGCACAACAACAAGCTACAAAAAATATGTTTCTAGGTAAGGCGCTGGCTTTAGAAGATTTTGATCCTAAACTTACAGATATTGAATCCGGCAAAATACAGGCAAACATTGCAGATGCCGTAATTGAGCAAGTGAAAGTAGTCATGAAATCATATAAGAAGTCACTAGATCCTATTGTTGTAAGTGATATTCTACATGATCGTTCGATAGTCGAAACATTTATATCTGCTACTGAACGAGAGTTCGCGTTAGATAAACGTAGTTTTGACGGTGGAAAATTCCCAATTGCCGAAATTGTAAGTAGCTTCATAGTAGCTCTACAAACAGCATCCCGGCGATTTGCCCGCGAAGTGCACAATGGTTATTCACGCGATCCGCTTAAGCCGAAAGATTTTACAGACGACCATTCCGCAAATCATTTACTCGCTTCAGAAAAGATAGATCGAGTTCTACGTAACGCTGTTGAACTAGTCATTAAACTCGACGAAAATTTATTTACCTCAAACTATTACAAATATCTCATTCTTAATCATACGGGCAAATAAATTCTTTTTGCTGCCTGATAAAAAATAATTCGCAGAATATAGTTTATTGAACTGCAAATATAAATGTCAGCTATAGGTAATCAAAAGCCAGCTGCGGTAATTCACTACATTGACGCTGGCGAATTTTACAGTGTCTATGGAATTTCTACACTTATTGTGCTAATTCTTCTTATGTGGTATTTTGTACGTAGTAATTTAGAATCTGGATGTTCGGCGCATAGTGCTAATCACCATAGTTCTGTACGTAGCACAAAAGAAGGACTAGGCGGTATTCCTATTGAAGACCCAGATATAATGAAATTTATGCCAGAATTTAATGGTACTTTCGAATATGAGCCTATTCAGATTACGCCGGAAGGAGAAGAACCCTCTTATAAGTTCTGGGCGGGGACGTACGGCGATGTGCCTCTTAATATTTATGATGTGAAAGATATAGCATATAAACCCGAGTGGGATCATAATACGGCTATCTATGTACCTAACATGCGTACCATATATCGCCAGACATACACACCTATTGAGGCTTCCTTCTGGTAGAAGAAAGGGGTTCCCCTTTCAAACCCATCATATATTATTTCAAACCGTTATAAAAATAAAGTTTGAAAGTTAGGATAATATATAACCAGTACAATGGAGGTTGTAAATATCAAAGTTACAGAACTGCGCAAAAAAGGCATTCAAAACTTTCAGGAGTGGGCGGCAAATCCAAACAATGTGTACATCGGCAGGAATATGAGCCTCTATGTCTCTGGTGCAAATGCATCTAAATGGCAAAATCCGTACTGTGCAAAAAAATATGGATTAGATGAATGTCTCAAGTTATATGAAAAGCATATCAGAGAATCACCTGAGTTGCTCGCGGCTTTGCCCGAATTGAAAGGTAAGACGTTAGGATGTTGGTGTAAGCCAAATAAATGCCACGGCGACATACTTATTGCTCTGTTAAAAGAAAGATCGCCTTTTCAAACTCACCACAAAAAAGTATCTCTTTAAACCCTATCACCGGAGAAAGTATAAATAAGAAATTATAGAGCATGTCGAGTCTCGGGGCGTTGCTCGTAAAAGAAGTAGAAATACTTAATATTTGATTTTTTGATACGTTCCTTGAGCTCAAGTCGAATTAATTTACTTCTTATCACGGAACATAGGTCGTCAACATTCACCTTATCAGGCATTACAGCATCCAACTTCTTAGCTACAGTTCTAAGATACTCCTTAGATTTAGACTTGCAAACAGTACCTTTTTCTGTTTGTCTGCTATCCTTGAATTTTTTGATGTTATGGATAGGATTGCGGATCTTAAATCTGATGTGTACACCAGTGTTTGAGCGCTCATCAAAGCCAACGATAATATTGTTTTCTTTGAATTCTTGCTCATTCTGTAGATAAGTCGGATTCTCGTCCCACCCTTTATCAGGGATAAACACTCGCGGGAATTTAGAGATATAATGCCCGATAGGTAAAAGATCTGCCGATGCCTTAGTGATAAACTTGTTTTTCTTTTTTCTGCCGGCAAACAGAGTAAGCGATTTATCAACAGTAGTGTTATACTGTTGGCGAAATTCTTCCGGAATCCATGCGTTTGAAGTGCGATTGAAAGTAGATTTTAATAAGTTGATAACACCACTGGTCGCTAAGTCAGAATTGTCTTCTGGATTAATATCGATAAGCTCTTCTTTTCTGTTTTCGTATTTAGCGAGCGCCTTAAGCTTGATATCTTTGGCTCTCACTGGTATCGCGTACTTGGCATATTCTTTGAAAACACGTGGCTTGCTTGTATATGCCCACATTACCAGAGATAGCAAGTCATAGTAGTATAACATCTTGAAATAAAATTCATGATATTCGTGCTTCTCTAGAGTGGGGTCTGTCCAAGCCCTGAACACATATTCGATACACTCCTCGATAAATTTAATGTGGAAAGTGGTACCATATTCGCAAACACAATTTTGCATGTTCTCAATGGCGATATCTACGTACTTGCGATAGAAGATTTTCTTTTTGTCGTCATAGTCGAAATCTATACGCTTTGATTGAATGAAATTATTGATATTGATAGAGCGTACTTCTTCTTGTTTGACGATGCGATATGGCAACTCAATGTCAATGTCCGGATTGTTAGATTGGGGGTTCACAGGGAATAATATATAGAACTGCTTCTTGCCACTCGGAATAGGCACGATCACATTGTCCTGACCTCCCGGAAGAGTGATGATCTTATCAGCGGGATCGAACAAATGATCGATAATAATCTGGTTTGCAGTCGGCTGCATAGTGTGTTTGTTTTTGTGGGTATTTTTATAAGAATGATTTTTGGGCGAGTAGCTCTTTTTAGAGTATTGGTTACTTTTTCCATAAGAGCCACCTTCATACACATCTACGGCTACATTGGATTCTTGCAAATGGCTAATAGCTATCGCTGTATGGTCATCGCCGTCATAAATTTCTATAGTGTTATCTAAATTAGGTGGTTCGCGTCCACCGCTATAATCTGGCTCATACGCACCTACTGTACTTCGCTGAATAAAAGGCTCAACATATCCCGGTGAGTTATCCCAGATAAGCTGGCTCATTGCAATAATAAAGTTCTCTTCTGAAAACAAAGCGGTATTGATTTCTGTCTCGTAGTTAACGGGCGGATTACGAACCGTTTCTAGTAAGTCCGAGTACTCCCAAACACTCGATAACTCTATAAACAGACGCTTGATGATTGATTTCTGTATTTCTACCTCGCGCCTAGCATGATGAATGTTGAATGTGGATAGCGTCAGCTGATCAAGCCGCAGTTCTTTTGAATTAGCTTTCGACGCATTTGCGGGTGTATACGGTAGCGGTCCAAGTGGGTCATCTGACATAGTTCTCTGAATCTTTTCGTGATTGATAAAAGCGTCAATTGCATTTTCATGAATTACCTTCTCAATCTTCTGGATAACCTGGAAAGCAGCTACTTTCTCTTTGTATTTTTCTTCTTCATACGATAGTTTGTATGTACCTTTGTCGAGACCTGTTTCTTGTTTAGTAGGCAGACATGTCGTGAATATCTTAATTCGCACCACTTGATTTTCCGGCGGTAATCCTAAATGTGAGCCCTTGCGTACAGCTCTTCCTCTAATCTGAATAAAGGTTGGAATGTTATCCGGTTTGCTGATAATGTATTCATTCTGCAGCGCTTTGATATCATAGCTTTCTTTAATAATCTTGGACCCTACGAGGATCAAAAACTGTGATCCATCAATATTGTCCGGGCTGTTAAACCGCTCAAGCGAGTGTTCCATTTGTGCTTTGTCGATGTCAGAGTGCGCCATTACGAAGCGTGCTGGTATAAAGCGGTGCTTATTTTTCGGTTGGTTATTATTTTTTGGAGAAGTATCACGGGAAGACGTTTTATTTGCGCCGCCTTTTTTAAGGTCATCCTCAAACGTAGAATCCTCAAACGTAGAATCCATAAACGACCGCAATGAATCGCCAGGTGTAAGGTTTTCTAAGCGCGATGCTGAATCCAAAAGGTCACCCCGTATTAAAGTAGAGTGTAGACCGCAATGTGTGTCAAGTACAAAACCCTTGCTGAGAAGCCACTCACCTAACGATTTGCCAAGTAAGTTATTAATTCGGATTTTAATGGGCTTTCCCTGTAGACTGTCAATAAATTCAGCGAAATCTGGCAGATGCTCGCCTGATAGCAAACTCTTAGACTGTGTCGGGATGTAATAGTAGTCCTTAGCTTCTAACGACGTAGCAATGATTTTATCATCGATGATTAGGCTTTTTTTGTATTTTTCGGAGCTGGATTCTGAGCCGCCAAAAACTCCCGAACCTAGTACGCCTGATCCTGTAAAAATCTCATCCTTCGAATGCTCTTTACGCGTACGCCCACATCGCATGCAAATAGTATTATCCGAGCTTGATGAGAATTCATCTAGGAATCCATTTTTAAGAAGTAGTTGTTCAATAAACAATACACCAGACATATGTACAACATTATGATACATGAATATCTTACCATTCTTGGCTTTGATGTCAGAGATAAGTTCATCTAATACCATAGCATATTTGCTAGAATAATTTGCTATATTTTTACGTTGTAGAATATCACCTATGATCTTGCCGTCTTTGTAATCAATGCCGTGTTTATCCTTCCATTTCTGACTCGCGGTCGGTAGTAGCCTCTTAATCTGACTGGTTTGGAAAATACCAATACCATTAGGATCTTCGGGATTTGGTAGAGCAAAATCAACTAAATATTGTGAGTCTTGTGATAGTGCGCCGGTGTAAACCTGCTTATAAGTCTTAAAATGAAAGGGACTCATCACACAACGAATAAATTTAAGGTATGGGATTTCACGCAAACTCACACCGAAGTTTAAAACTTTAGGATAGTATTTGGGATTAACATCTATTAAAAAGCTAAAGCGCCCCCGAGATAACTCTGCGATTTTATCGAGAGCTCCGGGTTTTAGATCACGATCGTTTACAAAGAAGTCTTGACGGTCGACTCGTCGATCTGGAGGCAGTAGCAAATTCAGTAAATCAACAATTTCAGCGGGGCTGTTATTAAGTGGTGTTGCCGACAATGACACAAAGCGCACGCTGTGTTCGCGGTCTAACACCGCTTGAATAGCAATACCCCAATTGTTCTTTTCGGCAGAGTTATAAACGTTATGAATTTCGTCGCAAATAATTAATGAATTCTTGAATTCGGCGAGTAGAGTTTCGTTATAGGTAATTTTACCAGACGCTAAAGCCAACCGGATATCTTCTTCAGACATTTCATTAATATTCATACCAGGCTGTGGAACAAAGATACGATTAACGAAAGCCTTATATCCGAAAAAGCGGAAAAATCCGTTACCTTTACGATTGCTAAATCTCTTCTTAACTCTAGTCGATAGTTCGCGATATTTATCCCGATCAGATGCCGAGCCACCTGATGCTAAGCGTTTAAGTTTATCTAAACGCAGTCTTTCTTCTTTCGACAAGAATCCAAACTCTGGATACTTTAGTAACTCATTCTTAAAGGCTCTTTCAGAAAACCCTATAATAAACACACTACCTATTTCTTGGTTACCAAGTTCTCTTTCGATATGGTAGTTACGAATGAAATTCATAGCTATGGCTAGACCGCCTAGCGTTTTACCTGAGCCTGTACTCCATTTGATATGTAAGCGCTTATAATCAGTATTTGGGTTGAAATAGTTTTCAACGAACTGCTGATGACCGAGCAGGCGTAAATATCCACTCTTGGCAATCTCATCATCTAACATAAATCTAGGAATAATGTCATCAGACGGAGTAATAACTTTGTCATGCCCCCATCTCTTAAGCCAGTAGAATTCCTTTCTAGTTAATAGGTCATCGATGAGGTCGGGATCTTCCTGATCTAGGTATGCCATTTTTAATTCAGCAAGTATATAACTATGTATGTATGTGTTTTTGATGTGAAAAAAAAGAAACGTTTAAATCTGAAAGTCGATGTATAGAATTATACGATCCAGAGAGGAATGGTTATTCGCCGAATGCGGATATGTCGATTCGAACACGATCGACTGCCCTTCGCGCTGAATAAACTTCTGTCCATTAACGATTAAATTGTTTTCACCTTCTTCCGGCACAATTAAACCTAAATGATACGCCATCGTATTGTATTGAATACCTGTTGTATCTACATGTGTTTTTAACTCTGCTCCAGGTTTTAATAGCGAGAACCCACAAATGTTAATAATTTTTTTGTGCTTTGCAAGTAGCGCAGCAAGCTTAGGACATAGCATCAAATTGTTATCAAATGTATGCCCAACAGCCACTAGCGGAAAGTTAAGCCATTTATAGTTTGCATCAGACGAACCTGGCGCCCATGCCGGCACCCATCCTTTTATATGTTCATGTTTTTTAAGAAATTCTTCGGTTTTTTGAGGACTGCCAGAGTTATTCCACACATCAACTTCGCGGTGTATATGATTGATTGGTTCTGTTAGAACTGCTTCACATTCCTGACGGATGTCTGCATACGCATCGTGGAAGTCCTGCATTTCTGGAAAGTCTGATAGTTCGTAATTAACTGGTTTGCTTATACTAGCTTTTAGTTTCAAATACCAGCGCGGTCTACTCGATACAACAAGTGCGATTAATAAAAGAGTAACGATTATACCTATCATTTTATTCAGGGAAATCTATATCTTAAAGAAACAGTATATCACTAACTAAAATTATTGATAAGACCCGACAAAATCACCGATACAAACTGAATCATTAGGTGCGATAGATAGTTTTAGTCGAGATCCATCCGGTGCAAGTTTTGGCATTAGTAAATCAACCCTTGATCCGAACTTAATCATGCCTAGATAATCGCCGGCTTTATAGCTATTCAATGCATCGCTTGACGTAATCATACGTGGTAGAAATCCGGATAATTGTGTAAGTTGCATAACAGCGCCATTCCTTAGAGCGAGCGTATGTATCTTCTTTTCGTTGTTTTGAGACTTACTTAAATTCATCACTGGCTTAAACTCGCCAGTATAGTCATATTTTCTTGACAGCACTTGGCAATTCGCCGGATATATCTGAGTGTGTTTATTCATGGGTGATAAGAAAATAGGTATGTAATAGTAGTCATAGCGATTAAGAACATCTAGTACAGTTCCTTCACATGGTGATACTATTGTGTTGTCAGGTAGATCACCTAGATCTAGCGGGGTGTAGCGGTAAAAGTACAGCATAAATATAAACAGTACGATACCAACACCTACAACCAAGTTAGATTTTAAGTAATATCCTAAGGCAGTGGCAGCTAATATGCCGACCGCTAACACCGGACTCTCACTAAATAATAAAGACATTTTATACTCTCCTGATTATAATATACTTCTGTAAATATGGGATTCTGGCAATTTATTAACGACCACGCAGTCGCTATATGTGTCGTGCTCTCAGTGGTAGCTCTGATTTTCATTATGTGCGGTCATGTATATCGAGAACAAGTACAACTCGCGCTTAAGAAAGAATTTATCACGCTACCCGGTACTACATTCGATTGGTGGAGTGTAAGTCACGCAGTGTTATTTGGTATTTTCGGTTTCTTGATTCCTAACTGGCATACGAGCTTCTTTTTACTAGGTACTGGGTTTGAGATTGTAGAAGACATGCTTTCAGGGGATGCTACTACACAATTAGCTGACTGTATGTCTAACGACAAGGATTCCAAATTTATGTGCAAGTTCAGTATTAACGATGATTATTGGTACGCGAAGTGGGATGATGTGTTTGTTAACTTATTCGGTTATACGGTTGGTTCATCTATACGATCTACTTTTTACGTATAAATTTATCTTGTAGGATAAGATATAAATCTAGAAAAAAAGAAAATGGATCCTGCTAGAATGGATCCAGAAATGGAACACATTCTAATCTATGCATTTGAATATATAATTTCCTGGGTTGAATGGGCGGAAGTTAAGTATGCTACATGGCGATCGCCGACAACGGAATTCACTGATATTGAAATGGCGATTATTTCTAATGAATCTTCCTCTGAAAAGTGCTCGGCATCCATGAATTTACCGCGCGGAAATCTGCCTTATTTAAATTTAACACACCTAGATTTGCCATAGACTAAACTTGCCATAGACTAAACTTGCTCTAAAAATCTTACTTCTTTTTTGATTTAGGTTTGCTTTTGGGCGATTTCGCTCTAGTAGGAGACTTAGGTTTCCTGGGCGACTTAGGCTTAGGCTTATGCTTTGCTCGAGCCGGTGATCGCCTACGCGGCTTATCTGTTTCTGTCCATATCTTGTTGATATCGCGTTGTTGTTTTGCTTTACGCTTTTCGTCCAAGAGTTCTTCTTTTACTTCGCGCTTAAGACGCTCTTTAGTGAGATAATCATCAAGAGATCCTGGTGATTTCCACACAAATCGGTCACCATATAATCTCCGCATTTTTTCTAATTCTAACTCGTCGCGTAGTTTTGATTGAGTATTTAATAGAGATGTACGCTCAAACATATCCATAGATCTATTAGCATTGCGATTAGCTTTTTCTTGAGCGAGCTCTTGAGCGAGTCTGCGTTTTTCCTGAGCAAGCTCATCAGCTCGGTTTCGCATATTATCCGCCATATCCTTAAAAACAGTGTCTTGATAGTCATCAGGATCTTTTACATCGTCAAAATCGGCACGTTGCTCACGAGTCATCTTTGCCTTTTCTCTGAGATTCTCATCAATCATACGTCTAGCATCAGCATCAGACAGATGGGCGACATCAGCACCCATCTCGGCGCGGAAAGTCGCTAAGTCGTGAAACCCGCCATCAATATCGACATTGCCGTAAATATCCCGTAAGTCAGACATTCTTTTTAACGCGATTCTATAATATATTACTCACAACAAAAATTGCCTACTGCAAAAAAATAAGCACTTATAAAAATCTAGATTTTATCGCCGGGTCTGGACGTATAGCCGTCACGTGCTGTTTGATGAGCTAATGACATATGCTTACCACGTAAGCTTGATTTGTCGATATTCTTAGACATAATACCCTCCATGCTTACTTCGAATTCAGTTAACGATCCAGCTTTTGCTGATACATCGGTTTCACTTTCTGTCTTCGCCTTACCTTTTTTGCCGGGCTGTAAAACAGCATCGATCGCATTTGTTGCCTCTTCGCTTACTTCACGTTGGTGTCTATCTTGGCAATCACTTGCATCGGTTTCAGCCATATCATGTACGACTGGATTAACATAGCCTTCTAGTGAATCCTGAGTATTACCAATGTATCCGTTCTTCTGATTGTTGTAACTAGTTAGTCCGATCACGCCTGGTATGCCGGTAGCCACTCGTTTGGCGCCGACGTAATCTTGCCATGTATGTGTTGGAATACTACCTAATCCGGCTGCGGCGCCATCTGGCATACGTTTCGCTCCTTGAAAATATTCACTCGCACTTGAACATGGAGGTGATACCGCGTTGAACATACCAAGTGCGAAATTGGCAATAACTAATATCACCAATAAAATTAATAGACCCTGAACAATCATTTTATGCAGATAATCTTGAGATATATTATTTATGTTACGTTTTTTTATGGTATTTTTACGGACATCAAAAATTACACGTTAGAAATTTCATACAATTGACAAATGATTAATCCACGACTGGTCGTCCCATTTGTTATCTGATAAATATAACATAGTAGTGATCGCGAACCACTCGGGCAGATGGATGTTCTCTGAATATTCACGAACTAAGTTACGCTGTTCGTCAAGATCGAGTTCAAACTCGTAATTAGGATTGATTACGCGTAATTCGCCGGCGGTATTACGATATACATTGAGTTTAATACCTCCTTTGATAAAGTACTTGGAAGCCTTGCCAAATAAAATTCTGGTTTCTTTTTCTTGCTTTGTTTCAATATTAGGATCTATATTAGGATCTATGTCTGGTTCCGTATCAGAACCGTCATACGCATAGTCATATACGTCATATTTGTCAGTTGTATGTAAGTATGAGATTTGCCATGTAGATTTCTCTGGATCTAGTGAAATACATACATCCGAGACGCCAGATTTATCAAATTGATGTTTCGCGATATTCTCAAGCCTACCCATAAATAGTCGTTTCTTTTTCTCTGTTAAACTTCTTTCAAGAAGAAGAATTTCGCTACGCAATTCATTCGTCATTATTTAGACAATACAGATTATAATATTCGAATTGTTTTCAAATTTAACATATATTTTTAAAATGATTTTTATGAAGTGTAAGCACCTTACCCCTTTCGAACCAGTCTATTTGAAGAGGAATGTGTAAAGAGTTTAAAAAAATTACCGCTTCTTAATCGGGATTTTAGATTTTTGCGGTCTATTCAAATCACTGGACGAACTACTCTGTCCGAGAGTTTCGTCGTCAGGAATATCAAACAGTACTCTAGTAGATGCGTCCTTTTCCTTTCTCATGGATTTCTGACTAGCAGGCATAGGATACTCTTGATAATCCTCAAGAAATGGCGGAGGTGTTGGTGGTACACTAGACAATCCGCTGTCGCTAGATTGATCTATGTTTTGCATAGCTTGTCTTAGAGCCTGACCAGTATGTTTTGTAAGTTGCTCGTTAGCTGAATGCCTGACCCTCTCATAATACTCCCGTTCTTTCATTGCCTGAATTTGATAGGATAGAAAATCTCTGTCGTTGTCAAAGCCAGAATTGGTATCCTGGGTGTCATCCCCTCTACTCGCGTATAATGCTTGAGTAACCTTTAAGTCGCGTTCTTGTTGAGCCAACAGTTCATCTAATTTACCTTCTTTCTCGGCTTGTTCTTGTTGTTCGATAATCCGCATAAGTCTTTGAAGTTCCTGTGGATCGATCGGTTGGTAATCAGATGATGCATTACTACGAACTGATCCATTTTGCTGGTATTTTAGATGTATGTCCTGTAGAGATACTGGATCGCTTGCTTCACCGCTTAGCTGCCGGTTTACAGTAGTGCGTTGTAGTTCTTCTGTGTCCAATACTTTGATTTTTGGATCTAGCTCGTGATCCTTAAATTTAACAACCACTTCTCTAATTTCGGTAACTTTCCTTTCTTCTAGTATTTGCCGTTCGCCAGCTGAGGCGTTCGCTAGATAAGCCGTACGTGTCGCTTCTGAAACCTCAGACAAACCTACTTGATTGCCGGCTTTCTTACTCGGTACATAGCAGAACCATAGTAGAATTGTATATCCAACAATTTGTGTCAGATACAAAGGTGCAGAAATAGGCTTGTAGTTTTCTGAATCGATGTCCAGCTCGTCTCGCGTAGTCCTATTACGAATTTGACCAGCGAACACATAAATCTGATAAATAGTTAGTAACGTATTGATAAATAGGAATAAAAATTGTATCCACTTGAGCTTACGGATAGATTCGCGTAGTGAGTTATCCTTGATTAGTGGAGAATTTGGACCGAGTTGTGATTCAAATATACGGATCATTCGACTAAACAAGATGAGAATAATCCATTGTATAATCGTTCCGTATAGGAAGTATGCCCCGGCTGAATACATTAGTTGACTGGATACAAAGTTCTCTATAATCCATGTAATAATAGCCACGAACATTGTTACGTAGCTTAAACGTCTGATCCACCGCTGTAGGAAATTTTCATCAATTGGCAAATTAAGTTTGTAGTATACCTTAGATGCAATTGCGCCAATTCCCTCAAATAGAGTGTTAAGAAGTACAGCAATGCCTATATGAGATAATAAGTCTGTAGCTACAAAGGGTAGAATACCTAGTGCTGGAAATGGATCTATGGATCTAATTACTAATATTAGACTACCAAGCGTTCCACCTAAATGAAAGATGTACGCGGTATAACCTAAACTTTTAGTTCTACGAAATACGATTGAATTGGTTTGGGCGCCATCTTGAATATTAACGATACGCTCGATATAAACATCCTGCTTAAGTTGAATTGCATAGAATACAAATAGTAGCAAGCTCCATGCGCCTAATACAGACTGTTCAACAATATATCCAGTTGCGATCATTTGTTTTCTGCCATCCACGTGAGAATATACCGATTAAAAATAATTCAGTTTTCCTTAAAAACTGAATATGTATTATTAACTATACTGTTTATACAAAATGCATACTACTAAAGTTCTAGAAACCTCCGTCGATTTATTTGATCCGGATGACATCTATACACTAGATGTACCCAAACTTCTACTACAAAAACTTAATGAACGGTACGAAAACAAATGTTTCTCGTCCATGCTCATTTTGAAAGTGATCGAAATCATTAGGTATTCGGATCGTATCATGGTTGATAACCGCCTAGATGGAGGTGCGTATATTAACGTGCAATTCAAAGTAGAGGGTATTATTTTAACTAAGGGCGAAGTTCTGCAGGGTTGCAAGGTAGTCAACATTGCAAGTTTCGGTGTAATTATTAATCATCCTAACGCGGTAGGTATTATGTCGCAAGATCCTCAAAAGAAAGCTATCGGAATGATTAAGAAAGATCAGATTGTGCCGGTAATTGTTGATGACGTACGTTACAATGTAGGCAAGTCGCAGATTACAATTACATGTAAGCCATATACACCACAACCCTTTCAGAGGACTTTCTACAACGTATCCGAAATTCTATCACCAGAAGACACCGAAAAAGTAGATTCGCTACTAGAGGAACTTGCTGCTGAAGAAAAGCTACATTCGTCGATTGCATCCGACAAATCCTATGAATTCTTTAAGAATCTAATTTATCCATACAAAACGGCGGAAAAGTTTACTATGTCGCCTATTGGATCATCGTTTAAGCCTGTAAGTCTCGCTCTGAAGCCACTTCTCGAAATTCGAGATGGTTGTATTTACAATGCAGATCCGGCATCGAAAGAATTCCTCGTACATTCTAAGAAGACGATTTCTATAGCCGACGATGGTCAGAATATTATCAACGGACCGTTGTATCCGGCGCTAAGTGATGTGCTATATCAGCGTCTGTCATATCTACGAATGTTGCGCGGATTTGCCGAGCAATACGACACAGCCGCAAAGAACCAGGAGATGATGGCGTACTGGAAAGTATGCATGTCGTTGAAGACTTAAATTTGTGTGTTAAATTTATTTTTTATAAAACGGATATCATCTGTATAACAAAAAATAAGAATGAGCTCCGAAATGCCCACTAAGCAGGCGGTAATAGATATGACCATATATATTACACGTACTATACCCGATGTAACGCAGCAGGATTATAAGGAGATTATTAGAATTTTGCTAAAGTCTGGTATTAGCGATCATAAGATACAAACAAAAGGCGGGGGTACTCAAGTAAAGTATAAGGATATCCCACCAATGACAATAGTAGCCATACACGATTACCTGAAAAAGAAGATGGCAAGCAAGATGGATATGCTAGCTACTCTAACTGAAGAGCCTACCGCCGAATCCGATTAATTTTCTAAATCAAAAGCATATAAGGTGATGTGGTAATGGATAAAGAAGGTTGGCTACTCTGACTGAAGAGCCTACTGCCGAATCTGATTAATTTTCTAAATTAAAAGTAGGTGATAAAATATAGTTCATAAACACAACGATGAGTTACTACATTGCAAATGTAATAGACACCTATGATGATGATTCGGATATCTACGGTGGTATCATATCTGGCGGAATTGTCCAAGGTGGATATGAAAGTTTTTTGGGAGGGCTTGGAGTGACGGAAGATACGGACTCTGAAGCTGACCTAGATGAGTCCCAGGAGGAAGACCCTAAAGAAGACCCTAAAGAAAATAAGCCTAAGAAGGGTAGTGTAGTTTTTGATGATGATCCTGATTTAGAAGAGGAAGAATCCCCACTTGCCGAAATTTCAGACGAGCACGAGGAGCAGACTATAGAACAAATACTTAATATGGATGAGCCTGATGATGAACACAGGGATATTGACTTAAATGGCGATCCTGCAATTGAATCGTTTGATACACATGAAGACGAAAATGATGGTCCTATTGAATATCCCGAAAGCGATGCGGAACCAGGCGACATGGATGTCTTACCTGAGGATGACTCATTGGATAACTCGCCCAAGGAAGATCATACGGAGGAAGTCTCACTGGATGTTCAAAAACAAGAAAAATCCAAGAAACAAAAAAAATCTAAAAGCGGCTATTTAGAACCAGTCGGCGGTCATGATTCTAATTCGGAATCTGACGAGGATGATACTAGCTCGGATGATACTAGCTCGAGTTCTGAATCTGATGAAGAACAGTTCGGAGTGGAAACCGATATTGCGGATGATACTGAAGATAATGCCGAACCTCCAAAAGAGCCTGTTAGTAAAGAGGAGGAAGTTGCTGAAATTTTTGGAGTGGAAGCCGATCATGCAGAAGAAGAGGCTGCCAATGACGAGTCCAATGACGAGTCCAACGACGAGGAACCATTCGGTGTAGAAGATGCTGATGAAAATGAACCTTCCCTGAAAAAACCCCAACTTGAGCCTAGAAAGGACAATCTTGAAACAGACGATGAAGAAGCAGATATATCCGGCGGTAATACATTCGGCTCTGCTCTCAGAGAGTACCTGTAATAAATTTTGAATTTATATGTAGTTCAAAAAGATTTCAGTTAAAAAGATACCGGTTTAAGAGATATATTGAACTATAATGTCTTCGAAAAATCAACAACGAAAAGCTCGTCTGCAACAAAAGCGGGCAGAAGCCAAAGCTGCAAATGACGATGAAAACGCATTTCTAGATCAAATGATTCAGGAGGCTAACATGCCCGCTACAAAGCCCGTTAGTGAACCAGTTGTGCCATCTAATGAGCCAAGTAGTCAATCAAATACTAGCGAACAATCCAGTGCGCCGCTTAATGAACCAAACAGCCAACCTCAGCCCGGACCTGACCAAAAGCAGGACGACTTCGGTATTCCTCGCCAACAGGTTCTAAACAAAGCTAATGATATTTGGAAGACTGTCAAGGCATACGTTATGAAAGATCCAGAGTATAAGAATATGCCTGATCAAGAGAAGATGGAGCTATTCCGTACGAAGTTCGGTTATGCCATGTTTATGGATGAGTTCCCAATTGTCGCTAGGTACATGGTCTGCCATGGTCAGTATTCCGCTAAGGCATTCGACCGTATGCTTCAGAAAATCGAGCGTGCAGTGCATCCTCCACCGGATCAACGTAAAGAGGGTTACATGGAGGATCAATGGGTGTGTCGCCAAGCTGATTATGTACAGTATCTTTGGGAGTCATACCAGAAGAGACATTATAACACAGCTGAACGCCAATGGATTTGGCAGACTACTTATGAACGCCTAAAGAAGGAGTTCGATGATTTCCGTAGCATGCATAAGGAAATTGAGGAACGTGTTAAGAACGAGAAGAAGACACTTTCTGGTCAGAATGCAAGAGAACTACTTGAACGTCTGGCATCTGGTACTCAAAATTTGTCGTCTGAAGAGGAAGAGTTCCTTCTTGCACAGCTTAAGGATGTGTTTGACAAGAAGAACAATCCTGAACTTGCTGCGCTTGATGAATCCGAGTCTTCTCCAGAGGATCTTGTGAAGGCTAAGGAACAGAAGATTCTGATGATTGAGACCGTTGATGTTGAACGTATGAATGAAATCGACGATAAGTACAAGCCTGCTGAATATCGCGGAATGGAACCAATTCTGGAAGAACAGTCTACTCCAGAACAGTCTACTCCAGAACAAACTATTCAAGCTTCAGAAGCGGACTAAAATGCACATAAATAAAAATGCACATAAATAAAACCCTAGAAAAGAGGAGCATTATTTTTTTCTTTGTTAAAACTGAATTTGTCTTACAAGATATACAGGATACACGGATGTCAACTATTAGTGATTTATTTGACAAAGTAGGTCGCATTGTTCCGCCGGAAAAGTCTAAGCTGGAAATCGAAGTGCGCTATTTTATTGATGAACGTAAAAAATCGGACGTATTCAGTAAAACATATTCGCTAAGTCAAACGGAAGAAATCGCAAAAAAATTAATTACTAAATATGCAGGCAAACCGGCAAGTGTCAGTCAGACCATCAACTTCCTTGATGACGAAAACATCAAGCAGATGACATTTATTAACGGCGAACAACAAAAGAATTTGCTTACTCATTACAAAAAAGAAAAGATCATTAAGCCTGTAATACTATTGCATAATGCATTACCAGCATACCGATTTACCGCTAACTTTGAAACACCCATCGAAGAATTCTCGGTAACAAAGGCGACGTTTGCGAGAATTCGACTAAGATACACAATATTAATTAGTGATTTATGGCAACTGGATATTACGTTAGTCAAACAAATTTCTGATTTCAGTAATCCGGCAAAACTAAAAACCGCAAAAAATACGATGCTATTTCCCATTGATGTGAAAACATTCGCGGAAAAGGCGCCTTGGTCGCTCGCGGAATTAATCGAGTTTGAGCTGGAATTTATCGGTAAACGTTTCAGCGGAGAAGACCTTGTCGAAACTAATAATGTGTTCGATTTTCTCGCTGATCCGTCTGATGTAAATGAATCTGGTGAAGCATCACCGGAGAATACGAGCAACTCACAAAAAAATTACCAGCAGATGATTTATCAAGTTGCTAAACGTATTAGACCCCGCGATGCTCATAAGTTTCAGAATACGGATGGTCTTAAGCAGCTGAGTAACCAGGTTATCGAGCTAGATAAGAATATGTTTCTTAAGGATGTTTTGCCGACGATCACGAACTATTACATCACTGATAAGATTGATGGATCGCGTGCTGTACTATATATTACAAATGGTATATGCCATGTGCTTACAAAAGAGCTGCGAAGTTTTGAGATTTCATCTGGTGATAAGTCCACGTATGTTTTAGATTGCGAAGAGCTCCAGCTGGATGCAAAAGCTGATTCCGACAAGAAATCCGCCGCAAAAAAATATTACATATTCGATGTAATGGTGTATAAGGATAAATCTATTGTGGAAGAGCCCTTTGAGTCCAGAATGGAGTTATTTAATGAAGTATCTACTCTCGATGATTCCTTCAATACAAAACCGTTTGAGAAACTTACTGTAGACTTCCAGACGCAACTAAGGAAATTTAAGACCAGAAAAACGCCTTACGAAACAGATGGCATTATCCTGACGCCGACAGATGCGGACTATACTTCTATGCAGGTGTATAAGTACAAACCAGTTGAGAAGCTGTCTATCGATTTTGTTATCAAGAAATGTCCAGACAAACTACTGGGTATTAGCCCATATGTTAGTAAGGCAAGCAAGACACTGTACTTACTATTCAGCGGAATGAGGTCAGATACTTTTAAAAATTTAGGGTTGTCATTCGTGAGGAATTATGAGGATATCTTTCCCGGAGTTGATACTCGGCGATTGCCCAAATACTTCCCGTACCAATTCCAACCGAGTAATTTTACGTTTGCGTATCTCTTCTGGGACGCAAATCCCAACCTAGATGGCGAGATTGGCGAATTTGTATGTAAGCCATGCGTTGTAAAAGAAGAATATAAAGCAGGAGATGACCTATGGCAACTACATAGAATTCGCGATGATCGTAAAGTCGAACTTGCTAGAGGTAACTATTACGGCAATTATTTCAAAGTCGCGGAGCTGTCATGGATGAGTTATAAGGATCCCTTAGTTATTGAGGATCTCGATCTTGCCGCGCAACAGGGTTATTTCCAGCAGCACGACAGTGTGTTGCAGAAAGCCTCCAGAAATTTCCATAGTTTCGTCAAGGCTAAGATATTCGAACAGTTTGCAAAAACCGAATGGGTTATGGATTTGGCAAGTGGTAAAGGTCAGGATATCTTTAGGTATGCACAATACGGCTTCAAGAACGCAGTATTCCTCGAGATTGACAACACGGCGCTACTAGAACTTACGAAACGTAAGTTTGATTTGCGAGATACAAACACGATCAATATTCAGATGCATCAGCTAGATTTGAATGCAGATCACAAATCGAACATATCACAACTTGATGACATCGCCATTCCATCGACTGGAGTAGATCTTATTATCTGTAATTTCGCGTTCCACTATCTAATCAAGGATCGTAAAGCGTTGATTAACATTGCTAAGTTCATCAACTATTATCTCAAACCCGGCGGGAGATTTGTATTTACTACTTTCGACGGTAAGGCGATCGTCAAACTTTTGAATGAGAATAATGGTAATTGGACAATCACTCATGGTTCGCAAGTAAAGTACAGCATTAAGAAAGACTACACAACAACATTCTTAGATCCGATTGGTCAAAAGATTGATGTGATGCTACCGTTTAGCAATGACACATACTACTCGGAATATCTAGTAAACATTGACTACATTGCAGAAGAATTTGAGAAGCTGGGATTTACGCTGGAAATTGATGAATCGTTCGGTTCATACTTAGACAATTACAAAAGACAAAATCACTCTGGATATGCCTCACTAGACGATAATGACAAAAAGTATTCAAGTTTATACCATTACTATTGTTTCTACAAAAAGAAGTCAGCTACTGGTGGTAAAAAGAAAGCTTAATCTGTATCTGCTTAATGTTACTGTTTTTCCTGCAAATAATTATTTTATTTAAAGGTGAATTAATTATTTTTTATAAATAGGGATGTCGACTACCGGATCAAAACGCACAATTACTGTAAAGGCTAAACCCGCTCTTAAGCCGGCAGTTGCTTCCAAGCCAAGATTAGCTAAACGCGTATCACGTGCGGTTCAAGAACCAAAACCTGATAGCGATGCAGAAATCGAGATCGAGTTCGATGATGATAATCATTCGCCACCGAGATCTAAGGATGAGACTGATGTTCTTGACAGCTATCTATTAAATAGTCGCAATAATCGCATCGCTGATGAAACCGACGAGGTACCAATTAAGAAAGAAATGATCGGCAGTAAGGCTAAACTACGCGCTCTAATGAATCACACGGTTGAACCATCCGATGATGAAGCCGATCCACTACTTCCGCCTGCTGATGATGCTGAAGACCCACATGCATCGGAGGATAATTCTGAAGACGAGAATAAGTCTACTATTCAGGACGAGCCTGAACAGGATGCCGAGCAAGAAGAACCAGTTAAGCCAACTAGAAAGCCCCGTAAGCCGGTCGTACGCACAACCGCTAAGAAAACTACCAAGACTCCGGCAGTAAAACGTGGACCGGGACGCCCGCCTAAGACTCAAAAGAAAGAGCCCATCCCACGTAAAGGCATTTCTCGCAATCCTCAAAATCCAGATAGTTTTGTAGAAGTTCTATATGACCAACCAATCATCATGAAAAAGATCTTCTCATTCTTCAAGTCAGTGGCTGCATCAGAAATTCAAATGATCTTCAGACCTAAGGATATCATCTTATATGCGGTCGACCATCACGAGAAGACTAGAATCCGTATAAAAATTAACGCTGAAAAGCTTAACAATTACTACTGTCGTGACGTGTTGGATGTGGGCATCTCACAAAAAGAGATGGAAATGATCCTTAATAAAGTCGACAAAGACTACAGTAGCATTGTAATATTGTCTGACGTGGCTACCACCCGTAGAAATCTAACACTCGTTTTTGAAAACGACATTCAAATTGACGAACTGCACAGGATTGACTTAATTGCCTCATACAATAAGATGGAGGATGAAGCCGCATTTATTGATGAGGAATACACGATTAAGTTTAATTTCCCTGGTAAGTATTTTAAGAAGACCGTTTCAGATATCAAGTCGATGTCCTCACAGTTATCAATCACGCAAGAGGATAACGAAAGTCCATTGATTTTCGAGTATCTTACTGAAAATAAGCGTATTCAGTCGAAACATACGGTTAAGGATTCAAGTAAGATTAAGCTCGAGTCTACGTTAGACGATGGCGATAGTTTCCGTGTCGATGTTTGTATCGATTATCTTAAGCCGATTTCAGCATCGCAAATTGCTGACGACATTTGTATTTTAGTTGATGAGAATAAACCGTTTATGACTAAGGCATATATTGATGGTGGTACGATTGAAATTAAGACTTTGACAGAGATTATTGATGAGCGTCCTGATGAGGATGATGACTGATTTATTTTTATCTTTGGTAAGGTTGCATACAAAACAAAAAAATGATTTATTTTTTATTAGTAAATTAAGTGAGGTAAATTGGGAGGAGAAAAAATGGATTCTCCTATAGCACTTGAACAAAAAAAAGAAAAAGCAATTTATTACTTTAGGGCAATCGGAGAATATAAGCCAAACAGCAAAATATACCTAGGCTTAAACGAGTTAGAACTAAGTCAAATCATTGGAATTCTCAAAGAGGCACGTATAGAGCTAGATACCAAATGTATCGAGGCGTACTCGCCATTCGCAGGCTATGCTAACTACGCGATTTGTTGCGGTGCATTTTACAGCAACGTATCCGTCGTAACTGGTCCGGATAACATTTCTAGATTGTCTTCTCTTGCAACAGCAATCTCAGGCGCACCAGATTGACTGACATCCCGCACTTTACGTTTAGACTTATCTAGTTTAAATAACCCGTTGAGAATCTCCTTCGCTACTGGTTTAATCAGTAGCTTTATTTTTTCGCGAACTTCACTCGGCGAAAGTTCTGTCCGCATCATATAAGGAGGGTGTTCAACCCGTATATCGCGGATGTAATGATTCTCGATACACTGCAAGAAATAAGCGTGAAGGTCATCGTGTGGCGTGTTAAGTGCGTCCATAATTAAATTAAACTTTATAACTGTCATTGGGAGCTTGTGAATTGGCGCCTCTGCATCATAACACCACACATAGTACAGATATGCAAAATCGATAAATGCTGGAATCATAGCCAGTTGCTTTTCTAGAATCTTTTCTTCCGCATAGAACTTAGCAATTGCATCGTTGTGTTCTTGGATCGACTTGCCAAAATCTAAACTGATAGGTGTGTTTTGAATGTCATCAAGCAGCTCATCTTCTGTTTTTTCAAAGACTGGTTTGACTATTTCCTTACGGTTGAAGCAGAAATCGTACAGCTTAAGCAGTAGGTTCATATGAACTACTTTGTTTGGAAACATTTTACGCAGCTTCTGAATTGTTGTTTCTTGGTAGAACTGTTCCTGTGGAGGAGTGGGGAGATCGTTAAGATCAACAGGGTCTTCCCCTGAAAAATAAGGGCTGTCAAATTCGGCAGACATTCTTATCTATTTTAATATATGTTAAGTTACTTTAAAAGAATGAATAAGGATCAGTATAATTACGATATCGGAGTTCAAATTTCAAATAGATCTGATGGTATCAAAGTACTAGAGGAAAAGCTTAATCGTCTAAGGAAACTTCGGGTAGATATTTATGCCCGCGGGCAGGAAGATAAAGTTCGTAACCGTAGGCAGAATACACTAATTGAATACCGCGAAAAAGTATCTGACTGTGACAAAAAAATACAACAGACTGAAGACCTAAGTGACACTCTTAAACGTAGAAATGGATTACTAGATCCTCTAGAAAAAGAAACACCTAGAGGTTTGCGGTCCAGATCTAAGTCAAAAGGTAAATCTCCTACAACTCCTCGAAGATCTAAAACGCCTTCTAAAAGTACACCTCCACATCTCAGAACTAGTCTTTCTTCTGTGCCGTTTGCTTCGCAAACAAATACAACTCAAACAAATACAACTCAAACAGAAATAGATTTCGATGATATTCTTGCTGATATTAAGAAATTAGAAATGTATGTTGATAATATTGGTCCACCGGGTACACAAACCGGCGAAATTAGCCCCTCATTCGGTACATCGGATTTGAAAAAAATAAAAAAGAAACTGCAGCGTTCGGGAACTCCTAAATACCCCGTAAGCATGGCAGAAATGGCTGATGTATTACAAACTCTTGTTGAGCAAGGTGATTTATCCAATGTGCGGACAGATATTCGTGAATGGATTATTAGATTCTACTCGGATGAAATAAGAAATATCGAAAAAATGAATGATACATTGGCAGAGCTCGCTAAAGAAATAGATAGCACTCAAGAAAAACTGGCAAAAGAAAAGTCGAGAGATTGTTGTTTTTAAGAAAGGATAACTCCTTTCAAACCTCTGACTAATTAGACTCTTCTTTCATGCTAGCCAGGACGAGAATAGCATTATTTTTTGATGGATCCTGGCTAGTAGCATCTGATACATTAGAATCTTGAACGACTGCGACCGGTGCTGACTCCAATACTTCTGAAGTTGGATTCGACTGCTGACTTTCTACCGAACATTGTTGCACAGAGTTCGCAGAACTGTCGTTTAAGCTTCTTTGAGGAGTGTGTGAATCTTGGGGAATAGAGCTGGCTACCGTCCGCTGAGTATCCATCAAGGCGCACTCCGCACTTTGAGCAAGTGTCTCTGGTCTTTCGCAAACCGGTAAGACAGAAGTGGCGTCTGAACTCGACATAGGTGGCTCTTCGCTGACCATTAGTCGCTTCTGTGTTTGGTTTTGACTCTGAACTACTGTGTTGCTCGGAAGAGGATTCTCTTCCGATAAGATGGTTTCCTCCGGAATTGTCGTGATCTTTGACATCGTGTACCTCCCCGGGTATCCCATTCGGAGTTGGCTCGGAAATAGGATCAGCCGGTGCTGCATCGGATTTCTGCCCGATTTGGTCGCTACATACTGATACACTCCCAGATGCGGAAAGTTCAGCTCCGGTAGGCTCGGAACATTGATTTCCAGAGTCGGTCGATCCTGTGATGGACATTCTTGTGTCTCGTCCGGTTGGCAATCTAAGCATACGTTACTATATGTATTTGATAGATCATCTTCAGATGGATTTCTATTAGTAACAATTTTGTCACGTAAATAATAACTAAAACCTAGCATAGCGGCACCTGCACCCATCAGAAAAACTCCTAAATGCGTAAAGATAGACCCTGTCGTACTGGTGGAAGGCATTCTTGTATGTTTTAGTATCTAACAAAAAATAAATTTCAGTTTTTGAAAGAGCTTTTCTCTCAAAAATTTAGAGATCTTCAGTGATCGACTCTAATACCTTACTGTTCTCCTCAATGAATTGCTGATTGACGACTACCGCGTTATATGTAGTGCCGATGTTTGGATTAGTACCGAGAACGAGCGGTCCAGAAATTCCCGATATACGATCAATCAGACCATTGACCGCGGCATCCTGAATAACCTGGATGGCAGTTTGGAATGATACACGCAATGTAATATTCGCGTTCTCACGCTTCTGCAGTCCTGTCTTCTGAATGTTGGTGACCTGCCCGGAATAGCACATCTCATCCGCAAAGATAGTACAATGCTGACGATCAAGACCATCTAGGGCAATCATCATTTCATTAATGATCTTGTTACGAGCCGCTGTAATACCGTAAACTCGTTCGATTTCTTCAATAGAATCTGACTGAGTACGGTATGAGTCAATGTATGGATTGCTCAGTACGTCAGTAGTGTTAGATCCGGTAGCATAGATACCAAATATTTTTTTGAGTTGATATGACCCATCCGGCTGCATTACATTCTTAGTAATGTCGATAACATTCGTAGCAAGAATATCCTTCACACCGCGTACGATGACATCCTTAACTACTTCGGCATAATACTTAACAATATCGGTTAGGTAATCGTGGAATTTCTTGATCATGGAGTTGCGAATATAGCACCGAATAAACACTTGATCGGCATTCTCAGGCGTGTACATGATAAACAGTTCAGGGAACTCACGACGAATCGCAAGAATTACTGTCTCGAGCTTCATACTCTTGAGAATGAGTTCTTCGCGATTAAGTCCGAATCTGATACACCAGCTGGCGAGATCGCCGGGAATCTTGATACCATAATTGGTCTTCTCGAATGCTTGGATATCTTTCGATTCGCTCGTGAAGTCCGGATGTGTAGGCTTACCATACTTTTCATAAAAGATACGTACATCTGATACAAATCTACCGAAGTGCATCATCTCGATATGGTTGGCAATCTCCTGAACCTTGAGCTTGTCGTTCTCATATTCAGGTTTCGGCATAATCAACATATGCGGATTCTTCATTGTCTCCGTATCCTTTGCGCCGAGAATTTCCTGAATACGCACAATTGCATTGGTCTTTGTACCACCACCACCTCCTGTTCTGTGCTTTGAGTCTAGCACGTACTGAGTCATCGGCTCAGAAATACATTGAGCGGCGAGAATACCAACCGGGTAACCAGGGTCAATCAGTGCCTTCTTGTACGTGAACACGATACGCTGTACAATAATATCCAGTAGATGATTAATCACTCCTTTCTTAAGGAGATAGCTCGTACATAAGTAGCTGCGGATGAGAATCGCGAGCATCTTAGTACTAGCGACAATATATTTCGGCAGTTTGCGCTTACGCTTCTTCTGAAGTTCGTTCAGGAACACATAACCTAGATTATCGCATAGCTCATTGGTAAGCTTTACGGCATACGCCGGATCAAGCACCCGGTCTGCTTCGTCTAGTGATTCAACGAGATCCTGGTAATTGTAAATAACGTCCTCGACAATACGATACACGTTGACAGGCATGTGCTTCTGATTAGTAAACACATATTCCTTAGGATTGTGATCTTCGAGCTTGGAATGAATCTGACGGTACAGTTCGCGATCAGCAGTAAGTTGCTCGTATTCCTGGTTAAGAATTTCCTCAACCTGCTTGTTCTGAAATTTCTTATGTACCTTATTAATAGAAGTTTTGTATGACTTCTCAAACTCGTCATTAGATGACATGATTGTCGGGAACTTAACCTTCTCCATTTTTGACGGGTCTAGCCCAACTTCCGCATAAAGGGGTTGAATGATATTCAAACCCTTAGTAGACTTGCGCAGATTGTCCACGAGAATCGACTCTAGATTCTTAATACTGATACGATTCTGATATCCAGTGACAGATGTGCTTAGCGCGTTAGAAATCAGACCGTGTCTTGCTTCACCTGCTAGGAAAGAATACACCTTGGACTTAACACCCTCTCTGAAGGACATAGATACGAAGCCATTCGCATCAGGGTCTGTATCGTAACGCACGAAATATGGCGACGTGCGACCCCATCCAGCAAGTGGCGGGAAACGCTTACCGTTAATGGTTTGTACACCAATTGCACCATTGATCGAGATAAAGTTGGCAATCTTACCCTTTGATCCAGACAGAATGAGCCTTGCCATATGATTGGAATTGAGATCAATATCAGCCAGAATTGGATACGAGAAATCGTCACCAGGTGCAAGCGCGCCGAGTTGTTCATTTTCATAGAACTCCTTAAGTGGTACGCCTAAGGGAGCAATAAGTTTACCTGAGTTCAAACGCTGAGTGATCTTGCGCGAATTGAGAATCATAGTAGCTAATCTACGCTTAATCTCGGCAGTTGCGTCTTCTGAAATGTTAATATCTGCGATACCAGTTGTGAACCCATGGTACGCAAAGAACTTATGAGTGAGTTGTTGTAAGTTGTAAATGCAATCCAGAGCAGCATCGTTACCGTACTCATTAGCGATAATATGGAAGATACTACCGGCGACATCTTGACCAGTTGTTGCTTTGTCTAGCACACCGGATTTAAGCTCGCCACGTTCGATGACGATATTGATGTCCATAGGATTGTACTTAATAAAGTTTGCGTACTGTTCTTTGTACATACTGGGCTGTTTGCCGGAAAGGTTGATTTCTGGTAGAATTCTAGAAACCAATGATCTGTTAGTGAATTCCTTTCCGGTGAAGGAATAAGCTAATCCTTCTGTGGCTACGTCTGCAAACATTTGCATCGCATGCCACTTATTAAACTTGAGACCGTCTTTCGTAATTTCTGAAAGACCAATCAAAGCATCGAAGAACGCCCCGATCGCTGGCGCGTGTTTCTGAGGTGAAATAAACCAGCGTGCTGCTTTACTAATTGTCATGCATTCGTTTCTTGATTGAATATTCTGTGGAATTACACTATTCATCTGATCGCCATCGAAATCTGCGTTAAAGAAATTGCAGACTGCCGGATTGATACGCAGGGTCTCGCCGACCTCCATTACGACAACTCTCATGCCGGCAATGTTACTGAATAGCAAACTAGGCTGACGATTGAAGCACAGGTAATCACCTGTAATCATGTCACGCATGACCGTGTCGCCTAGTGCAAGCTGATAATCTTTACCAATGATGTCGATTCGATATGTGCCACCGTTGGCAGCCTTGATGATATGCTTACATCCCGGGTAGTGTTGATCGCCATTAATGAAATACTGCATTAGACGAGCACGATTAGATTCCGTTACAACTTCTGGCACCTCCAAGTTTCTGGCGTGAATCATGGGAACGCCTACTTCATTAATTCTTAGACGAGAATCACCAGTAATAACTGATCGAATCATATATTCTACACGCTTACCCATAAGATTCTTACGAAAACGACCGGCTTTCTTAGGAAGACGTTCGGCGAGAGCCACCGGTGGTTTATGCGTATTAGTAATAAGTTTGATATCACCACCACCTCCGCCTCGAACCATCGAATAATAAGCCATATCCAAGTTCGAATACGCATCTTTCAGAGCCGGCGTAATTTGATCATCAGTTGGAATTACATCCGGTAGGTTCTCATTGATTTCGACGATGGTTTTTAATAGTGATGTTGTATCTGAGTTTGATGACCTAGTGCCGCCGATACGCTTGATATCTGGGCGGATCGTGTTTGGGGGGGCAGCGATAGTTGTCATGATAAAGTTTCGTGGGTGGCTTCTCAACGGCTTACCAAGTTTAATCACCGTATCGGGGCGAATTCGTTCGAGAATTTTCCGAATGTGATGATTGTACAGTTCTGTCGAATGAGTAGTGTCGCCTTCAGTATGCTCACGCATAAAGATAAATGGACGTTTCTTATCCTTAACAACATGGAAATGTGGTGCTCCACAATACGAACATTCACCGGCGTTCTTCGACATCTTAGACAATTCACTTAACCGCTTACCTGGTGGGACATTCTTCTTAAGTTCTACCACTGGTTCGCCGCATCCATGACAGATGATCTTAAGCCACTTCAGAAGCTCGTCCCGAAACATCGGAGATTTGACTGGATACTTAAGATCTACAGATCCAAAATGACCTGGACAAATGGTTTTTCGATTACTGCATGTATGGCACGCCCAAGAAAAGTCCGTAGTACCCATACGCGGATCATACAGCCCATCTTGCGCGGGCACATCAGACTTCATAATTTCTTTGTTCGTAATGTTGACGTTAGAATCCAGCTGGATTTCATCGCTAGATCTGACATAAAATGCCAAATCATAGACTTTAGAATAATATGTGACTCCTCTCGGAGCGTTCTTGTCGTTCATTTTACAGTATCAAATATTATATATAATCAAATTTTAAGTTTATTAGGTATTTTTTAAGGAAGTTTTATTTGGGCGAATCTGATATATATACCGTAAATTTAACAAAAAAGAAGAAAGGAGTATCCTTTCAAACCTCATGCATAAATAACTCTATACGTTATAATCCGGATACTTACACCCAGTCATATCACGTTGATAGATATAAAACACTACAGCTGAAGTGAGGATTAGAAAATCTAATAACATACTACGAACAGTCATGCCATTAAACATAGATATTAGTAGCATCAGTAAAAAAATCGTGAATCCCGATTTGCATTCCATTTTTATGAGATGGACTATACTATATGACTCAAAAAATAAACAAAACAAGATTACTTCTTAAGTGCGAATGCGGTTAGTCCGCCGACGAGAGCGCCGCCGACGAATGTCAACCATTGCCGATTTTGCACTTGGTCGAGACTTTCTTGAATTTGTGTAAGTTTCTTAGTCCGTGAATTCTCAGCAACCTCTGCTTTCGATTGCATATCGGCTAACGTTCGCTCAGATCGAGTAACCGCCGCGTCGTAAATTTGTTGTCTCAACTGTGTAAATTGCTCACCTTGATTGACGAGTTCATTAACCCGTTGTTCAGCTGCTCGGTTAAGCCGAGTAACTCCATCATCGGTCGCCGCGTTAATTCTGTTACGATGGTCTTCAAACAAACGTCTGAACGCATCGCTGCTCGCAACGTGATGATTGAACAAAGTTGGAAAGTTTTCGGACTGAATATCCTGAACTCTATGTCTGAACCTGCCAGAGCTTAGCAGTGCGCCAAACCGATCCTCCAATGTGACATAGAACCACGGATTGACACGGACGAACTCGTCTCCGCTAACATAGTGGGTAGTACTGAATGAAATGGACATTCTTTTTATCAGGCAGCCGTTTAAACCAAAATTTATAAGACACTTAATAAATTTCAAATTTCGGCAAGTAAACCGTTCGGAAATTTATCATGCATTCGGATCCGGGTATTTGCAATCGATGACCCTATTCTGGAATATATAAAACAGAATACCACCGACGAATATTAATGCACCCAGTAATTTACTGTTAACGGTGACCCCATTAAGGATACCAGCAAGTACCATGACTAGAAAAATTGTCCACCCTGAGTAGCAAAGCATTTTTTGAAAGGCTATATATTTTATATAATTATAAAAAATATTGAATATTTTCGCGGATTAATATCGCTCTAGTTTGAGATTAACGTTAGTTTGTTAAGAAATGTCTTCCACTGATGAAATAACTCTTAAGGACTTAGAGGCTAATGTCGTGATGTACATATTTGATCTGTGTGCAGAACATAAGATCCCGCCAGACCATGGATTCGAGCATGCTGTGTACGTGGCGTCATTAGCGCGTCTTGGACTTAGCGACTTTCCCGAGCTGTCGCTGAAACAGCATGTGCTCGTACAGATTGCGGCACTCCTGCATGACATGGACGATCCAAAGGTGTTCCTTACGTCCGTAGGCAAGTATCCGAACGCAACCGCATGCATGACATCGGTAGGTATTTTAGACGAAGATCAAGCGAGCGTCATTCAGATGATCAAGCTGGTGTCCTATTCGAAGAATCGCAACTCAGTCGATCCGGAATTACCAAAATGGATGTACATTCCACGTGACGCTGATCGCATTGCGGGTGGTGGTTACTGCGGCGTTAAGCGAACCTTAGAGTTCAACGAGCGTGATCTTAAGCTCGGCGGTTGCCCATTCTTTGTGCCTGGCGATCTAAAGATGCTAAATGAGTATCCGGTAAGTGACGCTGCAGTACGTGACCTGATCCAGCCGACCGCCGCTACCAGCAAGGGATCCTTGTTCCAGTTCTACATCACGGACTGGGCAAACCGTGGTGTTTGTGCTAGTGGATCTGCCAAACTGCAGAAGATCTTTAAGTCTGAGTATCATGTACTCAACTCATGGATTACCAGATTGCTGAATGCATATCAATCAGGTGTAACAATCACGTACGCATTGGCTATGCAGTCCATTCTCTGAAAGGGTTTACCCTTTCGAACCCCTATTTTTTTTAAATTTGAAATAGAGTAATAAGATATACCAACTAATGGCGAAAGCATTGCCAACATCACTTACAACTGTTACCGAGACAAACGAGACAGAGATGGATAATCTTGACGATTCATTTAACGGCGGACGATCAATGATGCTTAATACCTATGTGCCCGATGAACTCGCCCAAGCACAAGATCAGGAATCAGACGCTATAGATTACAATGTAACAGATGATGATAACCCCGATGAGAAAAGGGGTACATTTCAGGAGCCGGTGGAAGAATCCCCGATATCGATATCTATTAAAAACAAACTTCCGCTTAAGTTACATCACCAATATGACAGTATCTATGGGGAAATTGTTATCAGCAATTACGCGAAAGTTATTACCGAACACCCATGGTTTGTACGTCTGAAGGATATTAAACAACTAGGACCTCTTCATTTTAAGTTTCCACATGCCGACCATTCTAGATATTATCATAGTATTGGAGTGGCATATCTAGCACGTTTAGCCGGCACTGTATTACGCGGCAAGCACAGTAGAGTCACTGATCGAGAAATTCTATGTTTAGAAATTGCAGGGTTATGTCACGATTTAGGACATGGTCCATATTCGCATAGTTTTGATCATTTACTACGTGATATCGGCTTCAAGGCTAATACTGCCCATCATGAAGTACGCAGTCAAATTCTTGTAAGACATTTGATCGAGCCGCTTAAACAACTTGCTATTACCAGCGATGAAATCAAGCTTATTCAGTATTTCATCGATACCGATAAGTATAAGCTATTATATCCGACTGAGGGAGAACCACGATTCACTCCAGGATTGGAACAGATCGTTTCAAATCCCGTGCATAAGTTAGATGTGGATAAGATGGATTACCTTCTTCGTGATGCACAGGCTCTGCGGTTCAATTTAACTTTGGACAAAGATGGCAAATTAGATGTTCGCGGGCTACTCAAACGTAGCCAGTTAGTCCATGTGAAGAAAGAGAAGAAAACATTCTGGATGTTCCATATTAGAGATCAGGGTATTGTATACGATTTAATCTGTAGACGATTTATCTTCTACAATAACTATTACTTACATCCGGACGTCAATTCTATAAACTGTATGCTGACTGATGCATTAAAGATCACAAACCGAGTACTACGATACGCGGAATGTGTCAAACTTGAAACAAAGGAACAGATCGATAAGTATATGCAACTGACAGATACCTATTTCTTAGAGATGTTGATGAATTCTATGGATGACCGACTTGCAGATGCTAAGGATTTAGTTAAGCGTATCGTTACTGGTAAGAATTGGTACAAACACCTGGGTGATTTTGTTACTAATATCGAAAATCTTGATGAAACGTCATATGCAGAACTACCGTGGGAAATTTTCACTGATAAGTCGACGCCTACTACGCTGTTACCGAAAGTTCGATATCATCAGAACGGTCAACCTATTAATCCGCCGGATGTTAAGAATACCCGCCGTTTGTACTTGAAGCCAGATGTGTAAATTTATGTATAATTTACGAACCCCGTAAAAAGATTTTCATTTTAAGAGAATTTATTTTATTTCCGTAATTATTTTTAATTTCCATCATATAATATATATACGTTTGACTAATCATGGATAACACAGTAATAGGCTTAAGCGTGGCTGTTGCCATTGTTGTGGTACTGCTTCTATCATGCTGGAATAAGAAACCTAAATCGAATGCTAAGGCACCCTCAGGTGCGGCGCGTAGAGTACCCCGAGGTAGCGAGCCATCGCCCGCTCCGGAACGCAGCGATTGGGGTACTGGTGTTCAGAATACAGAATTCCGTAATCGTTACAAGGACTTGACTGATCTCTCCGGATATGATGACTACAACGCAGTTGCTCAATATATGTCAGTGGAACCCGAAGTATATGAATCTCATTCTAGATACTCCACTGATATGGGGCGATCGACATCTGGCGCTTCTATGTTGCCAGTTCGTGACGATCCTAATGACGCAGTGCCGTGGGTTGGACTTCGTAAGCCACGCTACCACGAGGCATATGCCGGTCCCGGTGCTCGCCAGGAACATTCAGATATTCCCGACCAGATGCGCGGTAATTCCTTCTATTGCGTCGGTTAAATTCTCCAAAATAACTTATTCTTTTTTTGTCTAATCAATGATATACCTAAAAACAATGAGCTTAAAGAACTATCAATTTATCAGCGACGCGAGCATTATATTGGGCATTCTAGCTATGATAGTTTGTATATTTAGTGATATTCCTGAACCATATAGGAAGCTCACATTAGTTACACTACCTATGATACTCGCCGTAAATTACTATTCGCTAATGGAGATTGAGGCAAAGAGGAAGACATAAGAAAATCGGCAAAAAAGAAAAAATAAATATCCAGAATAAAGTATAGTATCAAATAAAAATGCCCAAGTTCGGAGTAATAATTGTCTTAGTAATTCTGAGTTTTTTTATTAATCTGTTGTACTATACATGCTGGATGCTCACAGATGCGTGGCTCTTAGATGATAAACCTTCGGCTGAATAGAATCAATCCTCGATTACTTCTACATAAATCTTAGATACCAAAGATCCAGCGAGTTTTAGTAGCTTGACAATCCACATTAGAATGACTAATTGAAAAATAGGAATTAAGATATTTGCCTTAGTGGAGTTAAATGGATACATAGTAGCAACTAGCATGATCCTAAATACAAACCACATGAGTGCCGTAATGCTTATAGTTATAACTTGGTAAACACGAATGCCGATTGGATACAGTCGTTCTAGTTCTAATCCATTAGTAATCTTATAATGGTGAATAAACAAGTCACTAAATTTCATTACTAAAAGCATATCCATTACTTTGTTATAATCTACATACCATGGGCAATGTGAAATGCCATAGATGGTAAATAGATGATGTGCCACCATAATCCAGTCTTTTTGGATAATCATCATGATTAACCCATACCAATAGTACTGGATGAGATGTGAAAGGTTGCCGTATAGTACGTAGCGCCAACATTCGAAGCTAGAAATCAGATTAGTAGCAATAATTTCTTTTTTTGGGTATCGTTTAAATAGCCATGTAAGTAACACATTCACAGCTAGTAGGATAAAGATATTTTGATATTCTGTTTGCCAACAAATAATACTCTCATAAGAATCTAGTTCGGAAAGATATTCCTCTAACTGGTCGATGTGAAATATTGCGGTGGTTGAAGTGCCGTATAGAACATGAAGGTAATCCCCGTTTAGTTTAAGGGAATGGTTCATTTTTTCGTATACCTGGATTATACAAAAGTATAAATAATTCAAATTTAGCGAAGCGCCGATAAGTTTAGCGAAGCGCCGATAAGTTTAGGAACATATAATTTAGTAGTCCTGCTTATGTCGTATCTTCGATACCCTTGCATAATCAGACAGATGGATATGCTCGTCGAAGAAGTTCGGGAAGTCTGGTAAATCAGAGACATACGAAACCGTAACAACTTTAATTTTCGTTATGTGCGACCATGTGAGTCCCCGTGTGCCTTCAATATGTACGGCGACAATATGTGATTTGTTTTTAATATCGTTTATGTTATGGATGTTATCATCGAAATAGGCAACATCCGTTTCTGTTATGTTGGTGTGCTTTTTAATAATCTCCTGTAACATTTGATATTTAGTCTTGTCCCTGCCGAAATGTACATCGTGAAAATATTGACGAATGCCTAGTAACTTACAGGTTTCTTCCGCATCCGTGTTAAAACTGGCAATGTATAGAGGGATACCACACGCGTTAAGAGTGGCTAATATACTTTTTGCATCATCGTATAATTTGTTATTACAATCCCATAGTGTTTCATCTAAATCAAACACAGCCAACTTAAAGTTGAACCCACTAATATTCATATTAATCAATAAATCTATATTCATTAATGTAAAATTGAAATAGAATAATAAGATATAGGGTAGTCGTAAAATATGGCTTTCAACAAAAAGCAAAAATATTCTAGCGAATTCGTTAAATCTATACAACGGAAAGCTCTGTACACGGAACCGCTGTTTTTACTAGATGTCGAGTTTGCAAAATCGGGCGGAATGTCGATCGATAGAAGTAAATCAGACGTAGGTATAAGCGATAAGGTTGAAGTTGGTCTTCCCATTAAGTTATCACATTCACCAGAGCTTGCAAGAAACATATCTGCATTTTCTGCTCGAGATGTTAGTAGCAAAAGCTCAGTTAGTACATTGCTGAGAAATATGCTACTTGGCAAGCCATTTGGTACTGTTAAATTGAAATCTATACGCGATGATCTTATGTCTAGCTATAGTAGGATAGTATCTACATATGATAAAGGAGACTATGCAAAACTTCTATTTGAGCAGGATACTATGGCGAGTTTCAAAAATACATCAAAAAAACAAATATTTGTTGTTGATTTTGATGTATCTAATGAAGAGCAGGCGAATATAGCAGCGAGTGTAAAGCAGTTATATTTCGGACAGTCATCTGGTATATCAACTTCATATTCTATGCGTACGATTATTGATAGCGCAAAATCGCTCAATTATAAGCTAAAAGTTGCTGCAGTGTTAACCTTTCCATCTGATGCATTGAAACCTTACGCTATGTTGTTTGAGTTAGAGTAAATGCAGGACAACCGTATATCGTATATAAGATTCGCATACCGTAGAGGTTGAAGCGAATTAATCCAAATGCAGGACGACTGCCTCCATTACATTCGCATACATAGGATGCGTCCGTAACAAAGGTGCATACCCATTAAGTTTTTTGTTGAAATGATATAGCTTGATATTCTTATCTGCATCGATAGAGTAATAGAATTTCTCATTAGTGGTAGGTACAGATATCTCATTTACGGTTACTTTTTTCTCGGCTAATGGATGGCAGGTATTAGGCAATTCCATATCTCTCCGTAGCATAGGATGGTATAGCTGTTGGTTATCCGGCGAACATAACTTGCAATGAATTTTTTTCTGCGCCGTAGGATCTATTTTCGGATAATGAATAGAACAATCAATTGATGCCTCTGCGATTGCTAACATGAATGTATCGATGATCTCCATATTTTGGATAGACTTAGTATATAGATCTACATCTGTAGTCGGTTCTTTAATCTTAATTTTAGGGTATCCCGTCGGATAGTCACTGAGATAAATGTATACTTGCACATTACGTTGGTCAACCGGTAGATCTTCGTGTGATAAATAACGAATAGCTCTAGCCTTAACCTGGTTAATTCTAGCGTAATTCCAGAAGGGTTCCATCACGTGCACATGACGTGTGCGTTTTAGATCGATACCTTCAGCAACGGCACCACTAAGTAATAGTAGCTTGATGCCAGAACCAGGTGTGTTAAACTTTTGGATTAGTTTGGTTCTTTCTTCCGGATCGATATCGCCGGATAATATACCAAATACGTTCTGATCTTTTTTAGTAGTAGCATTACTGGAATAATCATCCATTG
>JACCDO011401398.1_pt1 | contig 47345 bp, 47 predicted proteins | sample 7446101 | NCBI WGS metagenome assembly JACCDO01 (sample SAMN15323440, study PRJNA562643) | freshwater metagenome | isolation source: river surface water | place: USA:Blue River Watershed | collected 2017-08-16 | reverse complement strand
GAAGTTAAAGATATTCTATTGTTAGATGTTACACCATTATCTTTAGGTGTGGAAACTTTGGGGGGTGTTACTACCCGTATTATTGCTCGTAATACAACTGTTCCTACTAAAAAATCAGAAGTGTTTTCAACGGCTGTAGATAATCAACCGAACGTAGAAATTCATGTTTTACAAGGGGAACGGGAGTTTGCAAGAGATAATAAAAGTTTAGGAACTTTTAGACTAGACGGGATTTTACCAGCCCCTAGGGGTGTTCCTCAAATTGAGGTGACCTTTGACATTGATGCTAATGGAATTTTATCTGTTACTGCTAAAGATAAGGGTAGTGGTAAAGAGCAGTCTATAACTATAAGTGGAGCATCTACTCTTCCAAAAGATGAGGTTGAACGAATGGTTAAAGACTCTGAGCAGAGTGCAGCTGCGGACAAAGAGAGACGTGAGAAAGTGGATTTAAAAAATCAGTCCGATTCTCTATGCTATCAATCTGAAAAACAATTAGAAGAATTAAAAGCAAAACTTAGTTCGGAGGATGTGGAAATAATCAAAGTTTCTATCCAAGAGTTAAAAACGGCTGTTGAAAGTGACCGTTATGAAGATATGAAAGTACTTAGTAAAAAATTACAGGACCAATTGATGGAAATGGGGAAAAAGGTTTATACTAATTCAGGTACTGGGACTAAACCAGAATCTTCTGGATCAGATTCGGTAATCGATGCTAACTTCTCAGAAACAAAATAAATAAAAAAGTCAAATAGTATGTAACATATTATTTGACTTTTTTATCTATTATACGCTTAATGTTTCTTTGGCTTCATACATTACTTGTAGAGTAATTTGTGTAATATTTCTCTCACTTGCGAATTTTTCTGTATTACGTTTTATTTTTCCTCTTACAAAACCAGGTATTTTCCCAAGTTCTTTTTGAGCTTCAGTTGACCACTTTAACGAGCTATCCGCGGATAGAGTATTTGTTAAAGCGATTGTTGTATCATGGCCTCCGAATAATTCCAGTAAATGATCTTCCATTCCCAATGTAAATGAGTTATACACTAGATCTGCAATTTGATTGGTACCTTCGTAGCCCATAAATGGTTTGTAACTTAATGGGAAATTCTGTATATGAACAGGTGAGGAGATAACGCCACATGGTATGTTTAATCGTTTCCCAATATGTCTTTCCATCTGAGTCCCAAAGATGGCTGCTGGTTCTGTTTTTGCTATCAAATCAGCTATTAGAGAGTGATCTTCGGTTATCACCACGTTATCACATAAACCATCTACTTCGTGTTTAAACCAATCGGCATCTTGTTTACAATACGTACCTGCCCAAGATACATGAATTCCCATTTCTCGACTTAATATTTTTGTAATGGCAGCAGCATGCGTTGAGTCTCCAAATACGACAGCTCTCTTTCCTGTTAAATTTTGACAATCTATAGATCTTGAAAACCATGCAGATTGGGATATGAATTTAGTTTGTTGATTAATATAATTTTCGAAGGATATATCGCACCCTTGAGAATTTAAAATTGTTTGAATTTCCCGTATAAAAGATGCTATTTCTATAATCCCAATTGGACATGTAGATATATAAGGTGTTCCGAATTCTTTTTTCAGATATTCTGCAGTCATCAGTCCAGTTTCTCTATATGGTACTACATTGAACCAAGCTTCGGGCAATTTTTTAATCTCGTGTACAGATGCTCCTTGCGGTATTATTGAGTTAACGACTATTCCCAAATCATTAAATAACTTTTTTAATTCGGCAATATCGTGTTGATTATGAAATCCTAAACAAAAGGATCCGATTATGTTGACTGATGGTATTGCAGTTTTTGTCTTTGAAATTGTATTATATTTTTTTCCTTTTGCTATATAAAATTCTACGATTTGTTCTAATGTTTTATCCGCAGCTTGCAATTCGTTTACTCTATAATGGTTAACGTCTGCAAGGAGTACATCTGCTCGAGATTCGAGGGAGGCACGATTGACAAAATTTTGTAAATCTTCTTGAAGAATGCTAGAGGTACATGTTGGTGTTAACACTATTAAATCTGGCTGCTCTTCGATATCTTTTCTGATTATGTTGGAGACAACTTTTTCCTGTGATCCTCGGGCTAAAACGTGTCGATCTACGACACTCGCGGTAACTGGTGTAAAATCTCTTTCGCGTTCCAGCATGGATTTCATAACATTGAAGTAGTCATCACCTAGCGGAGCATGCATTATTGCATGAACATTTTTGAAAGAAGTTGCAACTCTTAAAGTACCGATATGTGCAGGGCCGGCATACATCCAATATGCTAGTTTCATATTATCTCCTTAACTTTATTGTATATAAAAGTTTTATATGTTTAATAATAAGTAAATAATTACATAAAAATGATTAAGTATGTAACTAATATCAATTTAGAGGATTACTCATTAACTTTGTCTCTAAAATATTTTCCGCTTGAAAAAATTGGTTTTCGGGACGCTGGTATTAGCAATTTCTCTTTGGTCTTAGGATTTATCCCTTTTCGGCTTTTTCGCTTTTGTACTTTGAATGAACCGAAACCCACTAAAGTTATAGTTTCATTGTCTGCAACTTTAGTTATTATAATCTCTATTAGTGTAGTTATGACGATGTTAATTTCTTTTTTTGTAAATTTTGTAGTGCGAGCTATTTCATGTATTAATTCTGATTTATTCATTTATAGGTCTAAAGTTCACTTATATTGTAGAAAGATTGTAGTAAATTTTTTAGTTACATAAAAATCTGTTAATAAAAAAAATTAATATTTTTTAGTTGGATACAGGAATATGGTTTTTAGTTTTAAAAGTTAAAACCATATTCTTTACGTTTATTTATGGGTTTACTTTATTTTAAGCAGCCACTTTTTGACGGATGAAATCTACTGCTTGTTGTAAATTTGATATTTGTTCTGCAGTTTCATCCGGAATTTCAATGTTAAATGCTTCTTCGATTGCCATAACTAATTCAACTGTATCTAAAGAATCTGCACCCAAGTCGTTTGCAAAATTTGCTTCTTTAGTAACGTGTTGTTTCTCTACGCCTAGTTGTTGTGCTATGATATCTTGGACTTTATCAAAAATTTCTTGTTCGTTCATATAAATTCGTTATTTATAGTCATATTCTAGTAAGTCAGTGATAGCATAATTTATATGAACCTATTATGCAAGTTAATTAAACACTATGACAATACCTAATTTTCAAATTTAAATTTTTGTTATTTAACTATTGTTAATAGAATAATAATTCTTTTCCAGAATCATTATAATATGTTAATGAAATAATATTAAAAATAAAAACTTACTTTGCCTAATATTTTCGTTTGAGAATTTAATTTGTTCGTTAAACTGTTGATTTAGGTACCTATTTTAAAAGTAAGAGTTTTTAGTTTCTTGTCTCAATAGAGGAGAACCTCAATGACAATTAGCGCAGCAGAGCAAGAGGCAAAAAAAGTTTCAATTTCTGTAGATAGAAATCCTGTTAACACTTCTTTTGAAAAATGGGCTCAACCTGGTCATTTTTCTAGAACGTTAGCTAAAGGACCAAAAACTACTACGTGGATCTGGAACTTACATGCAGATGCTCATGATTTTGATAGTCATACTAGTTCATTAGAAGATATATCTCGTAAGATTTTCAGTGCTCACTTCGGGCAGCTTTCTATCATATTTCTTTGGTTAAGTGGTATGTACTTCCATGGAGCTAGATTTTCTAACTACTCCGCATGGTTAAGTAATCCTACTAGTATTAAACCAAGTGCACAAGTTGTTTGGCCTATTGTTGGTCAAGAGATTTTAAATGGCGACGTTGGTGGTGGATTCCAAGGAGTTCAAGTTACGTCTGGATTCTTCCAAATCTGGAGAGCCTCTGGTATTACTAGTGAAGTTGAGCTTTATTGGTCCGCCTTGGCTGGACTTTTAATGTCTGGACTAATGTTGTTTGCAGGTTGGTTCCACTACCATAAAGCAGCACCTAAGTTAGAGTGGTTCCAAAATGCAGAATCCATGATGAATCATCACTTATCTGGATTATTAGGTTTAGGATGCTTATCTTGGGCAGGACATCAGATTCATGTATCTTTACCAATTAATAAACTTTTAGATGCTGGAGTTGCACCACAAGAAATCCCTCTACCGCATGAATTTGTAGTAAATAGAGATTTGATGGCACAACTATATCCTAGCTTTGGTAAAGGTCTTGTTCCATTCTTCACTTTAAATTGGAGTGAATATTCAGATTTTCTAACGTTTAAAGGTGGACTAAATCCAGTTACTGGAGGTTTATGGTTGAGTGATACGGCGCATCATCACCTTGCTTTGGCAGTTCTCTTTATAGTGGCTGGCCACATGTACCGTACAAATTGGGGTATTGGTCATAGTATGAAAGAAATTCTTGAATCTCATAAAGGGCCGTTTACAGGCGAAGGCCATAAAGGTTTGTATGAAATTTTAACTACTTCATGGCATGCTCAATTAGCAATTAATTTGGCTATGTTGGGTTCTTTAAGTATTATTGTAGCTCATCATATGTATGCTATGCCAGCGTATCCTTATATAGCGACAGATTATCCAACTCAATTGTCTTGTTTTACACATCATATGTGGATTGGAGGTTTCTGTGTTACGGGTGCAGCTGCACACGCTGGTATATTTATGGTAAGAGATTATAACCCTGCTCAAAATTACAACAATCTTTTAGATAGAGTTATAAGACATCGTGATGCTATAATTTCTCATCTTAATTGGATTTGCATTTTCTTAGGTTTTCATAGCTTTGGTCTTTATATTCATAATGATACTATGCGGGCTCTAGGTAGAACTCAGGATATGTTCTCCGATACTGCAATTCAGTTAAAACCAGTTTTTGCTCAATGGGTTCAAAATATTCATACATTAGCACCTGGAAATACAACTCCTAACGCTTTGTCTACAGCTAGTTACGCTTTTGGTGGAGATGTTGTAGCTGTCGGTAATAAAGTTGCTATGATGCCTATTTCCTTAGGCACAGCAGATTTTATGGTACATCACATTCATGCTTTTACGATTCATGTGACTGTACTTATTTTATTAAAAGGAGTTCTATTCTCTAGAAATTCTAGATTAATTCCTGATAAAGCTAATTTAGGTTTCAGATTCCCTTGTGATGGACCTGGTAGAGGTGGTACATGTCAAAGTTCTGCATGGGATTCTGTATTTTTAGGTCTTTTCTGGATGTATAACTGTATTTCCGTAGTAATATTCCATTTTAGCTGGAAAATGCAATCTGATGTTTGGGGAACAGTTGGGGCAGACGGGGCTGTTACACATATAACTGGTGGTAACTTTGCTCAAAGTTCTATAACAATTAATGGTTGGTTAAGAGATTTTCTTTGGGCTCAGGCTTCTCAAGTAATTCAGTCTTACGGTTCTGCATTATCTGCTTACGGATTAATTTTCTTGGGTGCACATTTCATTTGGGCATTTAGTTTAATGTTCTTGTTTAGTGGTCGTGGTTATTGGCAAGAGCTTATTGAATCTGTAGTTTGGGCTCATAATAAGTTGCATTTAGCTCCAGCTATCCAACCTAGAGCTTTGAGTATTACTCAAGGTCGTGCTGTTGGTCTTGCACACTACCTTTTAGGTGGTATTGGTACAACTTGGGCATTTTTCTTAGCTCGAATTATTTCTGTAGGATAAGAGTAATAGTATTTACGGGAGAATTATGGTAACAAAATTTCCTAAATTTAGTCAAGCCCTGGCTCAAGATCCAGCTACTAGAAGGATTTGGTACGGGTTAGCTACGGCTCATGACTTTGAGAGCCATGATGGGATGACTGAAGAGAATCTTTATCAAAAGATTTTCGCTTCGCATTTTGGTCATTTAGCAGTAATATTTTTATGGACGTCTGGTAATTTATTTCACGTAGCTTGGCAAGGAAACTTCGAACAATGGGTTTTGAACCCTCTAAAAGTTAAGCCGATTGCTCACGCAATTTGGGATCCTCATTTTGGGCAGTCTGCTATCAAAGCTTTTACTAAAGGTGGTGTTTCCTACCCGGTTAACGTGGCTACTTCTGGAGTGTATCATTGGTGGTACACAATCGGTATGAGAAATAATAATGATTTATACGCTGGATCATTATTCTTACTGTTTTTATCTGCAGTTTTATTATTTGCAGGTTGGCTTCACTTACAACCAAAATTCCGTCCAGGATTATCTTGGTTTAAAAATAACGAATCTAGATTAAACCATCATTTGTCTGGTTTATTTGGTTTTAGCTCTCTTGCGTGGTCAGGACATTTAATTCATGTGGCATTACCAGAGGCTCGTGGTCAACACGTTGGTTGGGATAATTTTACAAAAGTTGCGCCTCATCCAGAAGGATTAACTCCATTTTTCACTGGGAATTGGAGTGCATATGCAGCTTCTCCAGATACAGCTAATCAGATTTTTGGTACTTCTGAAGGATCTGGTACAGCAATATTAACATTTTTAGGTGGATTCCATCCTCAAACACAAGCGTTATGGCTTTCTGATATAGCACATCATCACCTTGCTATTGGTGTTATGTTTATATTCGCCGGTCATATGTATCGTACGAATTGGGGTATTGGCCATAGCTTAAAAGAGATTCTTGATGCACATCGTCCGCCTGGAGGTAGATTAGGTGCTGGTCACAAGGGTTTATTTGAGACAATAACAAACTCACTTCATTTCCAATTAGGTTTAGCATTAGCTTCTTTAGGTGTTATTACCTCTTTAGTTGCGCAACATATGTACGCTATGCCATCATATGCTTTTATTGCTAAAGATTATACAACTCAAGCTGCGTTATATACTCATCATCAATATATAGCTGGTTTCTTAATGGTGGGAGCATTTGCTCATGGAGCTATTTTCTTCGTAAGAGATTATGATCCTGAACAAAACAAAAACAACGTATTAGCTCGTATCTTAGATCATAAAGAAGCTATAATTTCTCATTTAAGTTGGGTTTCTCTATTCTTAGGATTCCATACATTAGGATTATATGTTCACAATGATGTGGTAGTGGCTTTTGGGCAGCCAGAGAAGCAAATTCTAGTTGAACCTGTCTTTGCGCAATGGATTCAAGCGTCTTCTGGTAAAGCTTTATATGGTTTTGATGTTCTACTGTCTTCTACAGGTAGTTTAGCAGCTAATGCTAGTAATAATATCTGGTTACCAGGTTGGTTAGAGGCTATAAACAGTGGTAAAAATTCTTTATTCTTACCTATTGGTCCTGGTGATTTCCTTGTGCATCATGCAATCGCTTTAGCTTTACATACAACTACATTAATTTTAGTGAAAGGTGCTTTAGATGCTAGAGGTTCTAAATTAATGCCAGATAAGAAAGATTTTGGTTACAGCTTCCCGTGTGATGGACCTGGTCGTGGAGGTACTTGTGATATCTCTGCATGGGATGCTTTTTACCTATCTATGTTTTGGATGTTAAACACTATTGGTTGGGTAACTTTCTATTGGCATTGGAAGCACGTTACAATTTGGCAAGGTAATCCTGGTCAATTTAACGAATCTTCTACGTATATAATGGGTTGGTTGAGAGATTATCTATGGTTAAACTCTTCCCCTCTTATTAATGGTTATAATCCATACGGTATGAACAGTTTGGCTGTTTGGTCTTGGATGTTCTTATTTGGACACCTTATTTGGGCAACAGGGTTTATGTTCTTAATTTCTTGGAGAGGTTATTGGCAAGAACTTATTGAGACTCTTGCATGGGCTCATGAGCGTACTCCATTAGCCAATTTGGTTCACTGGAAAGATAAACCAGTTGCTTTATCTATTGTTCAAGCTCGTCTTGTTGGATTAATCCACTTTACAGTTGGTTATATTTTTACTTACGCTGCTTTTGTTATTGCTTCCACAACTGGAAAATTTGGTTAATTTAATTATGTACTATCTATAAAAATGAATCATTCCAAAATGATTCATTTTTATTTTTAATATAGATTTTTAAACTTTATATTAATTATAATAATTAATCTGTTACAGTATTAAGTGATAACTTACACATTTTAGTTAATTTTATGGCAAAAAAGAACATGATAGAGCGTGAGAAAAAACGCCAGACTTTAGTAATTAAATATGATAAAAAAAGAAAAAATATCAAGAATTCCATAAAAACTGCTAAATCTTTTCAAGAAAAATTCAAAATTTATTTAGAATTTCAGGCGTTGCCAAGAAATTCATTTCCATCACGTCTTAGAAATAGATGTTGGTTAACTGGTCGTAGCCGAGGTTATTACCGTGATTTTGGGTTGTCTAGACACGTGCTAAGAGAAATGGCTCATAATTGTTTGTTACCGGGTGTTACTAAATCTAGTTGGTAGTAACTTTTAAAAGAAAAACTACTAGTAGTTAGCATTTAATTACTAGTAGTTTTTTATTTATAATCCGAACTGGTTCCCCCGTCTATACTGTAAATATGCAGCCACAAAAAGACCAGCTAGGGTGACAGGTATTAACCCAAGTACTATTCCAAATAATAATGGTTCTATCATATAAATTTTTGATTATTTTATTTATGTAAGTTTAGTATATACTAATTTTCTGGTCTAATTTTATATATAAATTGAATGGAGATTATTATTTTCATAAAAGCGTCTTATGTAAATTCCATAAAAAATATGGTGCATTTATTTCACAGAAATGCACCATATTTTCTATCTAAAACCTACCGCTGCTTGCCAAACAAATGCTAGTAAAAGAAAGAAAACAGGTATAACAGGTGCTACGTCTATTATTGGTCTGAATATTGCGTATGCTTCTGGCAGTTTAGCTAATAATAATGTTTCTTGCATATTTTAATTAACCTCTTTAATAGAGAACTTTCAATTTTAGTTGATTAGATAAAAATTAGGATTATTCTTAGCTTTTACCAATCTATTATATAGTTTACAATATAGATTATTATAAGCGTAATTAACTCTTTAGATTAATTTTTATAAAATTAGCGAATTTATATAAAACTTAAAAATTACTAATTGAATTAAAATTTGTTATTACTTCTATTTTATTTGTGAAATAATCGTCAAAATATACATAGGATAGTATAACATGTATTTGGAATAGTCCTTTTTCGATAGATTTGATACTGTTTACACGGGTTTATCAATTTATAAATTAAGGACATCTTTGAAGCGTGAATTTTATTTCTGAGGAAAAAGAATATGGTTGCTATTTTGCAATTACTAGTTAGTATTTTAATACTTCTGTCCTTTGCTCTTGTTGTTGGTATTCCAGTTATATTAGTATCTCCGGGTGAATGGGAAAAATCAAAAAATTTGGTTTATAGTGGAGCAGGTCTTTGGTTTGGTTTAGTTATAATGACAGCTGCATTTAACTCTTTTGTAATTTAAGTTTGGAAGTATAGTAATCAAGCTATTCATACTGTTATTGTATAGCTTGGTTATTTTTTAATTTCATCCTTGACAAATGCTTAGGAATAGTATATCGTACTTTATACGTATGTACATACATGCGGGTGTAGCTCAGTGGTAGAGCGCAACCTTGCCAAGGTTGATGTCGCGCGTTCGAATCGCGTCACCCGCTTTTTTATTTCCGTTTTCGGTTTGCTGGGATTATTTCAGTGTTTCTGTTAAATAGTAAACGTTTTATTGTTTTGTTATATATCCTCGTATAGGAGAGAGTGGGATTCGAACCCACGGAGACCGCAAAGCCTCTTCTGATTTCAAATCAGACGCATTCGACCAACTCTGCCACCTCTCCTTGTAAGTCACATATATTATATCAAATATGTGACATTTTTTGTTAGTTGATAGATTTATTTGTAAATTTAACTTGAGAAGGGTTTAGATTTTTTCCTATAGAGTGAGATACGTTTCCAACTCCTACTCGACCAGCATTTACTTTTTCTGGGAATACACCATCTTTAGGGTGTAAATATTGAACTTCACCACTAGGAAATATTCGATATATTTTATAATCTGTAATTTTAAAAGATGTTTTTACTTGTGTTGCTAATGCTAAGCATTGTTCTTTTCTTGCTAAATAAAGTAGATTTTCTCCTTTGCGCATTATTGCAGCTCCACCAGTTGGCATTTCAAACACTTGTTCTTTAGGACTTGTCCAAGTAATGGCATATTTTTCTTCAACTTCTGCTGCTCGTAGCCATCCACCAGTGCTTCCTTCAAATGTAGGAGAAGGAATTTGTAAATTTAACATTTCACTCATAATTTATTGATTCTTTCATTGATAACAAAAACATTATAGCATTTATTCTTCATTGATAGTAAAAATCTTTATGCTAGCGGAGAATGGATTTGAACCATTGGCCTTCGGGTTATGAGCCCGACGAGCTACCAGACTGCTCTACCCCGCGTTCTAATCTAGAATATCATATCATGAATTTATTTAATAATATATTTAAAAACTAATAAACCTATAACAATAAATAAAATAAAGAAATAAATACAGTGTTTTAGTCTTTGTAAAGTAGGCAGTACTTCATATGTTCCTACTAGTCTATCTTGTAGCAACATTTCAGTTGTTTTGCTCCATACTTGACCATCATACCAGCCAGATTCTTCATATGTGATGGATCCTTGCATAAGTCTGTTGTAAATATAACTCCAGCCCAAATAGTATCTTATTATAATTATGCTTGTACATACGCTACTGGAATTCCATATAATTAGATTTTGTTTAAATGTAAAATTTTCAGATGAATGGTTATTGGTTAAAATTAGAGTCCATATAAAGAGGAAGAGTAGAAAGATTTGAATAATTCTGGAAAGGAATTCTTTATTGTTTTTTTGGGTCCAAGTGAAATCTACAGTAGATTTTAAGGCGTTGTATTCATATAACGGCTGCTGATTTTTAGGAACTGGGCAATTATAAGGATTGAGTGACTTGCTCATTGGTAGAGATTTGAGGCGGAAATTTGGTCTGATCTAAAGATTTCCTAAAGTATTATTGGAAGCTGATATTGCAATAGTTAATGTGAAAAATAGTGTTATAAAGACCCAAGTTATTTTGTTGGTTGTTTCTTCAGCTGTTCGAGTATTTCCAAATAGTTTGTTTTGATTATTTACATTTTGTGCTTTAGGGTTATGGATAATTATGAAAAAAATTGATAATAGGGAACAGACGATCCAAATATTATGTATCATGATTTTTATTGTCTTTTAAAGATATTAAACAAAAAGAATATATTATTAATATTCTTTTTGTTTAATAATTAAGTAGTTTATATTTTTATTCGCCTTGCAATTTTAGTAATGCAAATCCTAAAGCTAGGCCTATTAAAGTTATTGTAAAAGTTATAACAATAGCGTCAACCATTTCGCTGCCCATAATTTACTCCTTGTTTGGTTTTATATCTTAATTACAGTATTTTTAACTCGTTTAAAAGCCGTTCCGACCCCAAACAACAAGTGCTAGCGAAAATGTAAACATTACCATTAGGGAGGACCATCCTAAACTGATTATATCCATAGTTAAAAAGTTGAATTTTTATTATTGTTTATAGTTTCACATTAGATTGCTAGTTACGATAGCATTCTTCCATTCTCTTCGAATTGTAATTCGTTATTATAGTCAACTGACCATTATACTATATAGTACATAATAAGTTGTTACAATTCATCTAAGCTTGAACATATTTACATTTTTAAAGTTTTTGTCTAGGGAAGTAACCTTTCTTGTTGACTTTTGTAAAAGGATAATGATTTTTTATTTATTTTGGTTGAGTTTTTGTCGGTATTATTAACATTTTTATTTATTTAGACTTGGTACAGCTTATAAAAGGTTAGCTTTGTACATACAAATAGTAATTTATAATTAATAGTTAATTTAAGTTTTGATTTTTTATACATTTTTATATTTATAAACGAAAAAAAATATTTTAGTGTAGGGTATTGGTTTCTTCTTGATATAATATGAGTGGAATTATCAGTTTAATAAAAATATTTACCTATAAATTATCATGGCAAGTAGTTTAGCGACTCAATTGAGAGAAGGAACAAGTAAGTCTCATAGCATGGCTGAAAATGTGAGTTTTGTCAAATCATTTTTAGGTGGTGTAGTTGATAAAGAATCTTATAAGAAACTTGTCGCTAATTTGTATTTTGTATATTCTTCGATGGAAGAAGTTATTGAGGCGAATAAAGACCATCCTTTCATAAAACCTATTTATTTTCCAGAATTGAATCGACGTTCTAGTTTAGAAAAGGATTTAGCTTATTATTACGGAGCTAATTGGCAGGATGAAATCTTTTTATCTGATGCTACTAAAATTTACGTGAATCGGATAAAAAAAATTGGTGAGGAAAAACCAGAATTATTAGTGGCTCACGCTTATACAAGATACTTAGGAGATTTATCTGGGGGTCAATTGTTAAAGAAAATTGCCCAACGAGCTATGAATTTATCATCTGGTGATGGTTTAGCGTTTTATGAGTTTAATTCCATTAGTGATGAGCAGGAGTTTAAACAAAATTATAAGAGAGCAATGGATTCGTTACCTTTAACAACAGATTTAGCAGAACAAATAGTTGCTGAGGCTAATTTATCTTTCACAATGAATATGAAAATGTTCCAAGAATTGGAAACAAGTTTCATAAGAATCCTGGCCAAATTAATCATGAATTTTATCAATTCCCTTTATCCTAATGTTAAAAATACTGTTATAAAGAATTAATTAATGGGTGTAAATAATCTCTTAGTAGTTTATTTACATCTCTTGTGCTTCAATATATTATTAGTTAGTATTGAATTTTTATTAAATCCTATGAATAAATTAAAAACACGCCATGCTGCCAAAAAAAGGTTTACGAAAACTGTAACTGGAAAGTATATTCGACGGAAGGCTTTTAAAGGACATTTGTTGGAAAAAAAATCGACAAAAAGAAAACGTAATCTTTCTCAAAAAATGGTTGTTTCTTTTGGAGACTCTTTTGCATTACGTAGTATGATGCCTTATCTTTAGGCTTTAGGTTGCTTTAAAAATATAATTAATAATTAAGAATAAAATGGTACGAGTAAAACGGGGTAATGTTGCTAGAAAAAGACGAGCTAAAATTCTGCGAATTGCGAGCGGATTTCGGGGGGCTCATTCTAAGCTGTTCCGATTAGCAAATGAACAGGTTATGAAGGCATTAAGGTATTCTTATGTAGGCAGAAAACGAAAAAAACGTGAGTTTAGAAGTTTATGGATTGTTCGAATTAATGCGGCTGCTAGAGTTAATGGGTTAACTTATAGTAGGGTAATTAGTTTGTTGAAGAATGCTAATATTGGTTTAAATAGAAAAATGCTTGCTCAATTAGCTGTCTCTGATATAACTACTTTTGAAAAAGTTTTAACTTTAATTAAGAAGGATTAAAAAAAAGCATGTGTATATTAAATACACATGCTTTTTAGTTAAAAATTCATTTCAGCTAGTTGTACTTTCTCGAATTGTTTTTTCTTCAGGACTAATAAGATTTGAGCTAGAATTATTGTGAAGAAGAAAGCAATCATACCTTTTACTCGAGCAGGACTTTGTAACACAACTTCTGTTTCTGTTTGTCCAAATCCACCAACGTTAGGATCTATTGTTAGTGGTTGGTCTGCTGTTAGTGTTTGACCTTCTTTGACTACAAGGTCTGGACCATTCGGTATATTAGTAACGATAATGTCGCCGCGTTTGGATTTTATAGATAGATCATATCCTCCAGAACTTAATTTTTCTATTTTTGTTAATTGACCTTCTGTAGGAGACGTATAAATAGTATTATTTGTTTTTGTTCCAGTTGGATTTAGTTGTCCACGGCCTCGATTAGCTCCTACATAAATAGGATATTTAATGAAGTGAACATTTCTGTTTTCGGCTGGATTTGGCGCTAATATTGGGAATGTTATAGTTTGATGTTTGTCTCCTGGAATAGGGCCTACTACCAAGATATTTGGTTTTGAATTACTATATGGAACTATATTTATTCCTTTAGTTTCTTCACGAAGTTCTTCAGATAGTCTTTCTTTAGGAGCTAAAGTAAATCCTTCAGGAAGTATCAACACTGCACCAACATTTAGTGGACCTTTCGTACCATCCCCTGTAACTTGTTTTGAACTCAAATCATACGGAATTTTAACTTCTGCGCTAAATACTGTATCCGGTAAAACTCCTTGTGGGACTTCAATTTCAACTGGTTTTTGTGCTAGATGACAATTCGCACATACAATACGACCTGTTGCTTCCCGTGGGTTCTCATAAGCTTGTTGCGCAAATATTGGAAATGCGTTAGAAGTTAGCGGTATAGCTATTGTAGATAAAAGGGAAAGTAGCAGAATGCCTTTTCTTAAATGTTCAGTCAACTTTGTTACGTGGGTATTTTTCATTATTCTCCGGACTAATTCTTAAAATAGATAATAAGATATATTTACTATGTATACGAGGATGTAAACATTTTAGTAAATCATTTATAGTATAAAATTTCACTTTTGGCTTTGCTTAAATCTTAATAAATTAGAACGTCCTATAGATTTTCTCGTTCTATATCTTTATGCAGATTTTAATCAAGAAAAGTCACTTAACTATTTTAACTTAAAAGTTCTTATCGTATTCAATATTTCCTCTACTTTTTTCTATGATTAAAACGATACCTGCACCGAATAGATACAATAAAATAACAATTGAAGACATCAAAATTTGAGTTAGTGGGTCAACAGAGGGTGTTAGTATAGCGCCAACTATAGTTGAACCTAATATGACATAACGCCAAATAGATAGCATTGTTTCACCAGAAATTACCCGAAAAATTCCTAGCATAATTTGTATAATCGGTAATTGAAAGGCTAATCCTGTACTAAATAATAATACTAATATAAACTCAAAATATTGTTCGAATGACCAGAAGGGTTCGACTACTTCTGATCCGTAGTTTATGAAGAAATTTAGTGCGGCTGGTACAAGTACGAAATATCCGAAAACTAACCCTGCAATAAATAGGCTAACTGCACCTAAAATTATTGGTAATATAATTTTTCTTTCGTTTCGTGTCATTCCGGGTAAAATAAATAAAATAATTTGATAAATCACAAATGGACTACTAAATAGTAGGCCGCTGTAAGCAGCTACCTTTATAGAGGCAAAAAAATATTCACCAGGAGCAAATTGTAAAAATTTTATTCCTAACGCCGGTTCTTGTAGTAATTTGACAATATTTTTAACGCTGGCTATACATATGACTACAAATATAGTAAGTGTAGTCAAAGACCAAAATGCTCGTTGTCTTAATTCTTCTAGGTGATCGGATAAAGACATCTCAGCGTCGTTTTGTGTAATATTTAACGAATATGGAATAAATGAGTCAGATTTTTTACTAGTATACATTTTCGAGCTTTGATATAATCTTTCGTTTATTTTCTATCTTTTATCATACCTTTCAAAACATCAAAAGCTTATTTTTCTATAATTAATTATAGAAAAATAAGCTTTTTGTTTTTATAACATAGAGGCTTGCACTCGGGCTCTAGCTTTACGTAGATTCTGTGTGGCTTCTATTTTATCTTTATTTGTTTCGGCACTATTAAATTTTTCAGTCATTTCTTCCAAATTTTTCTGTGCTTCTTCTTTATTAATTTTTGCTCCTTCTTCAGCACCGTTGACTAAAATTGTTAATTCGTCGTTTTCCACTTCGGCGAAACCGCCCATCAGTACAATTGGAATCCAATCTTTGTCTACTCTAACTCTCATTACACCTATATCTAGTGCAGTTAGTAGAGGTGCATGTCCTTTTAGAATTCCTAATTGCCCTGTACTACTTGGTAATATTACCTCTTCGGCATTTGCATCCCATACATTTCTGTCAGGAGCTATTATGCTAACATGTAAAGACATTTTTTTACCTATCCTTTCAAGCTTTTTGCTTTATTAATTGCTTCATCTATATTACCTACAAGGTAGAACGCTTGTTCTGGTAATTCATCTAATTCTCCATTTAGAATCATGTTAAAGCCTTTAATACTATCTGCTAGAGAAACATATTTACCTGGGGAACCAGTGAATACTTCAGCTACGAAGAATGGTTGAGATAGGAATCGTTCAATTTTTCGAGCACGAGCAACAGTTTGTCTGTCTTCTTCAGATAACTCATCCAAACCTAAGATGGCAATGATATCTTGTAGTTCTTTATAACGTTGAAGTGTTTGTTTAACCGTTTGTGCAGTTGAGTAGTGTAATTTTCCTACTATATCAATTTGTAGCATTGTCGATGTGGAATCTAGTGGATCCACCGCTGGATAAATGCCTTTTGCTGCAAGGTTTCTAGATAGTACTGTTGTAGCATCTAGGTGTGAGAATGTAGTTGCTGGAGCTGGGTCTGTTAAATCATCCGCTGGTACGTATACTGCTTGTATGGATGTTATTGATCCTTCTGTTGTGGATGTAATACGTTCTTGTAATGCGCCCATTTCAGTTGCTAGTGTAGGTTGATATCCTACAGCAGATGGCATACGGCCTAAAAGAGCAGAAACTTCAGAACCTGCTTGTACAAATCTGAATATATTATCAATGAATAGTAATACGTCTTGTTTATTAACATCACGGAAATATTCCGCCATTGTTAGTGCTGTTAAACCAACACGCATACGAGCTCCAGGTGGTTCGTTCATTTGGCCATAAACTAGCGCAACTTTGGATTCTCCTAAGTTTTCTTCATTAATAACTTTAGATTCTTTCATTTCCATGTACAGGTCATTTCCTTCACGTGTACGTTCACCTACTCCTCCGAATACAGATACTCCACCGTGAGCTTTAGCAATGTTATTGATTAATTCCATAATTAACACTGTTTTTCCAACTCCTGCTCCACCAAACAGACCAATTTTTCCTCCTCTTCTGTATGGAGCTAGAAGGTCTACTACTTTAATCCCTGTTTCAAAGATAGACGGTTTAGTTTCAAGTTCTGTGAATGCTGGGGAGGATCTATGAATAGGTAATGTTTTCTCAACTTTAAGATCGCCCATATTATCTACTGCTTCACCTAAAACGTTGAAAATTCTTCCTAGTGTAGCTTTTCCTACTGGAACGCTGATAGGTTCTTCGGTGTCGCGTACACTCATTCCTCTTTTTAAGCCATCTGTAGATGTCATTGAAACAGCTCTTACACGGTTATTACCTAGAAGTTGCTGTACTTCGCACGTCACAGCCCCTTCACCTTCTCCAATTATGATTGCATTATAGATTCTAGGTAATTTACCATTAGGGAATTCTGCGTCTACGACAGGTCCAATGATTTGCGTTATAAAACCAGCACTTGTTGCAGTTTTAGCCATATTACTTTTAGTTTTCCGATTTAAATAATAAACAAAATATGTTTCGTAATAAACAACACTAAGTATACACTTACTATATACGTATATATGATATTTTGGAGTATAAATTAAAATATAAGTCTTTTAGTACTTCTTGGTAGTTTCTTCTTAATCTTGTACAAAGTAAGTGGTTCAGATTGGGCTTACTTTTTTACTACTACTTTTTTAGGTTATTTGAATCACTTAATAACATTACATATCTATTCTAGTAGAGGTTATCAGAGGAAATTCGCCCAGTGGTTTTTAACCAATTTTGTGCTTCAATATAGTTATTTGGAGCTAATCTGATAGCTTGTTTCCAATATTCTGCGGCTTTGTCAAACATTGTTCTTGCCGTCTCTAAATCTTTTTTTTCAGAGGCTTTTACACCTTGGTAGTGATAGATAACTGCGATGTTATTAATTGCAGGGGGTAGTCTGGAATTTAAATCTAATGCTTGGTGGTAGTATTCTAACGCTTTTATATATTCTCCATTACTTGCATAAATTAGACCTATGTTATATAAGATGTAACTTCTGTCATATGGATCCTCTTCTAAACGTAACGCTTCGTAGTAGTTTTCTAAGGCTTCTGCGTATTCGCCCTCCGATTGCGCAGACATTCCGTCTCTGTAATAGGAGAATGCTTCTTTTTCTTGTTTAGTGGCTGGTAATACTTTTAGTACGATATCCGCTAAAACAGTAAATGTTTTATCAATAAAATTATCATTCTTTTGAAATCTAGGCATTTTAGATTAATTGTTAAGGTTATTAATTTTACTATATAGGCAAGAATGTTATAATCTTTTTACTTAGATTAATTTATATATGAAGTTTTTCTTCGAGACATTGAGATACAGCTAGTAGTAAAAATTACTAGTACTATCTTTTTATTTGCTCCCTAAGAGATTATTTATTCTTATTCCAATTATATCAAGATAAATATTTTATTTTTCCCACGTAAATACGTATTTCTGCATGATTTTTAATCCTCTTTCACTTTCATTCGGAGCTCGGATAAATGTTGGTTTATTTTCAATCAAACATTGGTATATTTAGGAGAAACACTTTGCGTACAAATATTTGTTCCCGTATTTTAATAACATCTAGTATATTAAATTTTAGATTTTATAGAGCTAATTTAAAGAAACATAGATTGATAGGTTATATGGCAAGTTCAATCAGTAATTTTAGACGTGATACAGATGATATATTGTATCTTACGAATCCACTAATAATTGTCAATGTTAATTTGCAACCTGAGTTATCCATTCTTCCAAATGTGGACTCAGATGGTCACGCAAATTTATTAACTTTGCAGTTGAAACCTTCTCTAAAAGTAGATAAAAAAGTTAAGAAAGTAGATAAAGATGACGATAGAGAAATTGATAGAACGAATTTAAAACTTAAAACTAAGAAAAAAATTAGATCAAAGGTTAGTTTCGAAGAAGATTACGAGGTGGTTAATGAAGTATTTGATATTGAAACTACAGATTCTAATCTTCCTTTACCTCTTGCTAGGCCTTCTAAACCTGTTGAAAAGTCAGTTCCGACTTTTACTATCAAGCAAAAAGTATTGTCCAATTTAAATTTAAAAAAGAAATCTTCTATTTCTACTGGGCAAAAAAAGCTCCCCTTGGTTGTTGAAGTTGAAAGACCTAAAGAAGTTACTTTAGGAAAATCCATAACTGTACAAGATTTAGCTGTTTTATTTCGAGTTTCAACTATTGAAGTTATAAAATCGTTGTTTCTTAAGGGTATTACCGTTACTGTTAATCAAGTTATAGATTTAAATATCGCTAGGAAAGTAGCACAAGATTTTGATATCAATGTTTTGGCTGAGATTGAGAAACCTGTATCGGAGTTAAAACGTTTGGAGTTTGGTTCCGACGATGCACTTCATTTTCATTCTAGACCACCTATTGTTACTATAATGGGTCATGTTGATCATGGTAAAACTACGTTGTTGGATAAGATTCGAAATACACAAATCGCAAAAAAAGAGGCTGGGGGTATAACTCAGAAAATTGGGGTTTATGAAGTTGAGGTGAGATATAAAGAAACCCTTCGTACTATAGTGTTCCTTGATACTCCAGGTCATGCTGCGTTCTCTGGTATGAGGTCTCGAGGTGTTTCTATCACTGATTTAGTAATTTTAGTTGTTGCTGCAGATGATGGAATTAAACCGCAAACAATCGAAGCTATAGAATGTGCTCAAGCTGCAAAGGTTCCTTTGGTAGTTGCTGTAAATAAAATGGATAAAGAGGATGCGGATATAACTCGTATACAACAAGACTTGACTAAATATAACCTTGTTTCAGAAGAGTGGGGAGGAGATACTATAATAGTTCCTATTAGTGCTATGCAGGGAACCAATATTGAGGTTTTGTTAGAATCCGTTTTATTAGTTGCGGATCTTATGAATTTAAAAACAGATCCTAATAGTCCTGCTACGGGAATGATTTTGGAGTCAAATTTAGATCGTTCCAAAGGTTCCGTTGCTACTGTAATAGTCCAACGAGGTACTCTTCGAGTTGGGGACATCATTATTTCTGGTAATGTTATGTCTAAAATTCGTGGCATGATGAATTCTACTGGTCAAACTTTCAAAGAGGCCCCACCATCTTCTCCAGTTCTTATTTGGGGTCTCTCAAAATTGCCTTCAATCGGAGATACTTTTGTTTCATTTAAAACTGAGAAAGACGCTAAATTAGCTTTAGATTCATTATCTTCTAATTCTGTTGGTTCTAGCTTTAGTAGTTTTCAACAATTTTCAGATATGGACGTTGCCTTTGGTTCAGGCCCAAGAGAAAAAATTAATTTAATTATAAAAACTGATACTCAAGGGTCCGCAGAGGCAATAAATTCGACTCTTGGTAAAATTAATGCACCTAAAGTTCAAATTCGAGTACTCTATGCTTGTGCTGGTGAAATTACGGAAACTGATATAGAATTTGCTTCGGCTAGTAATTCTAAGTTACTTTCTTTTAATACTACGTTAGCTAGTGGAACGAAGAAAGCTGCAAAGTATGCATCTGTTTTAATAAAAGAGTTTGATGTTATTTATGACTTATTTGATTATGTTGAAGAATTGATAGAAGATTTAGTTGGACCAGATTATGAAGAACGGTTTATTGGGACTGCTGTAGTAAAAACAGTTTTTCCACTTGCAAAAAGTTTTGTTGCTGGTTCTTCTGTAATTGAGGGTAAGCTTACAAAATCTTCCATTGTCCAAGTAGTACGTGATTCTGAGATTATTTATAAAGGTCCCCTGGATTCTCTAAAAAAATTAAAAGAGGATGTTCTAGAAGTGAGTGAAAATTTTGATTGTGGTATTTATATAAATGGATTTGATTCCTGGAGATCTGGAGATCTTATTAAAGCTTTCGAAATGGTGGAGAAAAAAAAATCAACATTCTAAGAATGAAATAGTTCTTAGAATGTTGATTTTTATCCTTCACGGTTAACAAAAGGTAGCAAGGAAATAACTCGAGCTTTTTTTACTGCTTTTGTTAATCGAGTTTGTTGTTTCGTAGTTAGGCCTGTTACACGACGTGGCAGGATTTTTCCTTGCTCTGTCAGGAATTTACTTAGTAATTCTACATCTTTATAATCAATGATTTCACCAATTTGTAGTGGAGATAATTTTCTACGATATATTGCCATAGTTATGTTATTACTTTATTTCTTTGAAAGTTTCATGTTTTCTTGATAACGGACAGTATTTTTTTATTTCTAAACGATTTGGTGTGTTTCTTCTATTTTTTGTTGTTGTATATCTGTAAACACCCTCAGAAGTTTTGCACTCTAAGGTAATGACTATTCGTGCGCCTTTATTTTTTCCCATTTTTTCTGGATTATATTTTTTTATTTATCAGAAAGTTTTACATGATGAGACTATCATAATAGAATTTTTCTAAAATTGTAAGTTTGTTGATTTTTATTTTTAGAAAAACGAAAAACTTTTTAATCCATATATTCTTGTATGTTATAATCCTATCGAAATTACTACTTTTTTAGAGACATGTAGATCTAAGTTTACACAAAGAAAATAATGGAGAATTTTTATGGCGAATATCAAATCTGCGGAAAAACGAATCGAAATTTCAGAACGTAATCGATTAAGAAATAAATCGTATAAATCTACAGTTAAAACTTTAATGAAAAAAACATTTTTTGCGATTTCTAATTTAACGAGTTTAAATTTAAATGAGGTTCAAGGAATTATGTCATTGACTTACAGTAAGATTGATAAGGCTGTTCAAAAAGGGATTCTTCATGCAAATAATGGAAATTCTAAAAAAGCTAGATTGAGCAGATATTTAAAAAAAAGGGAAAAAGCTGTTACTAATTAGCCTATTGTTTATCTGATTTTTAGTTTTACTTTGCTCTCTCCCATGTAATTGACGTAATGGTTATTATCGTAAGTTCATGGGTATACTTTTTATTTTGTTTACATTAATCATTTTGGTTTGTTTCCTTTGAGTTTTATTTAAAGGTCTTGCTTTTGTCTGAAATTAATTAATACTGGTACTTAAAAATTTTAAATTTAGGAGATATAAGTCTCATGTCTAGCACTAAACTTTCTACTTTTATCTTACCTGATTTGGTAGAAATTCAACGTGCAAGTTTTTGTTGGTTTTTGGAGGAAGGATTTGCGGAAGAGATAAAAAGTTTCTCCCCTATATCTGATTATACTGGGAATTTAGAGCTTCACTTCTTCGGAGATCAGTATAAATTAAAATGCCCAAAGTATGATATCACGGAATCAAAGCGGAGAGATTGTACTTATTCAGTTCAGGTTTATGTTCCTGCTCGTTTGGTAAATAAAGAGACTGGTGTAATCAAAGAGCAAGAAGTTTTTATTGGTGATTTGCCTTTGATGACAGATAGAGGAACTTTTGTAATAAATGGAGCTGAGCGAGTAATTGTAAATCAGATTGTTAGAAGTCCTGGTATTTATTATAAATCTGAAACGGATAAACAGGGTAGGAGAAGTTATAGTGGTAGTTTAATTTCTAATCGAGGGGCCTGGGTTAAATTTGAAACGGATAAGAATGATTTGGTTTGGGTTCGGGTGGATAAAACACGTAAAATACCTGCGCACGTCTTTTTAAAAGCTATGGGATTAAGTGATACAGATATTTATAATGGTTTAAGACACCCAGAGTATTTGAAAAAAACGTTTAGAGTAGAGGGAAATTATAGTACTGAAGAAGCTTTAATTCAGATGTATACAAAGCTAAGGCCTGGTGAGCCTTCCACTGTAAATGGTGGGCAGCAAATTTTATACTCAAGATTTTTTGATCCTAAAAGATATGATTTAGGAAAGGTTGGCCGGTACAAACTTAATAAAAAACTTAATATTTCTATTCCAGATAGTATCAAAGTATTAACGCCACAAGATACACTTGCTGCGATAGACTATTTAATAAATTTGAAATTTGATATTGGAAATGTGGATGATATCGATCATCTTGGAAATCGTCGTGTACGATCAGTTGGTGAATTATTACAAAACCAAGTTAGAATTGGTTTAAATCGATTAGAGAGAATTATTAAAGAACGAATGACTATATGTGATGTAAATTCGTTAACTCCAAATACTTTGGTTAATCCCAAACCCATAATCGCTTCTATTCGAGAATTTTTTGGTTCTAGTCAATTGTCTCAATTTATGGACCAAACTAATCCACTGGCTGAATTAACTCATAAACGTCGTGTCAGTGCTTTAGGTCCGGGGGGGTTAAGTAGAGATAGGGCAGGTTTTGCAGTTCGTGATATTCATCCAAGCCATTATGGAAGAATTTGTCCTATTGAAACCCCAGAGGGGCCTAATGCTGGTTTAATTGGGGTTTTATCTACTCATGCCAGAATAAATTCGTATGGGTTCATTGAAACTCCTTTTTACAAAGTCATTCATGGAAAATCGTTATGTAATTCAGATGCTGTTTACTTGACAGCTGACCAAGAGGATGAACTCCATATTGCCCCTGGTGATATTTCTATAAATAATGAAGGTTACATTACTAAAGATATAATCCCAGTTCGTTATAGACAAGAGTTTATCACAACAACTCCGTCTCAAGTTGATTATATAGCAGTATCGCCAATACAAGTAATTTCCATTGCCACTTCACTGATTCCATTTTTAGAACATGATGACGCAAACCGAGCCTTAATGGGATCTAATATGCAGAGACAAGCTGTGCCTTTGCTTTATCCTGAAAGCCCTTTAATTGGAACTGGACTTGAAGCACAAGCTGCGAGGGATTCTGGTATGGTCACTGTTAGTTTTACTAATGGTTATGTTAGTTATGTTTCTGCCGACAGAATCCTTATTACAGATTCCGAAGGAAAAGAACTTATGTATTATTTACAAAAGTATCAACGTTCTAATCAGGATACTTGTATAAATCAAAGGCCGTCTGTTTGGTTGGGAGAAGAAGTTATATCGGGTCAAGTTATTGCGGATGGTGCTGCTACTGAAGGAGGGGAATTGGCGTTAGGACAAAATATTTTAGTAGCTTATGTTCCTTGGGAAGGTTATAACTACGAGGATGCTTTTTTGATTAGTGAGAGGTTAGTTTATAATGATGTGTATACATCTGTACATATTGAAAAGTATGAAATCGAAGCAAGACAGACTAAGTTGGGGTCTGAAGAGATTACACGAGAGTTACCAAATATTAGTGATTACTCGCTACGAAAGTTAGATGACAATGGAATTATTTTAGTTGGCTCTTGGGTGGAATCCGGTGATATTTTAATTGGAAAAGTTACTCCTAAGGGTGAGTCGGATCAGCCTCCTGAGGGAAAACTATTACGTGCTATTTTTGGAGAAAAAACTCGAGATGTTAAGGATAGTTCTCTTCGTGTACCAAATGGTGGTAAAGGACGTGTCTTGGAGGTTCGAATATTCACACGAGAAAAAGGAGATGAATTGCCCACTGGAGCCAATATTGTAATTCGTGTTTACATAGCACAAACTAGAAAAATTCAAGTTGGGGATAAAATGGCTGGTCGACATGGAAATAAAGGAATTATTTCTAAAATTCTTCCGCGACAAGATATGCCTTATTTACCGGATGGAACTCCGGTGGATCTTGTTTTAAATCCTTTGGGTGTTCCTTCTCGTATGAATGTGGGGCAAATATTTGAGTGTCTACTTGGTTTAGCAGCTGAAAATTTAAATAAAAGGTTTAAAATTATCCCGTTTGATGAAATGTATGGGGCGGAAGCTTCTAGAGTTTTAGTAAATGATAAGTTAGTACATGCTAGTAAAATAACTTCAAAAGATTGGTTGTTTGATAAGAATCATCCAGGAAAAGTTACACTCTATGATGGACGGACTGGAGAAAAGTTTGATAATCCAATAACAGTTGGTATATCTTACATGCTTAAGTTAGTACATTTGGTAGATGATAAAATACATGCTCGTTCTACTGGTCCTTATTCTTTGGTTACACAGCAACCACTTGGTGGTAAAGCACAACATGGTGGTCAGCGTTTAGGAGAAATGGAGGTTTGGGCTTTAGAAGCTTTTGGAGCTTCTTACACATTACAAGAGTTGCTTACAGTTAAATCTGATGATATGCAGGGTCGGAACGAAACATTGAATGCTATCGTAAAAGGTAAACCGATACCTAGGCCTGGTACTCCAGAGTCTTTTAAAGTATTAATGCGTGAATTGCAATCTTTGGGTTTAGATATTGGGGCGTATAAGATTGAAAATTTGGCGAATGGTCATACACGTGGAATTGAAGTAGATTTGATGGCAAGTTTAAATTCCAGAAAAATATCGTTGAAATCAATTTATGAGTCGAAGGAAGCAACGGAAAATTTCTTTCTTTGATTTAAATGCAACTTGTGTTTTTTTCAGAATATATAATTTCGAAATTGGAGTTTTATGTGGCTAAGTTAGAACAGTATTTTGATTATGTAAAAATTAATCTTGCATCTCCGGATAGGATAAAAAAATGGGGAGAGCGAGTATTACCTAATGGTCAGACAATTGGAGAGGTCACTAAACCGGAAACTATTAATTACCGAACTTTGAAACCTGAGATGGATGGTTTGTTTTGTGAAAGGATTTTTGGTCCAGTTAAAGACTGGGAATGTCATTGTGGAAAATATAAAAGGGTTCGGTATAAAGGGGTTGTATGTGAGAGATGTGGTGTTGAAGTTGCAGAGTCTAAGGTTAGAAGACATAGGATGGGTTATGTCGAATTAGCTGCGCCAGTAACTCACATTTGGTATTTAAAAGGATCCCCTAGTTATATTTCTTTATTATTGGATATTTCTCTAAAAGATGTAGAGCAAATTATTTATTTCAATTCATATGTGGTTACAAGACCAGGAAATTGCCAACAATTAGTGTATAAGAAATTATTAAGTGAAGATGAGTGGATTGAGATTGAGGATCAGTTATATCAGGAGGAGTCTAATTTGTATGGTGTCGAAGTTGGAATTGGTGCTGAGGCTATACAACGATTACTCAAAGATATTGATTTAGAGGTTGAAGCGGAAACGTTACGCGAAGAAGTTTTATCCACAAAAGGTGCAAAAAAGGATAAAGCTATAAAAAGACTTCGTTTACTAGATAATTTTATTGCAACTCGGTCTGATCCATCCTGGATGGTTTTGACAGTTTTACCTATTATACCACCAGATTTACGACCTATGGTTCAGTTGGATGGTGGTCGTTTTGCTACATCGGATTTAAATGATTTGTATAGACGTGTGATAAATAGAAATAATAGATTGAGACGTTTACAAGAAATTTTAGCTCCTGAGATTATTATACGTAACGAAAAGAGAATGTTACAGGAATCGATTGATGCGTTAATTGATAATGGCCGTCGTGGTCGTACGGTTGTAGGAGCCAACAATAGACCTTTGAAATCTTTGTCGGATATTATTGAAGGTAAGCAAGGACGGTTTAGACAGAATCTCTTAGGAAAACGTGTAGATTATTCTGGTCGGTCTGTCATTGTAGTTGGACCTCAATTACAATTGAATCAGTGTGGATTACCTAGAGAAATGGCTTTAGAATTGTTTCAACCCTTTGTTATACATCGCTTAATACAGCAGGGCTTAGTCAATAATATTAAAGCTGCAAAAAAATTGATCCAGCGAAATGATTCTATTATTTGGGATGTTTTAGAAGAAGTTATCCAGGGGCATCCGGTGCTACTTAATCGAGCCCCTACGTTACATCGATTAGGAATTCAGGCGTTTGAGCCATTATTAGTCGAAGGACGAGCTATAAAACTTCATCCTTTAGACTGTCCAGCATCCAATGCGGATTTTGATGGAGATCAGATGGCTGTTCATATTCCATTGTCCTTGGAGGCTCAATCTGAAGCTAGGTTGTTAATGCTAGCGCCTTATAATTTTCTTTCACCTGCTACAGGTGAGCCCATTATCATGCCCAGCCAGGATATGGTTTTGGGTTGCTATTATTTGACTGCAGATAATCCTGCTCGTCAGTTAGACCGTCCAGTCTATTTTTCTAGTTTAGAAGATTGTCTAGCTGCTTATGAACAGAAAAAAATTCCCCTTCACGCATATATTTGGGTTCGGTTTAATGGAGAAGTAGATGATGATTCTGCCAAGTTAGAAGTCGATCTTTTACCTGATAATTCACTTATAACTGTGTTTACTTCACGTATTTTAAAAACCGATAAAGATCGAAATTTACTTGTGCAATATATTTTGACGACTCCTGGGCGAATTTTATTGAATAAGGTCTTACAGGATGCTTTATGTTTTTCTAATTAAATTGTTATTTGTTTCCAAGTCTGTAACCAACTTAAACTTAATTACATGATTATATGAAAGAAAAATATTTGTTTGTACCACCAAAACCGAAATTCACAAACCGAATTATTGATAAAAAAGAACTGAAAAGACTTATGGCGTGGGCATTCAGTAATTATGGAACTGGTCGTGCCTCTTATATGGCCGACCGTTTAAAAGAATTAGGATTCAGCTATGCGACTAAGGCAGGTATATCTTTAAGTGTAGAGGATTTGCGTGTTCCGCCGACAAAACGAGAATTGTTAAAAAAAACGAATGATGAAATTAAATTAACTGAGCAGAAATATGGTCGAGGGGAGATAACAGCTGTTGAAAGGTTTCAAAAAGTTATTGACACGTGGAATAATTCTAGTGAATTGCTAAAAAATGAAGTAATTAATTATTTTAAAGATACTGACCCCCTTAATCCAGTATATATAATGGCTTTCTCTGGTGCTCGAGGGAATATTTCTCAGGTAAAGCAGCTCGTTGGTATGCGTGGTTTGATGTCAGATCCTCATGGTCAGATTATAGATTTACCTATAAAGAGTAATTTTCGTGAAGGATTGACTGTTACGGAGTATGTAATCTCGTGTTATGGAGCTAGAAAGGGGTTGGTTGATACTGCTTTGAGAACTGCAGATTCTGGTTATTTGACACGTAGGTTAGTAGATGTCGCTCAGGATATAATAATTCGAGAAGTTGATTGCGGTAGTAGTCGCGGAATAATCTTAAAAGATATGATGGATAAGAATAAGGTATTAATATCTTTAGAAAATAGATTATTAGGCCGAGTTTTATTTGAGACTTTGTATACTCCTGATACTGGAGATATAATTGCTCATATTAATCAAGATTTGGATTCTGAAACCTCTAAAAGTATAGTACAAGCCGGAGTCAAATCTGTTTTAGTCCGGTCGCCTTTAACATGTGACTCTTCTAGATCTGTTTGCCAATTCTGTTATGGATGGAGTCTAGCTCATGGTTCTTTAGTAGATCTAGGAGAAGCTGTAGGAATAATTGCAGCACAATCTATTGGTGAACCTGGTACGCAGTTAACAATGAGAACGTTTCATACTGGAGGTGTTTTTACAGGAGAACTGGCAGAACAGATACGAGCTCCTTTTGATGGAATTTTGAGATTACCTAAATCTATTCGAGCGAAACCTACTAGAACACGTCATGGTGAAGAAGCCTTGATTTTGGAAGAGAGTGTTAAATTAGAGGTTTACACTTATGCCGCCTCGAAATCTAAAATAGAGTTTAAACAGGGAACCATTTTATTTTTAAGTGATAATGAACAATTTACCTATAAACAAGTTATAGGAGAAATTAGTGCTAGAGGTAATTTGATTACTGAGCGAGTTACTAAAGACTTATCTGCGGATATATCTGGTGAAGTTCGATTTTCTTCTTTTAATGTTGAAGAAAAAGTTGATCGTCAAGGTAATATTATATTATCAACTTCGCAAGGCGGCCTTGTTTGGATTTTGGCTGGAGATGTTTATAATATACCTATTACAGCTAATATAATTGAAAATCCTGGTTCTTTAGTAAAAAAAGATTCTGTCTTAGCTGTTACGGAAATTATTAGTGATTATGGTGGTGTAGTAAAAATACAACCCAGCGTAGAAGATGAAATACAAATTATTACCGCTTCTCTTTTACTTGACAATGCTTTATTAAAAATTAGTACTGATTCTTTAAGTCCAGAGAATCCGTATATTTTAGAGTTTGATTCTACAAACCGTTTTATTATGCAGTGTTCACCAGGCAATAAAGTTACGAATGGGCAGGTTATTGGAGAATTACTCGATTCAAGTTACCAAACAGTTATGGGTGGTTTTATTCATTATTCTGATTTAGAGTCTTCTATTTTCTCTAGAGGTAAACGTAACTATGAAGTTTTAGAACCCATTGATTTTTATTGGATTCCTGAAGAAACTCATGAAATTAATAAAGATATTTCTTTGTTATTAGTAACTAATGGAAGTTATGTATCTGCAAATTCTGAGTTAATAAAAGATGTTTATAATTTTAGTTCTGGTTTAGTAACTATTATTCAAGAAAATAGCATTGTTAAAGAGATAGTTATTAAGCCAGGTTTTTTGCATCCAGCTCCTGCTGGTATACAGAATTTTGAGGCAAAGATTTATCCTATGGGATATAAACTTACTGAGACGTTTTTATTAGACTCTGTTTCGTATCTAGAATTGATAGAATCTAAGAACGAATCTTTTTTTCTTGTTCGTCCGGTTATTCCTTACTCCGTAAATGGTGATAGTTTGCAGCTTTCTCAAACTTTAGTTAATGCAGATGATACGCTTATTAAATTAAAATTTGTTCGTAGACTTCTTCTGAAAGATGGTGAAAGTGTTAAAGCCGCAGGCCCTGTAAATTTAGTTAGGACTTATTTGGTATTAGAGATTAAATCTGATTTACCTCATTTATCGGCGGATGTAGAGTTTCTCCCAATTGACTCTGATGCTCTATGTAAATTGAAATTAAGTGTAATTGAAACTATTTTTCTTCGGAAGGATGCTTTTGGTGAGTCTAATAAGGAATTTGCCTCAACTGATTTGTGTGTAACTGATGGAGATCTTATTAGTTCTGGTGCAAAGATAGCTGAAATTAGACTTAGATGTAAATCAGACGGAACTGTTAAGTTTGTATCCGATAGTAATAAGTCGAATAAAAAACTTTTGGTTATTACGGAAGGCGATCAAAAGCCTATATCATTACATGGAAAAACTTCTCAAGTTTCTTTTGGAGATTTAGTGCGCTACGGAGATCAAATTGCTGAAGGTATTGTTGCTTCGGATTCGGGCCAAATAATTTATTTGGATCACGATAAAGTAATCATTAGATCTGGTCGCCCTTATTTGGTATCAGCTGGGGCAATCCTACAAGTGAACAATTATGACCTTGTTCAACGTGGGGATTTATTGGCTATTTTAGTTTTCGAACGTTCGAAAACTGGTGATATTGTGCAAGGTTTACCTCGAATCGAAGAAATTTTAGAAGGTCGAAAACCTAAAGAACCTTGTAAGTTGGCACAGCGTCCTGGTCGATTAAAAATTTATTATTCTTCTGACGATAGTAATTTAATTAAAATTACAGAAGGAAATGGTAATACCACAGAGTCGCAGGTTCAGGCTTTACAAAAGTTTATTGTTTCAAATGGAGATATAGTTAATTTAGCTGAACCATTGACAGATGGGGCTCCTAATCCTCATGAAATGTTAACTATCTTTTTTAATTTTTATAAAAATGTAATCAGTTTGTATGATTCAGCAAAGTTGAGTTTACAAAAAGTACAGATTTATTTGGTAAATGAGGTGCAAAATGTTTATCAGTCACAAAATGTGGATATTTCGGATAAGCATATTGAAGTTATTGTTAGGCAGATGACATCGAAAGTACGAGTAGAAGATGGGGGTGATACTACTTTATTACCAGGAGAATTGGTAGAGTTACAACAAATTGAAAATATAAACGAGGCAATGATATTAACTAAGGGTTTACCTGCCAGTTATTCTCCTGTTTTATTGGGTATAACCAAATCTTCTTTGAATACTGATAGTTTTATTTCAGCTGCTAGTTTTCAAGAAACTACACGTGTACTGACCGAAGCCGCAATTGAAGGTAAAGCTGATTGGCTTCGTGGATTAAAAGAAAATGTAATAATTGGAAGATTAATTCCTGCTGGTACTGGTTTTAACTCTTATGCAGAAAGTGTTAAAACGGTTCATTTTGATAAAGTTGCTGCTGGTTTTGATTCCTATTCATCAGTTCCTAATTCAATCAATAATTCACAAGATTTTGATACATTAATACTTGACGATAAGGTAGCAAGAAATTATTCTTTTTTTGAGGTCCAAAATAGTGATATTAAAAATATTTAGGTTTTTCCAAAGATCATCTATATCTCGTACGAAGTACTTTAACTAGTAGGGGGATTTAAATATGTCAGTAGTTACATTAGCAGAATTGTTAGAAGCTGGAGTTCATTTTGGACATCAAGCTAGAAGATGGAATCCAAAAATGTTTCCATATATTTATGCTGAAAGAAATGGGATACATATAATTGATTTAGTACAAACTTCAAAATTGTTAACTAATGCTTGTACTTTTGTTCGTAAAGCATCTGAAGAGGGTAAGAAATTTTTGTTTGTAGGGACTAAACGTCAAGCAGCTAGCGTGATTTCTCAAGAAGCTGAAAGGTGTGGTGCTCATTACGTAAATCAGCGTTGGTTAGGTGGGATTTTAACAAATTGGTTCACAATTAAAACGAGGGTTGAACGCTTAAAAGATTTGGAAAATAAAGAAGAAAGTGGCTATTTAGATCAACTTCCTAAGAAAGAAGCAGCTTCTTTACGCCGTGAATTGGAAAAACTACGTAAGAATTTAAATGGAATAAAGGGTATGAAAACGTTACCTGATTTAGTAATCATAGTTGATCAAAAACGTGAAAGTACAGCGATTCAAGAATGTATAAAATTAAAAATTCCCGTTATTTCTATTTTAGATACTAATTGTGATCCAGACTTAACAGATATTCCAATTCCTGCTAATGATGATGCAATTAGGTCGATAAAATTGATTATTAGTAAATTGGCTGATTCTATTTATGAGGGAAACAAAGGCCAATTCGGTGTTGCAAGTAATTAGTTTGTTTGGGTTTTTTGTAGGAGAGTAAAAATTTAATTTTTGGAGATTTATGAAAGAAGTTTCTGCTCAAATCGTTAAAGAGCTGCGAGATAAAACGTCCGCTGGTATGATGGATTGTAAGAAAGCTTTACAAGAAGCTGGTGGTGATATGGAGAAAGCCATGGAATCTTTAAAGCAAAAAGGCCTTGCTTCTGCAGCTAAGAAATCTGCGCGAATAGCTACGGAAGGTGTTATTGAAGCTTATATACATATGGGTGGGAAATTGGGTGTAATGGTAGAGTTAAACTGTGAAACGGATTTTGTTGCTCGTAGACCTGAATTCCAAGAATTGGCAAGAAACATCGCAATGCAAGTTGCGGCTTCCCCTTCGGTTGATTATATTTCTATACTAGATATTCCGTCTAGTGTAATAGAAAAAGAAAAAGAATCTGAAGCTTTAAAAGATGATCTTGCAAAGAAACCAAAAGATATAAAAGAAAAAATAGTAATGGGTAGAATTCAAAAAAAATTGAAAGAATTAGCTCTTTTAGATCAAGAATTTATCCGGGATTCTTCACTTACAATAGAGGAATTGTTAAAACAGAATATTGCAAAATTAGGTGAGAATATACAGATTAGAAGATTTGAACGCTTTAGATTAGGTGAAGGACAACAGAAACGTGAGCAGAATTTTGCTGATGATATCGCAAAAATGTTAAATAAATAAGTCGATAGCTATTAAGCTATTACTTTTCCCTTATTGAAATATTCATTTAATTTATTCCAAAGGTAAAAAAATAATTATTTATCATTAAACTGTTTATTCTGATGATTTTTTACTTTAAAAAGTGATATATTTCTATGTCTCAATTAACAGGTATGTAAACTTCAAAGGTATAATTATGGTTGTGGAACATTTTCACTACTTTGATTTCTAGAAACACTTTATACAATTTTATTAATTTATGTATCAAGATATTTTTTACGATTCGGTTACTTCTTATTTTTTAGCGGAAATTGAAGTAGGAACTCACCTTTACTGGGAGATTTTAGGTTTAAAAGTGCATGGTCAGACTTTATTAATGTCTTGGTTTGTTATCTTTGTTTTATTAATGTTTGCTGTGGTTGGTACACGAAACTTGAAACAGATTCCTGAAGGTATACAAAATTTCATGGAATATGCGTATGAGTTTTTACAAGATATAGCAAAAAATCAAATTGGCGAACATAATTATAGACCTTGGGTTCCATATGTGAGTACTGTATTTTTGTTTATATTTGTTTCTAACTGGTCTGGGGCTTTGATCCCACTGAAACTGATCCATTTACCTCATGGTGAGTTGGCAGCTCCGACAAATGATATCAATACTACGGTGGCTTTAGCGTTATTAACGTCTCTTTCTTATTTTTACGGTGGGATCAGTAAAAAAGGGTTAAATTATTTTGGCCGTTACGTTCAACCTACTCCAATATTGCTACCAATTAATATATTAGAAGATTTCACAAAACCATTATCATTAAGTTTTCGTTTATTTGGTAATATATTAGCAGATGAACTGGTAGTTTCAGTATTTGCTTTGCTGGTACCTATATTTATTCCATTACCTGTAATGACATTAGGTTTATTCGCAAGTTCTGTGCAAGCATTAATCTTCTCTACCCTGTCTGCAGCTTACATAGGCGAAGCTGTTGAAGAGCACCATTAATAAAAGTAATTATTAATTTCTAATTCAGGTAGAATATAATTTGACTTAGTTTTCTGAAACACTTTAATATATTATATTTAATTCATTTTACACATTAAATTATATGAACCCAATCGTATCTGCTGCTTCCGTAGTTGCTTCTGGTCTTGCTGTAGGTTTAGCTGCCATTGGTCCTGGTATTGGTCAAGGTTCTGCAGCTGCACAAGCTGTTGAAGGTATTGCCCGTCAACCTGAAGCTGAAGGTAGAATTCGTGGTACTTTACTTTTATCTCTAGCTTTTATGGAATCTTTAACAATTTACGGGTTAGTTGTTTCTCTAGCGCTTTTATTTGCAAACCCATTCACTGCTTAATCTTTACAAGCAACATATTTTTTGGTCAATCTAACCATTTCAATTAATGGTTAGATTAATTATTAAAATAGTTTTTTTAAGGGTATATTAGAACACAAAATAAAATGACAAATTCATTATTCTTATTAACGTTACAGTCGGTTAGCACAGAATCAGAAGGTGGTTTGTTTGACTTCAATGCTACTCTTCCTTTAATGGCGCTTCAGATACTTTTGTTAATGCTAATTCTAAATCTTTTATTCTATAAACCAATAGGACAAATTTTAGATGAACGAGATGAATATATTCGAAGACAGTTAACACAAGCCTCCGAAATTTTAACAAAGGCGGAAGAAATTACAAAACAATATGAAATAGATTTAGCTCAAGAACGACGTGAAGCTCAATCTATTATAAGTTCTGCGCAAAAAGCAGCTCAAGAAATTGTTGCTTTAGAAATTAAACAAGCTCAGAAAGATACAGAACAATTAGTAACTGAAGCTACTAATCAATTAAATTCTCAGAAAGAAAAAGCACTAAAAGCTTTAGAAGAACAAGTTAGCACATTAAGTGAGCAGATTAAAAATAAACTCGTTAGTAATCAACTAGTTTAACACTAATTTGTTATATACATATTGTTTAATAGCAAACATTATTACGTAGTTTATAATTATGAACATTATTGAGAATTTTATACTGATAAGTAGCTTGGCGGAAGCAGAAGCTTCTGCTTCCTCTGCTAAAGGTTTTGGTTTCAACACTAACTTTCTGGAAGCGAATGTTATTAATATAGTTATTTTAGCATCCGGAGTAGTTTACTTAGGTCGTAATTTCTTAACTTCCGCACTAGAACTTCGCCAGCAAAAGATTAGTGAAACAATTCAAGAGGCAGAAGATCGTTTAAAACAAGCTACATTGCGACTTACAGAATCTGAAAAGCAGATGGCCCAAGCCAAGGTTGTAATTGAACAAATAAAAAAAGAAGCTGAAAATACAGCTAGAAAAGTTAAAGAAACTATTTTAGCTCAAGGGAAATTAGATATAGAAAGATTAACTAATACAGGAAAAAGTAGTATAGAAAAAGCTGAGATTCAAATAAAAAAACAAATTCAGCAACATATTACTAGCTTAGCTCTAACAAGAGTTAATTCTCAATTAAAAGAATATATGACTCCAAATTTACAATCTAAACTTATAGATTCAAATATTTCCCAACTTGGAGGTCAAATATGAGTTCAAAGAATCTAAAAATTGCGCAACCATACGCAGAAGCTTTTTTAGAATTGGCAACTAAAGATTCTGTCGATGCTGTGATAAATGACTTAAATTATTTGTCTTTGACATTGACTTCTTCAGAAGATTTGAAAAAACTATTATCTAATCCTTTAGTTAATATTAATAATAAAAAGTCTATTCTTAAATCCATTTTTGGTGAAAAAATCGATAATAAAACTCTAAAATTCTTACTTGTTTTATGTGATCGAGGTCGAATTTCTTACCTTGACTCTATAGTAGCAAAAGCTATTGAATTAGCGTATAAAACAGCTGCAATCGAAATTGTTAAAGTTACAAGTTCGATTCCTTTTACCGCAGGACAGCAAGAAGCATTAATTTCAAAATTGAAGACCCTAACTGGAGCACGACAAATTAAACTTGAAGTTGATGTTAACCCAACTTTGATAGGTGGTTTCATCATTCAAATTGGTTCTCGAATTATCGATACTAGTCTTCAAGGGCAGCTACGACAATTAGCTTCCTACCTAGGTACTACTTCTATTTAAGTATTAAATTTTCTAATAACAATTTATCAAAAATAATTAAGCATTGATATGGTAAATATTCGACCTGATGAAATTAGTAGCATTATACGCCAACAAATTGACAAATATGATCAAGGGGTTCAAGTAGCTAATGTCGGAACTGTTCTACAAATAGGTGACGGTATTGCACGTGTATATGGCTTAGACCAAGTTATGGCTGGGGAACTGTTAGAGTTTGAAGATAAAACAATTGGTATAGCTTTAAATCTTGAAAGCGACAACGTAGGTGTTGTTATTATGGGTGAAGGACGTGATATTTTAGAAGGTAGTTCTGTTAAAGCAACTGGCAAAATTGCTCAAATTCCAGTTGGTAAAGGTTACCTTGGTAGAGTTGTGAATGCATTAGGTGTTCCTATCGATGGTAAAGGTGATATTTCTGCAACAGAAACGAGATTAATTGAATCTGTAGCACCTGGTATTATATCCAGAAAATCTGTTTGTGAGCCTATACAAACAGGTATTACAGCAATTGACTCTATGATTCCAATTGGACGTGGACAACGAGAACTTATTATTGGTGACAGACAAACTGGTAAAACATCTGTAGCAATTGACACTATCATTAACCAAAAATCAGAAAAGGTAATCTGTGTATATGTGGCAATAGGACAACGAGCTGCATCTATTTCTTCCGTTGTTACAGCTCTAGAAGAAAGAGGTGCTTTAGATTATACGGTTATAGTATCTGCATGTGCCGACGACCCAGCGACATTGCAATATATAGCACCTTATACAGGTGCTGCGATTGCCGAATATTTTATGTATCAAGGCCAAGCAACACTAGTTATATATGACGATTTGTCTAAACAAGCTGCTGCATACAGACAAATGTCCTTACTTCTAAGACGACCTCCAGGAAGAGAAGCATACCCAGGTGATGTATTCTACCTACATTCTCGCCTATTAGAAAGAGCGGCAAAACTAAGTGATAAGTTAGGCGCAGGTAGTATGACAGCATTACCGATTATTGAAACTCAAGCAGGTGATGTTTCTGCTTATATTCCAACAAATGTTATTTCCATTACTGATGGTCAAATCTTCTTGTCTGGTGATTTATTCAACTCAGGTATAAGACCTGCGATAAACGTTGGGATATCCGTTTCTCGAGTAGGATCTGCTGCTCAAATTAAGGCTATGAAACAAGTAGCTGGTAAATTAAAATTAGAACTAGCACAGTTTGCCGAATTAGAAGCGTTCTCTCAGTTTGCATCTGACTTAGATCAAGCTACTAGAAACCAATTAGCTAGAGGACAAAGACTACGTGAAATTTTAAAACAAGCTCAAAACTCTCCTATTCCAGTAGAAGAGCAAGTCGCTATAATTTATACAGGTATTAATGGCTTCCTGGATGACATTCCTGTTGCTCAAGTTCGTAGTTTCATAGACAACTTACGTACAAACCTTAAGAATTCAAAACCACAATACGGTGAAATGGTACGTTCGTCTAAAGCATTTAGTAAAGAAGCTGAAGAATTATTAAAAGCTTCTATTTCAGATGTAAAACAAAGTTTTAATTAAATAAATAAAAAAGAAAGCATATTAAAGTATGCTTTCTTTTTTTATCCAATCATATCCTTTTTCTTCAAGTTCTAATGCCAAGGTTTTATTTCCAGTTAAAACAATTTTTCCCTCTTGCATTATGTGTACATAATCTGGTTTGATATAATCTAAAAGTCTTTGATAATGAGTTATCAACACAATCGAATTGGAACCGGTAGCTAATTTATTTACTCCGGAAGCAACTATCTTTAATGCATCAATGTCTAATCCAGAATCTGTTTCATCTAAAATGGATAACGTTGTATCTAACACTGCCATCTGTAAAATTTCATTTCTTTTTTTCTCACCACCTGAGAATCCTTCATTTACGTTTCGGTTCAAAAATGATGGATCCATTTCAACAATGGCTAGTTTTGAATTCAAAAATTCAAAAAATTCCAGAGGATCCAATTCTTTTAACCCTTGAAATTTTCTCCGAGAATTATAAGATAAACGTAAAAAGTCTAAATTACTAACGCCTGGTATTTCAATTGGATATTGAAAACCTAAAAAAATTCCAGCACGTGCACGTTCTTCAGGAGCTAATAAATTAATGGATTTTCCCTCAAACAAAATATCACCCTGAGTAATAGCATAGGCAGGATGCCCTGCAACTACTTTAGCTAAAGTACTTTTTCCAGATCCATTTTTTCCCATTATTGCATGAATTTCTCCAGCTTTTATAGACAAGTTGATTCCTTTCAAGATAGGTGTAGAGTTTATATTGACATGTAAATCCTTAATTTCTAACACTATAGTATTTTTTTTGCTCATAATTTTATCCCACACTTCCTTCTAATTTAATGCTTAACAAACGATCGGCCTCTAAAGCAAATTCCATAGGTAACTCACTAAAAACATCTTTACAAAAACCACTCACTAATAAACTTATAGCAGCTTCTAACTCAATACCTCGTTGAAGAAAGTAAAATAGCTGCTCTTCTTCAATTTTTGAAGTAGAAGCCTCATGTTCTACTCTACTAGTTGCGTTATTAACCTGTATGTAGGGAAAAGTATTAGCCTGTGATTTACCCCCGATTAGCATAGAATCACATTCAGAATAATTGACACTATCTGTTGCTTTAGAAAGTATTTTTACTTGTCCTCGATAAGTATTTTTTGAACTACCAGCTGAAATACCCTTAGAAATAATTTTACTTTTTGTTTTCTTTCCAATGTGGATCATTTTAGTACCAGTATCAGCTTGCTGATAGTTATTTGTTAAAGCTACAGAATAAAATTCTCCTACTGAGTTATCACCTAATAAAATACAGCTGGGATATTTCCAAGTAATAGAAGAGCCAGTTTCCACTTGTGTCCAAGAAATTTTCGAGTTGGACCCAGCACATAACCCTCGCTTTGTAACAAAATTATAAATTCCACCTAAGCCAGAATTGTCTCCAGAATACCAATTCTGAACAGTTGAGTAGCGAATTTCGGCTCCTTCTAAAGCTACTAATTCAACGATAGCTGCATGAAGCTGATTTTTATCAAATTTGGGTGCTGTACATCCTTCTAAATAAGTTACTCGACTGAAAGAGTCGGCAATAATCAAAGTACGTTCAAATTGTCCTGAGTCTTCATTATTAATTCTAAAATAAGTAGACAAATCCAATGGACAAATTACTTGCTTTGGTATATAACAAAACGACCCTTCACTAAATACAGCAGAATTTAATGCTGCAAAATAATTATCACCAATAGGAACTACACTACCCAAATAAGTTCTGACCAGATCCGGGGAACTTTTTACAGCTTCAGAAATTGGACAGAATATAACGCCTACTTTGAATAATTCTTCTCTAAATGTGCTACCAATTGAAACGCTATCAAAAATAGCATCAACAGCTACATTTGCTAATCTCTTTTGTTCTGTCAACGGAATACCTAATTTTTCAAAGGTTAATAAAATATCAGGATCCACTTCACTGATATCATTTAACTTTGCTTTGCTTTTTGGAGCAGAATAATAAAGAATATCTTGATAATTTATCGAATTATAATTTATACAAGCCCATTCTGGAGCTTTCATAGTAATCCAATACTTATAGGCTCGGAGACGAAACTCTAACATGAAATCAGGTTCTTTTTTCTTTTCAGAAATTAAATGAATAATAGTTTCATTTAATCCGGTTGGAAACTCTTCAACCTCAACTTCCGTTTTAAATCCATATTTGTAGGGTTGATTTACAAAATCAGTTATAGATGAATCACTTTCATTATTACCATAAGAAGTCGGAGTAATTTTATTAGACATATATTAAAAAGAAAACAATAATAAAGTTTTTAAAAACTAAATATTTTTTATAAAAAGATTAAGAGTAAGATTCCGTTTATTATAATCGTATTATGTTACAGATAAATAAAAATCTGATATAATTCCATTCAGGGTAGATGGCGGAATGGTAGACGCAATACACTCAAAATGTATCGATTCATATCGTGAGGGTTCGATACCCTCTCTACCCAAGACAATTTATAGTTAGTGCCTAATTCATATTATCTGATAAACTTCTTATAAAACAAATTAACACATGACTTTATGAGTTTACTTATTCTTGGTGGTACTGGAACATTAGGGCGACAAATCGTCAGACGAGCGCTCGACGAAGGTTATAAAGTTAAATGTCTGGTTAGAAATTTACGAAAATCCTATTTTTTAAAAGAATGGGGAGCCGAATTAGTATATGGCGATTTAAGCATACCGGAAACCCTGCCATTAACATTAAAAGATGTTAGTGCAATTATAGATGCTTCAACAGCTAGACCTTCCGATCCATACAATTCGGAACGAGTGGATTTAACTGGAAAATTAGCTCTGATAGAGGCGGCAAAAATTGCTGAAATTAAACGTTTTGTATTCTTTTCAGTTCTAAACAGTGCGGATCACTCACAAGTCCCATTAGTCAACCTAAAATTAAAAATTGAAGATTACTTAATTCAATCAAAAATTCCATATACAATTTTCTATTTAACTGGATTTTTTCAAGGGTTAATTAGTCAATATGCAATTCCTATACTTGAAAAACAGCCTATTTGGGTAACAAAAGAAGTCGGCAGTATAGGCTATATAGATACACAAGATGTTGCAAAATTTGCGTTAAGAAGTCTAAACATTGAATCAACAGAGTCAAAAAGTTTTCCATTAGTTGGTCCTAAAGCTTGGACATCAGAAGAAATAATTCAATTATGTGAGAGACTTTCAGGTCAATCCGCATTATTAACAAGAATACCTTTATCTTTTTTGAAGGCTTTAAGGGCTTTTACAGGATTTTTCGATTGGGGAAAAAATATATCTGACAGATTAGCATTTGCTGAGATAATGGTGGCAGATCCAAATTTGAGAGCAGACATGGCAACAACTTGCGAGACCTTTTCGTTTGAACCCTCAGAATTATCAAGTTTAGAAAGATACATGCAAGATTATTTTGGTAGAATTCGTGCGATTTGTTCTTTATGTAAAGCTTAAATTAAGCCTAACTAAAGATCACGAACCTGATGGTTCTAGATAACTATTTTATTAATGAGTGTGAAACTCACTCCCTTGAAGATTACAAGTGAATCCCAATCTGGCCATGTCGAGAGTCATTCTTAGAACAAAGCTGGCAACAGGGCCTAATCAGATTATATTATTTTAATAAAACCACTGAGGCTACCGGGATGATGTAAAGGTGAATATATAATCAAGCACCAAAAAAAATATCTAAACAACTAATGTTAAGACTTAAAAAAATTAATTAGTAACAACTCACGGTAATACGAATTCATTACCCGTGTAATCAAGAGTCTGTAAAAGATAAAATGGTGACACCTAAAACATCTTAATAATTAATAAAATGGAACAAAGAAAAACAAGTGAAAAATAGCTAAAATTAGTTATATTTTTACTTGGGTAGGATGGGGGCAGACCTGCCCCCGGCAGTTTAAAAAAACTAAGTTTCGTATGCTATTTAATATTGAGAGGCTAAACTAAAAGATCTCTTATATAAAAAATTAAAGAGAAAAGCATAGGTAGATTAAAGATATATAAAACTGCTAGGAGCCGTGTGCAGTGAAAATTGCAAGCACGGTTTTGAAAAAGAGACGCACATTTAACGTAATGACGTCGACTTTAACTAAGACGATTAAAAGAACTCAACGACGAACGGGAAAAAAGCCTATAATTTACGTAAATTATTTCAAAATTTTCTGTCCTTATTAATTTTAATTAAAAAGTACATATATAATTAGAAGTATAGAATGATAGAAATAATAATCTGGGGATAAAACTAATGTTTACGTTAAAAATTGTTGTATATACTACAGTAACTCTATTTATATCTCTTTTCACATTTGGATTCCTATCCAATGATGCTTCTAGAAACCCAAGCAGAAAAGACTTAGAATAAAAATAAATGGTTTTCAACAAATAATTAATACCTGAGAACAGGTATTAATTATCAATTGAAAGACCGTAAATATCCAGCGAATAATACCTATAAAATTTATTTTAATCTAAAATCGTTTTATTATGAAAAATTGGCGTTCAGAAAATCTAAGTCAATCTGCATTTGAAAAAACGGGAGCTATTCCGAGGTCGATAAGCAGAACATTTGAAAAGTTTAAAAAAGAACTTGATCCAAATGCAGAACTGGAGGTAATAGAAGAATTTCGTGTTTCCAGATATCAAACTTCCGTATCTATAAAATATTTGCTTCTATTAATATTATTACCTGTGTTAGTAAATCAAGTATCGAAAAATTTTATCTTTTCTCCATTTATCGATTATTTCTGGAACGAGAAAACGAACACAGTGTTTTTAAATGCTTCTCAAGAAGAACGAGCATTAGTGAACTACAAAGATTCGAAGAAAAAATACATTTTGAAATTCTAATAGGGCAATTACCAAATTTATCACAAGAATCAATAGAGAAGGAAATAAAAAATAAAGCAATAGAATTAGCACAATATTATTCTTACGAAAGTACGAATGCGATAAAAAATCTACTTTCAGATTTAATAAGCATTTTTTCTTTTTTCTACCTAATATTGACAGGAAAAAGACAAATTTCAGTCTTAAAATCTTTCGTAAACGAATTAATTTATGGCTTAAGTGATATTGCAAAAGCTTTTTTAATTATTCTGTTTACAGATGTATTTGTAGGATTCCATTCCGCGCATGGTTGGGAAGTTCTGTTAGAAAACAGTCTAAGGCATTTTGGCCTTCCAGAAAATAGAGACTTAATTTTTATATTCATTGCTACGTTTCCAGTGCTTCTCGATACAGTTTTTAAATACTGGATATTCAGATATTTAAATCAAGTTTCTCCGTCAGCAGTTGCCACGTATCACGAAATGAATGAATAATAATAGCAGCAGGGTAAAGAGAGCTAAAAACTAAGCCCTCTTTAACCGTTGCTAAAAATTTATTTAGCTAAAGTTACCACTGAAGTCTGTAAGAAACTGATATTACTTATTAAAATATAAGCGAAGCTAGCACCACCAACTGCACCAACTAACCAACCGGATGTGAATTGTCTCCACCCTTTTGCACTTTGAAGTTGATCACTCGGTTGACTTTCTTCGAAAGATACAACGCCATAAATTGCTAAACAAGCAGTCATAATAAAAATCAAACCAATAGACGAAAAGAAACCAGATAATAGTGCCACATCTGAACTACGCAGTGGACCTAATTTGTAAAAAGGACCTACTAGAAAATACCCATGTGTCACACCAATTTCTAGCCCGCGCAAAATCGGGGATAAACCAACCCGATATGCTGGTAGGTTGCTTAGTAAATTTCTTGTGAAACTTGATGTGCTAACAGGAGTTGCTAAATTGCCTACAAAAGGATCGTCGTTATATGGTTTTATAAAATTAGACATAAGTGTCTTACGGTAAAAATTATAATTAATTTATATAGTTTATGTATTATGTACACAGTATACATTTTTTCGAAATTATTATACCTTGTAAAAAAAATTAACTAATAAATTTTAAACATAACCATAAACTAATAGTCAGTAGGATATACTGTAATAAATAAATCAGAAACTAAACATAATAAAAATGAGTATTCTATTAGGTTACGTTATATTATTAGCTTGTGCCTTCGCCTTAGCAGCTGGACTTTTCTTTGGATTATCTTACATCAAATTAATTTAATTACTTTCCTTAATTAAGAATATTTAACTTATTCTTAATTAAGTTTTTATTAACTCTTAACATTAAACATAAAAAGTTATGGCTGAAACAAATTCTCAAATCAGATACGACCTAGTTCTTGGGTCCAGGAGACCTAGCAATTATCTTTGGCTTCTGATCGTAACTATAGGCAGTTTGGGGTTTCTCGACGCAGGACTCTCAAGTTACTTTAAAAAAGCTCTAATACCATTCATTAACACAGATTCCATTAGTTTTTTACCACAAGGAATAGTAATGACTTTTTATGGGACAATAGGACTATTGCTCAGTCTATTTTTAGTAATAAATATAATATTCAATGTTGGTGGAGGATATAATAAATACGACTTAAAAAAGGGAAAAGTCGAAGTATTTAGAATAGGTTTTCCAGGAATTAGAAATGAATTATGCCTAAATTATATTTTAAAGGATATAAAATCAATAAAATTTTCTATAACTGAAGGTTTGAACCCACGACACGAAATATACCTAGCCACAAAAGATGGTAGACGGATTCCACTAACTAGAGTAGGGGAACCTTTATTACTATCAATGGTAGAATCTGAAGCTGTAGAACTATCCTCATTTTTAAATGTACCCTTAGAAAGTTCATAAAACTTATTAAAAAGATAGTAATCCAATATAAAGAAATGTATAATATCAACATGCGACCAGTAAAGGTTTTGATCATAGCGGGCATAGTTTAGTGGTAAAACCTTAGCCTTCCAAGCTAATGATGAGGGTTCGATTCCCTCTGCCCGCTTACGAGAATATATCCCAATACCTTATAACTGTAATTCTAATAAACTATTTAAATAAAAATATTTTTTTAAGTATTTTTTAGCTACTATAGGTTTAGATAAAAATCTAATAATACGAAAAATTACTTATACCTACTGGAACTTGATTACTAATGCATTAATTATAAATAAGTTTTTTACTTATTTGTAATGTTACAGGTCAGGGAAAACAGCTTCGGTATAATGTAAATATCAAATAATATAAATACTAAATTATTTGATTAGGAAAAATTAACCGTTTTCATAGCAGATATCCTATCTATCAATGAAAATAATACGTTTCAATTTTCCCAAAAAGATACAATATAGGTTCTTATATTTTTAACTTTTCGGAGGTATTCTATATGTCAGGAGGTTCAACAGGAGAACGTCCATTCTCTGATATAATCACTAGTATACGTTACTGGATTATTCACAGTATAACAATACCTGCTTTATTTGTAGCAGGATGGTTATTTGTTAGCACAGGTTTAGCGTACGATATATTCGGAACACCAAGACCTAACGAATACTTCACACAGGAGCGTCAACAAGTTCCATTAGTGAATGATCGATTTAGTGCTAAACAAGAATTAGAAGATTTAACAAAAGGTTTGTAAAAATACGTGAGACATTATCGTGAGTAAAATTAAACAACCAATCGCTTATCCTATTTTTACTTTCAGATGGTTAGCTATCCATGGATTAGCCGTACCAACTGTATTTTTCCTTGGCGCAATTACCTCTATGCAATTTATTCAACGATAGGAGTTTAACATGAGTGGTCCAAATCCTAACAAACAACCAGTTGAATTAAATCGTACATCTCTTTTTTGGGGCCTGTTATTGATTTTCGTTTTAGCAGTCCTATTCTCTAGTTACTTCTTTAACTAACAGACCATTGGGTTATTTAGCTTTCTAAAAAGAAATTTATTATTAACTTAATATAAACATTTTCTACGATTACTTATGTTGGAGGTAACTATAAATGTCTAGTACTGGAAGAATTCCTCTTTGGCTTATTGGAACTGTAGGGGGCATAGCTGCTCTTACAGTCGTAGGCCTATTCTTTTATGGCTCTTACTCTGGTGTAGGGTCCGCATTATAAAATTAATATATCAAATAAAAAATGAACTAGTTCAGAACTCATCTAAGAAATGAATTCTGAACTAGTTCATTTTTTTTACATCAACATAAAGCTTAATTTACTTGATCTTGTTCAATGTAAATAAAAGCAAAAGCCATCACTAAACCAGGGAATATTAAGCCAATAATAGGGACAAGAATAGATGGTAAGTATGCAGCAGTCATAATTTAGTTTTGTTATTTAAAGCAGTTTATTATTAAATCTAAGAATCTGTAAATATTTTAGTACTAAAATAAACTAATATAAAACATACTTGGTAATATATTTACATTTAGAGATAACAACCTTAAGAAAATTAATTAATACGAATACAAAAATGGTAAATAAAATGAATCCTATTTTCCCAGAAAATTTACAAGCAATGCACAAATTTTCAGAAACTTATGCTAAACGAACTGGGACGTTTTTTTGCTCAGACTTAAGTATAACTGCAATCGTAATAGAAGGCTTAGCACGACATAAAGATGAATATGGAGCACCACTATGCCCATGCAGACATTATGATGATAAAGCAGCAGAAGTTTCCTGTGCCTATTGGAACTGTCCTTGTGTACCAATGCGTGAGAGAAAGGAATGTCATTGTATGCTTTTTCTAACAAAAGAAAACGAATTTGCAAGTGATCTGCAAGTAATAAGCATAGAGCAAATTAAAAACTTCATAAACGAAGAAAAAAGCTATTAAGTGCAGAAAATTCTAGAAAAACTAAAAATAGTTTATTCTGCACTTAATAACTGAAAAGAACACTTACGCTTATAAATTACCGCGTTTTAAGGCGATTAAAACAATAATTGCAGGACCAGCCGTGATAACTAGAAAAAGGGAAATTAATTGAAATAAAGTTGTAGGATTAAAAAACATAACAAGTCCCCTATAATTTAATCAGTAAATATTTCTTTTATTATAAATCTCTTCGAAATATTAAACACATATATAGTATATTCTAATACCTATCTCGATTATTTAATTCTTTGTAAAAAATGTTGTAAACAGAGAAAATTCATCTTTCTTCTATTAAATACTTAAAATTTCCGCAATAATTTCGTTGTCTGATACCCTGAAAATAAAGACACGAACCACAGTATTCTCATTATAAATATTAATAATAGAGGTATATAACGCATTAAAAGGATTCTCCGCTAAAACTATAGTGTTATATAAAAGCTTTTTTTTCATAGAGCTAAAGTAATTTAATAATTATCAAATTATATATCTTGTCTTTATTAATTAATTATGATATCTATATGTAGGGAAGTTTTTAAAGGGCTGCTAACTCAATGGTAGAGTACTCGGCTTTTAATCGATTTGTTCCGGGTTCGATCCCCGGGCAGCCCAGTCATGATATGTGTTATTCAGTTAAACGTTAGATATTTTAGAATGATAGAAAGCACCAACATTTATTAATACCCCCAGGGGAATTCGAATCCCCGTTACCTCCGTGAAAGGGAGATGTCCTAGGCCTCTAGACGATGGGGGCCTTATCAACTTAGTTATATAATATAATTAAACTTATCTAATAATAGAATATATGTCAACTAATTAGTTAAAATTAAATCTCAATTTTTCCTAGATTAATTACTCCCTCCTAAAAACTTCTTTTCTTATTTAATAAATTTAATAATGAACTCTTTATTACCGACAATTTATCTACTAGCCTTATTTACAGCTTTATTTGTAATAGTATTACTATTACTCACACAGATTTTAAAAAAAAAAGATTTGGAACGAGACTTATCTGACCTCCAGAAAAAGTTAAGACTAGGTATAGCTACACCTTTAGATAATTATTCATTAGGAGTTATCTATCTATCTAAAAAATTATTTGACGAAGCAATTCTACAATTCTCTAATGCATTAAAGAATTGGGATAAAAATGACATAGACGGACTTTCAAATCTTTATAATACAATAGGTTTTACTTATTTTGAGAGTGAACAGTTTGACGTATCAATCTATTATTATAAAGAAGCTATAACGTTAAACCCCACTTATACAGTTGCATTAAATAATTTAGCTTATTCCTATGAGAAGAAGAAAATGTTCCAAGATGCAATGGAGGTATACGCCAAAGTTTTAACCTATG
>JACCDO011536026.1_pt1 | contig 47359 bp, 34 predicted proteins | sample 7446101 | NCBI WGS metagenome assembly JACCDO01 (sample SAMN15323440, study PRJNA562643) | freshwater metagenome | isolation source: river surface water | place: USA:Blue River Watershed | collected 2017-08-16 | reverse complement strand
TAATAATACTATTAGTTTATTTATTAATTAAAAATAAAGAAGGTTTACAAGTTGTTTCCGCACCAATTTTATCAAATGAAGTAGTACCAACTTTATCAAATGAAGCAATACAATCTATATCAAGCGTGTATGCAAATACGACTGGTACTGCTGTATTTAATAAATTAAAAGGTAAATTAATGTCAAATGATTCTAAATTTATATTTGGTTTTGATACTAGTGGTAATTTATGTATTTATGATGATAAGAATAATAAAATTAGTACTATAGTTGTAAAAGATAATAGTGGTAACATTAATAATATAAATAATATAAATCTAACAGGTAATATTAATGGTGTTAATGATATAAATGCGACTGGAAATATTAATTCTACTGGCAATCTTAGTGTGACTGGTGATGCTATTATTACTGGTACAGGTAATACAGGTACTAATCGTATTAGAATTGGTGTTAATAAAAATGGTGATGGAGCCACTAGTACACTAAAAAATATTGGTATATATTCTGAAGACAAAACATCTAACACTATTGGTAAATTACAAGTTAATAACTTTGAATTAGGAAGAAAAGAAGTGGGAGGTGGTTATGATTCTGGTATGAAACCCGATAAGAAATATGATTATATTAGATCTAATCTCAAAAATAGTGCATTTAATAATAAAGATCACTCTGGTCTATTTAATATGCTTTGGACAAATGGCGGTTTATATCTAACACACTTATTTAATAATAAAAGAAATGATGGTTACTTTAGTTATTATGAATCAAACGATTATGATAGTTAAATATATTTATATAAATTATAATAATTTATATAAATTATTATTATAATATAAATTATTATTATAATGAAAACAAAACATATAGTAGTAATAGTCATAATAATACTTTTAGCTTACTTATTAATTAAAAATAGAAAAGAAGGCTTAGAAGCTACACCAAGTTTATCAAATGAAGCAATTCAATCTATAGCTAGTGTTTATAGCAATACTACTGGTACTGTTGCATTTAATAAAATTAAAGGTAAATTAGTATCTCCTGATTCTAAAGTTGTATTAGGTTTTGATGCTAGTGGTAATTTATGTATTTATGATGATAAGAATAATAAAATAGGTACTGTTGTTATAAAAGATAATAGTGGTAATATAACAGCAGGTGATATTAATGTTACTGGAAATATTAGTGTTACCGGTGATGCTATTATTACTGGTACAAGTAATACAGGTACTAATCGTGTTAGAATTGGTGTTAATAAAAATGGTGATGGAGCCAACAGTACAAAAGCTAATGTTGGTATATATGCTGAAGATAAAACATCTAACACTATTGGTAAATTACAAGTTAATAACTTTGAATTAGGAAGAAAAGAAGCAAGTGGTGATGTTACTGGTATGACACCGGATAAGAAATATGATTATGTTAGATCTAATCTAAAAAGTAGTGCATTTATAAATAAAGATCAAACAGGTACGATGAACTTAATGTGGAATGATAGTAAATTATATACAACGTGGTTATTTAATAATTCAAGACATAGTTCTACCTATGGTAATGAGAGATCATCAGATAGTGATAGTTAAATATTATCATCTTTATTCATCATCTTGATCTTTTTTATCAACTTTACCTTTAGTTCTCTTAATATATGTTTTTGTTTTAGTTGGTCTATTTTTATCTATATTATCAGCAACTGCTTCAAGTACATCTAATATTTTCTTATCTTCTAATAAAATTCCTTGTTTCTTTAATCCATCAACCACAGATAATTTAATATTATCCATTTTAATAGCTCCTTTTGTAACAGATACTTTTTTAGTAAGTCTTGCTTTATCACCAATATTAACATATTCTTCTTTAATATTTTCTAAATAAGCTAATATATATTTTTCCATATCTTCTTTTTGTTTTTTAAGATTTTTAACTTGTTCTCTTATCTCTTTTTGTTGTTCTTTGATAGAGTCATCTATTTTAATATATTTTACTATTTTTTCCATGAGTTCAGTTTTAAAAAATTTATCTTTGCCTCGTTGTGATATTTCGTCTGATGTCATATTATCATAATCTCTATCATCATCGTTATTATCATCAGCACTTGATACATCACTCGAATCGACATCTTTTGATTTTTTATTTATAAAATGTTGATTTTGATGCACTTGTTTAATTCTGTTCATACTACTATATAATATATATGTATATGTTTTTTATTCTTTAATATTATATTATATTATATGTCATATTATAAAAAATATTTAAAATATAAAAATAAGTATATTAATCTGAAACATGATTTTTCAATTAATGATAATCTTGATGTTAATCTAGATGGTGGTGTGCGTTATGATTGTAAACCCGATAATAAATTTGCAGAAATATGCATAGAAAAAGATGATGGTCATTATAAATCAAAAGATGGTTGTATTAATGATTGTGAAGTAAAATATATCAATAATGAGTTATCGAAAATAAATATAAGAAAAGAAACTATACCATTTTATTTATTTATTAAAGATATTATTAATAATGAAAAAATAGATGTTTATTTAAAAGGAGGTAATGTTATCGGTTTAAAAGTTTTAACTATGATATATGATAAATATAAAAAAGATAATAAAAAATTTAAAGAATGTTTTGATAAATTTCTAAAATTAGATTTAATAAAAGATTGGGATTTTAGTGCATATACACAGAATCATAAAGAAATCACACCAGAATACAGAGAACATCTTGATAAAGTTGCTAAGAAATATAAATTACATCAAAGAGCAAAGACTTTTATATTATATCAAACCAAAAGACCAGTATTATTAGAAGATAAACCTCTTTTTGAAATATCTGTATTAGATTCTGATGGATTTTCTAAACTAGAAATACCATTAACTACTATGAAAGTTAGAGTTAACGAGTACAATTTAAAATACGTATTTATGTTTTGTAAGAGTTTTTATGCTTATAAACACGATCAAGCAGAACCATTTGATTTTGATATATTAAAAAGAATGATAGACAAAATTAAAGTAATTATTTATCCACATAAGAATGGTCTATACGATGTTAAAAATAATTTTGATAAAGGTAACTTAAATAACGATATTATTAAATTTATTAACACTTTTGATGATTTTGATAAAAATTTACCTCAATTTCTTGCAACTCACATAGAAGATCCATTTAGAATATTATATAGACTAATAGAAAAAAATATTAATAAAAATAATAAGATACAAAAATTTCTTAAAGATGAACTTAATATAACAAATCAAGAATGGTTGTTTGAATCTAAATGGATAGAAAAAATGATTAAATTATTTACCGAAAAATTAGGAGATAAATTACATGAAATATATATGGCCGATTTTATTAAAAATATGGATGCTAAAAAAGGCATAATAAAAGTAGATGATTTTTTAAGCGGTATATCTTTTAATAGAATAGAAATAGACTTTAATATGTTAAGCGATTTTGGTAAATCATTATTAAAATCTATTTTTGCTAAATTAATAAAAGAAATAACTAAAGAAAAATTAATAGATTTACCTGATGAGCCTAAATTAATTAAATTTATGAAGTTTTTAATAGAAAAAAAATTAATTAGTTAGTTATTAGTTAATTTAGTTATAAATTTATTTAATATTAATAATAGACCAATCTTTATAATCATTATTGATTATCTCTATTAATAGAGATATATTTGATGGAGATAAACATATAATATTTATTCCACTTTTTAAAATATATATTTCATCAAATTTATCAAAATCAATTGCACTAGCATCTTTATAAATTTTATTATCTATTTTTTTATATTTTAACATATCAGTATAAAACATTTCCATAATGTGATTGGTACTTGATGGATCATCATAGTTAATATTATCAAACATATTTTTTACCTGAGAATCAGGATATGTTTTACGATAATACTCAATGTATTTATTAATAAGTAGATCTAAGTTTTCCATTATAGTATATTGGTAATCTATTATTATTAAATATATTATATAGTTATTTTTAATCAATTTTTTTAATTAATCATTGGATTAATTAAAAAAATTAATGAGTTTTAACTGAAATTAAAACGAATCAATTTTTATTTATCACTTTAGAGATAAATAAAAATTAATGAGGCTTAAAATATCTTTAGATATTTTAAATGAATCAATTTTTATTATTTAGATTAAAAATAAAAAAATGTTTTTAATTGCTTATAAAAGCAATCAAATAAAAAAATCACCATGCATCAGCATGGCAGGAAAATGTGACAAGGTTGAATGGCCGAATCTGGGGAAGGGTGTTGCGAATGAAATCGCCAAGCCGGGACTCATTTTTCTCTTTATCCCATACAATCAAATCTTCCGTGTAATCGAAGATGTCGCTGTAGGAGGAATCGAGTTCCAAAGATGCTGGAACCTTCTGACGCAAATCACGGACGTGATTGTACGCAGCTTCACCCACATAATCGCCCAAACTGTTCTTCTCGGCAGCGAGGGGGACAATCTTCGCGAGAAGGTCAAGCACCTGTTGACGAGCCTCGTCAAGCGTAACTGCGATCACCGAAATCGACGCCCAAATGTCCGAAGATGGACAATTAAGTAAAAAGGCCCACGAAAATTTTTTTGGATTGGCGACACCGGCAACAGCATTGGGCTTGGCAGCAATGGCAGCGTAAGAGTCAGTCATGGTAACTGTAAAGAAGGGTTGTATGTTATTTATATTAATATCTAAAAGGATATCAATCCAATTATAAATTCAATTTTTTTAATATATTAAAAAAAATGTTTTTGATTGCTTATAAAAGCAATTAAATAAAAAAATCACCCATCAAGGCAGCTATAAAATGTAACAAAGTGGAACGGCCGAATCTCGGGAAGGGTGTTGCGAATGAAATCACCAAGCTTAATTTCATCTTGCTTGTAATCCCACACAATTAGATCCTCCGTGTAATCGAAGATGTCGCGGCAGTAGCATCCGAGTTGCACAGATGCCGGAATCTTCTGACGCAAATCACGGAGGTGCTTGTACGCATCGTCACCCAAAGTATTCTTCTCAGCAGCGAAGGGAACAATCTTTGTGAGTGTGTCGAGAATCTGTTGACGAGCCTCATCAACTGTAAATGCGATCACCGAAATCGACGTCGGAGTGTGGTAATCAACGAAAAAGGGCCACGTAAAATTTTTTGCCTCGGAAGCAAACGCAGAAAAAGAACCGGTAGCAGTCTTGGGCTTGGCAGCAATGGAAGCGTAAGAGTCAGTCATGGTAACTGTAAAGAAGGGGTGTATGTTATTTATATTGATATCTAAAATAATATCAGTATAATTATAATTTCAAATTTTTTAATATATTAATTAATCTAATAATAATAATAAAACGATTTAGATTGCTTATAAAAGCAATCTAATAAAAAAATCACCCATCGAGGCAGCTGTAAAATGTGATCCTGTGTAACGGTTCAATCATGGGTTCGGTGTTGCGAATCAGTTCACCCAGCTTGATCTCTTTACTATTGTAATCGTGCACAGTCAGATCCTCGGTGTAATTGAGAATGTCTATGCAATAGTTTCCAAGTTGCACATTGGCTTGAATCTTCTTACGCAAAGCAATAATGCGATTGTACCGTTCCTCCTTCTCGGTAGCAAAAGGAACAATCTTGGCGAGAGTGTCAAGCACCTGTTGACGCGCCTCATCAACAGTAAATGCAATGACCGAAATCGAAGATGGGTTGAAATACTCAACGGAAAAAGACCACGTAAAGTTCTTGGCCTTGGAAGCAAACTCCTCAAAAGAACCAGGCTTGGGCTTGGCAGCAATGGAAGCGTAGGAAGCAGTCATGGTAACTGTAAAGAAGGGGGTTTGTATGTTATTTATATTGATATTTAAAATGATATTAATATAATTAGAATTTCAATTTTTTATTATTATCTAAAGATAATAATAAAAAATTAATGAGTTTTAACTGAAATTAAAACGAATCAAATTTTTATTATAAGCGGTGCTCATAATAAAAAATTAATGAGGCTTAAAATATCTCTAAAAAGATATTTTAAACGAATCAATTTTTTATTATATTATCTAAAGAATTATTTAGGTGCAAATACCACGTGCGTTAACGCTACATAAATTTTATTTATTAAATAAAATTTATTAGCATTAAGGCTCACGAAATCTGTACTTAGGTACAGATTCCGCGAGCGTTTACATCAGGTTCAATAGATGAGTTAAGGAATGGTGAAACAAAGGTCTTTGGATTGACTGGGTTACCACGGAGATCGAGTGAGCCGTTCTTGCGTGAGGTAATTACAGTGTTAACACCAATTGGTCTGTAGATGTTGATTAAATGACGATTCTTAATTTTTTGTGGGGTAACATCTTCGAACCAGTCTTGTTTTTCTTCTTTTGGAAGAAGAGCTGCAGCATTAAACTTTTCGTCATCACTTAATTCTTTACGTGGGCTACCAGAGTATGAAGCGAGTGGACCACTTTCATCATTTGGCATGAAGTTAGAGTTTTCACTAGCATTTAATGGATCACCTAATTCAAAGAATGAATCTAAATCGCTAGCTGCTTTGCCATCACGAACACCTTCAGCATAGCTTACTTTCTTGTATGAGCCAGCTGGAGCTGTATTTTTAGTTGTCATTTTTTGTAAGAGTAAATTTTCAGCATCTGATTGTTGAAGAGTAGCATCTGGTTTAACAATTACTGATTTCATTGAGCTTTCAACTGATTGTGTATCAACTGAATCAGTTTCTTGAGCCATTGCGGTAGATTCTGGAGCGGCAACAGAAGCAGCGCCTTCTTTACGCATATATACTAAATAGAGGATAACCACAACTACTATGACGAGAATAAATAATTTCTGATTTCTTGTAAGAGCCATTATATATAATATATTAGAAAAATTTATTTAATATAAATTATTATAACTATATTAAAAATTTAAATAGTTGAAAAATATTATTTATTATATAATATATATATATGGAATCTTTCATTGGATTAAATGACAATATGTCTAATACAACTGAATTTACATTTACTAGATCAGATTTAGAAAGTGAAAATATTAATTTAATTGGTGGAAAAGCAAAAAAATCTAAAAAAAATATATCAAAAGTTATAAGTGAATCAGCTACACCAGTATCTAATTCTTTAGATAACTTATCTCTTACTCCACCAGGACCAAACCAAATAGGAGGAGGATTCTTTTGTAGTGATGATTTTACTACTATATTATTAGAATGTTTTTGCGATAATCGTCCAGATGTCGCATGCTATTTATTATGCAAAAGTAGTAAAACTCCCAAAGATATTACTAAAAAAGATAAAACTGATAGAAATTTATTACATTATATGAGTATTTATGCATCATTTGGTAATATGGTTATACATATATCTAAATTATTAAGAAAATCATCAAAATCAAAAAATAAGTCAGCATTAAAAGCAAAAGATAAATTAGGAAATACACCATTACACTATGCTGCCGAATTAGGTTATGATAATCTTGTTAAAATATTTATTGACTGTGGTGGCGATCCAACTATTAGAAATAATGAAGGTCAATTTATAGAAGAAAATAAAGAAGAAAATAAAGAAGGTAAACCAATTGATGTTTCTATAATTATTGCAACAGAAAATGGTTCTGAAAATGGAGCAGCTATTAATAATATAACTAGATCTATAATAAACTCATCAAGACAAGCAGAACAAAAATCAAATAAACAAGAAGAACAAAATAATTTATTTAGTGAAACATGTGACTATGGAACTGATCATTTTATTGATGAAGTTAAAAAAATCTTAGATTCACATGATCAAATCAATGTTACTAAAGATGATAATGAAGTTCATGAAGATGATGATAATGTTACTATTACTGATTCAGTAGCAATTTTACAGAATCTTAGATCACAAACAGTTAAACCACAAAATATTCCATCAGATATAATAAATTTAGATAATACTGATTCGGATACTGTTAATACAGTTAATATTATTGAACAAATTATGGCAAATAGTGGTAAAGGTTCATCATCTGTATCACCAGCTATGCCATCAGCTAGAGTACCATCAGCTATGCCATCAACTAGAGTATCATCAGCTATGCCATCAACTAGAGTATCATCAGCTATGCCATCAACTAGAGTACCATCAGCTATGCCATCAACTAGAGTACCATCAGCTATGCCATCAGCTAGAGTAAATAGTTTATTATCAGAAAATAAAGATGACTATCAAATAAAAATACAACCATCTGTAAATACAAATTCAGATGCAAGAACAGATAGTGTTATAAATAACATTTTAAGTAAAGTAAATAATAAATCAGGTATTTTATCAGATAGATCTCCAGGTTTATCTGCCGATACTGATAGAATTTTAAACACTATATTAGCTACACAACAAGGCGGTAAAAAAAAATCATCTAAAAAACATAAATCTAAATCTAAATCTAAAGTATCAAGATTATCTCGTCATGAAAGACATGTATCAACATATTCAGAAGTATCTGTAGATAATAATTACGATGCTATTAAATCAGATGCATCTGATATTTCACAAATAGCTCGTCAAATATCACGTCAATCAAGTGAAATTCATGAAAGAGCAATATTAAAAATTATAGAATTACTTAAATTAGATAAAACTAAAGAAAAAGATTTAAATCTTGCAAGAATGTACAAAGCAGCAATTTATAAAACAGTAAAAGAAAAGAATCCATTATTAAACAACTTTGATAGAGCTGTTGAAATGGAAAAATCAATTACTAAAGAAACATTAAAATCTATTGACATAGATAAAGTAAGTAAAGAAATACAAAAACACTTATCTGAAAAATCTGCATCAACAGCATCAGCTGAATCATCAACTATGACTAAATCAGCAACTAAATCAGCATCATCATCTGTTACACTTCCATCTAAATCAACAACTCAATCTGAAATAAAATCAGAAAAGAAATCTAAAACAACAAAAAAAGCAACACAAAAGAGAATTCCAGAATATAATATGAATACTAATAATAATGTTTTTAGTATCACATCAACTTTAACATCTGATACAGGAAGTGATAGCCAAAGTATTAGCTTTTCTACGGTTAGCGCATTTTAATTTTTTTGTAAAAAAATTAAATATGCGCTAAGCGTGAAAAATTATTTATAAATAAATAATTTTTCTCGGTAAGTGCTTTTTAATAGTTAGTGATTTTTAATTGAATTTATTAATCTTAATAGTTTTAATAGTTATATATAAACCATAATTATTTTCAGTAAGCCATAATCCTTTAATTTCTAAATTCATCTCGCATTCAGAATTTTGTAAATTAGATTCATCAATAGGCATTTTTTCATTATTTTTTTTTAATATATATATTTCAGTAGTTTTTGTTAAATGAGTTCTTATAATATTACCTAATTTGCTTTTTTTAATAGATGTTGTTAATCCTAAATTGGGTAAAAATTTATATAAATTTTTTTCTATACTTTCTAATTTACTAATTATATTATTATTAATATTATCATCTATTAATTCAACGTTTAATAATAACTTGTCATTGTATTTTTCTACTCCAAAGGGAATTAATACATTATCTAGATGTATAACAATATTTTTAAAATTATAATTTAGTTTCCAAAATTTTTTAGTATAAGATCCAGCGAATATTTTATCTGCATGTACATCGATTATATTGCATGATTCATGATTATTTTCTGTTGACATATATAATGCATCGTTAAAATTTAATTTATATAATAGCGAGTAAATTTATGTTAACGAATATAGATAAAGATAAAATTACAAAAATGGCTGGACCAATTGTAGGTAATGTTATAGAAGTATTAACACTTGAAATATCAAAAGAAAAAAATAGAAAAAAAATTATAGGAAGAGTAATAACACCAATTTTAGAAGATATTAATAAAAGATATTATCCTCACTTTATGGCATTACTTACTTTATTAATTATTATGACAATTATGATGATTGGATTAAGTATGATTATTTATGCAGGAAATAATAAAAATAATAATAAAATATAAAAATAATAAAAAATATAATAATTTTTCTACACAAATATTATAATGGCTTTATCTGATATTGTACATACAAATAAATTAATAAGATATGTTATTGTAGCGATTGCTATATTTTTATTATTAAAAGTTGTCATGAAAAAAACAGGAACTCGTGAAACAACATTAGCAACCGTTGTTTTATTTGCTTTATATGTTATTGTTGAAAATCTTTTTACAAAGAAATCATTATGTGGTCCTAATGTAGAAAATTTTGATACAACTACTACACAACCAAATCAAGTAGTAAATTCACCAATCATTCCAAATCAAGTATCTGGTAATTTACCAGCTGTTGCTCCATCACAAACAACAACTATGGCAACATTAATTGGTGCTGCTAAACAAGCTGCTGCTGTATCTCAACAACAACAACAAGTTCAAGCTCAGCAACAATCAATGCAACCAGCTATGCAATTAACAATGCAGCCAACTATGCCAGCAATGGCAACTATGCCACCAGCTTCATCTGCAATGAAACCTGGTGAATGTGTTGATTGTGTAAAGAAAACAACAGATGAATATGGTATGGACAGTTATGTATATAAAACACCTGCTCAAAAATACGAATCTGGTCCTACAAGATCTCAAGTTGGTGTAATGGATAGTCAAACTCAATACACTGATTATAATATTTTACCAGTAACTCCAGAAGATAGCAGATTATATGAATATGGTTATTCATTCTTACCACCAGAAAAATGGTTTCCAGTTCCACCACATCCACCAATTTGTGTAACTGAAAAGAAATGCGCAGTATGCCCAGTAACAACAACTGGTACACCAGTAGACATGAAGGAATGGAATGACTCAAGAAGAATTACACCAGGTGATATGGTTAATGTCGACTACGTTAGAGATGTATTAAACGCTGGTAGATAAATATATAACTAATATATAACTAATATATAACTAAGTTAACTAAAAGTTAGTCATAACTACAGTGTTTGAAATATTTTTCAGATTCTATTTTTGACAATCCTATAATTTCATCTAGATCATATTTTTTATTATTATTGTTACTTTGGTTAATTTGATTATTTTGGTTAATTAGTTTATTAATAGAGTTATAAATATAATTTATTCTATAATAGAACATTTCATCTGATTCGTAAATGTATCTATCTATTGTAAATAGATAATTGCCATAAACTATAATCTCTTTATTTTTCATATTATTTCGGTATAATAAATATAATAATTAAACCATTAAATTATTATATTTTCACTTTTTATTAAATATATTAATATCACCTATCTTATTTAAATAACTTAAATACATCCCATCCTTTAAAAATTACTGTCTCTGCAGCAGAAACAATATTTTTAGCTTGATCATCTGCTTTTCTTCTATCTGCCCAATCATTAGACATACTCTTACCTAAACGATTAAATCCTAATATTACTAACAATACTACACCTGCGACGAAACGGAATGGTGATGTTATGAAACCTATAGTAACATTTATAGCAATTTTTCCAACACCCTTTGCAGTAACACCACCATATTGTGTTTCTAAAAATTCTATATTATTAGTATTATTATCATTATCATATAAAATTTTTTCAAATAACACTAATATATTATAAATCATTAAATCATCTAAATTATATGTTGATATAGCTGTAATTAAAATAAATATAGCATTCATTTTATCAGCATTATTTGAAACTTCAGTTAATTTATTAAATATTTCTTCAGAATTTGTATTATTTATTTGTTTTTGTACTTCTTCTGGTGAAAAATTAATTTTAGATTCAGATCCAGATTCAGTTTTAGTTAATTTATAAAAATTATTTATAATAAATTCTATAAATTCTTTTTTTTCTTCAGGAGTTTTAGTTTTAGATATACTAACTATATGTGTATTAAGTTCTGTAAATATTTTTAATTTGTCGGTTACATTTTGTTGAAACATTAAACCAACTTTTTCGCAATCTGTTTTTAATTTGTTTTGTTTTTTACTACATGTACCACCTGTCTCAATAAGTTTACCCCCTAATATTTTTAATCTTTCTACATGGGTTTTTTTATCATTCATATAATAATAAATTTATATAAAAATATTACTAGCGTTTAATTGTATTATATTTTTTAATTTTTATATATATATAAATGGATCTAAAATTTTTAAGTTTAATAGTCCTGATTATGTTAATTACATTCTATTTTATCAATGAATTTAAATCACTAAAATCTTCTATAGCCAATTCAAATGAAAATGTTAACAAATTATTAAAAAGTAAATTTAATGGATTTGTCAATGAAGTAAAAGATATCAATACAGATCTTGTTAATCAAACTAAAAAAATTAGTAAGATTCACTCACAAAAAATAACAAATATGTCAAACTATTTTACTGAATCTGAAAGTGAAGGCAAAAATGTTATAAATTATTTATCTGATACCAAAAATAACGATAAGATGTTTAAAATAGAGTTCAATGAAAATGATAGCAAGAAAAATAGTGCAAGAAATAGTGCTAAAGATAATGTGAAAACAAATACTAAAACAAATGATAATGATATAGTTAGCAAAAATAGCAAACTTAAAACATTAAGCACAACATCAGAAGATGATATTTCACACGATAATAATTCACAAGATGCGAGGCTATCGCAAAAAGCATCATCCGCTCACAATGATGTCGTCAGTGATAGAAATGATTCAGAACGCGAACATGACACAGAAGAAATCACAGAATTTGCCAAATACAATGATAATAATAAGAACGATGAGGTTTCCGCAACATCAAAATCACACTCCTCTGTTAATGACTCAAGTAAAAAGCAATCTGACAAGAGAACACATGAACACGATGAATCTAGATCAGCTAAATCATCTGAAAACAGATCTAACGATATTAAAATCGAATCTGTTAAACTTACTACACTAAATAATAATAACTTAAATCAAGATTTAAATAATGATACTATTTCTGTTGAAAGTAGAGATATTAAAAGTTTACATGATATGATTTCATTTGGATCAAAAAAGTCAAAAGGATCTAAACTTAAAATAGAAGTTGGTAATAATAATGATGATAAAAAGTCATTAGATTCAGCAGAAATTAAAAATATTACTAGTTTAGAACATATAGATAAATATTCAAAAAAAACTTTAGATAATATAGCAAGAGTTTTAAATGTATCTAATTTTTACAAAGATGGAACAAAAAGAATTTTATATAAAAAAGAAGAACTTTATTTAAAAATTAAAGAAGAAATAAATAAAAAATCTAACCAATAAATATATGAATTACGCAAGAGATAACTACTACAAGGAATGCCCAGCAGTAATGAATTACTCACAAAACACAGATTATAGACAATCAGCAGCCAGAGAAGAATATATAAGAAATATAAATAATATAGTTTCTGATCACGAATACAGATATTTCTTACAAACAAATGCTGCCAAAATAATGGAAGCTGAATGGAATTTATTAAACAAAACATACAACTGTCAACCAAATCCATGCATTCACAAATCATCAACAAGACAACCAGAAGGCGATCAATACAAAGAATTACGTTTTTACAATGCTGTTCGTTCTGGTAAAGCTAAACCAGAAGAAGCTCAATGCCCTAACATGCCTGATTACAGAATGTGCTAATTTAATATCTCACTAAGTTAACTAACTATAATATATTATATTTAAATTATTCTAATTGCATAATTTAATAAAACTTTTTTCAAATATTTATTATATATAATAAATATAATATGATTCGTAATACTAACATAAGAAGAGGTCCTCCATTTGCAACACAAGGACAAGGACAATTTCAACCACCAATACAAAGATTACCTTTTAATAGAACTATAATTCCAGCAAGAACATATGATCCATTAATAATTACACAATTACTATTAAAGGCAGCAACTGAAAATAATTTACTTGATTTACAAAAATTTATTCATGAAAATGGTATTACTACTAATGATATGATAAATGAAGATGGACAAAGTATTTTACATTTAATATTATTAAATTTAAATTTATCAAAAAGACAAAAATTAGAAATGATTAGATTTTTTAAAAATCAAGGTACTCTTGTATCTTCTTTTGATAAATTAAATCAAACACCATTACATATTGCTTGTAAACAACAATTACATGAAGTTGCATTAGAATTAATAAATGCCGGTCATGATGTTAATGCCGTAGATTCATCGTATAAAACACCATTACATTATGCTGTATTTGGTAAAACAACAGATGCCCCTCAAAATGTAGATAAAAAAATATTACCAGAAACAAAAATGAAATTAAAATCAGAAGTAGTACCTAATATAACTAAATCAATTATTGAATATATTGATAAAACACCGTCACTTAGATTAATATTTGACAATCAATTTAATACTATACAAAATTCAAAATTATTATTTCAAACAGAAATAAATAAAATTATGGATTCACAAAATACTATAGATAAAATATCAGATATTGTTGCAACACCATTAGATAATGAATTAAAACAACAAAAAATTTTTGAAGTTACATCTGATGTTAATAAAAGTGTAAAAGAATTTATAAATAGTCAGTTAGTTATTGCTAAGAAACAATTAAATATGGAACCAAATACAGAAAATGGTTGGGGTCCAGATAATTTATCTGTTAATAAAGTTCTAGAATATGGTAATATTACTGATTTAGATAATTTATTAACAAGTGCACAAAAATCATTATTACAAAATATTCAAGATAAAAAAAGACAAGTAGATGAAGGTATAAATACTGTGACAAATGAAATAATTACTGAAATACAAGAATTACAAAATATTACTTTATCTAGTATATTTACTCTTATGTTTTTAAATCAAATTAATAATTTAGAGATGCCTGGAGGACCACCTGGTACACCATTATATGATTTAACTATGACTAGATTATTATTAACAGATCCCGAAATAGAAAATACTCTTATATATGATTTTGCAAGACCAGAAAATCAAACATATTATAATGGCTCACTTGTATTAAATGATTTAATTGATTTTGAAATGGGTGTACATAGCGATGGTACTCCAGTTGATTTATTTAGAATAGATCAACTATTTTTTATACCAAATAGTAGATTTACTACTCCTATTACTAATTTATTTACTGATTATGATGTAATAGCTCGTTCAGGAAGACTAGATATAAATGGCCAGCCTCATATGGATCTTGCAACTTTATCAAGCCCTGGAAGACCATTTTTAACTATTGCTGGTAATGAAACTAGTATAGTAGTTTTAAAATTAATTACTATCAATCAAACTATTAATACTATTCTTCAAGATTTAAGTGTAGCAGTTTCAAATCTTATTATTAATATAGCCGATCCAATAGCTTTTATGAATAATTTATCTGATTCTATTATACACTTATTAAGTATAGTTAATGAATTACCTAAATATTACACAGAATATTCTAGAGTATTAAGAACATATGAAAATATAAGAGCTATTATTGCTTCAAAAAATCAACAATATATTGTAGAATTAAATGGTAGCAATCATGATATTAATATATTATATCGTTCAATAGAAGCTGATATAACTACATCTATTGCTAAAATGAAACGCAATGAATCTGGTCAATCTACTATAAGATTTAATTCAATAAAAACATATTATGATATAATATCTGATTGTATTAAATATTTTAATACTAATTCATCAATTATATTTATTCAAAAATATTTTAATAATTTTGGTGATTTTAATAATATCATGGCACAAGTTCAAACTGATAATATAAATAATATTTTTAATAATAAAATTGAAAGTTTATCACTATTCTTTTCATCATATAATGATATAATAAAATTTGTAAAACCGACAGATGATCAAAATGATCAAAGAATAAATAAGACTAAATTAGTAGAAAAATATTTATTACAATTAACACAAAAATATAATTATACATTAATATCTGCAGCTACACCTCCTGTAGCTCAATCACGTGTTGGTGTATTACTTGGTAATTTAAGATTTGCTAATCTAGATATTGATTTAGCACAATTAAATTTAAAATATGGTAATAATGGTATTGTAGGACAAATTCAAGATGCTGATGCAACAAAAGAAGCTCAATATAATGTTAATGCACCATTACAATTAAATAAAGAATCAATGTCATTACCAATAGTTAGTGTTTTAATAGATAGATTTATCATGATACAAAAATATTTCTTTACAAGATTTATACTTGATGAAATATATAAATATATTATTAGTGATGCACCATTAGCTATTCCAGCAGGTAATAATATTAATTTATTAATGAATGATATAACAACTTTAAATAGAGAAATATCTGAAAATATTAAGAATGATAGATCCGATAAAAGTATTATTATGATAACTATTGGTAAAATACTTGATAAAATATTTAATGCAAATTTAGAAAATATAATTAATACAACAACAAATGATTTTGCTTACAGATATGTTAGAGGTGAATTATTACCGAGATATGAATTAACAAATATTCAGCAATATAATAAAGTTGATCTAACAAATATTAATGTTAATGATATATACAAAAATATTTATAAGTTATTAAAGAGAAATAAATATTTAACACTTTATAATTATGCAGAAGATGTTATGGTTAAAGATGTACCAGATAAAAAGACATATAAATTAATGTCAACATATGCTGGAGATAATCCAGTAGATTTATATTTAGAATGTGATATGAAATTAATAACTTTATTAATTAATAATGGTGCTAATGTTAATCTTAAAGATAAAGATGGTAATACTCCTCTTACTATTGCTATAATTAATTCAAATAAAGATGTTGTTGAATTTTTATTAAATCAAAATACATCAGTAAATTCAAAGAAATCTAAAAATAGATTCGGATTAAAACCATTAGATATGTGTGTTAAAAATATAACTGTTTTGTTAGATAACTTTGAAAATGAGATTAATGAAAATGCAATTAAATCTATAATGAATGAAATTAATCAAGAAATATTAAAAGTAACTAAAATTAATCATAATATGAGATTTAGTGATATTATTGTTAAAATGTTAATATATTTAATTAATCATGAAATATATTCTAGATTAAACTCATACAAACATGGTCAAACTAAACCAGTTCACGATGCTATATTTTCACAAATAACAACACAAATAACTGAATTACCTTTATTATCTAATATTGATAATGTATTAGTAAAAACACATAAATATATTAAAGATGAACTAAATAATCAACAAAAACAATTACAATCAAATATTGATAATAGATCTAAATTAATAACAGAGCAGAAATCATTACGTGATGAAAGAGATGATGTTGGTGTTTCTAAATATCGTAAAGATGAAGTCAGAGATAGTTTGCGTAATAATGCTGCTGAAATTATTGCTCTTCCAACTGCAGATATAAAACAAACTCAAAAAGAAATTACTCAGTTAGATGAATTAAATAATACTGATAATACTATTGATTTTAGAAGAATTAAAAATGAATTACAAACCATAAATATAGTTAATAATCCACTTAAAATATATGATCAAGTTACTACAAAAATATTAGAATTAGATAACAACGATTATAGAACATATACTCTATTATGGACTAATTTATTTAATAATAAAATAGTATCTCGTACTTCAGATCCTACACAAATTATTAATAAAATATTTAGTTTATTAAGAACAAATTTAAAACAACAATCTAAAAAGTTAGATCCTAAAAAAATACAAGTTATTTCCCCAATTACATCAGTATTTAATATTTTAACTAATGATATTAATAATTACTTTAATTTACCAGTTGAGTACAATGGTGAAAATTATATGTTAAATACATGTTTAGAAATTATAATACATATTGTTAATCATACTATGATTATTAATTTATATCATGTAATATTAAAATTATTAAGAACTGAATTAGAAGGTAAGATACCAAAACAAACTGGTGAAGATGATGACGTTTATCATGCAAAAATAGACGATAATGTAGATAAAATAATAAACACTACAGTAAATAATGTTAATCTTAAAAAATATTTATTTGAAAAACTTGGTGAAAAATTAGTTAAAATATGTTTAGGTATATTTGAAGATGATACTGACCCAGATAAATCAGGTAATATTATTAATTTATTAACTTTTATTGATAAAATCTTAGTTGCTAATACAACTATTAGTATGACACGTGAATCTTCTAAGACATTAAAATTACTTAATCAAAATGTATATCCATACTTTAAAAATTATTTTGATATAAATATTAAAAAATTAAAACAAGTAACTGATAATTATTTATCTATGTTATTAGGATTTTCAACAAAAATAGAAATATTAGATAAAGTATTACAAAAAGCTGTACAAGAAAAATAACATGTACCGTGGAGTCCCAAACTTAAGACAATATTTGGTCTTAAATTATGGACTCCTAGCTAGCGAAAAGTATTAAATTTAAGTGTGTCTTAAATTAAGCACTTTACGGTAAATTAATTTAATATATTATTTAGTCATTGTTCTAGTAGAATTAATATTAGTAAATTCTGGTAAGTTATCTATTGTTGTTAGTTCTAATATAAAAGAATGATCATTATCGTTAAACTCTACTAGAGTATTATCAGGATTATAAAATTTAAAACTTAATTTATTTAATTCATATATTGGATCATAAAAGAATGATGCTGTATTTACTATTTCATTTACTATAATTTTATCTTCTGTTATTCTAAACTTTGTAAATAAATTATTTTTTGTATGAGCATTTATTAATAAACTTGATGCGCTACATTCCATTAGAAAATAAGTAAACTTGTATAACTTTATAGCATTATTTTTAATAACTATTTTATTACCATTAACGTCTAAGCTAACTTCATTTAAATATGGATCTGAATTTCTAATAATATAATTATAGTTAGTAATAGAAGTAGCATATCCTGGATTTCTAAAACCTAATACAGTTCCTACTGTATCTGTATAATTAAAATAATATTTCATGGGAGATGGTATAAATACTGTAACATTTCGACCACCGTTAGTTACTATTTTTGTTGCATTTAAATTGACATTGTTTATTACAAAACTATAACGATTTTTATCAATAACAGTAATTGTATGAGTACCATTTAAAAAGTTTGCAGGTATACCAAGATGATCAATAAAACCACTAAATAAAGCAATACTTGTTGTGGATGATATACCGTGATTAATATGATCTATAACTATAGTATATTTACCTTCACCAATAGTTGTATCGTTACTATTAATAACTGGATCAACGTTGTTAATTGGAATTTGTAATGTTTTAGATTTATAACTTGTAAAAGATATAACTTGTGTATCTTGATTGATTTCTACAAAAACATTATATTTTAAATCATACCCAAAGTTATTAATATCGATTGTTCTTGATAAACTTGAAAACTTTTGTTCTATAGCTGATTTTAATGTATTATATGTATATAAACCTTCTTCTAATTCAATATATTGAATGTTTTCTAAATTTTCTATATTTTGAAAATATAATCTATTATTCTTACCTATACCTGTATTATAAAAAGTTTTAGATGGATTAATAAACATTGAATCTAATATTTTTATTTGAATAACGTTATTAAATGTCTTTCCTAAATCTATTGTATAATTATTTTGATTTGGATATGCATACTCTATTTTATCTATAATATTTAAATAAATATTATCCCCTCCAAAATTATTATAATAGTAATTTGCAGTATTAATAAGATTTGAATCTATTGGTGGATAAATATCTGTTTGTATATAATTATAAGTATAATTAATATAATTTACTACATGATAACCTTTTATATGTTCACTATTAATTGGATAGTCCGCATTAATTTCATTTAGTGGAATAAAATTATAATGATCAAAAATAAAAGTTATATTATAATTATTATTTGCTTGATTACTATTAGACACTATATTTGTTCCATCAGAAGCATATGGTAATAATATATAAAATTTATTTGGATCAAATAATACATTTACTTCGTTAGGAGGTAATAGATATATTTGATGTTGACTATTAATAAAAGATATTGGAATATTACCAATATAAGATGTATATGGATCGTTATTCTCTTGTATTATTTTATTATAAGTATTATTAGCTGCTGCATCATATGGTCTTATATTTTGTATTTCAAAATAATTATTATTTTTAACACCTTGTACACCAGATATTCTTACAAATACTTTAGAAGTATCAAAATATTTTTCATATAAATTTAAGTTATTAACTGTATTAACATTTGGATTAATATTTACTTGAATATAATTTTTATCTTTATAAAATGTTAATATAGTATTTTTATCGTCATCATAAGCACTGTATATTTTTTCTACTGGTTGTACATTTGTTAATGAAAATTTATCACCAACGTTAACTTTTGATATTTGTGCAGCAGACAATGATATATTTAATTTTGTATTATTTATACTTAATGGATTTGAACTAAGATCATAAATTAATGATGGTATATTCTTAGGTATTTTATTTCTATTTAAACTATCTATATTAACATACTCGACGTTGTATCTTACTTTAACGTTGTCTGAATATAATCCTTTAGTATTTAAATAATTAAGATATGGATCAAATTCTTGTTTTTTTGTATATCTCGATTTTTGTTGTGATTCTTGATCTATTTGATTGCGAATTATAGATTCTGGTGTAAATATTGGATTATAACTATCATCTTGTTCTCTAATATTTCTTTCACTTCTTAAATTATTCGTTAAAATTTCATTTCTTGTGTTTATATATTCTGGATCATCGACTAGATTGCGATCATATTTCATGATTACATCTCTATCATAGTTTATAGGTTTATCATAGAATGACATTTATATATAAATATATAATATTATTATAGTTAACTAATATTATATATGAGCAATTATTATCAAAAATACTTAAAGTATAAAAATAAGTATTTAGTACTCAAAGCATCTGTAGGTGGCGGTCGTTGTTACGGTTACAAAGTTACTCAAGTATCATCTTCTGTAGAACCACAAGTATTATCTTCTGTAGAACCACAAGACGATCTTTTCGATATGGCAAATCATCCTGGTTATATACCATGTAAATGCACTGGATATGTACAAGATAAAAACGATTCTATGATATGTTTGTGTGGACATACATTTCAATCGCATGGTTTTTGATTAAGAAAAAATTGATCTCGTAGACTCGACTAATTTTTTATTTAGCTAAAGCTAAATAAAAAATTGATTTTAATACATCTAGATTTAAGACTATATTATTATACCATATATTAACTTATACAAATGGCTGAAGTAACTAAAACTAATAAAGCATCATCATCATCTTCTTCTTCTAAGAAGACAATGTCAGTTGAAGATAAATACAAAGGTCTTAATGATATCGATCATATTCTACTTCGTCCGGACATGTACATTGGTAGTGTAGAAACTAATATGGTTCCGATGTGGATCTTAGATGAAGAAAATACTAAATTTGTTAAATCTGATATCTTATTTAGTCCAGGTCTCTATAAAATTTTTGATGAAATTATCGTTAATGCTTCTGATCATACTGTTCGCAGTAAAGATTGTAAAAATATTAAAGTAAATTTTGATAAAACTACGGGCAGTATTTCAGTATGGAATGACGGTCCTGGTATCGAAGTCGAATATCATAAAGATTTCAAAGCCTATGTACCTGAGATGATCTTTGGTCATCTTCGTACATCTTCTACTTATGAAGAAAAAGGCAAAATCGTTGGCGGTAAAAACGGTTTTGGATCAAAGTTAACTAATATTTTTTCAACAGAATTTACTATTGAAACGGTAGATTCTAAAAATAAGAAATATTACTCACAAACTTTTACTAATAATATGCGTACTAAATCGCAACCTATCATCAAAGATAACAATAAAGATTCTTATACAAAGATTACTTTTATTCCAGATTATACTAAATTTGGATATAAACATCTAACATCTGATATTATGGCTCTATTTTCTAAACGTGTATACGATTTAGCTATATGTACAAATAAGAATGTTAATATTTATCTGAATGATAATAAAGTTAACACTAAAGATTTTACTAAATATGTTAAACTATATTATGATTCTGAACCAAAGAGTCTAACTCTTTATGACGATGACAAACGATGGAAAGTCGGTGCTATTTTTGATAATAACGCTGGTTTTACAAGTATGTCTTTTGTAAATGGTATCTGCACTTATAATGGAGGTACTCATGTAAAATATATTGCTGATCAATTATCAGATAAACTTATTGAAATTATTAATAAGAAAAACAAAGATCTTAAAGTGAAACCTGATGCTGTTAAAATGAACATTACACTATTTATTGTTTGTTCTATTGAAGATCCAAGCTTTAATTCACAAGTAAAAGATAAACTAACTACTAAACAAAGTACGTTTGGATCTATTTGTGAACTATCAGAAGATTTTATTACTAAATTTTCTAAATCTGGTATCATAGATGAAGTTATTAGTCTAACAGAATTTAAAGAAAATAAAGAACTTAAAAAGAGTGATGGTAAGAAACAAAAGAGTCTTAAAGATCTCTTTAAACTCGATGATGCTGAAGATGCCGGAACTCAAAATTCTCACAATTGTCGACTTATTCTTACAGAAGGAGATTCGGCTAAAGCATTCGCTAAAGAAGGTCTAGAAATTATTGGATCTAAACTTTATGGTGTATTCCCACTTCGGGGTAAACTACTAAATGTTCGTAATGCAACTGTATCGCAACTAGTTAAGAATCAAGAATTTATTACTCTCAAACGTATTATGGGTCTTAAACAAGGCGCTGAGTATAAATCAACTAAAGAACTTCGTTATGGTGGTATTCTTATCTTAACAGATCAAGATGCTGACGGGTCTCATATTAAAGGTCTAATTATTAACATGATTCATTATATGTGGCCATCTCTAATTATTACTGATAATTTTATCCAATGTCTGCGAACTCCACTATTAAAAATCTTTAAAGTTAGTGATAAGAAACAAGAAAATCCTAAAATCTTTTATAGTCTGAACGAGTATAAGATCTGGCTCGACCAAGAAAAAGATAATCGTCATCTTTGGTCTGATGCTAAATATTACAAAGGGCTGGGAACTTCTACTGCTCTTGAAGCAAAAGAAACCTTCTTAGATTTTAATGACAAACAAGTTAACTTTGTTTGTAAACTAGAAGAATCCGATTCAGAAGATATTAGCGAAGATATTAATAGTCACGAAGATGAAGGAGATGATGATAGTGCAAGTGATGACGATGATAATAAATCAATCAAATCATCTAAATCTAACAAATCGAAAGATAAAGATGCTGATAAAGATGGTGATAATATTAAAGATAGTAAACTTGTTAAAAAGATTAAGAATAAAAAACTAAAGAATGTTGATGAATATATCACTCTTGCTTTTGATGAAAAGCGCAAAGATGATCGAAAACGCTGGTTATCGAAATATAATCCAGATGATATTCTTGAAATGATTGGTGACGTAACTTATAGAGACTTTATTAACAAAGAACTCATTCATTTTTCGAATGCTGACAATCTTCGATCTATTCCATCTATTATAGACTCTTTCAAGCCATCACTGCGCAAAATCTTTTTTGCTGGTATGAAACGTGGCAAACGTGCTCCTGATATCAAAGTTGCTCAATTTGCTGGTTATATTGGTTGTGAAACTGAATATCATCATGGCGAAATGAGTCTGTTTGAAGCTGTTATTGGTATGGCTCAAAATTGGCCAACTAGTAATAATATTAATTTACTCGAACCTAAAGGTAACTTTGGATCTCGTAGTATGCAAGGCAAAGATGCCGCTTCTCCCCGTTATATCTTTACAAATATTAATAAACTGGCTCATTATATCTATCGTGAAGAAGATGAACCAACACTTAAATATATCGTTGAAGAAGGTAAAACAGTTGAACCAGAAGTATATTATCCAATTATTCCGATGATTTTAATTAATGGTACAAGTGGTATTGGTACAGGATACTCAACTAATGTTATCCAATTTAATCCTCTTGATGTTGTTAAACAACTAAAGAATATTATTAATGGAAAAGACTATGTTGAGTTAATGCCATATTACCGTGGATTTATTGGTGAAATTAAAAAGGTAGGCGAACAACACTTTGAAGTCAATGGTTGTTATGATATTATTAGTGATGATACAGTACATATTACTGAAATTCCTATTAGTCTTCGACCAATCTCATTTGAAAAATACAAAGAATATCTAACATCTATTACTATAATTGATAAGAAAGATGAAGATTCTAAAAAGAAAGTACTGGATTATGTTATGAAACCGTATAACAATCGTGTAGATATTACTGTTAAATTTAAAGCAGGAGAACTACAAAAACTTATTAAAACAGGAGATCTAGATAAATATCTTAAACTTAATGCAAAATTATCGATGACTAACATGTATCTCTATAATGCTGCTGGAAAGATTACTAAGTATGATTCTCCTTATGAAATCTTAGAAGACTTTTACACACATCGTTATGCTCAATATGAGAAACGTAAAAAATATTATGTTCAAGTTCTCGAGAACGATGCTAATATTGCAAAATACAAGAAACTATTTATTGAGTATATTCTTGATAAGAAACTTATTATCGAAAAACAAAAGAAAGATGTTATTATTAATCGTCTAAAAGAACTTAAATTTCCTCGTCTTGCTCGTAAGATTACAGCAGAAGATAGTGAGAAATCGTATCAATATCTTATTGATATGCCTCTATGGTCTCTAACTTATGAAAAGATAGAAGAACTTAAGAAAGAAGTCGAAGATATTCAACGTATTCTTGAAGACTATAAAAATAAAACTATCGAAGAACTTTGGAATGAAGAATTAGATGAATTTGTCAAAGCCTATAATGTTTACATTAAAGATCTTGATGAGATTCGTATTAAAGAAGAAAAATTAGTAAAAGGAAAGACTGGTGAAAAGGCTCCTAAGAAAAAGGCTAAGAAAAGCAAGGATTAAAATATTTTTTTAACTAAATAATTTTATATTTATTTATTACTTCTTTAAAAATCAAATCTTATATAAAAGATAACATTAACCTCCTAAATATTCATTTTTAGGAATAATATATTTAGCAACACCATCTATATAGATGACTGGGGTACCATTCACTTCTAAATTTAAAACAGCCTTGTCATCTTGACTTACCAGATTAGATTTATTTCTATTTGATGACCATGTTATAACACCATCTTTATAAATAACTAAATTACCATCATCTTGCATAATTAATTTATATTGATCGTTTGAACTTACAATACCACCTGGAGCTTTTATATCTTTAAATGTTACAAGATCTGGATTATCTATATGTTCTTTTTTATTGTATATAAATAAATACACAAATAATATTATAACAACTATTATTATTAGTTTTTTACAATTCATATAGTATTTATATATAATTTTATTATTTTTATTATTTTTAATATAAATCTTATATAAAAGATAACATTAACCTCCTAAATATTCATTTTTAGGAATAATATATTTAGCAACACCATCTATATAGATGACTGGAGTACCATTCACTTCTAAATTTAAAACAGCCTTGTCATCTTGACTTACCAGATTAGATTTATTTCTATTTGACGACCATGTTATAACACCATCTTTATAAATAACTAAATGACCATCATCTTGCATAGTTAATTTATATTGTCCATTTTCACTTAAAATACCACCATTTAATTTAATTTTATTAAATATATTATTTAATGTAGATCCTGTTTCTGACCCTGTTTTTGATTGTGTTTCTGGTTGTGAAACAGCTGCAACACCTTTCCATTTACCATTAATACAAATATAATCTTTATCAGGGGCACCTGGTGTACCCTTAAGACATTTTTGATTTTCTATTAAACAATCATATGATTCACATGTTGTTGCATTTGGTATTAGTGTTTCTGGCCGTGTTTCTGACCGTGTTTCTGACCGTGTTTCTGATCCTGGTGCTGGTGTTGTTGCTCCAGAAGTTGGTGCTCCAGAAGTTGGTGCTCCAGAAGTTGGTGCTCCAGAAGTTGGTGCTCCAGAAGTTGGCGCTGGTTTTGCCTTTGGTTTTGTAGTAGTTGTTTTAGATGATGAATTTTGTTGTGAAATAACAAATGCAATAGATGATGAACATATTATTGCTATTACTATTATTAATATAAGTATCATATTCTTTGTTTTCATAATAATATTATATCATAAAATTATTATATTTTTATTTATTAATACATATATTATTCTTAGGAGTATAAAATGGTGTGACATAGATATCATATGGATTTAATTCTTTTTGTTTAATATTAACAGCTGGATTCCAACTAATATTATTGAGTATATGTTTATTGTGTTCTATTTTTATATCACTCATTTCAGCTTTTTCTGTAGGCCAATCTATTCTAAATAGATTTTCATCATGTGTTTGTAATTTTTCTAATTCTTGATTAGTTATAAGTTTTTTAGGTTTATTCTTTTCAAAATAATATTGATCATATGCATCATCTAAATTAGTATTATTATTATAACATAAATATAATCTATTACCAATTATTGTATTTTTGTCTTTTATATCATGAGGACTTCTAATAAAATTAGTTTTATTACATATAACATCTGTTAATTTAAAATCATTATGATATGGATGAGTTTGATTAGGCGGTCTTGTTAATGGTGTTTTAGATATATAACAATCATTATTACTTGGATCAAATCCTATAGCAGTAACATCATACAAAGATGATGCAATATCGGCACACGATTCTAGATTTTTAATTTTACTAATACGTCCATCGTAACTTTCTCTGTAAATTACTTTAAAAAAACATAATAGTAAAAGAACTATAAATATCATTACTATAATTTTATTATTTATAGGGAGTGCCATTTATTAATATTTAATATATATTAAAAGTAGAAATAAAAATATATAATTAATAATATATAATGGATATAATCGTTATGAATAAAGATGATATAAAATTACAAAAAGATTTATCTTATTTTGTTAATATTATTTATACAAACTTTATTGAATTATCTTATGAAGATAAATTAATGCATACCAGAGAAAAAATAGAAGAAAATCTTAGAAATGATAATAGTATCATTATTTTAATAATGTCTAAAGATAAAAAACTTGTTGGTTTCTTAACAGCTAATATAATGATGTTAGATGATAGACGTAAAGTATTATTTGTTACTTATATTTATGTTTCCGAAACATTTAGAAATAAACAAATAGGTAGCAAATTATTAGATGAAGCAGAAAAATTAGGCAGAGCATATAAATGTAATGGTGTTATGTTAATTTATGATACATCTAAACCCAATCTAGTTCGCTTCTATGAAGATAGAAGTTATATGCAAGATATTAATCTAAGAAGATACGAACAACATGACGTATTTTATAAAATATTATAGAAGCTATGCTTCTATAATATCTTATAAAATGCCTGAAATTTTATCTTTAATAAAAATTCTCGTATTTTATAAGATTATGTATTTTACAAGATATTTTTCTATCCATATATTTCTTTTATTATTTTTAAATCACTATCTATATGTTCATCTGGTGTTTCTAATATTAATAATATACCTAATTTATGACATAACTTTATAACTTCTTTTATTCCATCAAGATTTATTTTACCATATTCTAAATTTTCATGTCTATCTCTTTTAGCTCCTAATTCTGTTTTACTATTATTAAGTTGTATAACTTTTATATTTTTAATTCCTATCTTTTCATCAAATTCTTTAAAATAATTATAAACCTTTTTAGGTGTATTAATATCATATCCCGCATTAAATATATGACATGTATCTACACAGATACCAAATTTATCAGCAATATTACTTTTATTATTTAATAATTTATTTATAAATTTTGCTAAATCATCTAATTTAATACACATCTCACTACCTTGTCCTGAAGAAGTTTCTAATAAGATTTTAATATTTCTAATATTTAATTTATCTAATTTACTTGATACATATAATAAAGCTGAATACATATTATTTATAGCAATCTCTTGATCTAATTGTAATTTTTTACCAAGATGTAATATGATTGCTTTTGCACCTATATTATTTGCTACTGTTATTTCCATTATTAATTGTGATATCCACCAACTATATTCATCCCAACCTTGTGCTAAATTTATAGTATATGATGCATGGACAACAATATTTATTTTATGCTTTATTGCTAATTCTTTAAATTTTAAATATTCTTCTTTATATTTATCATTAATATTAACAAATAATTGTAAACATTTTAGATCTTTATATTTTACTAATTCATCACAAATAATATTTGGATCTGAGTTTATATGAAACCCGAACATATAATATAATATAAATAAATAATAAATATTGAAAATATAACTATAATCGAGTTAACAAAGTAATAATACTTATAACTAAGTTATTATAATAAATGTTCTTTATAGATAAATATATACCAACCTCAATAGATGATATATTCTTTCATAGGGATATTTATAAAATGTTGGAAGTAATGTCGACAGATAGTTCAATTCCACATTTACTTTTCCATGGTCCATATGGTTCTGGTAAAAAAACACTAGTTAAAATCTTTATGGAAATGTTATTTGGTAAATCAGTAAAACAAATCAAAAACGTTAAATATATAGTTAGTGGATCAGTAAACAATGAAACAGAAGAAGAATTTAAGCAAAGTTTTCATCACATATTTATAGAACCAAAAGGTAATAATCATGATAGGTATTTGATTCATGATGTTATTAAAGTATATGTATCGAAAGCAAGATATAATCTAGTTGAATCTAAACATCATTTTAAACTTGTTGTTATTAATAACATAGATATTATGTCAGAATCAGTTCAGTTCTCTTTACGTAGAACAATAGAAAAATATAGTGATCAATGTCGCTTTATTTTAATATCTAATTCAATATCTAAAGTTATTAATCCAATTACTAGTAGATGTAAATGTATACTAGTTAAATCTCCAGATGATTCTGAAATAGTTGATTATGCATATCATATAGCAGAAAAAGAAAATATAAATCTAACAATTGATAGAGTAGGATATTTACTACAATTATATAATGGCAATATTAAAAATATATTATGGCGTATGCAAATGTATAAATTAAATGAAATATATCTTAATAATATTAAAGAACAAATAATTGATATTAAAAATTTATTCAAACATTGTGAAATAAATTATAACTTTGAAGTATTCTTTCATAGTATTAAAAATAATGAATATGATAATGCATTTACATATAAAAATCTAAATAGATTTATAAATAAATTAGCACATGAGATGTTTATAGTTTTTAAAAATATATTAACTCCATGTATTACTAGAAAACAAGTAGATTTTTATTTTACGAGTCCAAATGATTTTATTAATAAGATTCAAAAAATAACAAATAAAAAAATAAAATTTAGTGAAATAGATAAAAAAAATAAATACGATGATTTAATTTGTAAAGTAGGACTAATATATATTACTATTCTAAATAATATTAAATTACTTGATCCTCTATTATCAAAAGATTATACAATGAGATGTTTGTATAAATATATTAAGACAGGTGATTTAAAAATGATTAATAATATTAGAAATATTATATTTAATCTTTTAATTACTAATCTGTCTGGAACAAATATTATTAAAAATTATGTAGAATATATTATTAATGATGAAAGACTTGATGTTAAGAAAAAACTAAAAATAATAGATATTTGCAGAGAAGCAGAATATGGTATTGTTAAAGGTCGACGAGAAATTAATCAATTTGATAATCTAATTGTTAGTAGTATTAATATTATTACTAATTAGATCTTTTTTTATTTATCTTAGATATAAATAAAAATTGATTCGCTTTAATTTTAGTTAAAGCTTATTAGTTTTTATTTATCTTAGATATAAATAAAAATTGATTCGCTTTAATTTTAGTTAAAGCTTATTAGTTTTTATTTATCTTAGATATAAATAAAAATTGATTTCTCATAATATTAATTAAATACATTTAATATTATACTAATATATTATTATCATTACATAAAATGTGTGGCATCTGGTTTTATATCCAACAAAAGAATTCTTATAATCATACTGCTTTACAAGCTGCATCTAATGAAATTAAAAAGCGTGGACCAGATCGTACTATAGATAAATATTTAACATTTGGTAATTTCGAGTTATTCCTTAGTTTTCACCGTCTTGCTATTATGGATCTAAGTCCGTGTGGCGATCAACCATTTTATCTAGATGGTGATAAAAATAGTGATGAACAAATCTATCTTATGTGCAATGGTGAAATCTATGGTTATGAAAATCTAGTATATGAGTTTAATCTTCAAGATAAACTTAAATCTAAATCAGATTGTGAAGTACTTATTCATATCTATAAACAATTAGGTCTCGAAGGATTATACAAAGTTCTTACAACACGTGATAATATCAGTGGTGAATTTGCTATTGTAATTGTTCATATGAAACAAGATAATTTAAATATTCATTATATTCGTGACTTTTGTGGTAAACGACCTTTATATGTTGGTGAATATTCTTTTCCTTCAGGATATCACGAACTCCCGTCTGATTTTAATGCTCTGTGTTTAACATCTCAACTATGCGGTATTCCTTTTACAAATTATCCTGAAAAAGAAGTTAAACAAGTATTAGCATCAACATATGGTACTTATACTATTCATAAAAATAGTGATATAATTATTCATGAATTATATAAAACAGAACAATTAAGTGACATCTCAATTACTATTTTTGATGAACAAGAAGCATGTGATAAAATTTATAATACTTTTATTAAGATAGTTGAAGATCAAATGGTATCAGATCGTGAAGTTGCTTTTATGCTTAGTGGTGGTCTTGATTCAAGTGCATGTGCATCAGTTGGTGCTCATGTTCTTAAGAAAATGGGAAGTAGTAAAAAGATTAAAACGATTTGTATTGGATTAGAAGGAGGAACAGATGAAAAATACGCCAAACTAGTTGCTGACTATATTGGATCAGATCATCAACATATTTTATGTTCTGAAGATGAGTTTATTGACTGTGCAGAAAATGAGATTACACAAGTAATTGAATCATATGATATAACTTCTAATAGAGCATCTGTACCACAACTTATTTCAGCTAAAAAAATTCGTGATAACACTAACTGTAAAGTAGTTATTGTCGGTGATTATGCTGATGAAGTATGTGGTGGCTATAACGAAACTAAATATGCACCAACAACACAAGATTTTGCCGACAGAATTCATGAATTAACTCGTGATATTATTTACTTTGACGGACAACGTGTTGATCGTTGTGTTGCAGGCTGTGGTTTAGAAGCTCGAATGCCATTTGGAGATCATCGTTTTATTAAGTTATATCTATCAATCGATCCAAAATTAAGAGCTCCCCGTAATGGATGTGAAAAATATCTTTTTCGTAAAGCATTTGATGGTAAAAATATTATTCCACAAGAAGTACTTTGGCGACCCAAAGAAGCCTTCTCAGACGGAGTATCAGCAGTAAAACGATCATGGTATCAAATAGTGCTAGATTATTTTAATAATAAATATACAGAAGAAGATTTAGAAAAAGCAAAAACAATTTATAAATATAATACACCATACACTAAAGAATCGTTGCACTATAGAAATGAATTTGTAAAGAAATATCATAACTTTCAATCAAAAGTTATTCCATATTTTTGGCTACCCAAATGGGGAAATGTTAAAGAACCATCTGCTCGAGTATTAGATGTTTATAAATCAGAATAAATTTATTAATATTATTTTTTTTTATTATTAGATTTTTTTAATAAATTATCTTGTGAAGTTGTATAATATAAATTAATTAAATTATTAGTTGGATTATTTTTATTTTCTTTAATATGTTTATTTTGTACATTTTTAGTTTGTTTATGATGTAAATTTATTAATGATCCATTTGTAATTATTTTATTTTTTATTTTAGTATCTATATTGTTAGTATCTATATTGTTAGTATCTATATTGTTATTTATTTCTAATGATTCTTTTGATTTAACTTTATAATGTAGACTTGCTAAAGAATTGTGAGCAATAGTAGAAACATGATCGCTTTTTATATTAGTTAAATTTGTTGGTTTTTTATCTATAATTTCTGGTTGTATTTGTTTTGATTTAACTTTATAATGTAGGCTTGCCAAAGAATTATGAGCAATACTCGAACTACAACTTATTTGTTTTATATCTGATATACATTCTTCATCTATAACTTCTTCATGTGTAGATTTCACTTTATAATAATTTGTAAAACTATTTTCTTTATTTATTGTGTGTACAATATTTTTATCAGATATTTTTTTTGATTTAACATTATAATGCAAACTTAATAGAGAATTTTCTGGTATTATTGATATTATATTTTCTTTTTTATTTATAGATGTAACTGTATCTTCATTTGTATCTATAATTTCTGGTTGTTTATGTTTTAAATTATAATATAATCCTAATAATGATGTTTTAGGTATTATTGTTATATTACCATCACATTTTACTAAATTTATACATGTATTATTTTCAATAATTTCTGGTGTTTGATTATATGTGTATCTATATTTATTAAGATTAGTATTAATATTATCATCAATATTAGTATAATATAAATTTAATAACGATGATGCTTTTATTGATATGTTTATTTCTTTTTCTTTTTTATCATATCTTTTATTTATATTATTTTGAGTTATTTGATAATCTTTATTTAAATGATATAAATTTATTGAATTATTCAGTATTCTTAATCTTTTTTCTTCTATTTCTATAGGATCTATTTCTAGTTCTATTTTAGTCATACTTTGTTTGTATTTTTTTGCAAGATTTTGTAAAATCATAGTTTCTGTATCTGCATCTACATGATATAAATTAATTAAATTAGCAGTAGGATCTGGAAGATAATCTATATCAGTATTTATTATTCTTTTTAACATGTAATTTAAAGTATATTTTTTAAAATTCTGTATATCATATAATTCTTTTATTAGATTTTGTTTATCTTCAAATAAACTATTATTTATAATTATATGTTCTGCTAGTAATATATTTGATATATATGATGTATTAGTATAATCGACAATTACTTTAATTACATAAATATCAAAGCTACCGTTACTTATTAAAGTATTATTATTATTTTGTATAATATCACTAAAATAACCAGTAATATATCCATATTTACTATTTATACACATATCATCTATATAATAATTATTCATATCGCTACTTATATTTATTAGTTCAACGTAATTCCATGTACCATTATAAAATATATTTGCTACAACTAAACCAGCATCATTATTAACTATTTCATCAAAAAAACTATTTTCATTTACATTACATACAATAATTACTGAATTATTTAATAAACTTTTTAAACACATACCATTCGTATTTACATTTCCTCCTTGTCTAGTCCATAACCAATTACCAGAATTATCTATTTGTGTAATAAATATATCATTAATACCATAACTTGTTAATGTTGTATTATCTATAGTAATAGTATCACTAAAATATCCAGCGATATAAATATAATCATTTAAAGAAACAGTTAAATTTAAGCTATAATCATTAATTATATTATTATAAAATGTACTAACCCATAACCAATTTCCTGAATTATCTATCTTTGCAACATATATACATAATTTATCTGACACATTATTTGATACATCATTTATAGTAAAACTATTTCCAAAATTACATATATCAGTAACGGCACCTACAATTATAACCGATCCATCAGATAAAGCTGCTATTTTATTATAATAATCATAGTTTATCCCTCCTGCATTATTTATCCATAACCAATTACCAGAATTATCAATTTTTGCAACATACATATCTATTAAAGTATTATCATTTGCTGTAATAGTAGTTTGATTAACTATTATTTCTGAAAAAAAATATCCAGTTATATAAATAGAATCGTCGTTACTCAATGATAAATCCCAAAAATAATTATAAGTAATACTATCAGTATTTATAGCCCAAATATAATCACCATTTTGACTAATTTTTGCAACATATGTATCATATAAATTATATTTACTTAAAATTATATTTCCAAAAATAATCGATGAATTATATGTACCGGCTATGATTATACTATCATCAGATAATGCTTTTATAGAATATTTTTCTTCATTATTACTAGTTGTTATTTTAGTAGCCCATAACCAATTACCTACTTCATTCATTTTAGCAATAAATATATTTTTATTATCTCCAGTTAAAATAATATCATTAAATGTACAAGATTCATAAAAATAACCACTTATTATTATATTTGTATCTGATAAAGTAATAATAGATATGTTTTTAGTATCCAAATATCCTTTTGCTTTTTGGGACCAAATCCAATTATTTATATATGACATATATATTATATATAAATTAATTAACCTATTAAATATTAAGTTATTCGTAATATAAAAAATTAATTTACTAGTAATATAAATTAATTAAATTATTTATTGGATCTATATTATTATTTTCTGTTTTATTTATTATATTTTTTAGCATATAATTTAGTTTATGTTTTTTAAGATTATGTATATCATATAGATCTTTTATTATAGCATTTTTATTCTTTATGATATTATTTTGTGTTGTTATTGATGATGATGCCAATATATTAGATATATTTGAAATATCATCTATTGCCATTTTTGTGTATAAAGGTGCTGTCCCATTTGTAGTTAATATAGTATTTCCAAAAGTCATATTACTATGTATGCTTCCTACTCCTATTATAATATTATTATCAATTATAAATCTTCTTATATTATTTAAAAAATAATAAAAGGTAGTATTATTTACTGTTGGTGAATATGCCCATACCCAATTACCTGAACTATCTATTTTTAAAATACATATATTATCATCAATTGTAGTTAATGTTGTATCTCCAATTATTAATGAATTATTATATGTACCAGATACTATAGCGGAACCATCTGGTAAACATTTTATACCAAAACCATATGTTTCTCCATCAATACTATTTGTTTGTTGCCCCCATATCCAATTACCGGATGAATCTAATTTAATTACATATATTGTAGTATTATCTGATGATAAAGTAATATTATCTAGAGTAATAGTATCATTAAAATTACCAGTTATAAGCATACTATCATCTTCTAAAATTGTAATTTCTCCGATATCATTTGTTGAACTATTATTATTAAATGATTTTACCCATATCCAATTACCGGATTGATCCATCTTTGATATAAACATATTATAATACCATCCATTTAGAGTGATATCATCAAAATATGCATTATTATAAAATACTCCTCCGAGTACAATAGAATTATCCGATAATAATGATATATGACGGGAATAAACTTCTTGTCCTGGTATACTTTTAGCCCATAACCATTCTGTTCCTGTATTATTTAATTTTGCAATAAATGTATTTATTGTAGTACTACATGTTAAATTTATATCACCAAAAGTTACATAATCATTAAATATACCAGAAACAATTATACTTTCATCAAAACATATTTCAACAATATATCCTACATTATAACTATCAGTTTCAACTGATGTTGCCCATATCCAATTACCGGAATTATCTATTTTTGCTATATATGTATCACCTGTTGAATTACAATTCAAAATAATATTATCAAAATATAGTGTACCACTAGCTTGACCGGTTATAATTGCATAATTATCCTTAACTGATAATCCTATTCCAGTATCATATTCAATATTACCTACTTGTTTAACCCAAATACATTTTCCAGATGAATTTATTTTAATAACAAACATATCATAAGAACCATTAGTAGTTAAAGTAATATTATCAAACGTAACACTATTTGTAAAATATCCAACTATAATATAATTATCATCTGGAAATTTACCAATTGATGTGCATCTCGTATCACTATTATCTGTTACAACAGCTTGTTTTGTCCATATCCAATTTCCAGTATTATATGACATATATAAATTAATTAATAAATAAAAATAATTAATAGTTATTTAAAATAAATTTATTTATAATATAAATTAATTAAATTAGTTGTTGGATCAATATCATCGTTTGTATTTTCACTTTTATTTATTATATTTTTAAGAATATAATTTAGTTTAAATTTTTTAAGATTATGTATATCATATAATTCTTTTATTACTGCATTTTTATTATCTATAATACTATTTTTTACTTTTTCTTCTACTGATGCTAATTCATTTGGTATATTATTATCTATATCTGGACCAATATACATTTTTGCTACATATGCTGCATTATAATTTGTTGTAATTGTATTATTTCCAAAAGAAGCATTATCACGAATAGTACCAGTTACTAATAAATTATTATCATATATATTTATACTAAATATCATATTTTGATAAGGTCCGCCAGTATTATCTGTTAATATAGTTGGACAATAAGCCCATAACCAATTACCTGATTTATCTATTTTTGCAACAAATATATTATCATTTAATGATGTTAATGTTATTTCTCCAAATGTAATCAATGTATCAAATCTACCTCCTATTATTGCAGAACCACTTGGTAAAGATTTAATATCAAATACCGAAGTTCCATATAAGCTAGTATTTTCACCACTTACAGAAATACCCCATATCCAATTATTAGAAGCATCTAATTTAATAACATATATATCATAGTAAATATTTAGATTTTCTAAAGTAATATCACCAAATGTTATACTATCATTAAAACTACCTGTAATTATTATACTATCGTCTGATAAAACAGTTAAACTAGTACACCAATTACTAGATGAATGATTATCGTCAAATGTAATAACTGATAACCAATTACCAGATGAATCTAATTTTCCTATAAATGTATTATAATCCGTCGATGTTAATGTTATATCATCAAATACAGCGTCTGGATAAAATTCTCCACCTATAACAAAATCTTCGTTTGATAATAATTTAATAGTATAAATACCCATATAATCAGAACAAGTTATTTTTTTTGCCCAGATCCAATTATTACCAGAACTATCTAATTTTGTAATATATCCATTAAAATAATAATTGGATCCAGAATCATCAATTGTTATATCACCAAAAGTTATTTCAGTATCAAAATTACCTACACAAATTATAGATTCATCATTTGTAATTTCTAAAGCATTACTATAATTATCTGTTGTACTTGTTGCAGAAGTGACCCATACCCAATTACCAGATGAATCTATTTTTGCAATAAATGTATTAAAACTTGAAGAGTTACCAGTTAGAGTAATTTCATCAAAATCTATATCTCCTTGATAATTTCCTGATATTATAGCATAATCATCTCTAGTTTTTAGACAAGCTATAGTACATGAAGAAGTATTACTTACTTGTTTAGCCCATATCCAATTACCCGAACTATCTATCTTTGCTACAAAACCATGTTCTGTATTAGTTGAACTTAAAGTAATATTATCAAAAGTAGTGCTACCAAAAAAATAACCTACTATAATAGAATCTCCATTACTAAATGTATCAATCATTTTAGTAACACTTGTTGTATTTATGGTTTGTGTTGCTTGACTAGCCCATATCCAATCCCCAACATTATATGACATATATAGATTAGTTAATAAATAAAAAAAATTTTTTGATTAATTACTATAAAAAGTTATTTATAGTATAAGTTAGATCTATATCATTATTATCATTATCTATTTTAATAAATAATTTAATTTATATTTTTTAAGATTGTGTATATCATATAATTCTTTTATTATAGCATTTTTATTAACTAATATACTATTTTGTGTATTTATAACTGTTACTGCTAACTGATTTGGTATATTATTGGGTTCTGTACCAATATACATTTTTGCAACATATACCGAATTACCAAAATCTGATGTTAAGGTTATTTCTCCAAAAGTTATACTATCGCGTATTGGACCTGCAATAATTACATTATTATTATATATATCTAAACTATATGCAATATTATAATATCCAGAAAAATTATGTTGAGTACTTACTACTGGACTATATGCCCATTCCCATTCACCATTTTTATTTATTTTAGCAACGAATAAATTAGTAGTATCTGTAGTTAATGTGGTAGTACCACATGTTAATGATGTATTAAAAAAACCTCCAATTATTGATGATCCACTTGATAAAGATTTAATAGCGTAAGAATCACTATTATTTTCACCACTTGCAGAAATACACCATAACCAATTATTATTTGCATCTAATTTACTAACATATATATTAAAATGTCCAGTATTTGGCAAAGTAGTATTACCAACTGTTATACTATCATCATAAGAACCTGTAATTATTATACTATCATCTGATAATACTGATAAATTATTACAGAGATTTTCAGATATATTATTATCATCAAATGTTATAGCTGAAAGCCAGTTACCAGATGAATCTAATTTTGCTATATATGTAATATCATAATTACTTGTGTTTATTATAGTTATGTTGTCAAAAGTAGCATCTGGGCTAAAATCACCACCGATAACAATATCTTGATTTGATAATAATCCAATTGTATATATACCAACATAATCGGAACTTATTTTTGTAGCCCATAACCAATTATTTCCAGTACTATCTAATTTGGCAATGTATCCAGTAAAATATCCAGTACCAGTTAATGTTGTATTACCAAATGTTATTTCATCATAAAAAGTTCCACCAACTATTACAGATCCATCATCAGCAATTTCTACAACTGTGTTATAACTATAATTACCTGTTCCACTTGTTGGAGCAGTAACCCATATCCAATTACCAGATAAATCTATTTTGGCAATAAAACTTTTATTAGTTGAAGAATCACCAGATAGAGTAATATTATCAAAATCTATATCTCCTTGATAATATCCAGTAACTATAGCATAATCATCTTTAGTTTTTACAGCATTTACAGAACTATTATAAGTATTACTAATTTGTTTAGCCCATACCCAATTACCTAAATTATCTATTTTTGCAACATACGCATGATTTGTATTTGATGCAGATAAAGTAATATTATCAAAATGAGAACTAGCTTTAAAATTACCTCCTATGATAGATTCTCCATTAGAAAATGTACTCATTGTTAAACCAATACTTGATGTATTTATAGTTTGATCAGCTTGATTTGCCCATATCCAATCTCCAATATTATATGACATATATAAATTAGTTAATAAATAAAAAAAATACGGGTTAATTAAATTTATTCACTTATATTAAATTAATCAATTTATACCATGTAGAGTCAAAAGTTTAAACTATTTATAATATTATAAACTTTTTATAATTTAGCTAGTACTTTACAGTATAATTTAATTGTTGCATTAGTTGTTGATTCATTAGTTGTTGACTTAATTGTTGATTAAGTTGTTGATTTAATAATTGTTGATTTAATAATTGGCTACTAATATCATCTATATTACTTTTTTTATTAGAGTTATTATTACCTGATAATTTATTTATTGATAAAAATATCAAATATAATACTACAGCTAATAATACTGATAATACTGGTAAACTAAAAATAGTATTCCCTGGATTAGTTCCAAATTGTTTAAACTTTTTTAACTTTTTATCATAAATGAAACTAGGTTTTAAATATATTAATAAAATTATAATTATTATATAAACTTTTAATGAATTATATAATGGATTTGATGAGAATATCATATATAAATAAATAAATAAAAAATATTATAAAAGTTAACTCAAAAAAATATTAAAATAATTTTAATTTAGTGGCTCAGAATCTAATTGCTAGTTTAATTTATTAAACTAACTAGAAATTGGTTTTAACGGTCTTTCGCTTGATAATCTAAACATAGCAATATTATTTAATTCTTGTGGGGCAATATTAACATTAAATCCATCTGATTCTATTTGTCTTTGTTTGTATTTATCTTTGAGTGTTTTTAATACTAATTCTTGATCTATCATATCGTCTTTTTCTATGTTATTAAATTCATAGAAATCTTGTCTATTTGTATTATCACCATATTTATGATCAGTTAAGAATCCTATAATAGATATTTCTTCTATTCTAACATTAAGATCAATATCTTGACCATCTTTCTTATTAAAGTTTCTATCATTATTAACATCACTATTATCCATAATGTAAGATACTTTTACAATCATTTGATCTTGAGCATTTTTCTTTACTATAATCATGTGAATAATAAAGTTTATTTGTTCCTCTGTTGCGAATTTTTGTACTGTATCTATCTTGATTAATTTAATTGGTGCTTTTTTAGCTGGTGATAAATATAAATCTTCTGGTAATCCGAGATCTTTCATGCAATTACCCCAACCATCTCTATCTTTCTTTTCTGGTGCTAATTCATCCCATCCACTATTAGCTGCTATCTCGTTACTAACATTTCTTTGAAGTTCTTCATTGACACGTTTAATAAATGCTTTAACAAGTGGTTTAACTTGTGATGGATTAACATCTATTTGTTTTACTGGTAATACTGATCTATTAAACATTGGTCTTTGATCTGGAGCAACATAGTTAAATGCTGTAATAGTATCACGATAATCATTGTGAACTCTCATATCTATAAAAAATGGTTTTATTTCTACTGCTGTTTTTTTTGTTTTCATGACAGTTTTACCTGTATCACTCTTTGTTACTTCAATATTATTAAATACATCATCTAAATAAGAATAATCTTGTATAAATTCATCACCTGTTTCTTCTTTTCTATGTACATGTCTTGTTTCTTTCTTTTTTAAAAACATGTATACAAAAATTAAGACAATGACTATTATTATAATATTTAAAAATTTACTCATATATTATATATAATATATAAATAATTTAACTCAAAAATATTTTTAACTTTATTTTTTTTAATATTTAATTTTTATAAGGATAATTTTCTATAAATCCATCATCGAAACTTCTTTCTAAATTACGTTCATAACCAGCTTCATAATCAATCTCGTTACCTTCAACATCAAGAGCATCGTCTTCTTCTTTAGCATCATCTAATGCACTTTGTTCTTCATCTGTTAAAGGTTTCTTATCTGGATCAACAGCTTCTTCGTAGATACCTTCTGTTTCACCTACTTTATCTTTAATTTCATCAAGATATAATTGTGAGTTTATAATATACCAAAATCTCTTAAAATCTTTATCATTTTTAGTTATATCTTCATTGTATACAAAATAATTTAAATTAATATATTCAATAATCATTGATGTTATATTTATTTTAATAGATTTATTTGTATTGTATTTATATAATTTATTTAATTCATTTATAAAGTAAAATAATAATAAATTATTTCCATGATCAAATTTATTAATCTTTTCATAGTTTATTATATTTGTATTGTTATCTATATCTTTTACTTTAATATTTATATTATCCGCTAAATTCTTCCAATGTTTAAATAATAAATGTGATCCAGATTGGCTAACTAAACTTAAATTACTTAATTTTTTACCATATTTTTCTACAAGATTTTCATATTTATTTGTAAAATAATCTAATTCTTCATTTATTTTTGGTGCATCTTTATTATATGGGGTATTTTGTTCTTTTACATTTTTCTTAATAAAAAAATTATTAACAATTCTAAATAATACTCTTTGAAATCTATAAATAGTATTCTTTAATAAGTCATTTCTTTCTCTAATTATATCTTTAATCATATCTTGATTATCTTCAACTCCTTCTTCTTTATTTTGTTCTATATTATAGTATTGATATTTATGACCTAATAGTTTAAGTTTATTTTTTATTGAGTAGTTAATCTTTATTTTTCTTTCTGTTTTAACATTCATTGTAAAATTCTTATTTTCTTCTTTGTATCCTAATAAAATTTTAGTTATAGAGTCATAAAAGACTTCTATTTTATTATTTTTGTAACTTGTGTAATATAATACATCTGTATTAAAAAATTGGTGATTTGATTTATATAAAATCTTGTTTTCTTTTTCACTTATTAAAACTTCTTTTTCTAATCTATTACCAAGATAATCGTGATCTATTACATATATATTATTTTTTAATGATAAGTTTGATTTTAATAAATCTTCGCTGATATTTGCTTCTAATGAATCTATTAACTCGTCAATATATTTATAACTATTATCACTTGATGTATTATCTTTGTATTCTTGATTAACTTTGTCTAATAATTTATTTATATATTCTTCGTGTTTTTTATGTTCTTCATCTGATATCTTATTATTCTTAATAGTTTTTTCTATTTTATTTTTATTATTATCTATTAACATAGAATCAAGTTTTTCAAGATCTTTATCAGAGTATTCTTTGTTTTCTTGATTTTTACACTTTGCACACGTTTTTACACCATTCTTATCAACATATTCATGTAATAAACCATCTATGTAACAATATCTTTTTGATAATGATTTTAATTCTACTAAGTGAAATTTATTTTTAATCTTTTCTGTTTGTTCTTTGCTGTATTTAATATCTTTTGTATATACATTGCATTTTTTGCATTTTAATGTTTTGTTATCATAAAACCATTCATGAAAGTTGCCATCATCACAATTACTTATATTTGTAATATCTTCAAATGTTTCAATAAATTTATCTTTTGTATCTAAGACTTTGGTTGGGGCTTTAATTTTTCTCCAAAATGTTGGTGGTTCAAATTGAGTAATATATTTACCATCTAGTTTAAATGCTTCAGCTTTTGTCATTATAAATGCTTTTTTATCACCTAATGTCGACGGATTATTATCTTCTTTTAATCTATTGTATAAATCTTTATTTGAAAATGTTAAATTTAATTTTTTGTAAAATTTAGTTTTTAATATTTCAAATATTTTATTTTTTTTGTCTTCTTCGGCATTTTCTAAACAACTATTGATAATATCTATTACACTGTGAATAATAATCTTTTGTACTAATGGCATTAATTTTTGTCTAGCTGCCTTATCATTAACATTAGTTTTGTAATCATAATACCATAAATTATATTTTACACAATAGCAAGATATCATATATAACATGTAACAAAATATTTCATAATGTTTAACACTAACTGTATCACCTTTGTTATTCTTTCTAAATTTGAGTCCTTCAAAAATGGTATGAAATGCTTTATCAAAGATTGGAAAGTTACAAAATCCCTTTTTATCATTATTAAAATATAATATTTGAGATTCATTTATTTCTAACATAATCAGAAATATAATATAGCCTAAAATATTATTTTGTTTGATTGGTTTGTAAAAATCTTTGTCTTTGCTTGAAAAGATAAATATAGAGTTATCTAATTCAAATGCAAAAAGATTAGAATAATCTCTGTTAATACCATATGTTTTACTAGCCATCTCATTACGTTCTTTTAATGTTTTCTTTAATTTAAAGTTATTTGCTAATATAATATCTATTGCGTCTCTTACTATTAATCTACGTCTTGATTTTACTGTTGGATTTGAACCTGTAAAATATGGTATATTGGTTATCAGTGCTATTTTTTCTATGTATTTATCTATATTTCTAATACTACCTTTATATTTTTCATATGCTGGGATATCTTCTAATGGTGTATCAAGTGGCATACTATAAGTAATAAAATGATGATCGTCGTCGAAAGAACCATCTGCTACATATTTTTTAATATTCAGAAAAAATCCACAACTTTTACAAACATAATCATGATCGACGTTTTCTATTACATATTGTTGAACAAATATATATAACTCATCTAAGAATAATTTTGGATTTTCTTTTTTAAGAACACCTAATCTATCCCATGTTATGTTATGTTGGCATACACCATCTACTGTTTCTTTTTCTTCATAGATGCCAGTTTCTGTTAATTTAGATAAATCAATTACTATTTTTTTATGTATTGGTTTAACTTTTACTGGTTTTAATTCTGGCAAGTTAATACTGTCTTTTGATAAACCATTAACTACATCGTCTAATAAATCATATTTTATTTTGCCTTTCTTAACTAAATCTGTATAAATTTTGTTTTCTAAACTATATATTAATTCTTTATTTTCTATTTTAAATATTTTATTATAATAAATATCTATAACTCGTTGTATTAAATTTAAGTATGGTGTGTTTAACTTTTTAATTTTATCAATTATTGTATCAAATGTTAATTCTTCTAGAGAGTCATATAATGCACTAATAGTATGTTTTATTTGATCAGTTCTAGTAAATTTACTTTGTTGTTCATATGTTTCTATTTCTACTTTATCTTCTTCAGGATCAAATAACCAATAATTATAAGTATTAGTTTTTTGTTTTGTACTTTCTGGTTTATTAATCATATCATCGATTAACTCAATAGAGTTTTTAAAACCATTTTTATCTTTACTAGTAACAACATTTTTGAGTTCTTTATTTTTCATACAATAAATAGAATTATTAGGTCTAATTAAAAAGCCAACAATATTTAAATAATTATCTTTTGAACCTGTTCTTACTTCTGCATATGCATTTGGTTTTTGTTTACCATCTAATGATTTATCAAAATTAATGTATCTTAATGAATCTACAGTTTTTGACATTTGTACACTGATCCCGTTAGGTGATTCACGTAAATTAATATATGGATAAAGATATATGTGTTCAAGATCTTTTAAATATTCACTGTTTTCAGCACTTATTTTACCAACATTAATAAATTTATTAATAATCTTAACATCTTCATAGTTATTTACTAATACTATTTTTCTATTTATTAATGGTTGATAAAATAATTTCTTTGCATCATTATGATTATGTGGTATATTATAATTTACTGCTGTATCTATTTTATTAATGATATATCTAATTTTTGTATCTTCTTTCTTTTTATTATGTGAATCTTCACCACTAGCTCTATCATATGACTCATTGGAGTTATGATATAATAATAAATCATCTGTAATTGGTACAAATATATTTGAATTTAATATTTTCATAACTTTTTCTTCATGATTTAAATCAGTTTGTCCTTCAAGCATGTCAGATTCATAAATATATTCCCATATTACTTTTGCCATACCAGAAGCAACTTCTTTTTTTGATAATAAAGCCTCTATCGTACTAATATCAATAATTTCTTTAACTGGAATAACTATATCAATAAAAGTAAACTCTGTTGTAGTATTTTCCATTAAATCTAAAATTCTAAATAAATCAGCCTTTTCAGTTGCTTTATAGATTTCAATAATAATAATTGTTTTGATAATATTATGAGCTCTAATATACTTTTTATCTGGAATATTAAAGGCAGCATTAATAAAATCTGGACCAAGATCATTTAAAAAAGCGACAACTTGTTTATAATCTGGTCTTGCTGATAATATTTCTTTTCTTTGTTTTGAGTCAGCATCTAATATATTAAGTATTTTTTTAATTTTTGCATATAGATCTATAACCATAGCATTACTTTCTGAATTAAAAAAACCTTCTATTTTAAAACCAAATTCAGGTTGGTTTTTGCTAAATTCTATAATGTTATTTGCATAGATAGTATCAGAACCTTTAAAATAAAAGCCAATAAATAAAAACAGATAAATAGTAATGTATTTTTTTATTACACTTATAATTTTATTTAAAATATCATTATTAGAAACAACTGATTTTATATCATTAAGATTTATACTTGATATATATTTCTTGAATATATCATTCATATCACTTTGATATTTCACAAAATTAATTTCTTTTAAAAATTTATCTATTCTATTATCAGCTAAAATAACTGTACTGTTAAAATCATCAATAACTTTATCTATTAAATCATCAATTTTATTAATATACATATATTAAGTAAAATATAATATTATCACAGAAAAATAAAACAAAAATAAAATCATCGATTTTTTATATTATTTAGTTTATTATTTCACGTTAATTTGTTTTAATGAAAATGTAAAATAAATTTATATGAATAATTTTATTGATCATAAAAATTTCGATGATATTTTGTTTGAGTATATAAAAGATTTATTTGATAAATATAATGATAATATTTTAACTTATTTTAAAAATAATGGTAAATTATTACACATGTCTTTAGAAAAAATAACAACAACTAATAATAATATCTTATATTTATTAAGAACTGATAACTTATCAGATAATTTAATACATACTGATAAGACTATAAATTATATAATTCATAACTTAAATTATTTTGTTTTTGATAGTAATTTTAATTTTAAAATAATTAGTAAGAAAAAAACAAAATTAGATAAACCATATGAATCTGCTATAATTAATGATATTAAAAATAATTGGTCTGAAGTAAAAATCTATAACCACGATATAGGATTTTATACAACTATATTTGATTACGACGATACTTTATATTATGTTGATTTGTATAATAGTCCATATATTGTTCAAGTAGACAGCAATAAATATATTAATACTTTAGTTAGTAAATCTGAATTAACTTTTAAAAATAATATATCGCATGTAATAATTACTAGTCCTAAACTAAGTCATATATTATATTATAAAACACATTATGTATCTGATGATATATTTTTAGAAAAATGTGATAATATATTCTATTCTTGTCTAGATGAATTAATTTTTGATTTAGAAAATATCTCTCATGTAAATGAAAATAAGAAAAAATTAACAACTGGTGGATTTATTCTAAATTATAAAGACAACGATTATGTTATTAATACTTATATATATCAAAAAATTAAAGACATAATACCTAATTATAAAAATATTAATAAGTGTTTCATAGAGTTATACAAAAATGATAATTTAAGCTTTGTAGTAAATTACATGTCTCCATATCCTTCTGAAATAATTAAAAGAGTAAATGCTGCAATTAAAACTATATCTCGTGAATTTTTAAATATATATCATGTAACACGAAAAAAGTTAAATCCAGAGTTATATAATATTTTAACAAATAATTACAAGACTGTGTTATTTGATTTACACAAGATATTTATTTATAAAAGAAAAACAGAAAATAATAATTTTACTAATAGTGATGATGACATAAATGAGAAGAGATCCCTAAATCATGATATTATTTATAAATATATTAAAAAGATTAATATAGATTTACTCGTTAATATCTTTATTGATAGAATAGCTTTATTAAATAATATACAAAATATAACTATTGATATGAACAATATAAGAATGAATACCAATGAGTTTAAAATATTATTTAATGATTGCGTTCATACAACAACAATGTCTTATCT
>JACCDO010586072.1_pt1 | contig 47413 bp, 33 predicted proteins | sample 7446101 | NCBI WGS metagenome assembly JACCDO01 (sample SAMN15323440, study PRJNA562643) | freshwater metagenome | isolation source: river surface water | place: USA:Blue River Watershed | collected 2017-08-16 | reverse complement strand
GTATCGCCAGCACGTGCGCGTATGGAAGAGGCCGTTAAAGAATTAGCGCGCTAACAATATATATCCGCAGGGGCGTATAGATGGATTATATTAATTTACGACCCTACGGTATTTCGTATGCGGGTCATTTTTTGGGCGTGAAATATGTGAGTGACGGTTTTTTGCCCCAAGCAACCCTGATTGGCGATTCTGGGGCGCAAGAGTTACAGTTTGCAAGCGGAAGTATGTACAAGCATCGTATTATAACACCACGCGAGCTGGCATTTAACGGTAGCCATGGACTAGTAGAGGTGGTTGAGGCACAGGAGGTGGAGTTAGACGGGACTGTGGCGGAGCCTGAGGTGTTATTTCAAAAATCATCCAAGGATGGCGAGTCGTTGTCATGTGAGGCGTTCTTCCAGGTGGCGGCACGAAGCGTGTTGGCCGAGTATGGACTAGAAGGGGCGATTGCGGAAGTGCGCGATATTTTCCGTGATGCCCGCACTACACGCGGTGTATTTACAATGGTTCCATTTCAGGACATCAAGTTGTTTAGTGATTTGCTGGAGCGTGGTGAGCTATCAGAGGCCGATGTGGTGAGTGTGCTAGGTCAAGTGGCAGTCCTATTATGGATATTGGGAGAGCGGCTGGATATGAACCACCGTGATTTGAAGACAAACAACGTAATTTTGTGCGCGGGGGATGGGCTGGAAGTGGCGTGGGCGGACCGGTTGTTGTGTGTGAGCGGTCGGTGGTCCGTGAAGCTGGTGGATTTCGGATTTGCGTGCTCTGGAACGGGACGGCGGACGCTGGTGAATGCGACCGAATTTTTCCCGATGATAGACCCGTGTCCGAAGACTGGACGGGACCTGTTTCAGCTCTTGACTGTTATGTATATGTGTGTGAGCTTTCGGGGACAGATGTCGGCAAAGTTAAAAGGGCTTTTCAAGAAATGGCTGACAATTCCCGGACGAGATTACATACAATTCTTGGAGAATATGGGTGAGCGGGGCTTGGACTGGGTCTATTTCCTATTAGGGAGTCAGTCGTTTTCTGCACCGACATGTGAGCCGGCGGCTGTGTTGGCTGACTTGACGGCGGCATATCCTGAAATTGTACGAGCATAGGGAAAATCTGCAAAGTAAGTAAGAAGTGTGCATACAATGAGCATTATATTAATACTCATATTACTGTTTATTGGCTTACCAATGCTTGGTACAATGTTAATGACAATGTTTGGCATTGCAATTTGGATATTGAAAATGTTGTGGGGGCTTTTTACGGATGGGTTTGTCAGCCCTGATACAGACCAACGGTCTGTTGATGGGTTTGTTGGCTCTTCATCATCGTATAGTTCCACGATAGCTGGGCCTACAAATACAACAGAGCTATTGGGACAATTGGCTGGTCCTGTATCTGGCCTTTGTAGTAGAGGGGCGTCAATTAGCAGGAGTGATTTAAATAAATTTATTAATGGTACTAACGATACTAACGATACTAGCGGTTTAGCCAAAGTAGCAATAAATTGTGAAAGCAATTATGGAACTTTGGGGCGCAGCGGGTATGTAGTAAATACATGTTTGTTGGCCGATATGTATGTAAAAAGCGTACAGCCATTGTTGTTGGATGGCGCATCACCAACTGAAGATGCTACAAATTTAGCTGCAGCACAGACTTTAACAGCGTCATTTTGTGAATTGAAACCAGATTTTGATAACGACAAGTATGAAAATATTGTGAAGAAATTTAATGAGTACGAGATTTCAATGAATACACATTTAACAACTGTGTCACTTGATTACAAATACAATGTACCTGTGTTACTAAAATTAAGTGATTATTCTCCTGCAACATCTGCACGCTATAATTCGTTGTATCCACGACTAGGCACCCCTAAAAGTTATAAGTGTGAAACATTTACAAAGGAGGAACAAGGCCTCATAAGCAAATTAAAATCACGGATTTTTGGCACGCCAACTGATGTAACTACAATTGCCAATACAATTACAGCAAATTTGTGTGTAAGCAAGGGCTATGGTAATGGTGCAGAATCACAGACCTATAAGGGGTGTGGTACGGGCTGCCTAGGATGTTGTAAGCCGTCGGCAGATGAATTGCCAGCGGCCGCAGGTGGGACTATTACAGGAACGGGTGCTGTTACAGGGGCTGGAACTTCAGTGGGCACAGGGACGGTGGGAACGTCAGTAGATACAAAGTGCCCACAACCTGTGCTACGAGATTATGTATTGAAACGCAAACCGGCGCGCTATACAAAGGTCCCGTCTCCGACCGACGCCCTCTTTGAGTGCTTTGAAGACGGGGCTGAGTTGGGTGAGCGAGCCTTGGATACGCGAGAGGCGGCAAGAGCGGCAAAGGCTGCTAAGCGCACTATGTTAATGCAGCACATGTGATTTTTCCGAGTGTTACAGTAAGAAGGGTGTGCTATGAACTACAATATAGCTATAATAGTATTACTATTACTACTAGTACTAATATGGCAGTGGAAGCGTTGGAATAGGCGCGAAGCGTTTGCTGGAGGTGGCACAGATATTGCGGCCTTTTTGACTGCGTTGAGTGAATACAACGCTATTTACGCGTCGACATGTACTAGCACAACAGGGGTTGTGACAGATACACGATGCACTGCGTATGCAGTACCGCCAGGGGGTGGCTCATCTACACAGCCCTACAAGCCCCCACGTTTGCCTGGTGCGGCAAAATTTAACGAGGCAGTAAGTGCTTGGGATGGTGTTGGCCCATTTCCTGTGCTAACAGCATCGGATTTTGGTGCAAAGACTCCATCTACTGTCAGCTTGAATCCAGATAAAGAATTTATATTTTACGCAGCACCGCCAGTGTATGTTGGAGGGAAAGGCAATGACCGTTTCAGCAATGATAGTACGGTCAATACAGTATTGACATCATGGGAGCAGTGGATAAATACACAGTTGCGTGTTTGGACGACAGCGGCAGGAACAGCGGCGAACTTTGGAACCTACATTGAAATCAACGGGGATAATTACAAATTCAGTAAGGTCTTTGCGACACCCCAGGACCAACGCAAAGATGTGTTGTATGTGAGTAAGAAATCTGGTGGATTCCTTGGAGTGACCTACACAATGACAGCGGCGACACAGAATTTGCCACCAATTGCGGGAACGGATTTGGAGAACAGCTTGAGTGTATTTGAGTTGCTATTAGGGGACGATATGAAGGACCAAACGGATGTAAAGGCGGCGGTAGAAGCGCGTGCTCCAGTTCCCGTAAGTGTGAGTAGCTCGGCGACTGTTGTGGGGGCTGCATCGTCGTCGGCTGGGCCTGCTGCACGGACCTCTGTAGGAGTTGAAGCGGGGCAGCTGGATTTGCCTGAGCTAGTTTATTTTGAAGACGCGTGGTTCCGCAATCGGGCTTTATTCGCGAAGATGCTTGGGTCTGTGCGCGGGGCTGCACCAGAAGTGAAGTCGTATGCCCAGACGGCTGGTGCAGGTACGGAGGGGCAGACGTATGAGCTGACGGCGTTGAAGTTCTTGGAGTTGGATCGCCTTATCTTGAAGTCCGTGACGAACAACGGTGTGGTAAATGTACGGGAGCTACAGGGATACAACTTAGAGGTGCCATTCCCCTATGACCCGGCGATGTATGATATAAACAACACAATGGAAGAGCCTAGTCGCTCACCAATAGGGTTGAAGTGTTATGATTTATCTGACGTGCAGCGCAAGATTATTACGTATTTGTCGTCGCGGCCCTATGAGAGTCCTACAATGACGAATTTACAGTTACTGGCAAAGTTTAGGACGAATTTGTGCGCGTCCTACGGGTATTACTCTAAGGATGGTGTGAGCAGTTGTACTTGTGAAGGGTGTTGTATTCCTGTGAGCTATAAGACAACGTATGGACGGCGAACTGGGCGATCGGCAGCAAATGTAAATGCGGCAGCAATGGAAGCGGCTGCAAAACTGGAACTTGGGTCGGCGGACGAGGAGAAATGTGTGCATTTCAATCGGCCCTATAGGCTAAAACGGCGGCAATTACCAGTAGGGGTTGAAACTGAGGATGTGTGTGTGAAAGAGTCGTTTGTAACAAAGGCTTTTACGGAAGATGTGGGAGCGGCCAAGGCTACGGCAGGGCTCGTCAAGGGGTGGCGGCTCTTCCAGCAGCGTATGGTGCCGGCGTATTTGGATGGGGAGGGCTTTCAAGGGAAGGATGGTTGTTTAACTCCATCGCTCCCGAGCCCTTATAGGTTGCGTCGTGGGAAGCCGAAGCTGATGACCTGTGGATAATTTGCGGCGACTTTTAATGTGTATATACAGTAATATGTATGTGTATCTTGCACTATTACTGGGTATAGTGTTGGTTGTGTGGATATATAGAAGATTTTTGGTTAAAATAGAGCCGTTTGATTTATTGACAGACGGCGTTACAAAACAAGTTTATAATGCTCAATGTTGGAATAACAGATCTTGCGCTGTTGGGCCGAATGATGTAAATAAATTTTCTCCATTTCCACCAGGATACAGTATATTTCCCATAAGAATTACGCAAACATTATTGACAAGAGCATGGATAAGAATTCGCTCAAATTATGGTTCTGGATGTGGAGACACTCCATGTTGGGCCAAAAATGGCAGCCCAGATATAGATTGGTCCGATGTTACATCTATAAATGAGATCATATTATATGATACACCTGTTAAATTATCTGGCTCAAATCCATCTATGAAATTTAGAACATCTAAAACTGCAACAACAACATATGTTGATAATTTTGTTCATTACTCAGGTGCAAATTGGGATACACTACGTGATCATACAGTAGTTGAATCAGACGATAATAATGCGAAAATGCAAGTATATGGTACTACTCATTTGTTTAATACAGATTTTAAATATTATAGACCCGCAACAAGTGGTGAGCTTGCGTGGCTTAAATTAAATTCATCAAATAATTCGTTATCTTCCTATATATTACCCGATGAATCGCAACGTTCCAATGTAGAAACTGAAAATTCTCAAATACAATTTATTGTAGGACCTACTCCTAATAAAGCCGCTTCTGTAACAACCGATTGGATAACTCATACATCCCCTAATATTGACCATAGAGAAATTATCAATAAAGAATTATTTTCATATCCGTCTTTTTATGATGCATATAATTATTGGTCTAAATTTAACTACAAATATACTGTATATATAGTTGGAAATCCAATTTCATCATTCAATGTACCTGGTGCACCAAATATAAACGAAATTCAAACAATTGGTAATAACTATGCACAAAGCATTGATACTGATATAGTATTAAATTCTTCTGACCCAAATACATACACCCCTTATATAAATACGAATGTACTTGGGCCTATATTAAGAAAATACAGATTATCAGGCACAGTAAATTTTTCACGCGGATGCAATACAACAAATTGTAAGACTATTATGCAAAAACTGCAAAATACATATACTGGGTATAATTTACAAGCACTACCTGAATGTGCCGGCTGTTTAGCAAGAGACTACACAGATATATCGGGTGTATGGAAACTTGCAGATAGAACTGAATATGGAAATGGTATTGTATTTACATATCCCGCATCTACAAATGGTATCATTAATGCATCACTTGTTGCATCTGATTTTACACGTAATCGCGCTCCTACAAATACACCCATGTATTTACCCGCCCAAACGGTAAGCACAGACGAAGAGTATGTATTTCAATTATACCGTGTAAATCGTGATGCAAGTTGGTCAAGTAGTTCCACATTGACACCATTATTAACTACAAATGAAGAAATTTTGGAGTATAACACAAATAAATTTACTGTGCCGGCAAATACTCGTTTTGGTACATTTACCGTGAATCTTAATACGCGTGAAATTACATTTCCTAATGTCACAAATGGAACATTTAGATTACCAGCAAATACATTTTTCTATCATACATATACATCAAATGACAAAATTGGAACTGTGCAAATTACCTCAGACCCTGTATATGTACTACGTATTTACAAACGCCCGCAGTCAAGTACATGGAACGTATTTCCTGACGGTGCAGTAAGTGATATTGTATTTGACGGTTGGTTTGGAGTACCACCAAGAAAAATCGTATTTACTACAACATCATTAAGTTTAGGAGGCCAACATGTTGCAACATTTAAGGACGTATCAGGAAATCCATCAAATACTGTTAGCTTACCACCTGGAGATTATAAGGTTACATTAAAAGCCCGCAATGATTCTGACAATATATTAATACCTGATAACACACTAAGTTTTAATGCCCCTAGTGCTTTTACTGGCTTTACACTAAATTTTTCGGGTGTTGGTACATTAACACTTACAAATACTGAAAATACAGTCGTGGAACTAAATGAAGTATATGCGCTTCGTGATGGTGGAGTTCCGAAATTTACGATTGAAATAACACCAAGTACTGGCGGAAATCCATTATTTGCAATGGACCCAGTGGCAATTAATGCATCAACATATTTAACACCAATTGGTATGCGTTCAGGTACTACAAATTATGACGTAATATTTAATAATAATTATAACGTATCAGTATATGGTAGTAAAACACTTGGGTTTTATTTATCACATTCCAAAGCTGAAAGAGAAGTAACTGCGTCATTTTCCAATGTATCCAACGTAATTGGATATCGCGTAAAATTAAATACAAGCACTGGTACTAGTGCATTTGTATTTTTAACAACTGGGTTAGCTGAAATACCTTCAACACTCACACCTATGGATATTATATTTACATATGGCACTGTTACCAATTTGGCTGTAGATATAGTAGTTGCTGAGCGGCAAATAATGCAGACTCTTCCAGCAAATAACATTCCAATTACTGTGCTTACAATTGGTAAAAATACTAGTACAAGTGGTAGTGCAGCATCAGGATTAGCAGGACAGATACAATTAAATAACGTAAGTGTAGTATTAAAAACAGATAACTATACTGTTAGTGTAGATGATTCAACTACAAATCCACCTACAAATTATTATACATTAACTGATAATTTAATAAATTTAAATAATTATGTTCTTACTCCACCCAAAACGTTGCTATTATATGCATTTAATAGTAGTGTTCCAGCGACAAAAGAACTAACAAGACAAATTTCAAATGATACAACATTAAAACTAAGTGTGTCAAATACAAAAATAGGAACAATTAATTCACAACCGTTTAATGTAAATGCAATTAAAATAAGCAGTAGTGGTGTGTTAGACGACAATAATGGCTATATAATTAGTGGTACTTTTACACAAGATGGTAATAATATAACACTTACTAATAAAACATATACTATTGATTTAGTTAATACAATTGGCGAAAATTTATATAATATACAAAATATTTCACTAAATAATGCAACTGGTTATGAACTAAATATTAGTAAAAATACACTTAAATTCATTGGCACAAATGTACTATTAAATTTACCACAACCATTTGTAAGTAAATTAACTGATAAAGGTATTAATTTACAATTGCGCTTAGATACATCAATATCATATGAAACGCCATTTATATTTCCAGATCCAGTATTTACTATTACACAGTCGTCCAATGGAATTCTTTACACTTATGAATTTCCTGAACATTACGCCCTTATACCTAACCCACCAAGCGATTACAATCTCACATTAAAGGCTGATGGTGAATTTGGCCCAACATATGGTGTTATGGTGTTTAAACCAACGGCAACTACACGTAAATTTACTGTAAATATTAATACTGGCGAAGTAACATTTATTAGTACATCAGGCACATCAATTAACAAATTTGATGTACAAGGTTTGCGCGAATCGCGTGATAAGCAATTGGTTGCTTTTTTAACAATTAGTGGTGTTATATTTCCACCTAGTGCATCAACCATTACATCAACAATTAAATCCACACAATTTGGTACAATAACCAATAATGATGTATATTCTGATTCGGCCAGTAAAACAAACGTACGTGTAAGCTTAGGCGCACAAACAGGTTCATTATCTGGAAGCCAACCACCATCGTCTACTATTACACCTGTATCACAACTTGAACCCAATACAAATTACACACTAACTGTTACACGAGGGGCTAATGATATATTGTATCAATCTGATTTTAGAACAGGCGTAAATACAACAAATATTGCTGGTGTAAATTATAATCGTGATGATAATACTATAGCATTTGTAAATGCAGCTGGTGTAATACAAACATTACCAAATACACCAAACCTACTTCCAAATAAAAGTGGTTCTGCAGATTTACTTGTATTAAATAACGAAACTATTAAAATAACTATTACTCAAGTTGTTAATTATTCTTCAACCGCATTTACTGGTAGTGACCGCACAGCATCATCCAATGCAAGTCCAACAAAAAAAACAATTATGGACCAAAAAACCCCCACAAATTTTGGAAATCAAACAATCACAACATCATGGGATGCTGGGTATGTATTATTTACTCTTACAAACGGATTAGGTAAAACCACAATTTTGCCACCACGTGAATATGAAATTATGATAAATAATAAGCGCGAACTTAATTATAGGTTTAATGCAACATCACAATTTAAACATATACGTTTGCATACAACTACTGGACAATTAGAGGTTGTATATATTGACAATACAAAACCAAACTTAATAATATCAGCAAATACAGGACTAGTATTAACATCACAAACAACACTTAGTGCATCATTATATTTAGTGTTTATAACATCTGCATCACAAAAAATGACAGGTAGTGTATTATATAATAGTGGTAATACTCTTACTTTAGAGCCACATGTTGAATCGTGTAAAACTATTACTGTACCTAATACACAACTTGATGTATTTGTACTGTTAAATCGTCAAACAAACAATGGATTTACGCGCGCTGAAGCAACTTCTATATCTATTTCAGGCTTAGACTATGCAACTATTGATGATGTTAAAGCTATAGCAAAAGCTGGTGCAAATTGGTATACACCTGGTTGGATTTTAACGGGAGCCGGTTCAAATAAACCTCCTGTGTATCCTATAAATGAGTACAGTGAAATACAAATTTATGCAGTACCGCATCGTGAGTATTTTACAACAAATGCACCAGGCCCACTTGAAAAGGGGCCGTACGTAATTTCGTATTTACCACCCCCAGATGAAAACGGAGATATTAGAGCTGGTATATTAGTAAAGGGTGATCGTACAAAAGTATCAAACGATTTTAAAATTATTAATTTTAATACTTATACGGGTCAAGAAACACTTAAATCAGTGGCACCCAGCAATGAAATTTTCCATATTCGCCTACCAGAAAATACAGATTTCTATGGAGCACGCACAATGTGTCACAGTTTCGGTGGAGATATTGCGCTAACATCTACTGTAGATACAGAGGGCCTAAAAGTTCCGATTGGGGCTCAATGGCCAATGTATGGATTTATGTATAAAATATTTGCATCTAACGATGCAAGTAATCTTGTGCGAATGGGTCATCCAAAACAGCCAACAACTGATAAAAAAACAGGAGTGTTTGTGCTTGAAGGGAATTATACAACAGCATCAACCGCAAATGGCGTAATTTGCTACGGGTCCAAGAAAAATATGGACAGAGGCAAAAATGAACTCAAGTTTGACACCAGTGGAAATCCTATTAGTAGTACAACAAATATAGTGAGCGACTATAATTACGACCGCCACATATGGAGTGCATATGAGTCTGTGAGTCCGCTAGCGTACGAAAGTTACATGCCAAAAAACATTCAAGCAATTAGCAAAGAACCAAATGCATATTATAAAGCAGCAATGATTGTAAATGACGGTCGCGCGCAACCAAACATTGTATTTGCCCGTGGGCTCCAAGATGCTGAGCGGTATGCTGGTTGTGATGTGCGCTATATGACATGTATTGCAAAGTCTAGTGATGACCCAGAGATTGAGAAGAAATATGTAGAACCTACTAGCTCAACTGGTAAATGGGTCAATGTGGATTTAGAGGAAGCACGTCTAGAACTGACTGAATCATTCCAAGGGTCCCGTGATGCACCTCTACCTGCCCCAGGAATGGCCCGCATGATGTCCGATATGGAGCTCTTTGGTCGTACGCCCGTAGCCCTGGAGGGACTTGTAGGTGGTGTTGGTGAGCTTGGTGTGGAAGATAGGCCACAGATTCCGCTCCGTGAGCCATTTGTGGATGGCAAGGTCGGCGTAGATGATGCGACCCGCCAGGCTGTCAATGATATCTTAGACTGCCAGGCGGTTGGCGGCGCTGTGAATATTACACAAGACGGTAGTGTGTATCCAGGATGCAATACAATTTGCTGTTTCCCTGATGATGGTCGCAAGTTGGACCCAAGCCTCATCAAGAACCGCCGCAAAACCAGCGGGCCAGGTGCAGCCACATGCGACGACGAGGGAGGATGTACCGAAAAGACTTCTAAAGCACCTATCCGACACACTCCTGCCCCTGCCGCATATCGTCTCAAGAAGAAGACCGACGGGCCAGCGGCAACTGCACCAGCCCCTAAGTGCGCCAGTGCAACACCATTGCGCACCCAAGTTGCAAACGCAAAGCGGGACAAACTGGAAGCACTACGCAATAAACCGGTCAATTAATGTCGCAGTATCTAGTAATTAGATGTGGGCATTATACGCATCACTATGTATCATACTTGTAATTGCAGTCTATTACAAGTATAAAACACGTTATGAAGGGTTTGAAAGTGGCACAACTTGGTTTGGCCAAACGCTAGCATCCAGAATAGAAGTTGGTCCAGTTGGCAATTACACGTACTATGATACACTACAAAGCAATATAGAGCCAGGTAAGGAAGTGTTTCCAATCCGTACAAGCGACTTTGCAGAGACAATAACACGTGCGGATATACCTGCAATCTTGGAATTATATGGTGCTTCGCTTGCAACTGTAGCCCAATTGCGTAGTGCAGTAGCCGACGGATTTTCTATGTGCTCATACGGGTATATATCAGATGGTATAGCTAACACACTACAAGCACTTGGCGGACAATATCAAGAATACAACTGGTGTGGTGGTAATGGATTGTCAGCAAATCCTGCCTTTGACTCTGGATTTGTGGTTACAACACAACTGGAGATTGAGACATCGTCAAGTTCTATAGTAGTAGGTTCTACTAAACCACTTGCAGTACTATATGCGTATGGTGTTAAACCGCCTCAAAATGAACCACCACGTAGTATAACAACAAATAATAAAACACTTACACTACGTATTGGTCCGTGGAGTGAAATAACTGCAAATTGGTGGAATCGTGATAAAAAACCGTCCAATTACGAAGTCTATGTGGTGTATCCAGTTGATGGACAACCTATAGACATTGATTACAATTACACCACACCAGCTGCAATTGCATCAGCATACAATTCAACGGTTGCAACAGTAGCACAAGCGCGCACAGAAATATTACGTGGAATCATGAACAATACGATTTACCCACATTGGACTATTAAGGGTGTGTTGGGACGCGATAGGTATATTTCGTTGGCGTATTTTGAATCTGAAACTGTAGCTTCTGGGCTTGGGTCAAGTTCTAGTTCTGGGTCTGGCTCTGCATCTGGGTCTGGGTCCGCATCTGGGTCTGGGTCTGGAACCTCTAAATCTGCACCAATGCTGCGCCTTGAAAGGGTCACACCATCTGCTTCTAGTGCGTCGTCTATAATCTTTGATCAAAACGCTAAACTCACAGTACCTGCTATAGTATTGTATGGCCCCAAGCCAGCATATGACAAGCGCGAAATGACAATTGGGGGTCGTAAATATGTTGCCGAATTTTACAATACTGTGCGCAATGTGTGGAGTAAATATGATACTGCAATGTATAAATGTAGGGATCCACCGTTTATTGCAGTGACAAACTCCATGAGTTATGGTGAATACGCACGGCAGTATGTATATACATTAGACACTGCGGGCTCAGGAAATGAAACTTCCATAAAAATAACGGGAGCGGCCAATAGAAATATTGCATATCCTGGGTGCAGTGCGTCATGTAATGCGTGTGAAAAAACTGATAAACCTTACTATCCTGCACGTCCAGCATTAGAAATAAATAAATACAAAAAGTGGAAAGACCAGCCTGTTACGTTAGCTATTAAGGGTGATACAACCGACGTACTGGAAGAACAAATGACGTCCATAAGTGAAGCCAAGCGGTCTATGGCAATTCGCCTGGTGAATGCTTGTAGGGATGCGGGTGGCGTTGTGGTGCTGAATTCTAGAGAACGCAAATCATATGAAGGGTGCCCTGATGGAAGTTGGTGTTGCAGCCCCGATAATGATATTCCTATAACACTCCCGTTGTCGTCGCTGGATCCTGAAGCAGAGACTCTAGGGAAAACGTGTGAGCCTGCAGGTGAAGAGTGCGATAGCAGTCTCAGCCCGGCACCACTCAACACAGACGCCTACAGTTTGTCTAACCGCCGACGTGGAACAGCCGTTTCACAGACCGTAAAAGACCAGTTTTGCAAGCCCAAGCAAGGGTCCGTGCGGACGACCGCACAGGAGCGAAAGAGTATTAAACTCTTGCGGCGCGCATTGGCACAATAAGAGATGTAGAGAGGGCGTGAGTAATATATACTAGTAAGATGAATAGGGAGAGCGTTTGGCTTCGTACTGAATATCCTTGTTACTAGTAATGAGTGCATCTTTAGCGCCGACAAAATACAAGACGGTTGCACAATGGGAAGTGGATGATTATATGAGGGCCCTGGAAACGTACAATCGTCCCTATAAGTCCATTGCTGTCCGCGCAAGAAATACGGTCGCCATTTCATCGGCCACCGCGTCTGTTGAATATGATCCTCCGTATCCTCCGTGGATTGATGTTGGCAGTGGAGGACGAGACAATGTGTTTGACTTTGAAGTAAATGCATACAGATCGCAAATACAGGCCCTACGAGACCGCCGTGGAAATATGGCAAATCCGAGCCCAAATATGATGGAAATCTTAAATCGCCCGCCCGTTCCTCGCCCGCCCCCTCAAAGTTCTGTAAAAAATGAACCACGGCCTGCCCCCGTGCCCGTAGCAGGCAGCTCTCCTCCGCCAGCCCCTGCATCCGAGACTATTATAGCATATAATGGGCGAATGTACAGGGATTTATATGAGCAAGGGCGACTTATGTTTCAGTCTTTGTTTCCAAATGATAACTACGCTGCGGCAGTGGCAAATGAGCCTCCTGTGGCTGGAGATAACAATTACGCGGTTCAAGAGAAGTTTTTTGAACTGTATGATAAATTACGTGAAATTTGGGCCGACGTGAAAGGTGATGAGCCGTTTTTTATTGTAATGCCGCGTTATATGATGGTAAAGGAGGGATTTCGTAGCAAAGTCGTGGAACCTTTCAAGGCCGGCCGCACATGCGCACCAATGACGCCCAATCAAACGTGGTTTTACAATTACTCCACTGCGCGCGGAGATGAGAAGGATAGGATGAAGGTGGATTTCTGTGCCGGCCTACCTGGTTACGAGTATTTACCTGGAGATGATCCTGAGTGTATTACAAACTGTTACTTGAAAGTACAACCTACAGGCGGTACAGTCGCAACTATGGTTGGCAGTGCTAGTGGAAGTGATAGAGCCCTGCCGTCCTATGTCCCTCCTACACTCGGCTCTACAAGTACAAGTCCGCCACCTATTGGTTCTACAATGGCCGACGGTATCACACCTGATCCGTCACAACAAACCCCCGCAACGACTAATACGAGTGGTGGGCGCGTACAACAAATTCGTCCTACGTACATTGGAACATCTGTAAATGATGTCCAAACGGAAGCCAATAAGTATCTCTACCGCTGGCACAACTTTGACCAAAGTGCCGACATTGACAAAGTCGCCAAGCAGACCGCCAGTTACAATAAGGACGCGTATGCATTTCAAATGGCAAAGAAGCCTGAGTTCAAAATCGCCGACATCAAGGCGTATTATGATATGCTCACGTCTTATAACGAATTCTGGCTTTACAAGTACGGGTGGCGTGACCAGTCTAATAGGGACCGCCCATACAATCCACCAATTCCTGTGTGGATGGATCCTGAAAATGAACCCGAGGACAACGCCTATATGCAAACATTGGCGACATACAATGACAAAGTGAAGAACCTCCTGCGCCAATATGCGGAAAACTCACCTGCAGTCCGCCTACCTGATGACCTCCAACCGCTTCCTGAACCGCCCGCATATCCATCTCTCCTGAAAGACCTGCTGACAAATCCACAGAAATATGCGGATACGCAACAAGGTGGCTCAGCCATTCCTCCAGCAAAGAACGACCAGAGCTACACACTTCCGACAGCCTATTTGGTCAGTATGCTACAGGCAGCCCGTGACAAGCTCCAGTTTCCCACATCAACGTCCTCGTCGGCGATTGGCGGCGGTGGTCCATTGCCAAAATGTCCAGGCGCACCTTGTAAGAAATACAACGACTATGTGCCCGATTTCGTGAAGAAATACTTTGAGGAGCAAGAGGCCAAAAAGCGTCAGCAAAAGACGCAGAGCGGATTCTTGGACTATGCATTTAGCCGGCCACGACTCTAAATCGCGCATTGTTCAAGCCAAACTCTAATCACCCCTAATAGTAATATGGGCGCAGTTTGGTCATCAGAACCATTTGAATCACAGTGTGTCGTAACATGTGACAGTAACGACACAAAGGGAAGACTCCAAACGGCATTGGCACAATTGCCCGAGTACAATGGATTTAGTATTGCGTTGCAAAGCACACTGAAGCCTACTGATTTGTCTAATGCGTGTGATGTAGATTACACTTATAGAAATGCGGCCACAGGATATGCAGAGCGTGACCAGCGGCGGGTGACATTTAGTGGTGCGGGGTGTGCGCCAGTTGTGGGCACGACTCGGTCTGGCTTAATGTATGCAAAACAGCGTGTGACAAAGGAGGCTGTAAATGCATATTACAGGGAGCTTGCAAACTACAATCAGCGGTGGAATGCGGGTGGGTGGCAAGCAGATGGTGCAACATACAATCCACCACTTCCATCTTGGGGTGATCCTGTATTTACTCGCAATGTGGGGCTTTACAATGATAATTTACGGCGCGTGTCAGGGTCTGGAGGAGTATTTGACAAGACCAAATCTGGAAGTCTGACTGATGAACTGTTCCAGCAGTATTTCCAGAAATACATTGCACCTACACCAGGTGCGCCTACGCCACCCGAAATGTCCAATGTGTTAATGGATGAACCTAGTCCAATTATTGAACAAGCACCACCTACCTTTCAGGATATTGTTGGCGGGGGAGATGAAAATACTGGCGGTGCAAATGGGCTCGCAAATACGGCGGCGGCATCCAAGAACTTAAATACGTACGAGTCCCTAATTGCAGGACATATAGACCGTGCTGGTCCTGATTACGACCCACCCAAAGACGGCGACAGTTATGAAACGTTGCTCATAAAATTCAATAAGGCGTATGATATTGTTGCTGGCAAGCGCACGGGTTCTATGAATATGAATTCTGCCAGTGAAAATCGTTCGGCATTTTACAAGCGGTTTATTGGGCGTGGATTGCCGTTCCCTATACCCGAACCACAGGTTCCATTGACACGGCCTGTAGAAGGTGTGATGAAGTACAATTATAGGCCTTATACTTTTAACGACCGTCAATCCGAATTAATTGAGTATTGTCCTGTGGTGGATGCATCGGCAGACAAGACGCGTCTGAAAGTAAATTTCTGTGCGGCACTCGGATTTCACGAAAACATTACATTGGAAGATGGAAAAACAAAACGATGTGGTACTGGAGATTGTTGTATTCCAATGGCTCCAATGCCGGCATATGAAGAGCCGAAACCTGGTCCGCCTCGTCCAAAAAAGCCAGCCCCACAGTTACCACCTGGATATGAGCGGTTAGACCCTTATACACCTGAAAGTATAGCCAATGATACGGGTGCAGGTGGCACATATTTTGGAGATTCACTACTTCCTCCATCAATGCAGCGGCGGCCTCCTCCACCCAAGAAAACGGCTTCGGCGTGCCCTGGGCCAAAGGAGTATGTGATTCCTGGGAAACGCTATTATGTAGAAAGTGCTCCTACTCGGGCTCAGAATGCAAAGAAACAATTAGAGTACATAATGACAAAGCCTGTGGATTCTTGTAGCAAAAAACCTGCTGGTAAGACAGAAGGGTTTGTTGCGCAACAACACGCGGCTCAACTCAAGGGCTCACAACAGGAAGAGAATAGTAAGAAAATGGCTGCGTTGCGTGGTATGGGCTTTTAGGGAGTATTTGGGGTCGCGGGAGTAAGAGTCTTTCCAACGGCCTGTAAGGTTGCGGCGGTGGGCCCATAGAGCGCGGTATTGACGGAAAACCGCAGCAACGATTTCATTGAATCATACGCGCCGGCTTGAATTGCGGTCACTTGAGATTGCCCAGCATTCTGAAGTGCCGCATAGAATTTTGCATAACTGTCAATATATTCTGTGGTAGAAAGTGCGACGAGTTCTTTGAACATGTCGGCATTCATTTGGCTCACACACAGCGTTTCCATTTGCGGGCTCATTGCAATTGTGGCAAGTTGATTGAGGATAAATGTGTGGAGCGTGGCCAGGTCTTCGTCGGCGCGCCCATAGGTTGCCAGCATTTCTGCACGCTGGACGGGGCCCAAAAGGAGGAGGCTGCGATAGGTTTCCAGGAGCGGGACTGTTAGGTGAGTGCGGAGTTGGCTCGTAATAGCCGCGCGGAACTCAGCGAGGAACTTGGATTCTAAGTGGTCTAGTGTTCCCTTGCGACGAATGAACTCGCTGTAACGTTGGAGCGAACTGCCGGCCCACGTACCGAAGACCCACAGGAACACTGCGGCGACGACGCTGTAGCCGATGTCAAAACCAACTTGGACAGTTTTATGCGAAAAATCCACGACTAGGCCAAGGGTGTAACTGTAGGCGTAGTCTAGGATAGTAGGGTTTGCGATTGGCTCTTCTGTTGGCCGAAGGGCTGCAGGGAGCATAGATGGCATATGGCGAGCAATGACAAACAGGACGGCGAGGAGAAGGGCTATATAGTGGATAATTGAGCTGACTATTAGGAGTAGGTTAGCGAGACTATTAGGGGTGTAAATGGTGCGCCGCAGGCGAATGTTGGAGATGTGGTAGCGAATGGGATTTTTGTTGTAGATTTGCTGGGCCCAGGTCTCAATGTAGGTCGCGAACGGGGATGGGGACTGATGGATGGCGCGAATCCAGGCGTGGATGGCTTTGTCGTAATCGGAACGGCTGGCGGCGGCGAGGCTGGTGTCGTTGTATTTGGTAATAAGGGCGGTTTGCTGGGCGGGCGTGAATTCGGGCGGTGCTGTGGGAAAAAGAGAGGAGGCCACGGATGAGGATGTAGTGTGGGCCGAGCTGCGACGATCGGTGTCGTCAAAGGAATCGGTGGAGGCGACGGATGGAATACTTGAGGGACCGCTCATATCGGTTATTTAGGGGGACGTGCAGTCGCTATAGGCCCTTAATGCGAAGCTAGATTTAGAGGCTAGGGTTTTTAAGGGAGCGCAGCTCCCTTAGGCGCGGCTCTTCCAATGTTGCTCGCCCGCCAACGGCGGGTTCTGCAGCAGGGGCTAATCGCGAGCCTAGGCTCGCGATTTCCAGTGTTGCTCGCAAACATTGCAGATGTACAAGTATTTCAGATTGACAGCATCATACTTCATGTAAATCACGTCACGCTCTGCACCACCTGTATTGGACTTGCATTCCTCATTAGGGCACTTAATATTACTGACGTGTGGCAGCGTAGGGTCCAGGCGTGTAAATTCATTGAGGAGAACTTTGTAGCCCTCGCTCACCTTCTGCTGGAGGTTAATCTCATATAGCATTCCTCCATCCACGTAGTCCTCTGTATGCCCACACGCCCTACAGGACCACCGGAGCGTGGTATCATTTGTCTGTGCGCCTGGCTTGCCATCTGCGGCGGCACCGTCATAGGTGTTCATCAGGAATAGGAGATTGCGACATACTGGACAAAACTTGAGTGATGACATGGCGTGGGTCTGGGTACTCTATAATTCAAGCCGACCTTAAATCAAATTTTGGGGGAGATTGCATCTCCCCCATAGCCCCCTACGCAGATGATGCCCACCTGCGGTGGGCATGTTCTATGTGGGTTTACGATGAACATGCATACATTTCCCAAAAATTAAACACTTTTAATAAGACCGTATTATTACACTATAATCGGCCAAACACCCACCCCTTAAAGTCCCCTAAAAGTCCGAATCGGCATTATGGTACCAGTTAGCGTACTAGAGATTGACTATTAGGAGCATATGGAATGTAATAGAGAGTCCTCTGCAGGAAAATTGAGCGCGTCCCGGTCGCCCGCGTTTAAGTACCAAGCCTTATCAGCTAACCAATGCCAACCGAACGAGGTGATTTGACCCACCCCATCCACGCCTTTCTCCGTGAGCGCCGCGTCACGGGCCGTTCAAGCCCCTGGAATATCACTAAAATGGGCAGCGACGGCGGCGGCAAGTGGCAAGTCAGTGACGAAGATTATCCTGCTTTCCTGGATCTTCTCCACGACTACCTGTTTGTGGCCGACAACAACAAGGGATTCAGACCCTTGAACCTTGTAGAGCAGCGACGTGCCGACGGATATTCACCTCTCCTAGTGGATTTGGATTTCCAATATAGTACCGAGCACGCCCTTCACCGCAGACGATTTGACAAGAAGAACATTAAGACTTTCATCAAAGCGTACATTGACACCCTCAAAGAATTCTACAACATCGGCGAACTATCTCCTCTCCGTTTCTTCGTGTGCCTCCGCAGCGTCCCCTACGAGTCCCGTAAGGGTGGTGCAAAGGTCATTAAGGACGGCGTACATATTGAATGCCCTGACCTCATTCTCCACAGCGAGGCCCAACAAATCGTCCGCCTTGGAATGCTGGACAAGCATGCAGTGGGGTCCGCGTTTGATGGTACGAGCTTCATTAACGCCGAAAAGGATATTTACGATGAAACCGTCATCAAGAAGAATGGCTGGTTCTATTATGGTGAGTCCAAGGCCGAAATTCCTCCCTACCAGCTCTACGCGGTGTGGTCCTACGATCCAGTAAAGGATTCTCTCGCTGAGAAGAGTATCACAGAATACACACCCCGCATGCTCATGGAGCGCCTCAGCATTCGCTACAACATTGTTCCTAGTGAGTTGGCTATTAGGGCGGAGGCAGAGGGAGTATATGCGCAGGCGAAGGCGCACTTGGCGCGACTCACTGCAGGGCCCGCACCTGCTGCAGCTGGTGGTGGAGCCGGCGGCGAAGACGTCCCTCCTTCGTCTGCGACCGACGTGGCACTGGCCGAGGGAATGGCCATGATTGACACGAAGTATCGCGACGACGAAGTCTTGCTCGCCCGCCGCCTGACATTGGAATGTCTCTCGTCCGCCCGTGCCGACGCCTTTATGACGTGGCAGGAGGTCGGCTGGTGTCTCCACAGCATTGACCCTAGCGACGCCGGCTTTGAGCTTTGGATGGACTTCAGCAAGAAGTCGGCCAAGTATGTGGAGAATGACACGAGCGACCTGTATCGTAAATGGCAGAACAACTGGGGCCGCGGACCAGCCGACGGGACTACCTTGCGCCTTGGCACGCTCCGTATGTGGGCCAAGGCCGACAACCCAGACAAGTACAAGGAAATCATTGAAGACGACATTGTGGAGTTCATTGAAAAGGAAGTGAAGGCCACGCACACCAGTGTTGCCCGTATTCTCAAGAAGATGTATGATGGTCGCTATGTGGCCTCTATTGAACAGCGCGAGACGGCCTGGTTTGAATTCACCAGCAACACGTGGCTAGATATTCCGCAGGGCATTGACATCCGTAATAGCATTGACCGTGAATTGTCCAAGTACGTGGTGATGGCGAAGCAGCGGGTGAAGCGCAAGATTCGCGACGAGGAGGAGCGCGGCACGGAGGGAATTACGGGGAAAATCTTGGACGCCAAGTGGAAGGAGCTGCACCAGCTGGAGGCCAAGTTGGAGGCATCGGATTTCAAGAACGGCATTATGAAGGAGGCCGCGGGTATGTTCTATGTGCCCAAGTTCCTACTCAACCTGGACTCCAATGTGTATATGATGGGTGTGAGTAACGGTGTGCTGGACCTCCGTGTGCCAACTGGGGAGACTATTAGGGGTAAGGATGGGAAGCCACGAGAGGTGTATAAGGTCCAGCACCGCCCTGGGCGTGCGCAGGACCATGTTCGCCAGCAGGCCGGCAACATTGGTGGTATTCACCCCGCGATTCCCTACAAGCCTTATGACCCTGCCAATCGCGACCCTGTGCATGACGAGATTGACGACTTCTTTGCGAAGGTGTTTCCTCGTGCAGACTTGCGGGAGTTTATGTGGCGTCTGCTGGCGTCCCACTTGGAGGGGACCAATAAGGAGGAAATCTTCCTAATTTGGACTGGCTCAGGTGGTAACGGTAAGTCCAAGTTGGTCGATCTTATGCGCTATGCAATGGGTGACTATGCGGCGGACTTGAATGCAACGGCGGTGACTCGTAAGCGAAATGATGCGAGTGCTGCGTCGCCCGAAATCATGGCCATTCGTAACAAGCGGTTTATCTATATGCAAGAGCCTGAGGAGCGTGAGGCACTTAATGCGTCTATTATCAAGCAGATGACGAGCGACTTGATGCAGGGTCGTGGGCTCTTCAAGGACCTTGTGAGCTTCCGTATTACAGGTAAGATGCATCTGATGTGCAACCAGCTGCCGCCGATTAAGAACATTGACGGGGGTATTTCGCGTCGTTTGTGTGTGATTCCCTATGAGAGCCGCTTCGTGGATCCTGATAGCCCAGAGATTGACCCTGCACGCAATGTGTATCCGAAGGACTATGAGCTGGATGAGAAGCTGTTCCGTTGGCGCGAGGCGTTCTTCAGCCGACTTGTATGGGTGTATGAGAATGTGTATTGCAAGACGGGCCTGAACCCCATTCCTCCTATTGTGAGCCAGGTCTCGGACAAATACAAGGAGTCGTTTGATGGGTTCGCGAAGTTCAAGAGCGAGCGCATCAGGACGGGTGAGAAGGCACTGGAATACACGACGAAGTTGGCCGATTTGTGGCGTGCTTACCAGGCGTGGCACCGTGAGTACCAGTTGGGCGCCCAGCTGAGCCGTACGGACTTTGAGGACAAGATTGACAAGGCGCTCTCACAGACGACGGAGAGCCGTGGTGCGGGCACACAGAAGGTGTATCGGATGGTGCGCGTGTTTATGAGTGATGAGGAGGTGGGTGAATTTGATATGGGGGACGGGACGTCCCCCTAAACCCCCTCCCTTGAATAAAGGCTCCACATTGACAATTAGCATATGAAACAATAACATAACTATATCACAACACACGCCTAAATGTGGCTAGCATTATTTTAGTATGGCCTGTAATATTCCACCACTCGGTGCATTTATAAAGGGTACAACTACATATATTTATCCAGCTATTGCTAATAAGACGGATAAATATACGTGTCCTGAATGTGAAAAGGATTTAATTTTTAAACAAGGGCAATTACGTAGTCCTCATTTTGCTCATTATAAGAGCGATAATCCGTGTAATTATTATACAAAACCATCAGAATCACAAATTCACAAAGACGCTAAAATGCTCTTAAAAGTACTAGTAGAAAGTGGCGCTGCACTTACTATTAGGCGAGCTTGTGGTACTTATCATACTAGTCCTGGTCCTGACTATGAAGATTTTGAAATACCACAATTTAGTAATACATCACGTGTAGTACTAGAATATAGATTTAACTATAAGGGGCGATTACAAATTGCTGATGTTGCTTATATTGATAATGATGAAATTGTATGTATTTTTGAAATTTATAATACACATAAGACTTGTAGTGAGTCTCGCCCTGAGCCGTGGTTTGAAATACGTGCGGCCGATTTTATATATCAAATGAATTCTGGAAATACAAATACGATTCAGTGCATTCGCAAAATACCATGTGAAGATTGTACACCAGTTGCTTGTAGGAGATGTGGTGGCGATTGTCCTAGACATATTTTAAATTTACACAGTAATAAGGTATGCACTAATTGTTATCGTGAAATATGTGATAATATGTACTTTAATGTACCATATGCAAATAAGGAACAATTCAAAGTATTTGGTGGGCGGTTTGACGGCTATTACAAACAGTGGTATGTTGATAAAGCTAATACAAAATTACCACTAATAGTATCTAAATGGAAACAGTGGATACCAACGTGATTTATGCCACCGAAATCATGAAATCTGATTTTGGAAAATATTCCGTGCCCTGTCGGCCGGCTCGGCCAGGCGGCCTCGCCAAGATTTCCGCGAGTCGTATTGTGTATTTGCAAATACACAATACGAATCATAAACCCTAATAGCAAATACGTGAAAGGGCATAATACAACATTCCTACTATAGTGGGTGTGAATGCGAAGCTAGATTGGGAGAGGGGGTTTAGGGGGACGTCCCGTCCCCCTATGCGTAACGCTGTATCAGCACATACCCTAATATCGTAACCACAACCAACGCTCCTAGCATTTTTCCAAGAGTCGGCTTGGACCACTCTGTGCGCTTCCCTACAAGTACAAGTAGGAAGATGCAGAAGAATCCGTAGGCCAATACGAAAATAAAGAGAATGTAGTCCTGGAGCGTGAAAATACGCTCGCGGGAAATACCAGTCACAGGCGCGGCCTCTTCCGTAAAAGGCACAGACGCCTGCTCGGCGACTGTCTCAAATTCTGCAATAGACTGTCTGAGTTCTTGCTCGTGCCCTTCTAGTGTTTTTATAGTGTTGTCCAATGTAGATTTCACAGTCTGATTTGGGGCAGCAGCGGACAACGTTGTAATTGCGCTCATCAAATCCTGGCCCACGGCCACTTCGCGGTCAAACTGTGTCTTGTACCACGCCTGTATTTCAATTGCATTTACACCAGCTGTCGTCTCTGAGACAGGCGGTGCAGGCCCAGCGGCCGCATCTGGAATGCCTCCATTTTCAGCCGCTGCTAGTAAGCCTTGTAAGTCTGGAGTACTATTACTAGATGACGACATATCTGCAGTGTGCCTAGAAGTTATTAGAAATTCACAGTCACACTCGCATTGGCCAAGCGATTCAAGAGTGCGCTGCCCTTTGTATCAAGAGAGCCGAGTGTCTCCGTTGCAGTAGAGGCAAAGTCGCTCACGGCCGGGCAATTAGGGAGATTGAGCAGAGGCCCAGCGCTCTCGAAGCGGCGCTTGTTCCAATAACGCTTGTCGCGCTTGAAGGCCGTGTATTGTGCGCGATACACAATCACAAACACCAACACGACTACTGTTAGGAATGTGACAAACGACACAAATGCGCCACTCACAACGCCCATACGCCAGAAGCCACCCAGTATAGTCATCAACACAATGCCAAAAAAGATTAACTGGAAAACAAAGAGCGTCTCCTGGCGATTGGCCGCCGTCCATTCATTGATTTCAAACTGGCGCTTATATGTGTCCTGGCGGTTCTTCTCAGCTTCCTGACCAGGAACCATTGACTGCTCCAAATTCGCATTGGCCGCCTCTAATTGTGCCGCCGCACCTGTATAAAAGAGCTGCATATCACGATTTTTGCTAGCATTATTCAAACTTGTCTGTGTATTTGCATATGTGTTCGTACCATAGTCTGTAAGACGGGTGCGAAGTGTTGCCAGGTCGCTCGCAGATTTCAGTTTCCCACCTAATACACTGGCGTTATCAGACCCTGAAATTATGCTATTAATGTCTAGACTCATTTACTAATGTTTCACATTAATTATGAAGCTAGGGCCGGAAGTGGGCTATTAGGTGGCGCGATATACATAGAAGAGCATACCAAGAGCCACTAAGTTAAGGAAACTATAGAGGGCTATTAAGTTGCGATTGGCACGAGCCTTCTCCTTTGTAAAGGCCATCATACGCTCACTCACATCAACTTCTGCACTAGGCTTATCCAGACCTGCCTTCTGGTCCTTGAGTGCATTCAGGCGCATAATGAGGTCGGCATTACGCTTAGCCACTTCGGGTCCCGCGTCGCCATAGTCGCGCATACGGCGCTGTGTGATGTACGTCATTAAAGAGAGCATATCAATCATACGGCGGGCTAGTGTGCGAAGTGCGGCGAGCCAATCATCAGCCGTGGGATTGTTGGATGGGGCAGCTGAAGAGCTGCTTCCCCGGGCCGGCGCGGCGGCAGTGGCATACTGCAGGAACTGGGTGACCGCGTAGCGATAGCGGGAGTTGTAGTAGCAAAACTCCGTCTTCATTGCAGCCAATGCAGTTTCATCGGCGGCCAAATAAGCATACACCGTCTGTGCGTCCTTCTTTTCATCTTCCGTGAGTCCCTTTGGAAGCTTCCCCGCCCCCTCTAATTGTCCTACGTGAGTCTGTAGGCCTGCATCTGTCATAGTCCCATCGGGATTACGAGGAATAGTTGAGGTTGAGGTTGAGGTTGAGGCCGGTAAGTAAGTCTTATCAGGGACCTCATTTGTTGATGTGAGTGTGAAAGATTCTGTAGAAGCGGGGCACGTAGGCTCAGGATAGCTGACCGTCATCGTGTATTTCATATTCGGCATGCAGCATGTGCAATCTGTTGCACAGCCACTGGGCCGTCCATCGGCTGCCCAAATGCCGCCGGCCTTCATACAACTATCACGGGTTGTGGAGTCACCACACGTATAAGGAGCCCCGACAAAGTGCTCTGTGGTGAAAATGAGCGGTAGGTAATTCACCGCAAATCCAAGCGCGCACACAAACACTAATAGGACTATTAGCGGACGTATGTATTCGGTTGATACAGATGCCGGCATATTACTAGTAATGGAGATTTCTATGGACGCCTGCGTCCCCTTATCTTAGCTGTCCAGTAATACCACCAGTTGCGAAGAGCCCACCGAGCCCTGGAGCCGCCGCCTGTTGGCCATATCCAAAGAGCGCCCCCAGACCACTTGTATTTGCGGCCGGTGCAGCACCAAATCCAGTCAAATACGATGCCGACACGGGACCGGCCTCAACGCCGACGTAGATCATATAGATGAAGCGGATAGTGAGCAAGGCAAATAGCACAGAGAGCGTCACAAATGTCGGGACACTGAATTTGCGAACAGGGCGCTCCAAGAAAAAGAGCTGCTTGTAACTGACGTCTTGCTCACGCTTCTCTACATACTTCAGTCGTGACTCAGCCGTCTCGGCCTCTTCGCGTGCCGTAGCCTCCAGTTTTTCTAGCTTCTGGATACGGGCACGTAACTCTCCCAGTTTTTGTGTGCGGCGACCAATGTCAATGTCCTTGGAAAGGGCTGCCACTTGCGCACGAAGGTTGTTGTTAAATGAACGAAATTCGGCTAATTTGTTGTCTAACAGTGTTTTATTTGCGGAAGATGTTGCATCGGCTGTAATTGTATTTATAACTGAACTGAGGCCAGTATTTGCAAACGATGTAAGGCTATCATAATTGGTTTGTAATTCACTTATATTGATATTTGATACTGTGTTGCCTGCGCCTGTGCTTCCAGCACGCAATGAACTACTAGAAGACCCAATAGACGCCACTGGTGCAAAGGAACTTGATGACGACCCATTATTGGCTATTAGGGGTGCAACGGGTGCCGAGCCAGAGTTGGACGAGCTGCTTCCTATATTCCACGAGGCCGTCGCCGAGCTGGACGAGCCAGCGGGGGCCGGCGTGCTTTCTTTGTATGACGAAGAGGATGACATCTATCTGATTATGGTGCGCATACCCTGTACACAACATACACGCCGGCCGATGGCGATGAGCGTGTAATCTTCACGAGTTCGCCCGGGGTCAGTCCAAGGCACCGTGCAATGGGGTCCAGGTGATACTTGATGACTGGAAGCTGGCTCTTACTCTGGACGAGCTTCATCACCTCGGCCTCGTCCTCTTCGCTCACCCGCTCGTGCTTCGGTACAAGTACGTGCTCCATCGGATTGTTAATCGTTTGGTAAATCCCGAAGAAGCTCACACTCAGCTTACGACGGACCCACTCCTGAAGCGCCAGGACTTTGTGCGTCTCTGTAATGATGTCGCCCGTCATAATAATCACCTCCACGTTCTCGTATCCAATCTTCTGGAGCTCGTTCTCGTAGGCGTCGTCGGACGACTTGAGGCCATTTGTATGGACAATAATATCAAGAACTTTTGAGCTACTCTTAAATTTGTTCATATAATACACCACCAAACACTTCTTCTTGGGGTCCGATGTGTGGCTCACCATAAAGCCGGCGGCTGCAATGGAGTGGTCAGGTGACATCGCCTCCACCTCCTTCGGAGAGAAGCGGCTGTAGGCGCTCACCTCATAGCCACGGAGAGTGAGAATCTTCATCAGTGTAATTCGCGAACGATAGAGTGCGTCAATGTAGTCAAAGGATGCCATAGCGTGGAATGTGCTTACTACATAAGCAGACAAAGACGCGGCCTCAAATTTATACACGCGGCATAGGACTATTACGGGTGTATGAATTTTCACTAAAAATGTGCTATTAGGGTTATTGTGCGAGACTGGTTCTCTTATCCTGTTTTATTTACTACAATGGTCGGTGTGCCGCTAGACCCACCCATAACAGTCGTCGTGGGAATGCCGCCTTCGGGATTTGCTGCTAGCATATTGTTACGGTTGTTTCCGCGCAATATACGCCGAGGAGGTGCCGCCGCAGCCCCTGGGGCTGCTGCAGTGGGTGTCTGGCCAAGTGTCACAGACTCAATCGGGATTGAGAACGACTTCACGAGGCTCTCTGTTGGTGCTAGACCGTCTGCTGCCATTGCTGCATCATCTGTACCAATCGCAATCACAGGAGCCTCACCAGGAGCGCCAGGTGCCAGCGGTACACCCTCTTCGCCAATAGGTACGCCCTGCTGAATTTCGGGCATTCCCACAATGGACCTTTCAGGGGCCTCCTCTACAACCTCCGTTGCACCTTCTAGCGCCGGCTCTACAACAGGATTTGTCTCGGGTACAGGCTCCGTCACAGCGTCTGCCTTCGGGACCAGCGTCATACCTGCCAATTCCGCCTGAGCCTGCAAGTCCTCAATCTTGGGCGGCTCTTTAGCTTCCAGAATCTTCGCTACCTGAATCTCGGGAAGCACGAGCTCCTTCAAGGGCTCCTGTGGGCCCGTCGGCACCTCTGTGGAGAAGAATTCGTTCGTCGGGTTCTTGAGTTTCGTCACCCCCGCCGACGTGACAAACCGCAGGCCCATATTCAAGAAGCTGCTCATCTCTTGGTCCAACAACTTCGTCGCATATGGCATCTCTACTTGCACAATCTCAGATGACGGCTTCTTGAGCGGCGGCACAATCTCAATGTTGTTTGCATTAGACCCCGTGAATTCCACGGGCCCGTCACACAACGTACAAATGGCCAGCCCCAGCTTCGGGTTGTAAATGGGAATCGTACCACAGCCCGTGCATACAGGGAACTTCGCACCATCCGACCGCTGCATATAAGATTCGCGCACAAAGCCAGCAATGCCGTGACACAAAATCGTGTCGCGGTCCATTTCACCAATCTTCAAGCCGCCCTGATTGCCACGCCCACCCGTCGGTTGGTGTGTCCGCTGCTCCTTGCGACCCTTGTCGCGCGCCTGCCATTTGTCCTCTGTCATATGCTTCAAGCGCATACCATACAGCGGACACATAAATACCTCCGTCTGAATCTGCTGCCCCGTGGCTCCATTGTACATAATCTCGTTACCATAGCGCTCAAACCCGAGCTCCTCCAGGCGGTCCCCAATTGCATCCGCCGGCGATCCATCATTCATAAACGCCGTGCCATCCATAACAGCCCCCGCCTTGAGTCCATATTTACCACAAATCATCTCCATGATTTGTCCCAGTGTCATACGCGAAACAATACCATAAGGGGTCATAATCATATCAGGCACTAGCCCATCCGCTGTCCGAGGCATATCGTGACCCCGTAATAGCATACCAATTGTACCCTTCTGGCCGTGACGGTTACTGTTGCCTGTCCAATAGGCCGCTGCAGAGCCCTTGCGACGAACCAAGAAAATCCCCGTTGGCATTGTCAGACAATGGACCGTAGAATAATGAGGGTCCAGTGTCGCATCCACCATATCATGAATCATATGCTCCTGGTTATCCACAGTTAGGGTGTAGTAGGATTTATCAGCAGTCATCATAATCTGGACCTCGCGTGCCTCCTTAAAAGCATATGTAGTCTCGCCCTCCTCGCGCACATAGAGGCGGTGGTTGGGTGTCACCTGGAGCGTACAATCAGGAAGTTTCACATTAATCATCGCGCCACCAGGGTGGTCAAACATAGGATAATCCTCGGGTGTGCTGAACTTCGTGGCTTTCGTCTCAGGGTCATACGTACAAACAAAATCATCCGCCGTCACACGCCGAATCCCCTTCCAGCCGTGGCTCGTCAGCACCTCGTGGTCAGGGGACAAACAGAACTTGTCGCCAATCTCGGGCTTACGGTCCTGGACCACACGAATTTTCACCATTCGCAGACCCATATTATTCACCGTCACTACAACACTCTCCACGCGCCCACGCGTCCAAACTTGGGGTGCCACTGATGCATCCTTATATACACCCTTATTTGACATCATGTAGGCCCCGACTATTACAGTCATCTCATCCACATATTCACCAACGCGAATAATACCACGGTCATCCAGTTTAGAGTAATCCAGGCCTGGGCGCAAATCCATCCACGCCGCTACGTGGGTCGGATTGCCAAACCGTGTTTGCATATGCGCATCCTCGTCATCTTCCTCATAAGCCTCGTAGGAGCGGTAGGCGAGGGATCTGAAAAGACCGCGATCCACTGCGTCCTTGTTGATAATAAGGCCGTCCTCTTGATTGTAGCCCGTGTATGACGTAATAGCCAAGACCATATTTTGCCCAAAACTCATGCGGCCTTCACCAAAATAGTCCTGGTACAGTGTGCGACACAAGGGTGCCTCACCATACGACAATACATGGCCCGTATTATCATACCGATTGCGCCAGTTTGTAGCATACATACTGAGACCTTGCTTAGACTGAGAGCAGCCGAGCTGATTACGAGGGGACTGATTGTGGTTCAAGAAGGGGATTTGTGAATTAATGACTGAAAGGATGGTAGAAGGATGGAGCTCCATGTGGGTCGTCTCGGGCTGAATGTATTCCGCGAAGGTGGCAATGTAGGCCTCATTTTGCTCGTAGGGATCCACGTACTCAAGTGGGGCTACGTGGGACTCCAGGAGCTTCTCATATGTCTCAATGCGCTGCTCTAGTTTCATTGTGGTCATATCCATCTCCTTCAACGGGTCCTCAAACTTCGTATTTGTGAGGTCCGCATCAGGGCGATGTGTGCCACAAATGAGGTCGCGCCATGTAGGGAACTTCGCAAGACGCTCTGTGGGCACGCGTTGCACACCACTAGCCGCATCTGCGGACCGAAGAACTATTAGAGGGCGTACGGGACGACCTTCATCTAGATAAATCTGGACGCGCTTCTGGCGGATATTGAAGCTGACTGAGGTGGTCGGTGGGAGCCAACAGGTGCGCTTGAAAAGCTTGAGAAGGCGTGTGAGACGCTGGGGGACCTTCGTGTAACCCACAATGCCACCGTTCAAATACACGGGGGTCAGCTGAATGCGCTCACTGGCCGAAATCTGGGACGGCATACGCAAGTTCATCCGTTCACGCAGCCATTCTATGAAATACGCTGGCATAGTTGCGGTGGAAATATAGGTGAGAACTGTGAGGTTCTTTGTAATACCAATGGGCGCACCCGAGGGTGTCTCATTGGTGCAGAAATATCCAAACTGGGACGGGTGGAGGTGGCGCGGGCTGGTGATTTTCATGCTGGTGTCAAAATTCAAAATCACACGACGAGTATGACTCATGAAATCCATGTAGGATAGGCGCGACAGGGACTGTAAGAGCCCCTTCTTGTCCTCGCCAATACCCGCACCCCAACGACCCTTAAAGGCCTTGCGGAGGGCGTCTGTTATATAGCCGGCGAGGAATGCCTGATTGGCACGTTCAGGACTGAACAGTTGGGCGAAATTGGCCCCCTGGTAAATCGCACTGTTCATCTTGTACTCTGTACCGACGACCTTGTTAATCTGCTTGCGCCATTGTGCGTAGATTTGGTTAAACAGAAGCTGAATGTGGAAACCCGAAACAAGACAGCGCTGGTTGCGAATATCGTCCTTGTCCGTCTCAGGGTCAATTCCCGCGGCAACACGTAGGATGGAGCGGACGCAGTCGGCGAGGAACATTGCACGGGCGCGCGGCTGGTCATCAATATGAATGAAGAGCTGGTTGTGAATAATATCTAACACGTGGGCCTCGCCGTAGCCCTTTGTGAGAGATTTGATGTATTGGATGGCAGTGTGCTTGTTGTAGAACGGGGCTGCTTCGGCAATACTGGGGACAAGCATAGGGGCAAGCATTTGGGCCTCTGGTCCGTTCATATCAGGGAAAATGAGGTTCATAATCTCCTGGTCACTCTGAATGCCAAGTGCACGGAACAGGACAAATACGGGCAGTGGCTTACGAACAAATGGAATGCTAACACATAGCGTGCCGCCACCATTCTTCTGCCGACGGAATGAATTGGGCTTATCGGCAGCATCCTCATAGCCCACCACCTTCTCATCAGGCGTGGCCTTGTAGGGGCGTTCGCGGGTAAAAAGGAACATGACACGCTTGACAATACGTGTTTCGGGCGACAAACACGATATAGGTGCATAAATGAGAAGCTCGGGGTCGGACTTGCGGAAATTTATGTAGAGCGTATTGAACGCCGACTCCTGGCTCGTAATAAGCACCTTTTCCGCACCATCCACGACAAAATAGCCACCGTGATCCTGGGGGCACTCGCCGGCCTGTCGCAGAAATTCCTTGGACTTTCCATTTAGGAGGCACACATTACTGTGAAGCATAACAGGAATGCGGAAGAGCTCAAAATTCGTAATGGCCTGGTCACGAACCGTCTCTACAAGTTTGCGGGTGACCGTCTCCTGCCCACTGGATGTGCGTGTGCGTTCCTCTACAACCTCCGTGTAGGTGATTTTGACATCAATGTCGGCGCTTACTGTGGTGGCGTACGTAAGATTGCGAAGACGACACTCGTTGGGGTAGAGAAGGCGAACTTCTTCCGTATTTTGGAGACTGATGGTGGGTGTGCCGACGCGAACATTCTTACCTTCTTGGCCGCCGACGAAGATTTCCACCTTGTATGTGTATTTTCCTGGGTGACCCGGAATGAGGTCTTTTAGGAGGAGAATAGGATTGTTGGATTTGATAATCGATGGAAGGTCGTGCGAGATGAATTGGTTATAGGACTGGATGTGATGGCGCGTATAGGGGTACTCATTGGTCCTGTAATAGCGGTCAATGAGTGAGCGGGAGAGAGCACGAAACATGTCTCCACGACCAGTATCAAGAGCAAGATCCGCCGGAATTTCGGAACTTGCGTAGGAATTCACGGAGGCGGGGGCCGAGGCTGCCGATTCTTCGTTCTCTATATTGATAATGTTTGGGTTTGCGCTAGGCGTTGTGTTGGGGTTCGCTATTGCGCTGGGACTAGCTGGTATGCTAGTGTTAGAACCAGGGCTAGCACTTGCACTAGCACTGGCGCTGGCGTTATTTCCAGCATTGGAATTAGCATTATTCATAACGTGAAATCTACTCTAATGTAGAGAATGCTCCTTAGGGTGGGCAAACGCTGTGAATTAATACACATTAAACGCATAATATTGGGTTTAATGTGTAATTTATGCACATAATTGTATTAAAGTTTAAAGGCCGTAGAGCTTGGATCGGGGCTTACAGGTAATGTCTGGCCGCGCCATGCTGTCACTGCATCTTGTAGGGCGGTTGTAGGGGCGGCGGACAGGATGAACTTGCTACCGCCTTTTAATGTGCGACGGGCTGCACCGCCACGTAACTTTCGCTTGGCCGTTCGTTTCTTAGCGCCGCCGGTTTGGAGGGGACGATTGCCGCCATCGCCGGCATCAATGGTGACTTCGGCCTTCGGGGTCATAATGTAGTTCTGTGAAATGGCAGGTACGCCGACGCCAAAACCACCATCCACGTAGGGCGGGAAATTCCCGTAAGGACCATCAATGCCTGGACGGGTCTGATAGTCCAAGGGGGCGCCGGCAAGAGGAGCCGCACCGCCCTTGAGCTTGCGCGTCTTGCCGCGCTTATTGACCTTTGCTTCTACAGGCGCGGTCTCACCACCAATGAACTTCAAATACTCTTCGGCCGCGGCGGAATCAATCTTACGCCCAAATACGGATTTCCATTCGGCCGCCAAATCACGGCTCATTGTCTTCACTGAGCCGCCGGTTTGGATTAAATCCTTTGCAAATGATTCAATGCGAGTAAATGCTTCGCGAAGCTCTGGAATTGTCTTCGCACCACCTGAATGCACCGGAGTCGGCATAGCTTATTTTTAGGAGAGATTTTAGGGTGTCTTCATACACACCCTAATAGTAACTAGTAGGGTGTGTATGGGGGTCTGGTTTCCATATAATGCCTAAATAGATTGCGCCACCCTCGCCCACGAGGGTGGCTTTATCTCCGTAGGGGTTGAAGGGGAGCGGGACGCTCCCCTCAGACTTGCTCAAAGAACGATGGCGGGACGTTATTTTTGAATGCATTTCGGACAGCCTTGGTGCCGTTATTTGCTAAACCTTTCACTGTATTAATGCCCTCGCCGACGGCAGATTTGGCGGCGTTGAGTCCCTCGCCAACCGTATTTGTGATGGTATTTATGGCCGATTCGGGTTCATTGTTGCCAAATATAGACATAGGAGGTGTTTCACCTTCATTCTCGTAGGATGTTACTGCATTTGGTACAGGGACAGATGGACCGCCAAATAAGGTGAAAATGAAGCCGAGTACAAACAGTATAAGGGCCGTAATAAGAACACCAGGGCCGTATGTGCGAAGCTTTTCGGCCCATGTGGCTAAGCGGTATTCATGGTAAAAGAGCTTGTAGTGGTGGTACATACCCAATGTGAGGGCAATACCACATAACACCAAAGTCACAGTGGGCCCGAATCGGGGTACAATTGCAAACACTGTTACAATGGCGAATAATAATACAAAAAATCCTGGGACAAGCAACTCCATGCGCCTATAACTGTTTGTGGGTTAGAGAAGTTTCGTGGTTTTTACTGCGGTTGTTGTGGTTTGATGTGGGTCGTGGTAGGGACTATTAGGGGTGTTGCGGAGGTTGGCGCTGAGGACTATTAGGGATGTATGGGTATCCTAGCCTCTATATGAAGGTCGTGGTCTCCGCAGGAGACCACTTATCTCCGTAGGGGTCTAAGGGGAGCGGGACGCTCCCTTTAAAGTTTCTCAATCAAATCCACGTGGGTCAGGAAATGCTTGCGGCAGCAATCTCGCCGGAGCCCAAGCTCATCCAGGGTCTGCTTCTCTGGAGTATCTACGTTCTTGGTGCCATCAATATAGAGTGTCGTAGTCTGTTTTCCTGCACCACGGCGGGCTGCAAGGCGGGCTTGATAGGTACGCCATTTGTCGGCGATGATGTCTCCACAGTTCATGCAACGGATGGGAATGATCATGTTGGTAGGGCGTGTGTCTAATTCTTGTTTCGGGGCGAAATTCAAATTTAGGACACTGTGTTGGTCGGCACACAGGCCTGCGTTCAAGCCAATGCGGTTGATTCCGGCGCCCTCTACAGAAAACAAATGACGAGCGTTCTCTATGGCAGTGGTTTGAATTACCAGGTCGGCAATCCCGTCCGTTCCGAGATTCGTCAGGTGGATCGCAAGGTGAATGACCTTATGTCGTCCTTTGAGGACCTCAAGAAGGCATTTGGCGGTGGGTCTGTAGGGGCCTCTTCTGGTCCTTCCGTGAGCTCCACGGAGTTTGAGAGCCGCTTCCAGAAGCTCTCAGATGATATTCAGTCCGTCCAGGGGTCGCTTGCCAGTATTCTCGGGCGCCTTGACCGTGCTGAGGGTGCAGCGGGTGATTTCGGGACGCGTATTTCACGCATTGAGTCAGCCCAGCTTGGTGCCAGCTCGATGGTGATGGAGCAGCGCTCGCTCATTGACCGCCTTGTGACTCGTATTGAGAAGCTTGAGGCCGCTGCAGCTGCAGCTGCAGCTCCTGTGGTGGCGACTGAGTAAAAATACTAAACTGTGTTTATTTGTATAATAAACTGTATTTAGGATTTAGCGACGGTTTTTACGGCTCGTCTTACGCATTGTACGTTTGTTGCGACGCGCATGTTTAGTCTTTTTACGACGACCACCTATTGCTCCAGTAATAGGTGGTCTATTATTACTATCATTAGTATTACTACTAATAGTACTGCTATTATCACGGGGCGTACTTATAAAGTTTTCAGTTATAGTTATTTTTTTTTCACTGTGGTTAATATTTATATTTATGCCACTAGTGTTATAACCTGGTGTCATAATTATACCAAGTCTATGACTATTTATTTTATCAACTGCTTTTTCTTCAATTTTTTCATCACCATATCTTATACCTGTACGACTATTTATTACATCTAGGGTAGCTGTAACAGAACGAATAAGCTCAAGTCCTAGTCTATCAGGATTAGCATAATAAGCAGTATAAGTTATTGTGTAAATGTCAGGCATATTATACTAATACTATAGAATTTTACAATCTGTATTTGCGATTTGTCTTACGCATTATACGTTTGTTGCGACGGGTTTTCTTACGAAATCCTCCACCGGGTTTCTTGACCATTGCTTGTAGTGCTTCATAATTTGCTAGCGTGCGCCCATATATATTTTTATTTGTGGGCTTCGGTTCTGTCTTTGTAGTAATTGCAGCAAGTATATCAGGGTCTATTATGCCATATAATTTAGCAACCACATAAGGCGTTTGTCCAATACTATTTCGGAGTATTTTCAATATTTCAGGGGAATATGAATTTAATAAATCAAGTATAAACCGTTTTATTGCCTGAATAGTACTTGGTGGATGAGCACTACGATTTTTATATTCTTCTAATGCCTGAAATATCAAATGTTCTCTGTTTTTAGGATTAAAAACGGCTCCATGTTTCACTAATGTCATTGCACAATCAGGGCATGTATAACGATAAAAATATACTGCATGCCACAATGGTGTATGACCGAGCGCAGTTACATGATTTGGATCTGCTCCATGTGCAATACACCAAATTATTGCAAAATGGGTATTATAGCCAATCGCAGTCTGTAAATAATTATTCTTAACTTCAGGGTCTAATGTAGCAAATTTCTTCAATTGAGCAATATATGCAGCCCCCTCAATTTTAAGTTCAGCTGCAACTCTGTCAATATTTGCATTGCGTGATGCATTTAGATTTGAAGCCATTTCTACTACTAGCAAGTATATTAGTAATTGTGCAATTATTGGACCTAAAATCCGCCACTACTCCGTACTTTTCGCAACGCCCCTTCGCTAATTTCAATCCCGTGACTCGCCTGTAACTTAAATACAAGGAGCTTCAAACTGACCCCTGGATTTTTCCGCAATACGTCCAGTATAGTCTCCTGTTCGGTCGCCGACCATTTACTTTTAGGGTGTGTGTTGTTCGTATTGTCGGAAAGTGCAGATGTTCCAATGCTCCCTGCGTATTTAAATTGAGAGAAATCAATGGCTTTCATAGTCGGTACTTCTGGTTCTGGAGCGGCAGCAGGCACGCGCGCTGGTCCCGCACTTGTCATGCGCAACGGCTGAATGTCCAAGCGGCCAGCGTGGTGCTCATCGTGGCACCGCTGGCACACCACGATCAAGTTCCGTGCATCATCGCGTCCAGCCCCATCAGCAAAGTGCGTTGCGCCTGCCCCACCAGCCTCCACCCGAGGCCGAATATGATGAACCTCCAGGTCACGCACAATCCCAGCACCGCACATCTCACATGCCCGCCGCTGCACCACTGAATTCCACGCCGAACCCACCGCCTCAGCCTCATTCACCGTCCCTAATAGTTTCCGCCTGTATGCATGGGCCTTCGTGAGGAACTCCGTGGGCAAATGCATGGCCCGTGCGACCTCCAGACCATACTGTGATGAACCAGAGCCTGGGCGCAACGAACGGTCATAAATGAGCCGGTCGTGGGCTGCATCATAGACCACGCGCAAATGCCACACTTGGAGCCGCAAACTCTCGGGCGATGGCAAAATGTCTGTCAGCCCGTGCAAATGCGTGGCGAACACATAGCGAGCTTTCCGCTCTGAGAGCCACTCAATGCCCGCCGCGACAAGTGCCTGTGCCCCCGTAGATTCCGTACCAGAGCACAGCTCATCCCCAAGGACCAGTGTGTGCTCATCAGCCGCCGCCAAGATTTCCCGCATTTCACTCATCTCCACCGCGAAACTTGACAAGCCCGCCCATAGATTGTCCTGGTTCAAAATCCGCGTGTAAATTGACTTGAACGGGGTGAAGCTGAACTCCGAGGCCGGCACGTAACAACCACACTGGGCCAAATGCACGGCAATTCCAATGGACTTCATCAGTGATGACTTCCCTGATGCATTCATACCATACACGAGCCAACCAAGGGCCGCCGGCCCGAGCTCCACGTTATGCTTCACATACTCCGTACGAGTCAAGATGCTTTCAATAAGGGGGTGGCGCAAATTCTTTGCGGAAAATGCTGCAGAATCGCCGGCGACCAAGGTGGGCCGTACGTAGGCCCGCTCTTCACTCACACGGGCCAAACATTGGACAATATCCACGTCCTCCACCCAGTCCTCCAACATTCTCCAGAGGTTGGATTGTTCCGCGGCCTCACTCACAGCCCGACAAATCTCTGGCAGACTAACTTTTAGGGATGTGGCAAGGGCTTCACGAAGGCGCAAGGCCTTTGCATTCAAGGCTTCCAGCCACGGTGTCTCAATCCAACCCCCGCTCTTCTGGGTCTTCACGCTCACCCCTTTGAACGCATCCACAAGCGATGCTGCACCCCCAGGAGTCATTGCGGCCTTGAAATTCCGAAGGGCCGTCGTCGTCCCATAGACTCCATAAGGCGTGGAATCCTGCTCCTCCAGCCGCACTGCATCGCCGCTGACACCCGCCATCGCCTTGGCCGTGGTACAGAATTTCTCTGCTTCCGCCCGTACATCTCCTAATTGTCCCTCCAGGCGGAAAATATCGGCGTTCTTCTCGGTACTTGCTTGTAGGAATGTGATGTCAGGACTAGTTGTGGCTTTTTGAGCCTTTTCTACAGAGAATTCACGCTCAAAGACTCCTTGGCGCCATTCTGCTAGGGCTGTTAGGAGTGTTGGTGGGGGCTGAAGGGCGGCCGGCACGGCCAAGGCCAGCATCTCTGCTGCCAAGTAAGACTGGTGGAGACAGCCAATGTCGGCGGCGGTCGTCTGGGAGCAAATCATGCGGCGATGGAGGCGTGGCAAATCAAACATTGCCCGTAGCAACTTCTGAATATTCTTCCGCTGGTTCTCTCCCGCGCCCATAAAAGCCCCCAGTTGGTCGTAACGACGCTGCAAAATGCCAGCGTCGGCGGTCGGCTGCAGGAGTCGTGCGCGAATTCCACGCTTCCCCATTGGTGTAATACAAGACCCAAAGAGACCTAGCACAGAATCCTGGATACGTGGTGCAATAATCTGGAGCTGTGTCAAGGCGTTATTTCCAAGGCGCATGGCGGCCGGCGGGGACCATCGTGCGTTCTGATGGAGTCGCTCAAAGGCCGACGGCAAGTGCTCTTTGACAAAGAGGAGCAAGTGACACAACGCAAACTCTGCAATAGTATCCTCTCGGAGACTGAGCCATTCGCGAACTGGTAATAGACTCTGGATATTATACACTTCACGCAAGAATTGCTCACGTGCAAGGCTCACATCTAATGCCGAGGGGCCAGCTTGGCGAACATGTAGGGCGCCGGCGGGGTAAGCAAGGCGGCGTCGCAAAGTCGGCTCATCGGGCCGGTCCAACGCATCGCCGGCCCACCAGAAGATGAGCTCACGCGGGGCCTGTACTTGTAGGTAGTGTGTGAGGTCATCCGAGCTCCAGACGTCGGTACGCCCCGAGGCTTCGCCTGAAAATGTGGAAGTGATTCCTGTGGAAAGGTCAAAGGCCGCTGCACCAAATGCAGGAGGCGTACCAAAAGTGGCGCCGGCGCTCATCCAAATGCCAACAATGCTGGGTGCCTGGTGTGCAGCCGCAGTTTCCCAGTGTGTCCCTGGGCTCAGGATGCGGCTCACTTCGCGGCGCACCACTTTGCCCGCGCGGTCCTTCACTTGGTCAATTACGACGACAGTCCAGCCGTTGTCCGTGAGTCGCCCCGCCCATTTATGCAACACGTGCTCGGGAATGCCAGCAACCAACACGTCTTTTCCATCTGGTGCCTCACCACGCTTAATAGCAATATTGAGCCCAAGGAAATCACAAATATCACGCACATTGCACAATGTTTCACCCGATTCAGGGTCTTGAATGTCGTACAATTCATAAAACTTGCCGACCAGTAATAGGATAGCAGTATTAGGACCATATTTGGGCCTATACTGATTCCAATATTGTATATATTCGTTGTTCATTTGTAATTGGACCTGGCCCGCTCTTAAAGTACTAACGTGTGCCAGGCTTAAGCCTTTCCTGTGGGGCCGCCGCCAATCCCAGCCTTAGCCCCCTCTACAACTGCTCCAGTTGTACGCTTAACAGCTGCAATGAAAGGTGACTCGCCGCCTTTGTTCATGGCACGGAGCTGGTCGTAACAGCCAATGGTAAAAATTGCTGTAACAATGGATGCGATTGTTTGAAGTGTGCTGACGGCCATCTTAGAGTTACTATTAGAGGTATTTACGCGGGCAATTTAAACCAGTCTCTTAGGCATAGGGAGTTTATGAATTGCCTGGTATTTTCCGTCAATCATCATCCACATTAGCGTACTACCACTAATAAACCCTGCAAATGCAGGAAGGGCTGCTCTGTGCCAATAATAACTCACACGACGCCACTGTAACGACATACTTGTAGAGTAGTGCGCAAGGCTTAGACCATATTAGTTCTCTTTGCAAAGATTAGGGCAACTTTCTAGACTTGACACAGATCTACCGTATTTTCCAATACAATCTATGACGCATTTAACAATTTCATCTGCAGATTTGGGAAGTTTAGGAGTATTTGAGGTTGCAGCGGGGGTCGCAGGTGTGCTAGTAGGATTTGTTGTACCAGGTGTGTAACTAGGGAATGGCTTTGTGAGGCTGTTGTCAAAGGCACCAAAGAGGTCGCTAGTAGGCATGGAGTAGGGGCGGTAATTTGCATCGGCAAACGTAAGATTTCGGATGCAGTTGAAATCATTTGAATCACACTGGGTCAAGTATTTCCCACCAGGGTTGTCAAGATTTGAGTAGGTAGGATTTCGCGTATTTGCACTCGTATTTAGCCGGCTGCCTGTGCGTTTCTGGATTTTGCATGAACGGTCAGAACCAGAACCAGTACATACAGCATCACCATATCCACACTCACTCCCTGTTTTAGTCGGTACGCAAATCTTCTTTTCATAGTCAGTATCATCAAAATACGTTAGCCACTCTTTGGGGACCTTGGCGGAAGGATCGGTCATGAGCTTCCGTATTTCATCTAAATTACCAGATTTGCGAATCAAATCATAGAGCTTCTCCTGGGATGCTGATGGAGTATTATCGGCCGTCCATGCAAGACGGAATTTAATTTCAGACGCCGACATAGACGCTGTATCCATACCGGGTGTCATACCGTATTTCTGCTTCAAATAATCGCTGTAGCTCGTGTAGGCGTAAAATCCTTCTATGCTCAAATACACCATGGCGACCACGACGACCACCAAAATACCGCCGAGTAAATATTTGCGTTCCATACGTTCTACTAGTAGAACTACAGAAATACAAATCATATTTGTGAAATTCTATTACAGTAGGGGGCTATTAGACACATTAACTGACATAAATAATTTGTAATGCGGAGCCTTTATTCAAGGGCTAGGGTCTTAGGGAGCGCAGCTCCCTAATTATAGGCTGCGCGTACTCACTGTCTTTGCATCCGCGTACATTTGCCGCAGCACCCCTTCAGGGGCCTTACTGGATTCCTTGATAATGCCAGCCTTCACGAGCTCACCCCGTATTGTCTCAATCGGAAGAGTCTTTGCGGTCTTCGTAATCCGCTTGGCCCGTGTTACATTCTTCTTCATCGCACCGAGCCCTACTTGTATTTTGCGTGCCGGCTTCTGCTTCTGGTCGGGCCCAGCCCCTCCAGATTTAGCCGCGCCAGTCTCATCCACACGTCGTTTCTTTGTTAGCAATACCTTCACTCGGTGTGGCTTCTTACCTCCTAATAGCACCTTTGTAGTAGGTGAAGGCGGATTTACTGGTACATCAGCACCGCCACTTGTAGGAGTCGCCGGGACATCGGGATTCACAGAAATCGTCTTGATTTCTGGCGGCACCACTGCTGTTTGTACCCGCGCCTGTGGCAGAGAAACAGCCGTTCCTCCGCGAACCATCTCCCCATGCTCATCCAGCTTCCCTGTTACACGGTAGGCCACAGACTGCTTTCGCGTCCGCCGCAAGCGCTTCTTTTCACCATCTCCACCCTCGGCATCCACAACAGGATTAAAAACTGACTTTCCACCCGTTACAGTCACACTTTTAATGTCCATAGCTTACTTGTAGTGAAGATTTACCCACTTCACGGGGCGCATAAAGGACGCACCCTAAATTTGATTGTGATGGGCCCCAACCGAGCCCGTACCAGCTCTCAAACAACAATGAGTTCCACGCCTACAGAATCAATGCCCACGCCCTCTTATCGGCACATCCTTGATGTGTTCTTTGCACAGTCGGACGGGAAGCAGATTCTAAGTCATCAGTTGGAGTCGTTCAACCAGTTCATGGAGCACGACATCCCTGAGATTATTACAATGGTGAATCCTATTACAGTCAAAGGCTCACCAGAGACGCCACTTGCCGGGCCACGCTCAGCATTGGCATCCGCAATGGGGCTCTCTACATCTGCTGCAAACACCCTAATAGGAGCCGAGGGTGCTCCACCTCCAGTACCCGCCGCGGCCCCAGTGAATCACGAGTATGAAATCAGCGTGGTGTTTGAGAAGACGACGCTCCGCAAGCCGACTATCTTTGAGAACAATGGTGCGGTGCATCCAATGCTTCCCAATGATGCGCGCCTGCGCAACTTGACCTATGCCGCACCCCTAAATGTAGATGTACGAGTCACCACAACGTCCATTGACCACACTCGCGGCGGTGTTCGCGAGTCTCGTACGCGCCTCTTCCCCAACGTCCATTTGGGAAAGATTCCTGTCATGGTCGGGTCCAAGTATTGTCTCCTGAACGATCAGCCTCATATCCACCCGTCACAATTAGGGGAGTGTGAGTTGGATATGGGGGGCTACTTCATTATCCAAGGTGGCGAGCGCGTTATCATCTCGCAGGAGCGTATGAGTGAAAATCGCCCATTCGTGTTCCGCAATGGCCGCAACACGGCCAAGGAGCAGGAGGTGGTGGAAATCAAGTGCATTGGTCCAGACAACGACCAGGTCCCTAAGAGTAACGCTGTGCGAATGGTGTATCACCCGAAGAATCCGCAGGTGACGCTCTTGCGTGCGACCGTACCGCGCGTGAAGACGGACATTCCCCTGTTTGTCCTCTTCAAGGCGCTCGGTGTGACAGCAGACAAGGACATCTGTGAGCTCATCTTGGGCCCTGACGGCGACCCTGCATTTGACATTGTCATCTCAGAATCCATTGCGGAGGCCGGCGACATTATCACACAGGAGGCCGCGCTGGCCTGGATTGCCCAGTACATGACTGCCTGGTCCGTGAAGAGTCAGCGCACTGTGTCTGCGGCCGATGTGCTTGGTGAGGAACTGTTCCCCCAGATTGGTGGCGTAGAGAAGACGTACGAAAAGGCGTGCTTCTTGGCGCACATTACACGCAAGGTGCTCTGGTCCAGTGCAAACCGCCTACCTGCTGACGACCGTGATGCCTACCCGAACAAGCGTGTGGATATTCCTGGCTTCCTGTTGGCCGACCTGTTCCGCAAGACATTTACGACACGGATGGTGAAAGACATTCGGGCCTCGCTCGGCAAGGAGATTCACGGTGGGTCTTGGCGGGCAAACGGGAACTTTGAGGAAATCGTGAATATCAACAACATCAACAAAATCATCAAATCCACCATCTTGGATGTCAATCTGAAGTCGTCGTTGGCGACGGGCAACTTCGGGTCTATGAAGATTGGCGGGCCGGCGAAGATTGGTGTGTCACAGGTGCTCAATCGCCTCAACTACTTGGCCGGCATTTCACACTTGCGTCGTATCTCTACGCCCATTGAGAAGACAGGCAAGCTCATTGCCCCGCGCAAACTCCACAACTCGCAATGGGGCATGATTTGCCCGTGTGAGACGCCAGAAGGTCACTCGGTCGGTGTTGTGAAGAACATGTCCTCCACGTCTCTCATTACAATCTACTCGGCCGGCGGCGTGGTGAGCGACTACTTCGGTCGTCTGGGAACTCTGAAGCCACTTGTAGGGACTGATGTAGGCGACCTCCACAAGAACGTGCGCGTATTCCTCAATGGTGCCTGGATTGGCACGTTGGCAGTGGAGGACACAATGGCGACGGTGGCAGCGCTCCGCAAGGCCAAGCGTTCAGGGGTTCTGCACATTCACACGGGGATTATCTGGAAGCCGCAGTACAAGGAGCTCTGGATTACGACGGAGGCTGGGCGTATGATTCGCCCACTCTACGTGGCGGATGCTCTTCGCGAGATTGCAGCGGATACCACGGGTAGGCTAGCAGCGGAGGTAAATGAGATGGCCGACTGGAATCGGCTGATGCTCTGGCAGACTCCTGGCGGACACAACTTGATTGAGTATGTGGATGCTGGTGAGACTGAAGGTGCCTACATTGCAATGACTATGAAGGACCTGCAGGGCAGTGACAGCTCACACACCCATGCAGAGATTCACCCTTCCACGGCCTTGGGGACTCTTGCGAGCAACATTCCCTTCCCTGACCATAATCAGTCGCCCCGTAACGCTTATCAGGCGTCAATGGGCAAGCAGGCTATGGGCATTTATGCGACAAACTACTTGAACCGCTTTGATACCATGGCACATGTGCTGTCATATGTAGAGAAGCCGTTTGTGAGCCCCTTCATGAGTAAGTTCTACGGGGCCCAGCAGTTGCCGACGGGGCAGAACGTGATTGTGGCTATTATGACCTACTCGGGCTACAATCAGGAGGATTCGGTGATGATGAATCGGGCTGCGTTGGACCGCGGGCGCTTCCGCAGTATCTTCTACCGCACCTATAAGGACGAAGAGCGGAAGAACCAGTCCAGTGGTGAGGAGGAGCGCTTCTGTAAGCCCGAGGCGGACCTGACGAAGCAGATGAAGAACGCCAATTATGGGAAGTTGGGTGCCGATGGATTTGTGCCTGAGAACACGTATGTGGATTCGGACGACGTGTTGATTGGCAAGGTGGTGCCATTGCGCATTCCTACAGGAACCGTGTTGCCCGCGGGGTCGAAGCGCTTCCGTGATGTCAGCCGCACGCCGCGTAACAACGAGGTGGGCTACGTGGATAAGATTTACCGCAACCGCAACGGCGAGGGCTACTCATTCGCGAAGATTCGTATGCGCCAAGACCGTATTCCTGAGATTGGTGATAAGGTGAGTTCGCGCCACGGTCAGAAGGGTACAATGGGTATGATTCTGAACCCTGAGGACATGCCCCAGACAGCCGGCGGCTTGACTCCTGATATCATCGTGAATCCGCATGCAATTCCTTCACGTATGACGATTGCCCAGTTGATGGAGACGCTGCTGGGCAAGATGTGTTGTCGCGCAGGGGCGCTAGGAGATGGTACGCCGTTCAATGAAACGACGGTGGATGACATCTCGCGGATTATGCGGGACGAGTATGGGCTGGAGCCGTATGGCAATGAGATTCTCTACAATGGTCATACGGGGCGTATGATGGAGACAGCGATCTTCGTGGGCCCGTGCTATTACCAGCGGTTGCGCCACTGCTCAGCGGACAAGATGCACAGCCGCGCCTCGGGGCCGCTGGTGATGCTCACACGTCAGCCGGCGGAGGGTCGAGCACGGGAGGGTGGGCTCCGCTTCGGCGAGATGGAGAGAGATTGTGTGGCGGCTCACGGTGTGAGCGACTTCACCAAAGAGCGCCTGATGGAGTGCTCGGATGCGTTCGTATGCCACGTGTGTCGCGACTGTGGCCTACTCGCAATATCCAACCCTGTGGCCGGCGTGTGGAACTGTAAGGCGTGTGGGAACACAACCAACTTCAGTACCGTCCAGATTCCCTATGCGTCCAAACTGCTCATCCAAGAGCTGGAGACGATGTGTATCTCATCCCGTCTCCTGACGGAGGGAAAACTTGTACGGAAGCCGCTGATGCTTACTGGCAAGTAAATTAATCTGAGCGGGCCTTAAATGTATAAATAGCAACACCCAATAATATAGCGGCGGTAAAACCAAGCGCGCCTAATTGTCTATTACCAGAAAATCCCTCGTCTTCACTTGTAGGAGCACGTAGAGTGCCATCGCGCTCATATATTTTTTGGTCCTTTTCCCAGGCCTCACGCTCCACATATTCATCCAAGACCCACCGTGTCTGATATGGCACGCCGTTCTTGTATTCCACCGATCCAGGGTCTTCCACGTAGGACTTCCCATCATCATTCTTGATTTTATTCATAGACGACCCCACACGCTGTGTAACTTGTTTGCATCGCGGATATGCATTACCAAACATCGCGCGTATCATAGGGCCAGGATTGAGGGCCGCCTGGGCGTCTTCTATCATTCCTGATGCCATACCTTTCATCGGCGGGTAGCCAAGTGCATTCAACGCCGACGTGATTTTCTTGCCCAACATATCACCCCGTGGAATTCCTTCAATATACTCCCACATATCAGCCCCGTTGGAGCACTGTTGGCTTGTACGGAGGAAGTAATTGACACCAATCGGATACGGTTTGACATCCATGGACCGCGTAAAATCAGTGGATGGTCCACCGAAGCCAATCATATCCGCATACCAGGCCGCACCCTTGGCCGCGTCAATAGTAGCACCCATTGTACCTTCACTGCGCACACCAATTTGACTGGGGATGAGCAGCTCGTCGGTCGGGTCAAACTGTGGGCCGAGATAGCCGAGCTGGGCCGTATCTGCGGTCGGCAATATGGCCGTGCGCGTTTCATTTCCGTATTGTTGTGCAGACGCCGACATACTTACTATTAGGCGGTGTTATAAATTTGAAGGGTGGCGCGGTCTAGAATCATAGTACCCTCACTATGGAATCTCTATTCCCGAAACTCTACAAGCCTACTGCGCCAATAGAACAGACTATGCAAGAATGGTGGAACGCCTTTGACGAAGCCGACGTGGTGCCAAAGAAGGGCGGCGGTGGGGCTGGCGGGGCACCCGAGCCAATGAGCCAGTTTGCCGGCTGCCCGTGTGGGGCCGGTCCCGAGGAGATTCTACACGAAGACAACTCCGTGTGCCTCAAGTGCGGCGAAGTGCTGGGCCGTCTCTACGACACCACGGCCGAATACCGCTTCTTCGCGAACGACGATAAGGGCGGCGACCCGTGCCGTGTGGGCGCCCCACAGGACCACCGACTTCCGGAGGCGTCTCTTGGTACGATGATCCTCGGCGGGCGTGGCAAGAACATGTATAGGATTCGTAAATACCACACGTGGAATGCGATGCCCTATAAGGAGCGGTCGCTCCTCCAAATCTTTGACCGGCTATCCCTAATAGCCACAAACCACGGCCTCAGCTCATCCATCTTGGAGGACACGAAGGACATGTACGTGATGTTGCATGAGTTGTGTGACCGGCGCGGCTTGACCCGCGATGCGGTCCTGGCAAGCTGTCTCTACACGGCCCTCAAGCAGGCCCAGACCCCGCGCAAGCCAAAGGAAATCGCTGACATGTTTGCGCTCAGTACGGCGACCTTTACGAAGGCGCTAAAGTTCTTCCAGGAGGTGTTTGCCTTGGCAGAGCAGAAGGGTCTATTGAAAAAATCCACGGTGGATACTGGGTATGGCTCCACGAAGGCCGAGGACTACGTGTCCTTGCCGCTGAGCCGCTTGGCCATTCCACGTGCAAAGGCGGGAGCAATTGAGGCAGGTGCGCGTGCAGTGGCTGCATTGGCCGAGCGCGAGGGCTACAGCGTGGAGAACGTACCACCATCCCTTGCGGCTGGCTGCGTGGGCTTTGTGCTCTCCAATATGGAAGACATGAACATTCCGTTGGCGGATATTGCAAAGGCCGCCGATGTTAGTGTGGCGACACTCCAGAAGTGCCTCCGACGTCTGGACGTCTATAAGGATGTACTATTAGCTGCTGCAGGTTTCAAATAAAACCGCCCCTACAAGTAATATGGGAGGCGCACAATCGTCAATGGGGCTCTCACGCGAGACCCTCTTAAAATCGTCACAGCCAATGCGGCTCATAGCAGACGCGGCCCTACGTGTAATGTTTGAACGTATAACACCAAAGGATTTACTGGACCTCGGAAATCCTAGTACGTGTAATAAATATGTGGTTGTCATTGGTGGAGCATTTGACCAATATTTTCGTAGTATTGACGTAATGCCGGTTGTGAAAGGAAAACCGGCGACGATTTATTTCCAGCGCGCCGATATTTTGACCGGCACAGCGTCAGGAACACCTGAGGCATACAAGAAGATGCGCCAGGAGGTGTGCGTGCTTCTTGGGTATTTCTTCAAGCGATTTTTCCAGATTTACGCCGCACTCGCACTAAGTGTATTTGACAGCGAAAACATAAGGCAAGCAAGTGGTGTATTTGGACTATTAGGGGGGCCGGCAGCACTTGGCCAACCAGGGCGTAGTGTGTATGGACAGCCTGAACTTGCTGGTAAGGTATTTGACCCACGAGCTCGCGGGGCGTATGTACGCGGAGGGGCGGGAGTACTTGAAGGGGAATATGCACTGCTAAACCCTTACATTAGTGCGACCCCAACTAAACTTACATTAAAGCAAAAATATGCTACGGTAACTGGACCTGAGCTAATTGGGTATAAGTTTGAAAAATCTGACAATTTATATTTAATTAAATCTGATAGTGGGTATTATGTTGGATTAAAGTCTCCATTTACTTCTGTGAATTTTATGGTACGTATATCACTACGCTCTATTAGTGGTAGTGAAAATAAACGCATAGACTTTAGTGATGCGTACAAAGATGGAGAACCACTGGCAATTACTAAATACAATGAAGTACAAATAACAATTTCACCTCGTGACGGATTAGAAAAGTGGAAGGTGGAACTGCCTGCAAGTTTAGAGGGTCGTGGATTAACAACTGCACTGAAAACTGTTGCTATGCACATTTACACAAAGGGTGTTGCAGG